>Ga0302117_10001936_pt1 | contig 9933 bp, 6 predicted proteins | sample AG5_322_MG_FD_203112 | JGI IMG/M metagenome (GOLD analysis project Ga0302117, IMG submission 203112) | Marine microbial communities from Western Arctic Ocean, Canada - AG5_32.2 | ecosystem: Environmental > Aquatic > Marine > Oceanic | place: Canada: Western Arctic Ocean | collected 2017-10-01 | reverse complement strand
GATGAGAGCTCATAGCAGCAGCATATTTTTTACTCAGCACCTTGGGGAAGTAATCTTCTAGACTACGGGCCAAATAGCTGTCATTGCCTATGTCTGCTGCCATCAGTTCATCAAATAAACGCATTTTGCTGTAGGCCAGCAATACAGCAATTTCAGGGCGTGTTAACCCGGCTTGTATTCTGGCCCGCTCATCCATGTTGGCATCATTTGGTAAGCCTTCCAAGGTGCGATTAAGGCGGCCCTGTTTCTCTAGACTGTGTATTAGGCGCTTATGATCACTTAAACGAGAACATGCTTGGCCTTCGGCAATACTCAATACTAAGGTTTGATGGTAGTTGTGACTCAGTACTAGATCACCTACTTCATCAGTCATGCTAGCCAGCAAGGTGTTGCGTTGTTTTACTGTCATATCACCAGCATCTACTAGCTGGCTGAGCAGTATTTTAATGTTAACCTCATGATCAGAACTATCAACACCAGCAGAATTGTCGATGGCGTCAGTATTGATGTAACCCCCAGCTTGCGCAAACTCAATACGCCCATATTGGGAGAAACCAAGGTTGCCGCCTTCGCCAATTACTTTAGCACCCAGTTGGTTACCATTAACCCTTAAATTGTCATTTGCAGGGTCACCAATTTCACTATGGCTTTCGCTACTGGCCTTAACATAAGTACCAATGCCACCATTCCAAAACAAATCTACTGGCATTTTTAGTAAGGCATTGATCAACTCATTTGGCGTCATTTTTTTGATATCTGTGCCGATCATGCTTTGTACTTGTGGGCTTAGTTTGATGGACTTAGCCGAGCGTTCAAATATGCCACCCCCTTTAGAAATGAGCTTGCACTCATAATCCATCCAACTAGACCGTGGCAGGTTAAATAAACGCTGACGTTCAGCAAAAGATGTGGCCGCGTTAGGTGTGGGGTCGATAAAGATATGTAAGTGGTTAAATGCAGCCTGCAAACAAATGTGCTGTGACAATAGCATGCCGTTGCCAAATACATCACCAGCCATGTCTCCCACCCCCACAGCGGTGAAGTCTTGGCTTTGGCAATCGCGGCCTTGCTCGGCAAATAAACGTTTGACAGATTCCCATGCTCCACGGGCGGTAATGCCCATTTTTTTATGGTCGTAGCCATTGGCACCGCCAGAAGCAAAGGCATCACCTAACCAAAAGCTGTTTTTTTCTGAAATAGAATTGGCTAAGTCAGAAAAGGTTGCGGTGCCTTTGTCGGCAGCGACTACTAAGTATGGGTCGTCGTCGTCGTAACGTACCACCTGTTTAGGCGCAACAACTTGTTTTTCTACTATATTATCGGTGATGTCTAGTAACGCTTGAATAAATGTGGAGTAGCTGCGTATAACTTCTGCCATTAGTATTTCTCGGTCTTTGGTTTGTGGTAATTGTTTACACACAAAGCCGCCTTTAGCCCCTAAAGGAACGATAACAGCGTTTTTCACCATTTGTGCTTTTACCAGCCCAAGCACCTCTGTGCGGTAGTCTTCTTGACGGTCAGACCAACGTAAGCCACCGCGGGCAACCTTGCCGCCACGAAGATGTACGCCCTCCACCCAGGTTGAGTAGATGAAGATTTCGTACTTAGGTAAGGGTAATGGGACACCTGGAATTTGACTTGGATCTAATTTGCAGGATAGGTATTCATGGCGACTGCCTGTACTATCGGTTTGGTAGTAGTTAGTACGCAACATAGACATGATAGTGGCCAAGAAATACTTAACAATGCGGTCTTCATCAAGGTTGCTAACTTTTTCCAAGGCTAGGCTGACGTCTTCCTGCAATCGATCGATAAGATCTTCAGATTGCTGATTATTAGGATCAAAGCGAGCCTCAAACAAACGCACTAAGGTATGAGTAATGTCGGCATTACGCACCAAGGTGGTTTGCATGTAGGTCTGGCTAAATGGCACTTGGATTTGCAGTAAGTAGCTACTAATAGCCCGAATGAGAATAGCCTGCTGCCAAGTTAAGTTTGCAGCCAATACTAGGCTATTAAAACGATCGTTAGCCACACGACCGGTATAAATCTGGCTAAAGGCTTCTTGAAAACGCTCTTTGACATTGGCGCCATGAAGGTTTACCTGTTGGTCAATTTCAATCACAAAATCGATGATCCACTGGTCTAAACCAGCTTCAGACTTAATGGTGTAAGGGTGCGCATTAATAACCCTTACGCCCATTCGTTCCAAAATTGGCAACACGTCTGATAAGGCTTTAGCTTGACCGTGCCCAAACACTTTAAAGCTAAGGCTTTGGTCTGCTTGATGCAGCGAGCGGTATAGATAGGTAGACAAAGGTTTATCAACACTGATTTTTTGCAAGCGCATTAGGTCCATGACTGCTACTTGCGCAGAAAAGTTTTCTTGGTAGGCTAATGGAAAGGCTTGGCCATATTGCTTAAATAGTTGGTTGCCTTTGGCTTCGCCTCGTTTGCTATTAAGTGCGTGGTGTAAGTGGTCACCCCAGGCCAGCATAGCGTCGCGCATTTGCTGTTCGATGTCATCGATGTCAAACGGTGTGTTGCGGATGTCTTTGCCGTGAACGGTTAACTGCACACGGGCTAAAGGTAGCGCCGAGAACATGACGTTGAAATCAACGCTTGAGCCATTGAATTCACGCATAAGAATGTTCTGCATCTTAATACGTAGTTGAGTATTAAAGCGCTCTCGTGGAACATAAACCAAAGCTGTAGCAAAACGACCAAATGTATCAAGACGCAGGAACAGGCGTAAATGATGGCGCTCTTGGGTGTCTAATACACCGCGAATGATAGGGCAGAGTTCATCCACACTAGCTTGTAACATTTCATCACGGGGGTAGTTATTGAGTATATGTTGTAAGGCTTTGCCTTTATGGCTGTTAGGTAACAGCTCAATACGCTCACGCAAGCCTTGGGCTTTGCGCCTTAGTAATGGAATTTCATCTATACGGGCGGTATAAGCAGCAGAGGAATATAAACCAAAAAAACGTTCTTCGCCGATCACATTGCCCTGCTTGTCAAAACGTTTAAGGCCAAGGTAGTCAAAGTTAACAGGGCGGTGCACAGTGGAGCGGCTAGTGGACTTGGTCATGACCAACATGTTGCCGCGCAGGGCTAAATCTGAATTTTGTTGTGATAGGGTACTTGGCAACAGGCTTTCTGCACTACAATTATCGTCACGGAAGCTGCCTAGGCCTGTGCCCTTGTGTGGCGTGAGTTTGCATAAATTAGTTTTAGTATCTTTTTTGAGTCCATAAGAGCGATAGCCAATAAACGTGAAATGGTTATTGGCAACCCAACGTAAAAAGGCGATATTTTCTGCTAAATCTTCTGCAGTAACAGGTAGGTTTTGAGACTCTAAGGTGTCAATAATAGACACTAGTTTGTCACGCATAGGGAGCCAATCGTCGACCACTAAGCGCACATCGCTAATGATGCCTTTGAGGGTAGTAATAATTTTAGCCACTGCTGCAGGATCATTTTGTTGATCAATTTCAAAACGCATTACTGCTTCTAAATTAGCGCTGTCGGCCTTGCCCGTGAAGGGCGAAATGCTGGTGATTTTGCCTTTTATATCTCGCTCTACCGCCACCACTGGGTGAGTGGTGATGTGTATAGTGTGGCCGAGGTGAACTAAAGCGTTGGTGATGGAAGAAACTAAGAAAGCTCTGTCATCACATACAATATCTACAATAGTGTGGCTGGTGTACCACTGGTGTTCTTCATAATTAGGATTATATACACGGATATTAACTTGGCTATCATGGCGTAGTTTTACGCAATCCCATAAGCTAGACAGCGCACCGTATAAGTTATCGGTGTCAAATTGTAATAGCTCCGCAGGGATGCTCTCAGCATAGTACAGGCGCGCTAGTTGCTGCATGGTTTCACAACTACTCTTTTTTTGACGTTTGCCAATCAGGCTGCAAACTAAATCAATAGCGATATTTTTTTTATCCGTTAAGGTGCGCATGTTGTCTTTCCTTTCCTTTAGTCAGTCTGCTAATGTTGTCACTGATACGTCTATTATTCAAGAAACTAGCGGCGTGCACTAGGGGGTAAGTTGAGCTAGTGCGACCCTATTTGTTGGTAAAATGACATTCAAGCCATTTCTGTCAAAATATTGTTGTGGGGTGGGTTTTCATTTGGTTAAAAATACGACTGTTTTAGCAGAACTAATGACGGTTTTACGCATTCGCTCAATGATTAAGTGTATCCTTACGCCCTATGACTAAGTTACAAAATTCCCACACAGTTGGCCTACTTTTATTGCCCCATGCAAGCTTGAGTAGTTATGGCCAAATTGCTGAACTGTTGCTGCATACAAATAGTGTATTAGAGCACGATAAATACCGGCTAAAGCTTATGTCTTTAGACGGTGAATGTGTTTTAGGGAAAGTGACCAATTATTTGGATAGCGAACAGGTCGATACGCTGTTTGTCATTGGAGACTTGATTACTCCTAATAAAGCAGATGCCGTGTTACAACGCTGGTTGGTTCAGCAAACTAAGATGGGGGTGAAAATACTGGCCATAGGTACAGGCATTATCCCCCTAGCTTATGCAGGTTTACTCAACGGTAAGCGCAGTTGTTGTCATTGGTCTGTGATAGAAAAGCTGCGGCAAACTTTTCCTGATGTGCTTTGGAGTCATCAACTGTTCGAACAAGAATCGCAGCTGATGACATGTGCTGGTGGGGCTTCAACTACCGACCTTATGCTGGCTTGGCTAGCACAGCAGCAAGATTTAGACATGGCAGCACATTTGTCTGAATGGTTCTTAGTAGAACGAATGCGGCCAAAAGATACCCAGCAACGCATTCCTCTTAAGGCCCGTATTGGCGCCAGTCAGCCCAAGCTTATTGAGGCGGTTACCTTAATGGAAACCAACATAGAAGAGCCCTTATCTGCCGATGACTTGGCTTATCATGTTGGGCTGTCTCGGAGGCACTTAGAGCGCTTGTTTAAAAAACATTTAGACAATATGCCTTCACGGTTTTATTTACAACTGAGGTTAGATAAGGCCCGCCAAATGTTACGGGACACTGATCGCTCCATTGTAGAAGTGGGCATGGCTTGTGGATTTTCCTCTGCCAGTCATTTTAGCACCACTTATCGCACTCACTTCAACGTTACACCACGTCAAGAACGTGGGCGTGCCACCCATGTGGAATTAGCGCCTAGTTGGAATCACTCCGTCGTTATTCAGCGACGCTTAGATTAATCATTTAATACTTTATTGAGAGAGATATGGATATTTTTGCAGCTGCCACTTTGCTGTTTTTGGTTATGGATCCGCTAGGCAACATCCCTTTATTTTTGTCGGTATTAAAGCAAGTGCCCGAAGAACGTCGTCGTTTGGTTTTGCGCCGTGAATTACTTATAGCTTACGTTGTGTTGTTAAGGGGTCGATATTTTAGCCAGGACAACGGGCAGTGACGCGATTGATTTTTACTAGCTGTATTATTGAGGACAATGGCGTAGTGGGGATTAATATTTGTGGTAAAGGCCTGCTTGACAGGCTGCATGTGTTACAAAGTAGGGTGTCTGGAGCTTAAAGCTACTTCTGTGTCGCACCAAGATAGATGGCATAGGAAGTATTAGGTGATAGTTCAAGGTTAATAAATTAACCTAGTGGTCTGACCACAACAAAGGCATTGATCATGAGTTTAAGCGTATTCGACTTGCTAAAAATTGGCATTGGCCCATCTAGTTCACACACCGTCGGCCCCATGCGGGCTGCTTTAGCCTTTGTTGAGCAGCTTAAGAGCGAAGGTAAATTAACTCAAGTGACGCGAGTGAAAGGTGAATTGTTTGGTTCCCTTGGCGCGACGGGTAAAGGCCATGCCAGTGATATTGCTGTGATTCTCGGTTTGTTGGGTGAAGCGCCTGATACCATCGATCCACCGCAGGTACAGCCAATGTTGGACGAAATTTCGGCCAATGAGCGGCTGCCCCTTAAGCGTGAGCATGATATTGAGTTTATCCAGCACCGTGACATCATCCTTAACTTAGAAGAATCACTGCCTTACCACCCTAATGGCATGACCATGAGCGCTTTCGACGATGTGGGGGATGTGTTGTTAGAGATGTCCTATTACTCCGTAGGTGGTGGATTTATTGTAGATGAAACGGCTGCCAAAGCCGACGAACTACCTATAGACGATGACCAGCCTAAAGTTCCTTACCCATTTACCTCTGCTGTTGAATTACTTGCCCACTGTAAGGCTACGGGTATGAGTATTAGTCAGGTGATGATGGAGAATGAAAAAACTTGGCGCACAGAAGAAGAAGTAAGAAGTAAAATTTTGCACCTATGGCAGGTGATGCAACAATGTGTTCGCAATGGTTGCAACACGGGAGGTGTTTTGCCAGGTGGCCTTAATGTTAAGCGCCGCGCCGCAGACTTGTATAGCAAACTCAGCAGCTTGGGTTCTGTGAAGGTGATTACCCCGCAGTTATCCGCCATGGATTGGGTAAACCTTTATGCTATGGCCGTTAATGAAGAAAACGCTGCTGGTGGTCGTATTGTTACTGCGCCCACTAACGGTGCTGCAGGTATTATTCCTGCGGTATTACATTACTACGATAACTTCTATCCATCGGCTGACGATAAAGGTATTGTAAGCTTCGTATTGGCTGCCGCCGCAGTTGGTATCTTATGTAAGCTAAACGCTTCTATTTCAGGAGCAGAAGTGGGTTGTCAGGGTGAGGTGGGTAGTGCGTGCGCAATGGCTGCTGCAGGTTTAGCCGAAGTGATTGGTGGTACCCCTGAGCAAGTGGAAAACGCTGCTGAAATTGGTATGGAGCACAATTTAGGCCTTACCTGTGATCCTATTGCAGGTTTGGTTCAGGTGCCATGTATTGAGCGTAACGCTATGGGTTCGATCAAAGCTATTAACGCGGCCCATATGGCTATGCGAGGTGATGGTGAGCATTTGGTATCATTAGATGACGTGATTAAAACCATGCGTGAAACTGGTGCAGATATGCAGGATAAATACAAAGAAACCTCCCGTGGCGGTCTTGCGGTCAACGTGACCAACTGTTAATTAGACGGAGAAATTCATGTCTACATTGCGCCCAGAAGCGGGTATATTGCCATCCGTTCCTAGCCCTGCTGCCCAGCAAGGTAATTTTGGTGAACGCCTTAGGGCCTTGCGACAAGATCGTCAAATGACCTTGCAACAAGCCAGTAAAGTGACTGGTGTAGCACAATCAACTTTGTCAAAAATGGAAAATAACCAGCTTTCGCCTACATTCAATCTCATGCAAAAGTTGGCTCTTGGTTTAGGTATCGACATGCCTCAATTGTTTGCCCCAGTCAAAGAAGTGCGCATTTCTGGCCGGCGCAGTGTCACCAAAAAACAGCAAGGCCGCGAACACCTAACTGCTACATACGAGCATGAGTTGTTGGCAACAGAGCTAGATTCAAAACGTATGGTGCCTTTTAAAAGCCGTGTCCGTGCTCGCACTTTGGATGAGTTTGGCGGCTGGGTAAGACACGAAGGTGAAGAGCTACTGCTTGTGCTAGATGGAGACGTGCTGGTGTATACTGAAGAGTATGAGCCTTTAGCCCTTAGCGAAGGGGATAGTACCTATTTTGACAGCACCATGGGCCATGCAGTGGTATCCACTAGCAAAGACGATGCGCTAGTGCTTTGGGTGTGTGTGGCACTCTGACCCCTAAAACGTCCTTTCACAAGGCTAAATAATGAAACAAGTGGTATTGGCAAGCGGCAACGCCGGTAAGTTAAAAGAATTCGGCCAGCGTTTAGCGCCATTGGGTATTGAGTTAGTCCCACAAAACCAGTTTGTTACGGAAGAAGTGGAAGAAACAGGTCTTAGTTTTGTCGAAAACGCCATTATTAAAGCGCGTCATGCTGCCGCCGCATCAGGAATGCCTTCTTTAGCCGATGATTCAGGCTTGGAAGTAGACGCGTTAGGCGGTGCCCCCGGCATTTATTCGGCTCGTTACGCAGGCTCCACATTAAACGGCCAAGCCAAAGACGCCGCTAATAGTGCTCAACTTATTGCTGACCTTGAACACATTCCAATGAGCCAGCGCACTGCTCGATTTCAATGTGTGTTGGTGTACATGCGCCATGCCACTGATCCTACACCGCTCATTTGCCAGGCGGCGTGGGAAGGTTTGATTATGGATGGTGTGCAGGGCGAACATGGTTTTGGTTATGACCCTATTTTTCAAGTACTAGAAAAGGGCTGCCGTGCTGCACAGCTAACACCTACACAGAAGATTGCCATCAGCCACCGTGGAAAAGCCTTGGCGAAATTGCAAAGAGCATTAGCTGAAGCTTGATGCCGTCACCTATTAATCAGCTACTATTGCCTCCACTAAGCCTCTATATCCACATTCCGTGGTGTGTACGTAAGTGCCCTTATTGTGACTTTAACTCTCATGCTACCCAAGGTGGGGAAGCCATTCCTGAAAGCAGTTATATAACAGCCTTACTAGCCGATTTAAGCAAAGAGCTGGCCACTGTCAGCGGCCGCACCTTGCATAGTATTTTTATTGGCGGCGGTACGCCTAGCTTAATGAGTGCTGCGGGTATTGGTGAAATTCTCAGTTTCGTTAAAGCCAATATTAAATGCAAAAGAAATATGGAGGTTACATTAGAGGCGAATCCTGGGACTTTTGAGCAAGCTAAATTTGCAGGCTTTCTTGAACAGGGTATTAATCGCTTGTCTATTGGCGTACAGAGTTTTGATGATGAGTGTTTACAGGTCTTAGGGCGTATACACAGTGCCACACAAGCTAAGTTAGCTATCGATAAAGCTCAGTCATTAGGCTTTAACCGTATTAATTTAGATTTGATGCATGGCTTGCCAGGGCAGACCCTGGAAAAGGGTTTAGCTGACTTACAGCAAGCTTTGGAGTTTGATACTGATCACCTGTCCTGGTATCAGCTCACTATTGAACCTAATACTGAATTTCACAGCCGGCCGCCTAATTTGCCCGATGAAGATATTCTTGTTGATATCCAAGATCAAGGCCAAGCCTTGATCAAAGAAGCTGGGTTAAAGCAGTACGAAATTTCGGCTTACTCCAAACAAGGCAGTCAAGCTCAGCATAATCTTAACTATTGGCATTTTGGTGATTATATTGGTGTAGGGGCAGGAGCCCATGGCAAAGTTAGCAGTTGGAATGATGGTACATTGGTCATAGAGCGTAGGGTGAAGTTACGCCAACCGAAGGCCTATATGGCAGCAATATATCCACTGGCTTCAAACCATTGTGTTGCGCCAGAAGAGCTAAAGCTGGAGTTCTTTATGAATGTCCTGCGCCTTCAGAAAGGCGTAACTACAGCGAGCTACCTAGCCACTACTGGACAATCTTTGGCTCAAGTGGAAACTGCTATTGCTTCTGCAAGGCAGGCAGGGCTGATGATGCCAGATCGGCTTCAAGCCAGCCCTTTAGGGTGGCGCTTTCTAAATGACCTGTTAAGTTATTTTTACTAGATTACTTTTCTAAATAAAACGTCTGACTAAATTTTAACGGGATTGCCTCGACGTTCAAATCTGGCTGTATCTTTAATTCAAAACGCCACATTTCTTCTTCGGTGAAACGTAATTGTGCGATGTAGTAAATGGCGTTCTGTTCCTTAATTTGTTGGAACTCTAGCGGCAATATTTGCCCAATAATATTAGTTCGGGTGCCCGTAACCATGGCTGGTAGAGGATTTTTTGTGGCCTTATCGATCACTGATATATTTAATAAAGCACGGTTTCTGGCGCGAGTGAAGCCATAACTTTGGGCCACATCAGGGGTCACCATCATGGTGTTGAAGGCATTGTAATGGATGTCGTACTTTTGGCTATGGATGGCCTGTTCTGCGTAGCTGGGCAGTGCCAATGAAAGTGCCAATGAAACTAGTAATAAACAATAGATAAAGCTAAGGTAACGTGTAAG
>Ga0302117_10001934_pt1 | contig 9942 bp, 8 predicted proteins | sample AG5_322_MG_FD_203112 | JGI IMG/M metagenome (GOLD analysis project Ga0302117, IMG submission 203112) | Marine microbial communities from Western Arctic Ocean, Canada - AG5_32.2 | ecosystem: Environmental > Aquatic > Marine > Oceanic | place: Canada: Western Arctic Ocean | collected 2017-10-01 | reverse complement strand
TGTTGCTGAACTCGATATGCGTCAGTCGACGAACCGGCTCATAGCCAGGATTGTCAACCTGGCTGTAGTCAAAGTGGTTAATTTCCGAGTCGAGCCAATTTAGCAACCGCTCCTTCTCCTCCGGCTTGGGTTGCGGTTTTTTCTTGGGCGGCATATCGCCGTTCTCGATCCTAGAGATGACCGTTCTCCACAAATCCATATTCTTGACCAACGGCTTGGCCCCCAGTGCGGCTTCAAGATCAACTTCCCCTTTTTGCGAATCGGAATCGTGGCAATCGAGACAGTAATTCTCAATCAGAACTAGCCCCGGTTGATCCACGGCGGACACGCCATTGGCCAAACAAAGCCAAATCGCTGCAGCTAGAATCGCCGATCTACTTTGTTTACTGTTGATCACTTTCACAACTCCACCAACGCAAGATCGTCTGCACTTGGCCAACCGATGGCCCGGCCCTGTCTTGTTTTTTTGGTGGTGGGTAATCTCGCCTCACTGGCTGTTGGAATCCGGCGTGCGCTATCGGAACAATTCAATTTCCCGGAATTCCAGGAGCCCGTTTTCGGCCTGTATTCCGATATGCCCGTCGAGATTCTTGATGCTGGTCGCGGTTGTGATCAGCGTTCCGTTGAGCTTTACCCTCAAGGTTTCCCCCTTGGCGGTAACCTCGTAAGACTGCCATTCGCCCACGGGTTTGTAGGCCTTTTCCAAGGCGTCCAGATCTGACTCATGCTCAAATGGCGGCGCTCCATAGGGAATCATGGTGGCCAATGGAACTTTTCCATTAATCGTATCCATGCATTGGACCTGGTAGCCATTGTTGGGCCAGCCGTTTTTGTCTTTCTTGCTGGTTGCTCCGGTGCGTACGAAAATTCCGCTGTTCGCGTTGGCCTCCAGAAATCGGAATTGCAGTTTGAGTGTGAAATCAGCGTAGATGTCGATGGAACGCAACCATCCGGTTCCGCGATCAACTCTTAGTCGGCCGTTTTTCACGGAAAAGCGGCCGTTGTTCTGAATCTCCCAGCCCGCGAGATTTTTGCCGTTGAACAAGTCTACTCGCTCGCGGGATTCTTCCTTCGGGGCTGTTTGATTTTTTCGGGTTTTGGCAGCGTAGGGATCGACACGTTTCGGCGGCTTAGCGGTCGGCTTCTCTCCGTGAGCGGTCATCACTTTTTTGATCGCCGCCATCGTCTCGTAGGAAGGTTTGAAGTTTCCAGGCCGGTAGCCTGCCGCGATCAGGTAGGGCGTCGATCCCTTCTTGTTCCTGCGGTTCCAGACCTCGATCTTGGCGTTGTTGTCATCGAGGAACTGCACCACTTTAGGAAGGTTCTTGTAGGCGGCTCCGTGCATCGCGGTTTCGCCGCTGTTGTTCACGCCGTCGATATCGACGCCCAAATCGAGCAGCATTTGTGCGGCTTCAAGGATTTCAGTCTCGGTCCCGGCGGAGGCCGCCTCCATTGTTTGGCCGATCCCAGTTGCCACCATCAGGGGAGTACTGTTTTCCGCGTTGTGGATCAGTGGATCGGCTCCCAGTTCGAGCAACACGCGCATGAGCGGAGCGTCCGCGGTCTTGGAAGCCAGGAAGAACGGCGTTGCCCCTTTCCAGTGAAGCTTGCCCCCTTTGAGCCGGGTGTTCACCCTGGCGCCATGGTCCACCAGTTGTTTGGCGAATTGTGCGCTGCTCATGATTCCTGAACCGGTCGGAGGAGCGAGGTCGTCGTCGCCGTCGCCGCCATCCGGCTTGCGCACCCAGGAGAGCATGTGCAGCGAGGTGTATCCGGCGCGCATGTCGTTGGGATCGGCTCCGGCTTCGAGCAGTGTCGTCGCCAGTTCGAAATGGCCGTTCTCGACGGCTAGGGTTAGCGGAGTCGTTCCGCTCTTCAACTTCCCGTTCTTTTCTCGACTCACGGGCTCGTTGACGTCTATTCCAGCATTCAGCAAGGTATGCACGACCTCCGTTCTTCCTTCCCGGACGGCGAAGAACAGCGGTGTGAAACCGGAGTCCAGTGTCGCGCGAATGTCCGCCCCTGCCTTGAGCAGCAGAGTGACAACCTCAAGGTGGCCGTCGGCCGCGGCCCACATCAGGGCGGTCTGACTTTTTCTACCTTTTGCGTTCACTTTGGCTCCGTGGGTCAATAGCGCCTTCACCGCCCCGGGCTTGCCGGTTCTTGCCGCGGTCATGAGAGCAGGCTCGCCTTCGTGAAGACTTGTGTTGGGATCGGCTCCAGCCTTGAGGAACAATTCGACCATGTTCCCGTTTCCGTTGATGCAGGCCAGAGAAAGGGAGGTCACGCCATAACGATTTTTCGCTTTTACGTTCGCGCTCGCATTCAGTAGGAGTTTCGCCGTGGCGAGATCGTCCTGGTAAGCGGCCCAGTGCAACGCCGTCATGCCGTCGGTTTGAGACGCGTTGACGTCTATGTTCTTCTCGAGCAGCTTGCGAACGGCCGCATGGTTCTTCTTCTCGACAGCGTCCGCCAAGGGTGAATCCGCTGATGCAACATGGAACATGGTCAGCGTGATCAGGAGGGCCGCGATCTTTGATAAACGCTTCATGGAGGGTTGGTTCTAGCGCCCTTTCAGGGATTCGATATGGACTCGCGAGGACTCTCGCTCCACCGTGTTTTTGTCTTCGTTCGGATATTCCACGCTCTCTAGATGGATAGCGGTTCAAACAGTTCGTCGACGGTCCCGGTGCTGTCGGCGAAGGATTCCACTGGGACGCCCACTTTGTTGAGCAGCGAAAGGTGCAGGTTGGCCAGCGGCGTGGGTTTGTCGTATTGGATGTGACGGCCGCCTCTCATCTTGCCGGCGCCGCCGCCAGCGACGATGGTCGGCAGGTTGGTGTGATCGTGGACGTTTGGATTGCCCATGCCGGAGCCGTAGAGATAGAGCGAGTGATCGAGCAAGGAGCCGTTTCCGTCTGTCGTCTTTTTGAGTTTCTGGACAAACTCGGCAAAGAGCGAGACGTGAAATGAGTTGATCTTCGCCATCCGCGCGACTTTTTCGGCGTTGTTACCGTGATGGGAAAGGGGATGATGCGGATCGGGCACGCCGATCTCCGGGTAGGTGCGATTGCTGGTTTCCCGGGCGAGCTGAAAAGTGATGACGCGGGTCACGTCGCCCTGGAGCGCGAGAACCTGCAGGTCGAACATCAGTCGCACGTGGTCGGCGTAGGAGGCCGGAACGCCCAGGGGGCGATCGAGGTCGGGGAGTTGGTTCTTCGCGCCGTCGGACTCGGCCATTTGAATGCGGCGTTCCACTTCGCGCACGGCGGTGAGGTATTCTTCGAGTTTTGCGCGATCGGCGGGGCCGAGTTCGTGCTGAAGGCGGGTGATTTCTTCGCTGACCGAATCGAGCAGACTGGCGCGCTCTCGCAACGCGGCGCGGCGTTCCTTGGCGGTGCCGCCTTCGCCGAACAGGCTTTCAAAGACGATTCGCGGATGGGCCTCGGCCGGCAAAGGCGTGGTCGGGGAGGACCAGGAAAGGTTGTTTTGATAGACGCAGGCGTAACCATTGTCGCACTGACCGACGAGCTTGAGCAGATCCATCGCCATTTCCAGCGACGGCAGTTGGGTTGATTGGCCGATGTGCTGGGCAGCGATCTGATCGGCGGTTGTTCCCAGGTAGTAGTCCGTGCTTTCCGTCACCTTGGCCTTTGCCGCGCTCAGGAAGGCTGAGTTGGAAGTCGCATGGGAGCCTGGATAGGCGTTGGCCAGTTCCAGATTGGAAACGATCGTGACATCCTGCTTCACCGGTTCGAGCGAACTGAGGATGGGGGAAAGCTTGTCCAGCTTCTCGCCACCTGGAGGCGTCCACCTAGTGATGTCACAACCCATCGGCATGAAAACATAACCCAGCCGGCGCACCGGTTTGGCGGGCGTTTTCGCGAGGGCGGTTGCCGCGGGAACCATCGCGTCGAGAAGCGGCAGCGAGAGGGTGGCTCCGACGCCTTTTAGAAAAGTTCTACGCGGTAGAGCTTTCTTTGTAAGGATCATAACGCTTCACGCATTGTAAACGGTATGCTGTTCACTATTGCAAGGATAATCGACGACATCCGGTAGTCGTTCCTGGCTGCTTCAGCGACGACTTTTCGCACAGCGGGACCGTCGAAATGTTCGACGCCGCGCCCCAGGGCGAAGGTCATCAGCTTCTCGGTGAGTGTGCCAGCGAAGAGTTCGGGGCGTTCGAGCAGGCCCTTTTCAAGGCCGTCAATCCCGGTGAACGCCTGGCCATCGGGCAGTCCGCCGCTGACGTCAAGTTCCCGGCCTTCCTCGTGCGTTCGCCACCGGCCTATCGCGTCGAAGTTCTCCAACGCAAAGCCAACCGGGTCCATCAACTCGTGGCAGACGGCGCAAGCCTTGTTTGCGCGGTGCTGACCAAGCCGTTCACGCATGGGGAGGGTTTGGTCGACGTTGTTGTCTTCAAGGGCGGGCACATCGTCGGGCGGCGGCGGCGGCGGGGTCCCTACGATGTTCTCGAGAATCCAATTGCCGCGAATGACGGGCGAGGTGCGGGTCGCGTAAGAGGTGACGGTCAGGATGCTGCCGTGGCGCAGTAGGCCGCCGCGCCTGTCTTCCGGCGCCAATGCCACCCGACGAAAACGGCTCCCGTAGACGTGGGGAATCTGGTAGTGCTTTGCGAGCCGCTCGTTGAGGAAGGTGTAGTCGGCCTTTAACAGGTCCATGACGCTCTTGTCCTCGCGAAGGATGCTTTCGAAAAAGAGTTCGGTTTCCCTTTGAAATGCCTGCCGTAGATTGTCATCGAAATCGGGAAAGAGCCGGGCGTTAGGGGTGAAGGAATCCAGATTGCGAAGGTAGAGCCATTGGTTGGCAAAATTGTCGACCAGAGAAACGGAGCGCGGATCGGCCAGCATGCGGCGCGTCTGTTTCTCCAGAGCTTCGGGATCGCTCAATTCACCTCTCTGCGCAGCATCGAGCAATTCATCGTCGGGGATACTGCTCCAGAGGAAGAAGGAGAGACGCGAGGCGAGTTCGATGCCGCTCAGGGGGTAGGCGGAATTGGGGTTGGCTTTTTCGGGGACTTTCTCGATGCGAAACAAGAACTGGGGGCTGACGAGAATAGAACTGAGAGCCATCTCGATTCCGGCTTCGAAGCCGCCCTTCCTGTTGGCCTGTCTAAAGAACTGCATGGTGCGTTCGAGATCCGCGTCGGTCACCGGCCGGCGGTAGGCGCGGCGCGCCAAGGCGGACAGGATTTGGCGGCCGGCGGATTCGGTATCGTAGCGATCCGAGGGGCGCGCGATGAAAATGCGTTTTCGGCTGGGCGTTTCACTGGAGCCGGCAGCCTGGTAGGGGCCGGTGATCGAAACCTGAAAAATGGCGGGTGACAGGCGCGGGTGCCGATGGTGGTTGAAATGAGAATTGTAGGGCTGTCGCTTAGTTTCGAGCAGCGATGAAGGCTTCTTGATAAAGGTGACGCCGAGGTCGCGCGGTCCGGCGGAGACTTGAATGCGGGTCTTGAGGTGCGCATCCAGCTTTGTGTGGTCGTTTCGTTTCTTCGGCTGCTTGACCGTGAACACCTTCAACCGTTCGCGATCCAGCAGCAGTTCCAGTTCGTGGGTTCCTGAAAGCCCTTCGACCTGTTCGTTTCGGTCGCGGGTTAGGCGCATCTGAATTTCGTATTCGCCATCCTGCGGAAAGGTGTAGGGGATCAACGTTCCGCCCCGAGTGCCAAGGGGGAGACCGGGGACGTGCTCTTCCTGCGTGGTGTCCGGTGGAATGCGGATTGTGTGGCCTCCGGGCGATTTGCGCGGCGCGCCCACGGCCAGCCGACTGATCTTCTGGGCGGCGGTGATATAGCGATTCAGCAAGGTGGGGGAAAGGTCGCCAACAGTGATGTTGTCAAAACCGTGGCTGGATTCGTCGGCCGGTAGCAACGTGGCGGCGTCGATGTCGAGCGCGAGCAGATCGCGAATGGCGTTTTGATACTCCGTGCGATTGAGGCGGCGAAGGGTGTCGACTCGGCCGGGCTGGGGATGTTGAGCCGCGAGTTTTTCGAGCGAGCCTTCGAGTTCGGAGAGGAGTGTGTTGTAGGTTGCTTCATCCGGCCGTTTCTTGCCGGCAGGCGGCATCTGGCGCGCGCGTAGCCGACGCACAACTTTTTCCCAGATCTCCGAATGCTGGCTTGTGGGCTGGGAACTGATGGCTTCAAGATTCAGGTCACCTTTGGTCGAATCGGCGTCGTGGCAGTCGAAACAATGCTCGGCGACGAGGGCGCGAAAGGACGGGCCGGAGAGGCTTGACGAATCCTCTGCGAACGACCAGGAAGCGAAGAGCAGTATTGTGGCCAGACCAAGCTGGAAACCTGCTCTCCGAAAGCTGATCGGCCCACGTGTATTCGATTTCCAGACACTCAAGGAGCCAGTCTGGCAGGAATCAGTTCCTTACACAATCCCACATCCCAGCAGCACCACAGCTGCGATTGTTGTGAGTAGTAGTTTCATATGGGACTTGACCAAGATGTTGGCCGAGTCGTTTGAGCCAGAGGAACAGGAAGTGTCCGAGGAGACATCGCCGAGTGGCGATGCGGTGCAGGAAGCCGAGTCGGTTGAGGAATCGCCCGAGGAGGCGGGGGACACCGAACACGTTCTTTCACAAGAGGAATCGGAAACTGAATCCGATGCTTAACGGTTGGCCAAGCGGGAAATTGCCCTCCTAAAATACGGCTTGGGCCGCTAGTGTTTGTGGCGTGCCGGAGTTGACTGAGACCCGCGAGCCGCCGTCGGACTGGGCGGACCTGTTTTTCCGCTACCTGTCCGACGAAAAGGACGCCTCTGTGTACACGCAGCGCAATTACCGGCAGGCGCTGTGCGAGTTCGCACAGTGGCACCGCGACACCAACGAGTCGCCGGTGTGCTGGAGTGAACTTGAGCGGAACGACTTCCGGCTGTTTCTGCGGCAGCTTGGCCGCAGAGAACTCAGCCAAGCAGCGATCCGGCTGCGGTTCAGCGCGCTCAACTCGTTTTACAAGTTTCTAATGCGGCGCGGCCTCGTCGAGTCGTCGCCGGTGAAGGATGTCACCCTGCCCAAGCCAGCCAAGCGGCTCCCGCAATTCCTGACCATCGACCAGATGAACGCACTGCTCGATGCGCCGCTTCAGGAGTTCGAAGCCGAACGAGTCGCCAAAAAAGGGACGAAAAAAAAAGCCAACCAAGTGCCGTACCTCCGCGATGGGGCGATCCTCGAGACGATTTACTCTTGCGGTCTGCGCATCGGTGAGATCTGCCGGATGTTAGCCGGTGAAATCGAGCCGAACGAACACGTCGTCAACGTGCACGGTAAAGGCAAAAAGGAACGGCAAGTGCCGATCGGCCGCGCCGCCGTCGAGGCAATCCGGTTTTATTGGGAGCGCTTGGCCAAGCCACCCGCACCCGATGAGCCGGTATTTTTCGCCTCAGAGAAAAAACGCAGTGCCATCTACCCGCGCTTGGTTCAGTTGCGATTGAAGAATTATCTGAGCGCCTGCGGGCTGGACCCCACCCTCACGCCACACAAGCTGCGTCACAGCTACGCCACGCATCTGCTCGACGCCGGGGCGGACTTGCGGAGCGTGCAGGAGATGCTGGGCCACGCGAACCTCACGACGACACAGGTGTACACGCACGTGACCACCGAGCGAATCAAGCGCGCCTACAACGAGGCCCACCCTCGGGCGTGAAACCAAGCGCTTGGCGAAGCGCTATTCGGTGGCCAACTGCTCGGCGACGGGTTGTTGGGGCGACTGGGGCTGGGGCTGGGGGAAAATCTGGTAGAGCAGGAGGTAAATCAGCACGCCGGTGATTGAGACGTACATCCACAGCGGCCACGTCCACTTGGCGATTTTTTTGTGCTGCTCGAACCGCTCCTTCAGCGCGCGGCTGAGCGTCATGAAAATGAGCGGCAAAATCACCACCGCCAAAATAATGTGCGTGATCAATATCGTGAAATAGATTGGTTTAAACCAAGCCGGCTCCACGAACTTTGTCGACCCGGTGTTAAAGTGGTAGATCAAGTAGCAGGTCAAAAATACCGCAGAAGTCACAAAGGCGCTGATCATGCAGTTGCGGTGCGCGATCTTGTTGCCCTTCTTGATGAAGACGAAGCCGAGCGTGAGGAAGACGGTGGCGAGCGCGTTGAGGCAGGCGTTGATGAGTGGCAAATCCTGTATGGTCATTTTGCGGGTTCGATTAACAACGAGTTGGCGATGGAGATGGCTTTTTCCTTCCAGCCGTCCTCCATGCTCTCAAGCACACCACGGAGTCGGCCTTGCCGGTCGATGGCCACGAAAATGGTGGCGTGGATGAACAGATCCTCCGGCGTGGCTTGTTCGCCGGGCGGCTTCTCGCGGGCGATCAGTTTCATCCCGTCCACGGCCAAGCGCACGATTTCCGGCTTGTCGCCGGTGAGGAATTGCCAGCGCTCAGCATTCGCTCCGAAGCGCCCGGCAAAGCGCTGCATGACAGCCGGGGTGTCGTGGCCGGGATCGGTCGTCAGCGTGGCGAAGGCGACATCCGGCTCGGCGGCAAAGTGCGCCTGCAACTCGGCCATGCGCTCGGTCATCACCGGGCACGGCCCGGGGCAGCGAGTGAAGATGATGTCGGCAAACCAGACTTTGTTGTCAAACTTGGCCAAGCCGACCGGCTGGGCCAACTGGTTGGTCAGGGTGAAGTCGCTGAGCTGCGAGATGACCGGCAAGTCCAGCTTGGGGGCGCGTTGCTCTCGTATGAATGCAAACAGGACGGCCAGGATCACCACGCCCAAGCCGCCCCAGACAAGCCAGCGCACGGTTCGTGAGTACGATTCCATTTTAACAAAAAAAGGGCACTCCGTTTAGAGCGCCCCGGAGAGTTCGATCAGGGCAGGCAATGCTCAGGCTTTGTCGTCCGTGGCCGTGGCCGTGGTGGCGGTTGGCTTTTCGGCGGCCGATTTTTTCTTTTCGACTTCAGCCTTGTACCACTCGTTCCATGCGGCCTCGTCAACGACTTTCACGGCGCCTTTCATGCGGGCATGGCCGTCGCCGCAAAGCTGGGCACAGGTGATCTGGTAGCGGCCCACTTTCACCGGCCTAAAGTGAATCGGAATGCGCATGCCGGGAATAACGTCCTGACAGACGCGCAGCGGCAACACCTTGAAACAGTGGATAACATCCGTTGAGGTCAGATCGATGGTGACGCTTTTGTGTGTGCCGTCCTCGTTTTTGATCATCGGCACCACGATGTCGGACTTGAGCACCTCAACGTCGTCCTCCCAGTACGGCTTTGACTTGTCGGTACCGAAGGGGTTGGCCGCGCTGACGAGGGTCTTGGATTGGGCGCCGAGTTTGCCATCGGCACCGGGGTAACGGGCATTCCATGCAAACTGCTCGGCGGTGACGCGCACCACGCTAGCCTCGCTGAAGTCGGAGGGCTTGTTCGCATAAAAATTCCAGTAGTAGATGGCCAGCACCACGAGGACGAGTTCCGCCACGATGACGGCACCCTCGATCGAGTTGGTGATCGTCTTGGTCTTGACGCCCTTGTAGTCCGCCTTGGGATTGTTGGTGGCGCGAAACTTCCATAGCGCGACGAAATAATAAATGATCCAGCCAACAAAAAGCACCAGCATCAGCAGGTGAACGGCGATGATTAACCCGTCGATCTGGCCCCCGTCCTGGGAGACGACTTCCGGGAACGAGAATGCTTTGATTATTCCTGATAGTAAGTCCATTTTAGACAATTATTCCTTAAACAATTCGGGATCCTCAAACTGGGCGTAGGCTTTGCCGCGCCTGGCGAGAAAAACAAAAAAACCACCCACGCCGCCAAGCACGGGAACCAGTGTGAGAACCAGGGTCGCGATGCCCCACTGCATGCCCTTGGTCATCGGGGAGTCGGGCGCGCCGAAGCAAACCGCGCACGCCTCGAGCGCGCTTGGCCAAGCGAGCATGGCCAAGGCGAGGAGCAACAA
>Ga0302117_10001933_pt1 | contig 9943 bp, 8 predicted proteins | sample AG5_322_MG_FD_203112 | JGI IMG/M metagenome (GOLD analysis project Ga0302117, IMG submission 203112) | Marine microbial communities from Western Arctic Ocean, Canada - AG5_32.2 | ecosystem: Environmental > Aquatic > Marine > Oceanic | place: Canada: Western Arctic Ocean | collected 2017-10-01 | reverse complement strand
TGATGTTGGGAAAGCCGCATTCAATTTGGTGCATACCGCTGTCTCAAGAAGGTCACCCGTGTGAGAAACAAAGGCTACCACACGCGAACGCTCAGTATTGTATATGTTCTGCTCTTGCTTCAATGAAGCTGTACCATTGGGGCAGTACTGACACCATGCGCCCGTAGTCTCAATAACCAAGGCGTTGGACTCGTTGTACACAACTAAGCTGTCAGTGATGTAAGGGTCAGGGGTTGGCTCAGTAATGACTGGCTTGTCGCAAGACATAGTCAATGCTATCAAAAGGGTAAGAATAATAATTTTTTTCATGCAGCCAAATTACAACTAAATCTGTGTGCACACAATTACAATGGCTTAAGCCAAATTGATACAGGCAAATGATCTGAGGACCCAGCCAGGTAACGATTCCCCTGAAAACTTCGGTGAATTATCATCCGCTGATTGGTTTTTTTCAAACCAAAGGGAACATGCCGGACATTGGCTTGCCAGAGGCTTTGATCGACCAGCCAGACATGATCCAACCATGACCAACGGTTGCGGTAGATGTAGGTGCCTGGTGGCCCTTTTGCATCGCGCACATGCATTCCTTCCCCTTGAAGCCATTGACCCATGGGGCCTTTGGGGTGCTCGTTCATGTCGCCCACAAGGCAGTCAACTTGCTCGCATTGCGATAAAATGCTTTGCATGGCATGCAATCGCCTATGGGGACGAGGGTCGCGTTGGGAAGGTAGGTGCACAAACAGCAAAGTCAGGCTATCGCCACCCTTGCGGCAATAAAAGGTTACCTGCACCGCATCCCTGCTTGGTGACCCCTTCGGTTGCAGCCATGCAACCTGCAAGACTTTGATTCGTTGAGGGTCATACATCACAGCCACATCAATACCCCTGGCATCTGGGCTATCCTGGTGCAGAATCCAGTGGGACCATGACAATGGCAGTTTGCGCAGCAAGTCAACCATCACTTCGGCATTTTCAACCTCAGCAAAGGCCATGATTTCAGGTGGACGACCCTGAGAAACAGCCATCAAGCCCTGAGCTAATCGCTGCAGCTTGACGTGGTATCTCTGACTTCCCCATTGTTTCACACCCTGCGGAGTGAAGGCCTCATCAGCTACGTTAGGCTCATCAATGGTATCAAAGGCATTTTCAAGGTTCCACCAAATCGCATGAATGCTATCCGTGGATTGCGCGAGCATGACATGGCCTGAAAACAGACCTAAAACAAGAAATACCATCCATTGCATGGCGCAAATGACGCCAAGCATCAGGGTTGGCATGACGCATGAAACGCTTTTGCTTACTTCATGCGACGCGTCCGGCGATTGCCTTCCGTCTGCTGCTCCAGCATGGACTCCATCTTGCTGGCAAATTTAGATTTGCGGCCTCCCTTTGCTTTGGTGACCTCAATCTTCGCGCGAATGGCGTCTTCATTGATGAAGAATTTGCGAATGGCCCACTGCTGACCAAAGACCAAGATGTTGGACAAGAAATAATAGTAAGACAAGCCAGACGAATAACTATTGAACCACACCAAAAGCATGACTGGCATCAAGTACTGGATGACTTTCATCTGCTGCTGCATCATGCTATTGCCAGCTGTGCTGCCTGCAGACATTTGGTTATTCATCTTTGTGTACATGAATGTGGATATTGCCATCAAGATGGTGAAGAGGCTAACGTGATCACCATAAAATGGGATGTTCATTGGCAATTCCATGATGGAATCATAAGAACTCAAATCATCCGCCCACAAAAAGGCCTGCTGTCGCAACTCAAAACTTGCTGGAAAAAAACGGAACAATGCAATCAAAATTGGCAAGCCCAATAACTGAGGCAAGCAACCTCCCAGCGGATTAACCCCTGTCTTCTGGTACAAGGCCATGGTCTCCTGTTGCTTTTTGGAATCACCCTTATCTGGGTATTTCTCTGCAATGGCATCCATCTCCGGCTTCAGAACACGCATCTTCGCCATGGATTTGTAGGAAGCAAACGTCAAAGGCGAAAGAATGCCCTTGAAAAAGAGTGCCATGACAAAAATGATGAGGCCATAACCCAAGCCAAGCCCTTCCAAATAGCGGAAGAAGGGCACTACAACGCCCTTAGAAATCCAACCAAAAATGCCCCATCCAAATGGAATGATGTTGCCAAATGTCTCATCCACCTCGCGCAGCATGTCATACTGGTTTGGGATATGCACCCATAAACCTGATGCGCGAATTTCGCCATTGACCGCAGCTAGACTAACTTTAGAACGGAATGCCCTGGTCCGTGTTGAATCGTTTTGAATCGGTGTTTCTGTGCGCAAATCAACCTGCGTGAAATGCTGGTCACAGGTAAAAATGCTTGAAAAGAACTGTTGCTTGTGAGCAACCCAAGACACATTGCTTGCGCTCTCCTGATCGTCACGACCATCACTCAAGGATGATTCATCGCCTTCAGAAGCTTCCCAATAATACGTGGTGGTTGTAGTCACCTCTTGACTAAAGGCCTTTTCATGGCGAATGCCATCTTGGAACCATGTGAGATCCAATGACCCTTCATTAGGAGACACCAGTGACCATGCCAAACCATAGCTATCGCCTAATTCAAATGTCCATGTGGTTTCACCTTGGGTAAGGTTGAGGTGATTGCCTTGGTGATCTGCCACAAACAGGCCCTCATTGGCTCCGCCTAGTCGCTGCTGGCGATTGACTAGCATCAGGGGATTCCCCAAGTAATCTTTCTGATCCTTCACCTGAACCTCCACCATTTGAGCGCCGTCATTGGTGAAGACGTAGCGAACCACGTCATTTTCTAAGGTGTATTCCTCAATAACTATGTCAGCTTGAGCGACTGCCTCATTCGACACGAAATCTTGACCTTGAAGGCTTGCAACATCTGATCTTGATTCGCTGGCTTCAGCCGATATGCCCTGATCGGTTACCGGTAGTGCGGCATCACTGATAGCCACTGGCTCTTCAACGGCAACAACCTGCTCAGCAACGACCGGCTCATCAGGCAGGTTCTCTCCAGCCCACCAAGTGTAGGCCATGAAAATGACGCCAATTAAAATAAAACCGATGATTTGATTTCGGTCAAATCCTTGCTTTTCCTCCATCATTATTTGTTGTTATACGTCTTTGCTGCCTTGATAAAGGCAACAAACAGTGGATGTGGGTTGACCACAGTGGATTGGTATTCTGGATGAAATTGAACAGCCAAGAACCATGGATGGTCAGGGACTTCAATGATCTCTACCAAGCCAGTTTGTGGATTAATTCCTGATGCTTGCATGCCAGCTGAAGCCAAATCTTCGAGGTAGGCATTGTTGAATTCATAGCGATGGCGGTGGCGCTCACTGATGGAGTCCTTGCCATAAATCTCCTTAGCACGTGACCCTTCTGATAAAACGCAATCACAAGCACCCAATCGCATGGTTCCACCCATGTTCGTTACTTGCTTTTGCTCAGACATCAGGCCAATGACTGGTTGTGCACAGTCCGGTTCAACCTCACTGGAATTCGCTCCCTTGAGCTGTAAAACGTTGCGACTGTACTCAATAACTGCAGCCTGCATTCCAAAGCAGATGCCCAAGAATGGAATGCCCTCCTCGCGTGCAATACGCACTGCCTCAATTTTACCTTCAAAGCCTCTGGAACCAAAACCAGGCGCTACAAGCACCGCATCCAAACCTCTCAGGTTTTCGCCTGCGTTGTCCACACTCAATGCTTCAGAATGGATCCAACGCACATTCACCTTTACCTCATTTCGAGCGCCTGCATGAATCATGGACTCAGTGATGGACTTGTACGAATCGTGCAATTCCACATATTTGCCAATCAAACCAATTTCAATCTGTGATTTAGGCTCCATCACACGGTCAACAAAGTTTTGCCAATCACGCATATCAGGCTTGATTTCAGCCGAGAGACCCAACTTACTCAACACCACGGCGTCCATGTCTTGCTCATGCAATTTCATAGGCACCTCATAAATGCTTTTCGCATCCAATGACTCAATGACCGCATTAGGGGTCACATTGCAAAACAAGGCCAATTTTTCCCTGACCGATGCATCCAATGCGTACTCAGATCGGCAAACCAAAATGTCAGGCTGAACCCCATTTTCCTGCAAGGTTTTCACAGAATGCTGAGTTGGTTTGGTTTTCAATTCACCGGTGACGCGGAGGTAGGGGATCAACGTCAAGTGGATGCAGACACAATGTCCTTCAAGTTCCCAGCGGAGTTGACGAACTGCTTCAATGTATGGCAAGGCCTCGATATCTCCAACTGTGCCTCCAATTTCTGTGATCACAATGTCATAATCGCCGCTTTGACCAAGCAGTTGCATTCGATGCTTGATTTCATCGGTGATATGGGGAATCACTTGAACGGTCTTACCAAGGAAATCACCACGACGCTCCTTGTCGATGACCGATTGGTACACGCGACCAGTGGTGACATTGTTTGCCTGCGATGTGGGTTGATTGAGAAAACGTTCGTAATGACCTAGGTCTAAATCGGTTTCAGCGCCGTCATTAGTCACATAGCACTCCCCATGCTCATAGGGGTTGAGCGTACCTGGGTCGATGTTGATATAGGGGTCAAATTTTTGAATAGTGACCCGGTAGCCCCTTGCCTGAAGGAGGGTTCCCAATGAAGACCCAACGATTCCCTTACCGAGAGAAGAGGTTACGCCGCCTGTGACAAAGATGTATTTCGCGTTAGAAGCCATTTGAAATTAGGTTCCAGCAAAAGTAGGTTATTAGAAGGCGTAGCCCAACATCAAAGTGGGCATGATTGGCAATTGATTTACCCGCTCTGCCTTTGGGGTATCATAGTAGAAAATATTGGCACGGTTGTATACATTGGTTGCGGCAAACGACAGATCCAAGACTTGGTGATTGGCCATCTTCCATGACTTACTGATGGTGACATCCATGCGGTGGTAGTCAGGCAAGCGTTGACTGTTCAAGCCCCCGTAAAGGATGCCCATTTGGCCATTGCTTCGCGGGTAGGTGTAGTCCACATAAGGCTGCCCATCAGGCTCCGTGAATGGCAGAAGCTCGTAGTAGCCCTTGATGGGTGTAAAGGGGAAGCCTGAGCCATAGTTCCACCGAAGGTTGAACACCCAGTCCTTGTCCGTCGTGTAGGATACAACCATGTTGGCATTGTGGCGGCGATCATAATGTGGGGGGTAGTCAACCACGCCATCAAAACGGGTCACCTTGCCATAGGAGTAGACAGTCCACAGGTACCAATGCTTGTCTTCATAGGTTAGAAGAAAATCTAAGCCCTTGGCCATACCTGATTCCACAATGAAATCTTTTTTAAGCAATTCAGGCTCGTCATCATAGGCAGGGATGTCATCGTAAATCTTGTATCGGTTGATATTAGTGATCTGATTGAAGCGCTTCGCGTAGGCTTCAACTTCCAAGGTCCATCGATCGGTCAAATTGGTCTCCATCCCAAGCACCAAATGATCAGCTGTTTGCAGCTTATTGCGGAGCAACTGCCCATCAAACTGTGAAGGCAAATCAGTATCACCGCTGAGGAAGCCATAAAATAAGTTGACCACATCTCGATCAGAATTGGCAGCAACCAAGTTCTGTGAGTACTTGCCTGCAGATGCCTTCAATCTGAAATTCTCTGTTACATTCACTTTAGCGCCCAATCGAGGCTCCACGCGAGTAATGGCTAACGATCCGTAGTTATGGATGCGAAGTCCCGGCTGAATCAGCCATCGACCAATTTCCATCTTGTAATCCATGTAGGCAGCCAACTCAGGAGTGTTTTGCAGCTGCTGAAATTGGCGACCAACGGTATTGGTGTATTGGTAATCCGTGCGGTAGCCAATGAATTCGATACCATACTGAAATTCATCGTGATCCCGCAGCAGATAGGTGAAGTCTAGCCCGCCATTGAATCCAGATATCTCACTGTCCCTAGGACGGTTTTCCAACTCCGTACTTTGAATCTTGTAGCTACTTGTTGCCAAATGCCCTTCGATCAACGTGGCAGATGATGGCGGGACAATCAAAAATTCAGCACCTTGACCCACGGCATGCCAGGAGATAGACTTGTCGCCTGAAAAGCTAACCGCATCATTGAAGTCAAAGCCATAAATATTGAGCTTGCTTCCACCATCAGCTTCAATCGTGTACTTCATGTACAGGTCCTCAAACTGGAAAGGAATACCACCATACTGGGTGGATGCATGGGGGTAGATGTATGGTGCAACCTTATCCAGATAGGACTTCTTTGTGGAAATCAGCAAGGAACTGGGCGCCAGACCTTGATCATTGGCCTCGCCGATGGGTAATTCCAACAGCAACTTTGCCATGTAGGTTGAGGCTGTCACCTTACCTGCAATGCGTTCGCGGTTACCTGTACGGGTTTTGATGTCCATCACCGAGGAGGTCCTACCGCCATATTTGGCTCCGAATCCCGCCGTGTAAATGTCTGCCTTTTGCAAAATATCTGTGTCAAATACAGAGAAAAACCCAATGCTATGAAAGGGGTTGTAGAGTATCATCCCATCGAGCTTAATAAGGTTTTGAATGGGTGCGCCGCCGCGGATGTACAATTGGCCACCTTGGTCACCTGTCGTAATGACACCGGGCAAAACTTGCAAAGCGCGAACCAAATCAGGCTCACCGCCAATGGAAAAGGTGCCAATAGTTTTAGGGCTCAATTGAATCGATGCCGTCGCAACCTTTGTTTGTTGCTCTTGCCGTTTAGCATTCACTACAACACCAACCAATTCAATGGTGGACTCTTCCATCAGGAAACGCTCAAAACTGGCACGTGCATATTTCACATCAACCTTACGGGTTTGTTTGGCATAGCCAACCCGCAGCACCTCTATGGTTTGTTGGCCGACAGGCGCATCATTGATCTGGAAAAAGCCATCACCATTGGTGAAGACTTTTAAGTCATGTCCCTGCAGCTGGACTTCCGCATACTCTAATGGCACTTGGCTTCCTCTCTCAAGCACATAACCGCGAATAGTTGAGGCCTGACCCATGACCTGCATGGCCATGAGCATTGTTAGGCAATTAAGCCAGAATCTTGAAGAGTAATTCATGTAAAATGCTTGAATCATTGAGGTGTGGAGCGCCCATGCCCTTGGATTGGCCATCAGCGGTGCGAAGGTAACCGATGATACGCTGTAATTTTGCCTGAGTATAATTCTGAGCAACCAATGCCACATCCCTCAGAGCCCACTCAGACATATTCAATGCCTTACAGGCGTGACTGGGTTGTTTGTTTGTTAAACTACTGTAGGCATAAGCTTTTGAAAAAGTTGAGTATAGCAAGCCTGTGGTCAGCACCAACGGCTGCTCCTTGCTGTTTCTAGCCATGCTCTTTGCGATGCGGTAAACCTTGGGGTGATCTTTCGCTGCCAAGGCCTTGATCAATTCAAAATTGTTGTACGTCTTACTGATGCCTGTGTGGCGTTGCACAACATCTGCATCCACTTTGCCTTCTGCCCCCAAAAGGCCACGGTATTTCTCAAGCTCCATGCGTACCCGACTCAATTTACTACCCATGCTCTCTGCCATCAAAGCAGCGGCCTTGGGGCTGATATTCAAATCCAATAAACGGGCTTGATTGGCTATCCATGTTGGTAATTGGTGGTCTGCAATGGCTTTGGTCTCTACATAAACAGCTTGTTCACCAGCCTGCTTCAATGCCTTGTATAGGGCGCGGCGTTTGTCCAATTTTTTTCCGCTGAGGGCAATGGCAAGGATCGTGCTCGGTTGAGATTGCTCCACGTAGGTTGCTAAATCATCCAAATCTCGCACGTGCTGAGCCTCCTTCACTAAGACCACCGTGTATTCAGCCATCATGGGGTAGCGTTTTGCCTCAGAAGCGATGCTACTTGCGTCGGTTTCCTTGCCGTACAGGATGCTTAAGTTGAAATCCCTCTCCCCTTCTCCTAAGACATGATCAGCCAGGTGATTCAAGGCCTCATCACCCACAAAAGGTTCCTCACCACCAAAGACATAAATCTGTCGGTAGCGACCTCGTTTGAGCTCCATCAGCAGTTGATCTCCTTTCGCAATCATGTTGGCAAAACTATCACCTGTGATGGTATGGTTCGTTATGAAGAATGGTCATGCAGCGATAACATTGCTCAAGGAATATCAATCGAACCATGTCATGGGTGAATGTCAATGGGCTCAACCCTAAGGTAGCAGCTGCCATGGCACGGAATTCTGGAGAAAAACCATAGGCATCTCCCACAGCAAACACCAATCGCTTGGGGCCTGCATTCATCCATTTCTGCAACTGTCCTGCCAATTTCACGCTGTCATGCAAGGCGCCTTTTTCATCCAATAGCACCAAGGTATCCCCTGGCTTCAGGTATTTAAGCTGAGCATCTCTGCTCGAAACAACCTTCATGGTGGTTTTTACATAGCGCTGGAGACGGCTCAGGTAGGTATCCATGCCTTGCTGTATCAAGCCATCACCCGTTTTTCCAATAACCAACATCACAATCTCCATGCCTTGCCTTTCTTTGTGACAAGTTTACGCCATAGCCTCATTTGAATTGAGAGATCTCTTAGAATTTATCAGAGAATCAAATCATAGACCACGAAAGTGCATGGGGTTGAAGTGAAAATGCTCAACATGAATGAAGTCAGTCAAGCCCTGAAGAATGCGAAACAGCAGTCCAAGCATTGGCAATCGGCAGTGTCGTGAAACTGAAGCCAGTGGCAAACTCAATAGTGCTACCTTGCTTGCTTATGCACAACGTGGCGCGGATTATTTGCCTATGAATTTCAAAGCAACATGGAAGGACTGACGCGCCTACTTAAGAAAATTCCATTTTACGGTGGCTTAACCATGCATGACGTGGCCGTTTTTTACTGGCATGGCTTGTACGAAGGCTCTGTAACAAGCCGCGCAGCATCCATCAGTTTCTCCTTCTTTCTTGCCCTGTTTCCTGGGGTAATTTTTCTTTTCACGTTGATCCCCTTCATACCCATTGACGGATTTCAAGTAGAGCTGTTCAGCTTGTTGAAAGACATCATGCCACCAGACAGCTTTGAGGCCACCCATAAAATCATCATAGACATCTTGACCATCAAGCGAGGAAACCTACTGTGGGTTACAGTTTTAGCCACATTAGCTTTTGCGACCAATGGCACATTATCCCTCATTGGCAACATGGCATTGACTGTGCACAACATCCAAGTCAGGGCCTTTTGGGGGCAATACATTGCTGCATTGTTACTGACAATCATTCTAGCCTTGATCTTGATAGCAGGCATTTCCATGATTATTTTCTCCTCTGCTGTCATCAATGACCTCATCCCGGTTTCCTTCCTTGGGCTGTCCAATAACACGGCCGTAAGCCTGAGTAGAGATGGCATCTTGGTTGCATTGATTCTTATTTCAGTTTCCTTGCTTTTTTATTATGGCCCAACAAAAAAAGCTCTGTGGCGCTTGATCTCACCTGGCTCTATCCTTTCAACTTTGCTGATTATTTTTAGCACAAGCCTTTTTGGCGAGTACGTTTCAAGCTTCAATACCTACAACCAATTCTATGGCTCCATTGGCACGTTGATGGTGATTCAATTGTGGATTTATATCAATGCCATTGTCCTGATTGCAGGATTTGAATTCAACGCCAGTGTTGCCGTTGCAAAAAACCGCGTAAATTCATCCCCAGAAACAAACAAGACATAACACTATGAAACGCATCCTATTATTGGCCACAATGGCCCTCTTCACATTCCAATCCCAAGCACAAAGCGCTGATGACATCACTGGCACTTGGTGGACCTACCACGATGACAAGAAAAGTGGCCAAGTGGAAGTTTACAAATACAAAGACAGCTACCGCGGCCGTATCGTCCATGTGGTTGACAACAAAAACCCCGATGGCACATCTCCCAAGCTGGACAACTTCAATCCTGATGAGTCCAAGCGTTCAAGGGTTATTCAAGGCATGC
>Ga0302117_10001930_pt1 | contig 9953 bp, 4 predicted proteins | sample AG5_322_MG_FD_203112 | JGI IMG/M metagenome (GOLD analysis project Ga0302117, IMG submission 203112) | Marine microbial communities from Western Arctic Ocean, Canada - AG5_32.2 | ecosystem: Environmental > Aquatic > Marine > Oceanic | place: Canada: Western Arctic Ocean | collected 2017-10-01 | reverse complement strand
CATGCTGGCCAAGATGCCAATAATGGCAATGACCACGAGCAATTCAATAAGGGTAAATCCCTTATTTGATTGGGTTTTCATAGGTTGTCGTTTCTGTAGTATTTCAGGTTTGGGTTGCGCGCCCTCGTGGGCACGGTTTTTTGTTTGTGGACACAAGCCCACCAACCGGTAATCGCAAGTTCTGTGCCATGTTTTAAAAACAAGAAACTCAACCGGAAAAGAGCAAAAACGAAATCAAGGGGGTGCCCAGTGGGACAATTTTCACGCATTGCGTGTGGAATTCACGCGTTTGCGTGGAAGCTAGAGGGGCGTTATTGGGGCTGTGCGAGGTGGTATTGGTTGATCTTGGGGTTTTGGATGCGGGTGGTTTTTCCGTTGCCCCAATTGATTTCCACTGCCTCAACGGATTTTAGATTGCCCAGGCCAAAGTGAACGATTGCGGGGTGTTGTGCCCACAGGGAATCGCCGGAGGTCACCGGGTGAATATGGGTCTTGCCGCCGGCCTTGAGCTGAACCATTGCGCCCAGGGGCGAGATGCCGGGAGCGCCTTTCAAGCGCACCCCGATCCAGCTGCCGGAAGTTTTCCAGTTGTTCTTGATGAGGTGCAGCAATTCGGCGGAGCCGCGTTGCTTGGCGGAGAGTTGGGAGACAAGTAAATCCGGTTTGCCATCGGCATCAAAATCGGTGCCGACGACTATCCGGGAATCAAACTCATGCGACACGCCGAGGAGGAAAGCGACATTCACGAATCCTTCGCCGGGGAGGTTGAGGTAAAAGACATTGTGCTCGAAGCCGTTCCACGAGCAGGTGCTATCCAGTTGCTCGTGCAGATCCACAAAAAACTCGCCGAGCACGGGGTTGGTTTTGGAATTGCCAGAGTAAATATCGTGCCGCCAAAAGGTGGAGCAATAATCCTTGGAGGATCCCCGGCTCAGATGGCCATTGGCAATGAAGAGATCGCGGTCGCCATCGAGATCGAAGTCCGCGCCCGTGACGCCCCAGCTCCAACCGGCACGGGCGACCTGATGATTGTAAGGCGCCTGAGCGAAGCTGTTTTTGCCGCCGAGAAATAGGCGGTTGCCGTAGCCCATTTTCATACGGTGAATTTGGTGGCCCGCGAAATCTTTGCGGCCGGCCTTCATGGTTTCCAGCCGACGCGCGGTGGTGGAGCCCATGCCGGTCATGTACAAATCGAGTTTCCCGTCGCTGTTGAAATCCCCTAAGGCGTGGCTCATGCCAAAGCTGAACCGATCTTCGCCGAGGGTGGCAGTGATGTCGGTGAAGTGGCCTTTGCCGTCGTTGAGATACAGATCGAGGCCGGAAAAATCACTGACGTTCATGAGATCCAAATCGCCATCGCCATCGAGATCCACGAGCGAACCGCTGTAGGAACGGCGGAAGCGTTTGCCCGCCAGCCCGGCCGCTTCGGTGGCCTCGGTGAAATTGCCACGGCCGTCGTTGATCAGCAAAAAGGAGGGGTACCCGTCGTTGGCATTATAATAGGGCGTGGGAAACTGGCCTTTGATGTACGGGAATTTATATTGCATCATCCACACATCAAGGTCGCCATCGCCATCCACATCGCCCGCGCTACAGGCGGAGGGGCTTTTGATTTCCCGCATCATGGGGAACCGCACCGGGATGGGTTGTAGACTGAAGCGGCCTACCGCGTCGGCCGGGTACAGCATCGGGCTGCCCACCTTGGAGAAGGCCAGCAGATCCTTTCGGCCATCGCCGTTGAAATCGGCAATCACTCCTGCCGAGGGGGGCACCTGCATAAAGCGCAGCAACGGCACGAGATCAAATTTCCAGTTGCCACGGTTCCAGTGCAGTTTATTTGCGCCGGGCAAAATGATTTCCGGCAGGCCATCGTCATTGAGGTCCGCCACCAGCGTGGGGGTCAGCGCGTCGCCTTCTTCGTTGGAGGAGGCAATCTTCAATTGCGGCACAAAGGGCGGCGCGCCGGTGCGTTCCAGTGCACGGATGGAGGTGACCGCAAGCGTGCTCACTTCGAGTGATTGCTGATCCTGCAGGTTGGGCCATTCCACTTCCAGCTCGCCCCGGAGGATCACGCGGCGGGTTTTGTGTTGCACGTGGAGCGTGAAACGGAACAGCGAATCGGCCGCGCTTTCAGATCCTTGTTTGAATGCAAATTTTTCCTGATGCCATTCCGATTCGATCAATTCCCAGCCTTCCGCCTTGCGGGCGGCCAGCCATGCTTTCCAATCCGCCGGGCTCAACGGGTTGGCGTCCGCGTTCAGCGCGAGCCGTCGATCGATGATGCCCCATTCCAGCGTGCGGTTGGATTGCTGTGTCGGCAGGCTCAGGCTGGAGAAGGTAAATTTTTCCAGCGGCGCAAACTTATCTTTGGCCCCGCGCAGTTCATCCCATAAATCCGTGAACACGGTCTCCACATGTTGCGCGGCGGTTTCCTCTTTCCACACGGTTTGATCCAGTTGCTGCCGGTCGTGGGTCATCGCTTGCATGCGTTGTTGCAATTCCTCCGGCTGGGATTCCTTAACCAAACGGCCTCCCTCAAACTCACGGTGCCCCACGTGTAGGCCGTCCGGTTCCCATTCATCCCAGTTCCCTTCCAGTTGGCCATCACGATATACTGCCCGCCAGCGGAGTTGGCCGTTCGGGTGCCATTCGGAGCATTCTCCGTCGCGTTTTCCATCGGCAAAGGCGAGCTGTGTTCTCTGTTTCCCCTCCGGATCCCACTCCTGCCATTTCCCGTGAGGCTTGCCGTCTTTGTACGGTTTTTCCATCCACCGTTTGCCATTGGTGTGGGTGCTTTTGACTACGCCGGAAAACGGGATGGCATCCTGCCTGTAATAATGCAGCCCATCAGGGTGCCGATTCAAATCGGAAGCTTGCACGACGCGTTCGGCGGATTGTTTGCCGGAGGAACCTCCGGAAGGTGGTGTGGGTTTGGCATCACGCGAGCAGCTCGAGCCGAGGGAGAGGGTAAGGGCGATGGCAAACGCGATCACGCAAAGTGGAGGCAGCAGGGGCGTTTTTTTCATGGGCGCAATAGGATTGGGTTTGTTGATTCTATGCTTGGAAGGGTTCTGATACAACCTCCAATTAAGGCGACGGCAGGGCGGATTCATGCACCCGAATCAATCGTGAATGCACGAAGCGCTCCGGTTCCATTGGAATGCGAGGGGGGGGTGATAGAAAAAGGGGTTGCAAGCCTTGGGCCTTTCCCGCAAAATGGATCCGCTCAGTCGCCTTTGGCGACGGGGCCGATTAATCGATCCTGTCAAAGAAAACCCAGAAAGAAAAAATGCTAAAGAAATACACTAAATATGTGGCCACCGCGTTCGCTGTGGCATCTCTCTCCACGTTCATAATTGGCTGTGGCGACGCTGAAGGTGACGGCGGCGGCGACACAGGAACTCCCACCGGCGAAAATGGAGGATCTCTCACCAACAACGAACCTGCTCCCACTGCTCCCACTGGTGGAGAAGGTGGAGAAGGTGGAGAAGGCGGAGAAGGCGGAGAAGGCGGGAAATAAGGCCAGTAAGCCCCCCTCATTATTCCAAGCAAAGCTCCCCCAACCGGGGGGGCTTCTTTTTTGTGACTTGATTGTGTTGGGGTTTAATCCGGTACCATATCCCCCCCCAAATCCGAGCACTCTGTTTTATTAACGCGCCCAACAAAAAACCCCCCGGCTTGCGCCGAGGGGCTTGAATATTGTTCAGGCCGTCTGCGGTTTAGTGCAGGTGCCGACTCACGGAACCAAAGGTTGCGAATTCCCCGGTTTGGCCGCCCTTGGTTTTTGCCGCCGTGGCAAGGGCTGCCGTCCACTGGGTATCATCAGCTTGCGACACAGCACCGTCAGAAGTCGAGTAGTTACCCGTGCCCGCGTCCAGTCCGGACATCGCGTGGGCTCCTGATCTGTTGGTTCCGCCCATGCCAGCGGTCAGCTTAACGTCCGCGCCAATCCACACGTGGTGGTTTGCAGCTCCGCCGCCGCCTCGGGTGTTCACTCTCAGGGTGGGACTCACCCACCACCAGCCACCAAGGTGGTTGCCGCGGGGGAAGTTATAGGACCAGCCCCAGGAATCGCCTTGGACGTTGCGGGTGAAGTGAAGCACAGTTTCCGGTAGTTGGTCATCGCCACCCATGTGGAAGCCGTAGCTGCCGCCTCGGTGGTTAGTTTTGACCATTCTGTTATTTGTGGTGTTGTCGTAGCCAAAGCTGCCACCGTCGAGTTTGCCGCGGGTGCTCTCCAGTTGGTTGAAGCGTTTGGACTTCGGATCGGAGGGCGAGAGCAACATTTTGGCGTTGCTAAGTGAGCTGCGGATGGCCGGAGCGACGTTCACGAAGCGGATGTCTGCTCCGTGGTACCGGTAGTTGAACGCGAAGTTAGGCAGGCCGTTGGTGCGCTGGGGAGTCTGATAGTCAGATGCATAAGCATCTTTCGTATCTTCATCTTGCAGCAGCCACATAAACCCGCCTGACTCACTAGCGTGGCTGAGGTAAGCCTTGGTCTGCTGACCGAGGTTGCTTGAGCATTTCATGCGGTTTGCCTTTTTCTTGGCTTTAGCCAAGGTAGGAAGGAGCATGCTAGCCAAAATGCCAATAATGGCGATGACTACCAGCAATTCAATAAGGGTAAAGCCCTTTTTAATTTGGTTCTTCATGGTTTTATTTTTTGGTTTGGGTTGTACGCCCTTTTGGGAGCGCAGTTTTGTAACGACCGCATCCACAGTCATCACGTATCGGTAAAGTTGAACGCAAGTCTTGTGCCAACTTTAAAATGCGTGTTTTCCATTTAAAAATGAATTTAACCGGGATTGTGAGGGGATGAGAGGCGTGGATTTTCCGCAATTGTCCCAAAATTCACGCACAGTGTGGAAAACTTTGTTGAGCACACAAAACAAGGATTTTATGGGGGAATGACCTTCGAGGCCGTCCAATTTTCAGCGGGGAAAATCGGGGGGTGGATCAGGATTACTAGAAAATGACAAAATCCGGACTCGATGGGCAGCCATTTTTCGGGCAGTGTCTCGCTTTAATGGGCTGGAAAGAGGCGGGTGATGGCGTGTGAAAATGCGGATTTTTTGAATCCTTTCGGCCATTATTTGCGTCTCTATTGGTGTACACAAACGAGTAAAAGTAATTTGAGCCAAAGAGTTGGCCACAAAAGGTGTCTCATAAACGATGTTTCGACTAGGATTTAGAATCAAGCTGCTGCTGGCCATGCTGACGGTGGTGGCACTGTGCACCGCGGTAATGCTGCGCGTGTCGCTGCGGCGCGTGGAGGCGGCGCATGACCAGCTTTTCCGCAATCGTGTGAACGAACAGCTCACGTATTTGCCGCGCGAACAGGAGGCGCGGCTGGGCGTGGTGCGCCAAAAAGCAATGGATTTCGCCGCGCGCCCGCAGGTGCAATCCGCGCTGGAAGGCCGCGAAACCACGCGCCTCTATCAGCTCGCCCGGCACCAGCTACAGCGGATGTTGGCTGAGGAATTTCGCAAACTGGCCGAGGAAATGGAGACGGAAGAAAACACCGCCGCCCGCCTCGCCATGAGCCGCCAAATGCGCGGCGCCATCAACCAATTCGCCGCCCAACTTGATGATCCCCTCCGCGGCGGGCGCAAGTCCTTCGCGCCCTCACCCCTGCGCACTGTGTTAGAAAAAAAGCCGGGAATGATGGCCGAGATTTATGATCGCGCCGTGGCCGAAACCCGTCGCGGCATTGCGGATCAATTGCGCGGCTTTTCCGCCGGAATCCAGCGCGTCAGCAATCTAGCCCCCACCGCCCGCCCGCGGGCAGCGGCTTCCAACGCCGCCAACGCCGAAGTGCCCCCCGGCCTCCGCCACAAAATGGGCATCGACGGCCGCGAACAGGCGCAGACGATCACCGCTTCATTCCTCGTTTTCCTCGGTGAACAGGGCGAATTACTCCTGCCCGAGGCGCGGTTTGGAGGGTTTTTCGACAACGCAAACCGTCGCCAATTCCGCGAACGCCTAGAGGAGTTTGTGCCCGATTTGGTCGCGCTTGATAAACAGGGCGTTGGCTATCTCGCGCTGGAGGAAGACGGCGAAGGCGGCCTCATCGAGCTGGTGTGCACCCCCGTCCTGCAAGCGGGCGGCAGACGCAAAGTGGGCACATTGGTGCTCGGCTTCCCGCTCAACACCCGCGGCGAACAAACGCTCAGTGACATCAGCGATCTCATGACCGGCATGTGGGTGGACGGCCATCTGCACACCCGCGCCATTCCCGACGAAGCCACCGCGCCTCTCACCACTTGGCTGCGGCACAACGTGAGCAACGAGCAACCGAAAAACCGCATCGACCTCGTCAACCTCAACGGCGTGCCATACCGCGTTTTTTATTCGCCCATGAAAAATGACGCCGGCACCACCGGCGGATTACCCACCGCCTACAAAATCGGCCTCTATTCCTGGGCCGCGCCGCTGGCGATGCGCGCGGAATTGCGCGACGAAATTTTACTGCTCGGCGGCCTCATGGGCCTAGCCACCATGGCCTTGAGCTGGCTCATTTCATTAGGCCTCTTTAAGCCACTGCGCCGCCTTTACAAAGCCACCATGCGCCTGCGCGAAGGCGATTATGACGTGCGCATTCCTGTGCGCAGTAACGATGAATTTGGCAAATTAGCCCATGCTTTCAACGAAACAGCGCAAGAGTTAGCGTTAAAGAACAAATATCGGGATTTGTTGAAAAAAGTGGCGGATAAGGAAGTGGCTGATCGGTTGCTCGAAGGCAATGTGGCGCTCGGCGGTGAAACGCACGGGATGACGGTGCTCTTTTGCGACATTCGGAAATACACCGAGCTAACCCAGCACATGCCGCCCGAGGAGATTGTTTCGCTGCTCAACGAGCATATGACCGCGATGACGTGGGTCATCCACGAGCACGGCGGCATGGTGGATAAATTTGTGGGTGATATGATCATGGCCGTTTTCGGTGCCACCGGCAAAGACTCCACCGCGCCCGAGCGCGCTGTGGCCTGTGCGCGGCATATGTTGCAGGAACGCAAAGTGCTAAACATGCTGCGCGGGCAGGACATCAGCGTGGGCATCGGCATCGCCACGGGCGAAATGCTCGCCGGCTTTATGGGCTCGGAGGATCGGCTAAACTTCACGGTCATCGGCCAAGGCGCCAACCTCGCCAGCCGCCTTTGTACAGTGGCCAGTCCGATGGATATTTTGGTCGATGAAGCCACCTGCGAAGCCGCCCGCGAAGGACGCACTGCCGAGCCCTTGCCGCCGATGGAAATCAAGGGCTTCAGCGACCTCCAAGCCGTGTACCGGCTGAGCCCCGAACCGGCCACCGAAAACGAACCGGTGGATGCGCCGGTTCCCGCTTCGTAAACGCGAATCGATGTAGCCCGGGTCGGTGGCCCGGAGAGCGCGCGCCTCGCGCGCACTCCCTCCCCAAAAACGCCACAAATAGCCCCGATTTTTAGGCAAAATTCTTATGACATTTTGGCGGTAACCGCGTGAATGACTGCCCCGTTCGTGGCGTCGAACTGTCCAGCCGAAAGGGCTATTGAAAATGATCAAAATTCTTGGAGACAAATATCGGTTCTGCGACGGAGTTTCACGGCGCAGTTTTTTGCAAATTGGCGGCCTCACTTTGGGCGGCCTTTCGCTGCCACAAATTCTTCAGGCGGAGCAAAATCAAGGCATCAAGCGCGGGCACAAAGCCATCATTAATATCTTCCTGCCGGGCGGGCCGCCGCATCAGGATATGTGGGACCTGAAGCCGAACGCGCCGAAGGAAATTCGCGGCGAGCTCAAGGAGATTTCTACCAATGTGCCGGGTATTCGTATCGGCGAATTGTTCCCGCGCATGGCGAAGATGATGGACAAGTTTACCGTCATCCGCTCGATGGTCGGCGCGGAAGGCGGGCACGATGCGTGGCAATGTCAAACCGGTCGCGGCCGGAAGGCCAACCAACCTGCGGGCGGTTGGCCAAGCATGGGCGCGGTGCTTTCCAAATTGCACGGCACAGTGAAGCCGGGCGTGCCGCCCTTCGTCGGCCTCGCGCCGAACACCGGCCACAAGCAATGGGGTGACCCCGGCATGCCGGGGTTCCTCGGCCCGGCGCATAGTCCGTTCCTGCCCAGCAAGGCGGGCAACGCGCGCGAGGACATGAAGCTCAACGGATTGACCATCGACCGCCTTGGCAATCGCAAGACGTTGCTCGACAGTTTTGATACGCTCCGCCGTGACGTGGACAACTCCCGCGCCATCGAAGGCCTCGACGCGTTTAATCAACAAGCACTCGCGATGCTCACCAGCAGTCGGCTGGGCGAAGCGCTGAATCTCGAGAAGGAAGATCCGAAAGTGCGCGACCGTTACGGGCGCGGCACAACCAAGAAAGCTGCCGACGGTTCGCACAAATTGCTCGATGATTTTTTGATGGCCCGTCGCCTCGTGGAGGCCGGCGCGCGTTGTGTGACTCTTGCCTTCAGTCGGTGGGATTGGCATAGCGGAAATTTCAATCGCGCGCGGCAGGATATGCCGATGCTCGATCAAGGCCTCACCGCACTGGTTGAGGATTTGCATCAACGCGGTATGGACAAGGACGTCAACGTGGTTGTGTGGGGCGAGTTTGGCCGCACGCCGAAGGTCAACTCCAAAGGCGGACGCGATCACTGGCCGAAGCTCTCCACCGCCGTGCTCGCATGCGGCCAAATGAATCACGGCCAAGTCATCGGCGCCAGCGACAAGCACGCCGGCGAGGCTGTCGATCGGCCGGTACGTTTCGGCGATGTGTTCGCCACGCTGTACGCCTCGATGGGCATCAACATCGAGACCACCACCGTGCCTGATCTCTCGGGCCGCCCACGGTACTTGGTGGATCACGGCCGCAAGCCGTTGAAGGAATTGATTAGTTAACAATTAACTCAATGTAATAACCAGCAAAGGGAATAAATATGATTACGTTCAACGGAACCTCAACCGGTAGCACTTGCGACGGATTGTCACGGCGCAACTTTTTACAGGTCGGCTCGCTTGGGATTGCCGGCCTCACGCTCCCAAACCTTCTGCGCGCCAAAGAAGCGGGCGCCGCGTTGAACAACAAATCCGTGATTTGGGTCTGGCTCGGTGGCGGGCCCACACACGTGGAAACCTTTGACCCCAAGATGGACGCGCCGCGCGAATACCGCAGCACCACCGGCGAATGCAAAACCACCATCCCCGGCGTCAGCATCGGCGGCACGTATCCCAAGCTCGCCCAGTGCATGGACAGCATGGCCATCGTGCGTTCCTTCGCCCACGGCAATAGCAGCCACGGCACCGGCACCACGTGGGTGATGACCGGCTACAACGACCGCACCAAAATGCGCCCCTCGATGGGCTCCATCATCGCCAAAGCCAAAGGCACCGCGCATCCCGTTACCGGGCTGCCCTCCTTTGTGCGCATCGGCGGCATCGGCAGCGACGGCCCCGGTTGGTTGGGTACGCGTTATCAGGCGCTCAGCCCCAGCGGGCAGGCGCGCAAGAACATGGAGCTCGCCGTGGATGCCAGCCGTTTCGGCGACCGGCGTGGCTTATTGAATAGCATCGACGTCATCAACCGCAAGGTCGACCGTTCCGGTCAAATGGAAGGTCTCGACGGCTTTGAGCAACAGGCATTCGACCTCGTGCTCGGCAGCGCCAAGGACGCGTTTGACATTAAAAAGGAAGACCCGAAAGTGCGCGCGCGTTACGGCAAGGGATTGGGCGAACAACTCCTGCTCGCCCGCCGCCTCACCGCCGCCGGCAGCCGGTTCGTCAATATCCAATACGGCGGCTGGGACATGCACGGCAAAATCCAGAACGCGATGAAGAAACGCTCGCCGCAAATGGATCAGGGCCTCTCCGCGCTCATCGAGGATCTCAAGCAAAGCGGTCAGCTCGACGACACGTTGCTGGTTGTCACCGGCGAATTTGGCCGCACCCCGCGCGTCAACAAAAACGCCGG
>Ga0302117_10001927_pt1 | contig 9965 bp, 10 predicted proteins | sample AG5_322_MG_FD_203112 | JGI IMG/M metagenome (GOLD analysis project Ga0302117, IMG submission 203112) | Marine microbial communities from Western Arctic Ocean, Canada - AG5_32.2 | ecosystem: Environmental > Aquatic > Marine > Oceanic | place: Canada: Western Arctic Ocean | collected 2017-10-01 | reverse complement strand
TTTCATTTGTCTTCAGCTTTCAATTCTTGCGCTTAAAAAAATAGATGCGTTTAGATGTTGCGCCATCCTTGATCGTGGACTCGACATCAACCAGTTGCCAACCATCTTTTCCAAGTTGGTTGATTTTGTTTGCGAATTCCTTATTTCCAAATTCATCATTATCAGGGCTTGGAAAAGCGAGATGTATCCATTTATCACTTGGACTTGTTGCACCTGTGCCGAACATGACGGTAGTAGTCAGCAGCACACCTATCGCGAATGGTTTCCAGTCGAGTTGTTTCATAAGCCTTTAAGAGACTGAACACTCGCGGCCGCGATGCCAGTTTTCAAGGCGTTTTAACTGTTGCCGCCGAGGTGGGTTGGCTACTTCCCTTCAGCTTTCAACTCTTCACCCATCTTGCCGCCGTGTTTGCGGAGGAGGTTGGAGATTTTAACCTGTCCGTAATTGTTAGTAAAACCCAAAGGGGTTGGCTGTCATGAAATCCAGCATTGATCAAAGGGCCGACTTGCCGGTCATGTAGCCGCCATCGACGAAAAGAGTCTGACCGGTGGTGAAGCCGGATTGCCCGATCAGGAAATAGCAATTGGCAGCGGCAATTTCCTCGGGCAATCCGACGCGTTGCATGGGGATGCCCTTAATGTAGCGCGCTCGACTTTCGCTTCCCTTGGGGTTGTTCGTGTTGAAAAGTTCCGTCTCAACTGGCCCGGGAGCCACGGAGTTGACAGTGATGCCGTGTGTGGCCAGTTCAAGGGCCCAACTGCGCGTAAAACTGACCATGCCGCTCTTAGAGGCGGCATAACTGGTGCGGAAAGGGACACCGGCCACAACCATGCTGGAGGTGAAAACAATGCGACCTTGCCCCTGATCCTTCATGTGCGGGACAACGGCCTGTGCAGCCTGCAGGGAACAACGGAGATTGATGTCGATGCAGGCGTCAAAGTGCTCCAGGGTAATATCCTCTATGGGCGCGGGGTTGACGAGACCCACATTGTTGAGCAGCCCGTCAAACTTGTGCTCAGTGGCCAGTTCATTGAAAAGTGTTACACGAGCGGTTTCGCAACCGAGATCAATAGTGTGGAAAGCGCCGGGAAAATTGTTCGGCTTGGTCCGGGCAAGACCGACAACCTGATGGCCCTGATCGGCCAGCATTTTTGCTGTGGCAAAGCCGATCCCCTTGCTAGCGCCGGTAATAAGGATGTTCATTTTCGATGATGAGTTATTTTACTCCGTTAATGTTCACTTCCTCAATTCTTCACACGTCTCGCACCGTGTTTGCGGAGGTAATTGACGACAGTTAAAAAAATACTCTTCGCCTCACTAATTAACAAGTCTTGAACGGTTTAACTCTGCTTGCCTTAACTCGATAAAACTGTCTCTAATACACAGATTTATAATAGAACAAATAGTGATGTGCCAGTTGGTTTGCCATTTATGGGCCAACCACTTTTTTTCCATAAATTATATCGTTCTTAAGTGACTAGGCCACGATTCCCTCGATCACATGGCCATGCACATCGGTAAGCCGCCTTTCGATTCCATTGTGGTAAACCGCCAAATCCTCATGGTCCATGCCGAGCAAATGTAGAATCGTCGCATGAAAGTCGTGACGGGAGGTGGCATTTGTCGCGGTTTTCCACGACCACGCGTCACTCTCACCGTAAGCGATCCCCGGTTTGATTCCGGCACCGGCGAACCATGAGACGAAGGTTCCTCCATTATGATCGCGGCCCTTGGTTGCTCCCTGGGTGAATGGCATGCGACCGAATTCGGTGGTCCAAATCAATAGGGTGTCATCCAGCAACCCTCTCACTTTTAGATCCTCCAACAAAGCCGCCGCCGGTTGATCCATTTGATTGGCGATGTACGGAAGTTCACTCGGAATGTCTCCGTGGTTATCCCAGTTCTGCGATCCGCCTCCGTGACCGCTCCACACCTGCACGAATCGAACGCCGCGCTCGATCATGCGACGCGCCATCAGGCAGCGACGTCCAAAGTCGGCAGTGGGTTGCTTGTCGATGCCGTAGAGTTCTCGGGTGGCTTGGCTTTCCTGGTCAATTTCAATTAGCCCTGGGGCGGAGAGCTGGAGTCTAGCTGCCAGTTCATAACTCTTAATCCGCGCTTGAAGGCGATCGTCAGCTACGCGTTCGTTGGCATGATGACGGTTGAGGTCGTTCAGAAGAGCGAGTCCTTCCCGTCGGCTCTTTGTGGTCACGAACTTTGCGGAAGCGGGTGGGGTGAGATGGGTTACCGGTTCCTTCTGTCCTGTGCGCACAATGAATCCCTGGTGATTGGCCGGGAGAAATCCATGAGTGAACGTGCTGCGTCCGTTGTAGGGAAAGCCTTTGCCATCCGGGAGACCAACAAAGGAGGGCACGTTCTCGTTAAGGCTCCCCAATGCATATGAAATCCAGGCGCCCATGCATGGGAACCCGGGAACGGCAAAGCCACTGGTTTGAAGGTACGCCGCTGGTCCGTGGACGTTCGATGGAGAAGTCATGGCCATTAGAAACGCCATGTCATCGACGTGCCTGGCTAGGTTCGGAATCGCACTGCTGACCCAGCGACCACTCTGGCCGTGCTGCGCCCAAGTGAACGGGCTCTTCATGAGGTTCCCGATTTCACTGACACTCGCTTCTACGTGCATCCCCTCGCCGGGATCGAAGGGTTTCCCGTCGAGTTTTTTAAGGGTTGGTTTGTAGTCGAACAGATCACACTGACTCGCCCCTCCGTTCATGAAGAGTTGGATCACCCGCTTTGCTTTGGGAGCGAATTGGGGAAGACGAGCACTTGTGGTTTGGGATAGGACTCGTTCGCGAGAGAGAAGGGAGGCCAGAGCGATGCCGCCCAGGCCGGTCCCAAGTTGCCCGAGGAAGCCTCGACGATGGAGCGCTTGGTTGTGCGAGCTGCTCTGGTTCACATCCATGTCTCAGTCAAGATAGAGGAACTCGTTTGTGTTCAGTAACAGGTGACTCGCGTTGGCTAATCCATGGGATGTGACATATCCGGCGAACTGTTCGAGTTCGTGCGATGAAGCCTGGCGTTGAAGAATTAACTGGAAGGCTGCCTGAACTTGTTCGGGGATGTTTCCTTTGTGTCGATCACCGATCCGTCTGGCCATGTGTTCGGCATGGTTGAGGAGAAACTTGTCGTTGAGCAACGCGAGTGCTTGTTGTGCGGTTGAGTTCGTGGCACGGACCGGTACGGTTCCGCTTCCGTCGGGGCAGTCGAGTGCGACGAGCAGAGGGTCCGGAATGGTTCGGAAAATAAATCGGTAGATCGCGCGACGGCGACCATCAACCGAGTTCGGATCGAAGTTGGCGTAGTCCACAAAGGGAGGGGCGGTGTTCTTGAACGTTTGGTCGCCCTTGTGAAGAAAGTGGAGAACGGGTGGACCTCCCATGGTGGAGTTAAGTCGGACACTCAGCTGCATGACGCCATCCCTGACTTGTTCTGCGGTTAGGCGCTGGCGGTTCATGCGCCAGAGCAGACGGTTGTTGGCGTCGATCTTTTGTCCGCGATGACTAGGATCGTCGAGGACGCGTTGGCGATAGGTTTCACTGGCGAGGATGAGTCGGTGAAGTTCTTTGAAGGATCCCTTCGCCTCGTCACGGAACCAGATCGCGAGCCAATCCAACAATTCAGGATGGCTGGGTGTCTGGCCCATGGCGCCAAAGTCGTTCGGAGTGGGGCTGAGTCCCTGACCAAAGTGCCAATGCCAGATTCGATTGACGATGCTACGCCAAGTTAGAACGTTGCGTTCGTCGGTGAGCCAATGAGCAAGCGCAGCGCGGCGTGAGGATTCGTCGAGGTCGTTATTGATCTTGAGCTCACTTGGCAAGTTGGGCAGACAGTCCAATGCGGCGGGCTCGACGAGTTCACGGGGTTGGTTCAGTTCGCCGCGATGGAGGCGATGTATTGGACGTGGGACCAGGGCGGGTTGAAACCCGTTTTGCTTTCGGAAATCGTGACTGATTGCGTAGACCAGTTGCGTGGGTTCCGGCATGGCTGCCAGCTGTTGAAGGGTATCTTCCTCGAGGAAGCGAAGGGCGAGGGTGCGTTGCTCCTCAGCCGTGCGCTTGTCCTCGGGTATCTCCAATAACTTCGCGATGTCGTCGGGGACCGGCACGGGTAGTCCTCCGTTTGGGCCTAGCTTGTCTGCGGTTGCCGAGAGACGAAACCGGCCAATTTGATGGCCATCCTTTCCGCTGAACTGAAGGGAGATTCGTAGCTGAGAGCCCTCCTTGATGAGGGCAGGTTTTGCCAAAGCAAAAACGGCATAATGGGGTTTGTTATACTGCGGATTGATGGACCAATAGCTGTCCGCCTTGCGGTCGATGGTCATTGCGATGAGGTCGCCGCGATCGGAATGGTCCGCCACGGCGTTTGTGAATGCCAGACGTTCATCTTCACCTGAAAGCACGCGTAGATGGGCGCGGAACTCGGCTAGATGAAAGTTGCCGTTGTCGGCACGGCCCGGGCCACCAGCGGGGAGTCGTGAGTCGGGAAGCACTTCCAATCGAAACGCCCGAATTTTTGGAAGCGCGCTGGTGGCGGTGATTTCAAAGATGTCTTGAATGGGACGTTTTCCCGAAACGTACCAGGAGCGATCGTTCTTCTGAGTGAATTCCGTTTCATCGGAGGCAACGCTGCTCTTCACCGATGAGACCTCAAGCAAGGACCACCGGGGGAACTCGATTTCTTTCTTTAGCGCCGAGATTTTGGTTTCTAGATCGTAGGAGGGAAGACTGGCCAATACTTTTGGATCGCGTCGCTTTAAAGCTACTTTGAGTTCACGAAGACGCGCGCGTTTGCCGTGGATCTTTGGATCACTGTCAACCGGGCGATCGGCACGATCACATCCAGAGAATACAGCTTGCAGTGCGTAGTACTCCTTCTGGGAGATCGGATCGAACTTGTGATCGTGGCAGCGGGCGCAATGAACGGTGAGGCTTTGGAATGTACTCATTACCGTGCTGACCAGACTATCGCGATCGAGATTCTGTCCCATGCGATGATCAATCGTATCAGGACGTATGGTGATCATCAGTGTGTCGTCCCAGGGGCCAGCGGCAAGAAATCCGGTTGCAATCGTTGCTTCAGGAGAGTCCGGATAAAGAGAGTCGCCGGCGACCTGCTCTTTGATGAACCGAGCGTAGGGTTTGTCAGTGTTGAAAGCATTAATGACATAGTCACGATACGGCCAGGCATTCGGTCGCCGGAAGTCGTGGTCGTTACCGTGGGTATCGGCGTACTGGGCGACATCGAGCCAGTGTCTGCCCCAGTGTTCTCCGTATTGTGGGCTTGCAAGGAAACGTCCAATGAGTTTTTCGTAGGCGCGTTCGTCCTTGGAATGAAGAAACTCGTGAAGTTCAGCTTCGGTTGGAGGCAGACCTTTGAGTCCATTGGAGAGACGACGAATGAGGGAGCGGCGGTCGGCCCTTGGGGCTCTCTGGAGCTGATGCTTTCTCAGCTTGGCATCGACGAAGGCATCGATTGGATGGACGGCAGCGTTAGGCAAAGCCGGTTGTACCAGCGGGCGCAATGACCAGATGATTTCTTTCTCAGATGGCGTCTCTGCCTTAAGGAGAACGCTGCCACACATAAGTAGCAAGACGACGAGGCGCTGGAATGTCACTAACAGCATCATCTTCGCATCGGATTCAATATGCCCGCTGGGCCTTGGGCAAATCTTTGGTCGGTGACGGTTAGCATAGCTAGGCCATTCAGTGCATTAACGTCTTCAATTGATTATGTTTGAGTTTCTCCGTTCGGTCAATCTCTAAACACCGGTAGAAGAATTTTCTTGATATAAGAGGCCACGTGCAAAGGAGTCCTTACATACTTGTACTTCGCATTCACATCTACCCCAGCAGCTAGATATTGTTTGATGGCTGTGATGTTACCCTCTTTAGCAGCTTCGTGAATATCCACGCTCGACCCACACCCCACCAGCACCACGGCTGCGATTGTTGTGAGTAGGAGGTGTTTCATTTAGCGTTCAAGTGGTGGAGCGGGTTGGTTTAGTCAGCACCAAGAAATTCACCAAAAATTTGAACCCCTTCGTCCATGAAAGATTTCCATTTTTCTGGCCTGAGTCGTTTATTATCGCGGTACACTATCAATTGATCCCCTCCACCTTCTACGTTTATCTCTTGTAGCGAGCAAAAGAAATCTAACAGTTTCTCAGTGAACAAGGCACGAATTTCGACTGCATCTTTGCCTCGGAGCAGATATTTTCCGGAAAAATCCAGATGCGTTGGAAAGTCATACGCACTACTGGTTTTGTGATACAAGTCATCAGGACTTAATGTAAAACGAGGCAACTGGAGATTTGCAGACTTAAAGTAAATGACTGTTTGATGATGTATTCCGGAACCGTCTCGCCCAGATCCTGCGGCGTAACCATGGTCGAAGATTGCAAATTCAGCGTTACCGACTTCACCGTAAATCATGTCTTCCACACTGCCATCCTTGAAAATCCCAAATGACATGCTTTCGAAGATTGAATCTTTGCAATCGGGATTTTCTCGGCAGCTAAACGCGAGCTTCAAGTCAATTGCGATTTCTGCAATTCGGTTGGTGCGTCTCTTTTTATGGTGGATAATGAGAAAAGAAATTACAGCGAGAACCACAACAAGTATAACTGCGTTTAGCAGTATTTCCATTAAGAATTCCATGGCACGAATATTGATTATTTCCCACCCGAAACGTAGCGGCGGTTTTTGTGAGTAGGAGGTGTTTCATTTCCCTTCAACTTTCAGTTCTTCACCCGTCTTGCCGCCGTGTTTGCGGAGGAGGTCGGCGGTTCCGTTACCATCCCCACCTAACGCCCAATCTTGAAATCTCCCACCGCCAGAACCCAATCTGAAACCATCGGTAGCCTGATCGTCTGGGCCTCCGGCTGCAGGTCACCCAGATCGATTTCCCGGTACGGCTTTTTTGTGTCGACTGCAACCACCGGCTGTGGGCCTAGCATATCCGTAAGGTCGACGTGTATCGTCGCAGCAGTCTCACGGTATAGACTAAGACTTTGGGTTCGTCGACTTAGGAGGATACGCGTGTCGGTATCAGCGCTCATTTGGTTTGCGGGTACCATGTCCGCCAGGAACCGGTCCTTCCCATAAAAAAAGACCGAATAGGTCTTAATCTGGTCTTTGTTGGAATAGACGCCGTCTGGGCTATGATCTGGGTGGATTCCCCAGATATTGGCCACACCGCCAGCCATGGTCGAGTGATAAAGGCCACGGCGCGTGAGCTCTTCGCTATAATCCTTCATGCGATACCGACCTACACTACGGATGCGGAAACGATCTTCCGACATGACCGGCTGACCGGGGATTGCCTTCAAGGCGGCCAGATAGACCTCGTAGGTCGGTCTGTGGTGTTCATAGCTGCTGTAGTCTAGTCCCTTGTTCCATGCGACGTTATCGGCGTGATCAGTGCCGTGGTTTGGTCCCACAGGTCGGCCACCCAGAAAGTGGCTCCAACCCATGTGGCCGTGTATCGAGTCCCGCCAGGCCTTCACCTGGCTTGCCGAAACCCATTCATCCAGGTCGAATCCATAACCCATGCTCCAGCCGGGCACGGGACCCAGTCGCGCGGCAATGTAGCGTTGCAAACGCTCGTCAATCACACCGCCCATTCCGCCGGTCAGACTTTTGGGTGTCTGTGAACGAGAATGATCTCCCCAAGGCCAGATATGAACCAGGCCACCGGCTTTATGGGTCTTGGTGATCAGCAACTCCAAGGCTTCAAAGGTGGGGATGGCAGGATCCGCCATCGTCGACTCGACTCGATCGCTGGTGGCGTCGAAATCAAACCAGCGTCCGCCGATCACTGGAACGTGGAAACCGTCGAAGCCGTGATCCACGATAAACTGCTCAATCTTGCGCTTCACCAGGTCCGGCTTGTTGTGAAACATACGTGGGTTGCTGCCAACGATGTAATCCCACATCACCAACTGTGGGACGATGACGTTTTCGGTTCCCTCCCAGCCCCATTTATTCCCAAACTTCCTGAGGAACCCGTGCGCGTCAGCACGAGGATTTGGCAAAATCAGCACTTTGCCGGTATGCCCCCGAAGATCCTCGTCTTCGCTGGAGGTGACGAACGACCACTTTCCAGTTCTCGTGCCGGTGAACCGGAATGCCCAGGTTTTCCCGCCAATGAAGAACATTCCCGTTCGACGCGTATCCCCGCTTGGGTGGTGCGTGAATTCGGCGGTTGCCCGCACGTCGAAGGCATTACCGCTCCAAGTCGGATTGACGACAGTCCATTGCAGAAAGGGCGACCATTGCGTTCCATGCGTGGAGCCAAGGTCAGCTGCTATTATGGACACTAGGCTAAGAGCTGAATAGACAGCAATGAGGCAGGCAGCGCCCTTTAAAAGTTGACGGCGAGAGCCACGCCGTTCTGTCGATCGTCGATTCTCATTTCGCCCATTCATTCTCGGTTTCCTCTGGCAATATACCTCGATGATGTGTGTGCGTGCTTAGCCAGACAAATGAAGATTGCAGAGATCGTGAGTAGATACTCCATCATTTGATCGCTTTTAAGCCCTTTACCGGGATTTAGAATGTTTCTTGATCAACTTAAGGGTGCTTTCCGAAAAGGCTTACCCAGCATCTTGTATCTTTCGTATTCACATCCACGCCTTTATCCAATTCTGCCTGAACACGAGCAAGGTCGCCTGTTGAAGCTGCATCGTGAACCGGATCAGCGAAGGCGGTTCCCACCAAAAGCACGGCTGCGATTGTTATGATTAATATGTGTTTCATAATTGCTAACGAAAGAGGTCGCCAGTTAACACCGCAATAGCCAGACCACTCCAAAAGAGAATGCCAGCTGCTTGCATGATAACCTTCCTGTTTCTGTATGCCATGAGCTATGAAACCGTTATTATTAGGATTTGTTTCATTTGCCTTCAGCTTTCAATTCTTCACCCGTCTTGCCGCCGTGTTTGCGGAGGAGGTTGGCGGTTTCACCTAGCGCCAAATCTAGCGGTGTCGCACCATTCGAACGCTTCGCATTCACATCTGCCCCTTTGGAGATTAGTAGTTCAACGATTTCCTCGTGACCGTAATAAGCCGCAAAATGCAAAGGAGTCCTTCCACCACTTCCATCAGCAGATTTTACATTTACATCTGCACCTTTGGCTATCAGTAGTTCGACGATTTCCTTGCGGCCATCGTATGCTGCACTATGCAAAAGAGCCCACCCAGTATTATTCTTCGCATTCACATCAGCACCAGCAGCCAAGAACTCCTTTACTGCTTCAGCATCACCACCCTCAACCGCACTATGAATCGTTCCATGTTTGCCGCCGTGTTTGCGGAGGAGTGCGGCGGTTTCGGTTTTGCCGTCGGCCCAATCTAGCGGTGTGTAGTCAATATCGTCCTTTGCATTCACATCTGCACCTTTGGCGATAAGCAGTTCAGCGATTTCCTTGTGACCATTTCCAGCCGCAAAATGCAAAGGAGCCCCCTTCATAAAACCGCCTTTTACATCCACATCCGCACCAGCAGCCAAGTGCTGTTTGACGGCTTCGATGTTTCCGGCACCGGCAGCTTTATGCAGCGCACGATCTACTTCCGGCGGCCCGCCACACCCCACCAGCACCACAGCTGCGATTGTTGTGAGTAGGATGTGTTTCATTTACGTTTGTTTTTTGATTTGTTTTTAAATTTGTACGTATCCCAATCAATTCCATAATCAAACCAAATTAACGAAGCTGTGAACCCTATAAAAATAACTCCACATATATTACCTAAGTCATCATTAGTAAGCTGAGGGAAGCCCCATTTAATTCCATAAGTAACCCCAACGATGACCCCTAAAGTACAAAATGCTATACAAAATGCTCTAAGTCTCATAGTTTCATTTTCCTTCAGCTTTCAATTCTTTGCTAATTTCTTGGGAGTGAAGGAATTTGATTTTTAACAATCCATTCTCATAAACAAAGTAG
>Ga0302117_10001925_pt1 | contig 9971 bp, 8 predicted proteins | sample AG5_322_MG_FD_203112 | JGI IMG/M metagenome (GOLD analysis project Ga0302117, IMG submission 203112) | Marine microbial communities from Western Arctic Ocean, Canada - AG5_32.2 | ecosystem: Environmental > Aquatic > Marine > Oceanic | place: Canada: Western Arctic Ocean | collected 2017-10-01 | reverse complement strand
TTACTTTGTCGATAACCGACGGTACTTTCATTGTTGAAGAAGCGGCTGCCGCCATTCGTGGCTACGCCGAAGACGGAATAAACGTCGTCATCGCTCACGGCACCCAATTTGGGGCATCGTTAGCAGAGATTGCTCCTGACTTTCCCGACACCACGTTTATTTGGGGCACCGCCACCGACACCCAAGGCCTTGACAATGTCTTCGCCTATCATCCAGCCGCCGACCAAGGTGGCTACGTTAACGGTGTTATGGCAGCCGCTATCTCCACCACTGGCGTCATCGGCGTGGTTGGCCCCGTTGAAGCCGGCGATGCCGTGGCTTACATTAACGGCTTTATCGAAGGTGCTGAAGCAGGCGGAGCTACCGTCAACGTGACCTACACCGGTTCATTCGGTGACGTAGCGTTAGCCGCCGAAGCAGCGGAAGCACACATCACCAACAACGCGGATGTGCTCACCGGCACCGCCCAAATGGTGGTCGGTGCAGTAGGCGTAGCGTCTTCGAATGATATTCCATGGTTCGGGACTCAAGCCAACCAAACTTCTTTGGCTCCCAACTTAGTAGTGGCCTCGCAGGTTTACCACTGGGAAGTAGTGCTAGAAGAAATGCTGGCCTTGCGAGACAGCGGCACCAAAGGCGGGCAAGCTTTTGAACTGAACATGGCCAACGGTGGCTTAGTTATTGAGTTCAATGACGGCTACAGCCTTTCGGCCGACGTAAAAGCTGCTGGCGAAGCAGCCATTGCGGAAAAGTCCGCAGGCTAAATATCCAACAGTAATCCTCTCTTTGGGGTGGCGGGCATTTGCCTGTCGCCCCAAACGAGGACCACAACAAATTAGAGAACCTTTATGACCAGCACCTCAAACAATCTTTTAGAAATGCGTGGCATTACCAAACGCTTCCCCGGTGTGTTAGCCAACGACCAGATTGATTTTGATGTGCGTTACGGCGAGGTGCACACCTTGCTGGGTGAAAACGGGGCCGGCAAAAGCACTCTGGTGAAGATTCTTTTTGGTCTTTACCAAGCCGACGAAGGCCAGTTTCTTTTGCGAGGCAAACCGGTCCACATCGCTTCGCCGGCCGAAGCAATCGCCGCTCGCATCGGCATGATCCACCAACATTTCATGCTGGTCCCAACTTTGACCGTGGCCGAGAACGTTGCTTTAGGTTTAGCCTCTTCTCGCAGGCCTTTCACCGACTTAGAAACGGTATCGGCTCGCATTAGAGAAATTTCAGAAGAACATGGTTTAGCGGTAGACCCTTCGGTCATCATTTCTCATCTTTCGGTTGGCGAACGTCAACGAGTTGAAATCATTAAAGCTCTCTATCGAGAAGTTGAGTTACTGGTGCTCGACGAACCAACTGCTGTGCTCACCCCCAACGAAGTAGACGACCTCTTTGTCATCTTGCGGCGCATGGCAGACAACGGGCAGGGGCTCATTTTTATTTCGCACAAACTTCACGAGGTTATGGCTCTAAGCGACCGGATCACTGTGCTGCGCAACGGCCGAGTAGTAGGAGCCACTACTCCAGCCGAGACTGACCGCCAAAAACTTGCCGAAATGATGGTTGGCCGAACGGTTCGGCTTACCCCTGAACTTCCTCCCGCTCAGACGGCAGAAAGCCGCTTGGTGTTGTCGAACCTCACCATAAATGGCGATGCCGAAACGATAGCGGTCAACAACCTTTCCCTAGAGTTGCAGGCCGGAGAGATACTGGGTGTCGCTGGAGTGTCCGGCAACGGTCAAAGAGAACTCGCCGAAGCCATCGCCGGTCTTCGCCCTCTTGAATCCGGAGCAATGACTTTGAACGATAAAGATGTCAGTCAAGCAAGCACCCGAGACCGCAGGAACCTGGGTTTGGGTTACATTCCTGAAGAGCGCATTCCCGACGGGGCAGTAGCCGAATTTTCGGTTAGCGAGAACCTCATTTTAGTAGACCATGCTGCCTCAACATTCCTCGACAAAGGAATGTTTGATGAACAAGCCATCGCCGACCACAGCGAAAAAATGGTTGAAGATTTTGCTATAAAGACGCCCAGCATCAAAACCCCGACCTCAAGTCTTTCCGGTGGAAACATTCAAAAGGTGATTCTGGCTCGCGAACTTGCCGCCCGACCCACCGTGTTGCTGGCTTGCCAACCCACCCGCGGAGTAGACATTGGTGCCGCAGAGTACATCCATACTCGTTTGATAGAACAACGCGCCTTAGGCACAGCCACCATTTTGATTTCGGAAGACCTTGATGAGGTGCTGGGCCTCTCGGACCGCATCGCCGTCATGTACGAAGGACAAATAATCGCCATCGTGCCCCGCCAAGATGCCGAACGTAGCCAAATAGGCCTCCTCATGGCCGGCGCCACCGACTAATCAGCCCTTGCCCCCGCCTCTAAACCTCCCACGTGGGAGGTTTAGGTGAAAAGTAGCCAAACTCCTTGGATGAGACGCCAACTGAGATAGATCACCGCGGCGCCTACAAAGACCCAAAAATGCCAAGGGGCTTTTTGCGACGCCACCGGTTTGCCTTCGGCATCAGAAACCTTGTCGCCGCATTTAGGGCAGGTACCCATGACCGACACCGAGTTAGGGCTCAAATATTTTGCACAAGGCTCACACCACGGCATGGCGGTCAGGTTTTACGAATAGCCAAAATAGCTATGTCGTCTTCGACCCCGCCCAAACTAAATTCGTTAGCGGCATCCAGTAACTGCTTACACAAAACCGCTGGCTCGATGCCCGGGTCACGGCGAATAGCGTTACCGATACGTTCCTCGCCAAACATTTCATCACCATCACGAGCCTCGGTAAGTCCATCGGTGTACATAACCGCCATGTCGTCTTGTTCCATCGGTATTTCCCGACTGAAATAGGTGCCGCCGGGGTCCAACATGAGCAACGGCCCGGTAGAACGCAAAGGCTGCACCTCACGTTGATGCCACAAAAAGGTTGCCGGGTGACCCGCCGAGGCATAACGCATGGTTCCGGCTTCGGTATCAAACACCAAAACTACCAACGAAATAAACTCTTCCGAACGATCCACCGATGACATTTGCCGGTTGAGTTCTTCCAAGGCTTGGGCCGGGTCGCGGAACTGCTGCAAAAATGTACGCAATAAGTACTTGGCTTGAAAAGCAGTAATAGACGACTCAATACCGTGCCCGGAAACATCACCAATAACTGCCGCCATTCGAGTAGGGCTGGCTTGGAATACATCAAAAAAGTCGCCCGACATCAACCCGGAGCCCGCTTGGTAAACCCGGCCCACGTCGAAGCCAGAAAACTCCGGCAACTCATCGGGGGCTAAACGGCCAGCCCAAGCTTTCGGGGCCAAACTTTCTTGGCTAAGCGCTTCCTGAGCCCGGCGTTCAATGTCTATACGCTGGCGAGCCAAGCGAGCTTCACGCACTGCATTGCGAGCCCAAGCGGTAGAAACCAAAGCGGGCACCGCTACCAAAGCAAATACCCAGGTGGCGCTCACTACGGCATTGGCGAAAAAAGCACCTGCTAACAAGCCATAGAGTAAGGCCGAGTGAGCTTCTTTACGAAAGTGCGACCACGCCAAGGTGTAGGCATCAGGTTCTTCTTGCGGATCAATACGGTGTACAAGGCGTTGGCGGTGACGCGCCGAACGAACCCAACTGAGGGTGGCGGCTAAACAAATCAAGCCCACGACGGCAAGTACCGGGGTGTCCATAACTGGCCATCGTACCCCAATGGGATAGCTGTCGTCTCTTACTGCTTTCTAAACCCAAAAAAAACGGACAGCACTACTCGGAGCGTTTTCGAACCCGCACCTTGATGGGGGTAGCTCCCAAGTCAAGATCTTCACGTAAACGCCGCTCTAGATAGCGCAACCAAGTACGAGGCAACTCATAGTTTACAAACAAGGTGAAGGTCGGCGGGTCGGTGGCCCCTTGCGTAGCGTAAAGCACTCGAGCGCCCCCGGGAGCCGGTTGCGCCTGCTGGGCTGCTCGAATCACATCGTTTACACGACGAGTCGGGATGCGCGTACGGTAACTCTCGATGGTGTCGGCCAACGCTGGCCACAAGCGAGTCACATTTTTTCCAGTTAGGGCACTAATTTTAATCACCGGAGCAGCGCCGACAAAGTGGAGTTTCATACCCACTTGGTCAGATACATCGGCTCGTGTTTCGGCATCGCAGAGATCCCATTTATTTAACAAAACCACGATGGGGCAACCAGCGGCATCTACCCGTTCAGCTAAACGTTGGTCCTGGTGGGTGACCCCAACGGTGCCGTCAATGACCAACAGCGCTACGTCGGCGGCATCGGCGGCTTTTAGGGCACGAACCAGCGAATAATATTCGGTATCTTCGTCAATACGGGCTTTGCGGCGCATACCGGCGGTGTCGATAAAACGCACTGGCCCGTATTCGCTTTCTACCACCGTGTCGATGGCGTCTCGAGTGGTCCCCGGGCGATCATGAACGACCGCTCGATCTTCACCAATAAGCCGATTAAACAAAGTGGACTTACCTACGTTGGGGCGACCCACTAGCGAAACCGAAATAATGCGTTCTTCTTCTTCATCTACTTCGGGTTCTGGTTGGGGTTCGGGCAACAAAGCAATCAGGCGGTCCAGCATGTCGCCGGTACCTCGCCCGTGGAGAGCGCTAATGGAGGCCGGATCGCCCAGCCCTAAAGACATGAGTTCCCAGACCACTGCTTCGTGGCTCCGGTCATCAACCTTGTTGGCTACCAAAATGACTTGTTCGGTGCGTTGGCGTAGCAAAGCCGCCACTTTGGCGTCGTCGTCGGTTATGCCCACCGTGGAATCCACCACAAACAAAATAACGTCAGCGTCTTTAATAGCTTTTTCGCTTTGACGGCTTACTTTTTCGTCAAGGTCATCGCCCCCGGCTATCCATCCACCGGTATCCACCAGGGTGAACTCACGGTCCAGCCATGAAGCTTCGACCTCTTTGCGGTCGCGGGTTACCCCGGGGCGTTCTTCCACGATGGCTTCACGCCGGCCCACAATGCGGTTCATGAGCGTCGATTTGCCCACATTGGGACGGCCCACGATGGCCACGACTGGGTTCATATTGAGACTCCTTGTTTTAGCGCTTCTCGGAGCGCTCCCCCATCGGTCGGGATCACCTCAACGCGACGGGGCAGGTCCGCTGGGGTGAGATCGTCGAGAAAACGCCCACCGCTGAGACACACATCGGGAAGCAGGTACCGGTGGCCTTCGGGTTCATTGTTTAATACTCGGATCAAATCCTCACCGACCATCAAGCCGGTTACCCCTACGTTGCCTCCGAAAAACTGGTTTTCCACCGTGACAACTCGCACATCACTACGCCCCACCTCGGCCACCAAGGGTTCGACTATGGGCGCACCGAGCGGTCCGGTTAAAATAGCCACCGGGGCTTGGCGGCGCACGCCAATACTTACTGGGGTGTCGGTGGTGCGGGGGGCTCGGTAACCCTGCGCAGGGGCGCCATCTACTGAGGCAAAAAACCCTGACTTTTGGGTGCGTATTTGATGATCGTTATCGTGGAATTCCATTTCGAAGCCGCGGGCCATGCCAATGCCGTCCTCATGCATAGAAAAATCCCCGTAGGTTTCAGCGGCCGGAAAAGGCCGACCAGCCAGCAGGTAGTACTCGTCGGCGGCAAAAACCAAACGATGGCCCAGGGCCCCTAAGAAACGTTCTTGCCACTCATCTACGAGGTCTACCACTACCTGGGCTTCCTCAACGGTGTGGGGGCGCATGCGAGGTTCGTCGGTGTGGCGGCTTACCCCTAACGGCACCACGCACAAACTGGCTAATTCGGGGAATCGGTCCGCTACCCCGGCCAAGGTGTCTTCCAGCCAGGCCCCGTCGTTGATGCCCGGGCAGACCACCACCTGGCCGTGCACCGCTACCTGGTGATCCAAAAGAGCCCGCAGCCAACGCAGGCTGGTGGCTCCCCTCCGGTTGCGTAGCATTTCGGTACGTTTGCCAGGGTTGGTGGCATGGATGCTTACGTACAGGGGGCTGAGGTTTTCGGTGATGACCCGTTCAAGGTCGGCTTCAGTGAAGCGGGTCAGGGTGGTGAAGTTTCCGTAAAGAAACGACAGCCGGTAGTCGTCATCTTTGAGCGACAAACTGCGACGCATACCGGGAGGCAGTTGGTAGATAAAGCAAAATTCGCAATGGTTGTCGCAGGTACGCACTTGGTCAAAAAGTGGGCTGTCTACCTCAATGCCTAACGGAGCGCCAGCAATTTTTTCGATGGTCAATTCTTGATGTTGGCCGTCGCGCTCTATATCAAGGGTCACCACTGGTTCGTCAACCAATAATTGGTATTGGATAACGTCACGGGGCACTTGTTCGTTGATGGTGAGAATGCGGTCGCCGGCCACCACGCCGGCTCCATCGGCCGGCGAATCAGTGGCAACGTCAACCACTACGGGGGCGGACATACCTTAAGGCTACCGATGCCGGGCCATAGTGGCGGTAAAGTTATGGTTATGACCGTAGACCAAGTGTTGCTGGCCGACCCGCGAGGTTTTTGTGCCGGCGTCGAAATGGCCATTAAGGCCTTGGCGTGGATGGTTCGGGCCTTTGATGAACCGGTCTACTGCTACCACGAAATTGTGCACAACAAAATTGTTGTCGAGCGTTTCGAAGCTCAGGGTGTGGTGTTTGTAGACAGCATCGACGAGGTGCCTCCGGGCGCTCCGGTCATGTTGTCGGCCCATGGTTCGGCGCCCGAAGTTGTTTCTCAAGCCGGCCAGGTAGGCGGGTTTACCGTTGATGCGGTGTGCCCGTTGGTAACCAAAGTGCATCATGAAGTTAAAACCCGCAGCAAACAGGGCTACCAAGTGGTTTATGTGGGCCACGCCGGCCACGAAGAAGCCGAAGGCACTATTGCTGTAGCCCCCGAGATCATGCACCGGGTGGAACGCCCCGAAGAAGTTGCCGACCTCGCCGACTTGGGCGACCAAGTGGCTTTGTTGGCGCAAACCACGTTGAGCCATCGAGATTGGGAAGGGGTGGTAAAAGCGGCGAAAGAGCGTTGGCCGCATTTGTGGTCGCCGGGCCATAGCGACCTGTGCTTTGCTACCACCAACCGTCAAGCCGCTTTGTTGGCTCTAGTGGACCGCTGCGATGCCGTAGTGGTGATTGGTTCTACCAATAGTTCCAACACGCGAGCTTTGGTAAAACTGGCCGAAGAAGCCGCCGGACCGCGTGTGGTGTGGATCAACCGGGCCAGCGAACTACCCGATGATCTGACCGGTGTGGTGGGGGTAACCGCTGGGGCATCAGCACCCGAAGAAACAGTGGATGCCGTGTTGGCAGCCTTAAACCCCGCCCAAGGGGTGGAGTTGGTGCGCTACACCGAAGAGGACGAATACTTTCCCCCGCCACGCAACCTGCGTAACTTGCTGGCGGCGTTACGAGGGTTTGGCAGTTTAGGTTTTGGCGGTCCGCCGGCCCCGCAACATTTTGACGACCGATCACTCGACGCCTCGGTGGCTTTAAAAACCCTCGGGGTTTAGTTTTCTTCAGGCTCGGGCAAAGCCGGGCGGCCTGCTAAGCGCTGGGCTTCGTCAAACACCACTTGCATGGCTTGGCGCAGTTCTTCGGTGAAGTCAGTAACTGCTTGACGAGGCACCCGGCCTTCAAAAGTAGGCGGGTAAAGCGGTTCACCCAACACCATGTACACCTTGACCGGTTTAATCATGGATGACCCGGGGCGCATGGAATAATCGGTGCCGGCTATCCCCATGGGCACAATGGGCACCCCAGCCCGCAGGGCCACGAACGCTGGGCCGGCGTGCATTTCTTCGGCTTTGATAATCGGGCCAGAGCGTCGAGTGCCTTCGGGAAACATAACCAGCGGGTCGCCCAACTCAAGCACCTCTTGGCAGGCCCGCAAAGCGGCCCGGTCGGCCGTGCCGCGCTCTACCGGGAAACCCCCCACCAGGCTTAAGAACCAGCCAAATGGGCGGTTGCGCCACATAGCTTCTTTGCCTAAAAAACGTTGCCGGCGAGCAGTAACCATGCCCCCCACCGGGGTGTCGAGGTAAGACCGGTGCACCGGAGACAAAATGTATGGTTCTTCTTTGGGCAGGTTTTTGCCACCCACTACTTTGAAACGAAAATAAACTTTACAAATCAACCAAAGCAGCGTCCAAAAAAACCGGTAAGTGGCTCGCTCGACCCAAGTCATTTGGCGGCCCATCTCTCTCATCTGAGCAGGCCTCTCATTTGAGTAGGCCTACCACGTGGTCCACCACTTGATCAATGGTCATGGCCGAAGTGTCGACCACCACCGAACCTTCGGCTTCTACTAACGGGCTGGCTTTCCGTTGAGAGTCCACTTCGTCTCGACGGCCAAGGTCGGCAGCCACGGCAGCCACATCTTCTCCGCCGGCTTCGGCGGCCCGGCGTTGAGCCCGCACCTCTTCCGAAGCGGTTAAATAGATTTTGAGTGCCGCATCAGGAAAAACCACCGAACCAATGTCACGGCCTTCCATGACCCCACCGTTACGGTCTTGCGCCCACTGGCGCTGGCGCTGCACCATTTCGGCCCGCACCGCCGGCAAAGCCGCCACCACGCTGACCGCTTGGGTAACTTCAGTCCCCCGAATGGCTTCGGTGGCGTCGACCCCGTTCACCACACACGACGATTGGTCTAACTGCAGGTCAAGGGTTTGCGCTACTGCCAACACCGCATCAGCATCGTCCAGGTTGAGGCCGCCGCTTAAAGCAGCAAAAGCCACCGCCCGATACATGGCCCCAGTATCAAGGTAAGCCAAGTTGAGGCGCTGGGCCACGGCTTTCGCCACCGTGGATTTTCCCGACCCCGCTGGCCCATCAATGGCAACGACCTGCATATCAGACGTCTGCGCTTTGCAACATGGCTAAATCTTGCCCGAAATTTGGGTAACTGGTGGCCACCGCATCCCAATCCGAGATCCTGGTGCTGCCAGAAGCCACCAAACCGGCAATAGCCCCGGCCATAGCGATGCGGTGATCGCGGTGTGTTTCTATAAGGCCCCCAGTCAGCCGGCCACCGGTTACTGCCATTTGGTCGCCGGCTACCTCAACCTGTGCGCCCAGAGCCACCAGCATGGCTTCTACAGTGGCCAGGCGGTCGCTTTCTTTTACCCGCAGTTCAGCCAAGCCTTCGAACACCGTGGTGCCGGTGGCACAAGCGGCAGCGATAGCCAGCACCGGTACTTCATCTACCAGGCCCGGTACTTCGGCGGCGGTCACCGTGGTGGCCACCAACGGTCCAGAACATACGGTCAGGTCACCAGAAACTTGGTCGTGGGTTAAGTCGGCGCCCATGCGCTTAAGCACCTCTACGAAACCGGTGCGGGCTGGGCCCTGGTACACATTTTCGATAACCACCGCTGAGCCGTCCACGATGGCCGCCGCCACCGCCCAAAAAGCAGCTTGCGAAGGGTCGCCCGCTACTTGGTGGGTGAAGGGTTGTGGCTGCCCGGGTTGCACGGTCACCGAAAGCCCCTCAACGTTTACCTCAAGACCGCAGGCTGCCATTAGTTCTTCGGTGTGGGCACGGCTGATGCTGGGTTCTCTGACCGTGGTGGGGCCTTGAGCATTGAGACCGGCCAGCAGCACGGCACTTTTTACTTGAGCACTGGCCACCGGCATAACGTATTCAATGCCCGCCAAGGTGCTGGCAGAAATAGTCAACGGTGCATGGCCTTGCCCATCGGCGCTGACCATGACGGCCCCCATAGCGGTTAACGGGTCGATAATACGATCCATGGGGCGGCTACGAATAGAGGCATCGCCGTCCAAGGTGGCTTCAATGCCTAACCCAGCCAGCAACCCGGCCAACAAACGCATGCCGGTACCGGAGTTCCCCACGTCCAAGGTTTCTGGCGGCGAAACCAGCGTTCCGCCGTTGATTACCAACACCTCACCGTCGTAGGCAACTTGTGCGCCGAGGGCTTCAATAATGGCCAGGGTGCACAGCACGTCT
>Ga0302117_10001920_pt1 | contig 9978 bp, 10 predicted proteins | sample AG5_322_MG_FD_203112 | JGI IMG/M metagenome (GOLD analysis project Ga0302117, IMG submission 203112) | Marine microbial communities from Western Arctic Ocean, Canada - AG5_32.2 | ecosystem: Environmental > Aquatic > Marine > Oceanic | place: Canada: Western Arctic Ocean | collected 2017-10-01 | reverse complement strand
ATCTGACGAACGCTTGTACGTCACTTTGCTTTACTTATAAGCGAGTAGGATTCTTAACTGGCGACTAACTCTGATTTTCACCGCGATGATGAGTCCTAAAATTTGCCCTGCGCGTAACTTGCAAATCACTGATAAAAAGCGATTTTTACGGCAGTCGTTTCATATTTAGATCAAATTCAACCACTTGATCAACTCGCCGTCAAAGTTTCGATGGCGAAAATCATCTTTGACACATGAATTTACTGCTAACTAAAATCATTTGTTAGGTTTACACCAAATCATTACGTCGCGTGCAGTTCGGAGAAAAATGACCTCCAGCCCCCCAAAAACAGCAGATGAACTACGAGAGGCATTCCTTTCTTACTTCGAAGGACAAGACCACCTTCGAATGCCTTCAGCATCACTGATTCCTGCCGCGGACCCTACGCTTTTGCTCATCAATTCGGGTATGGCGCAGTTCAAGCCATATTTCTCTGGTGAAAAAGAACCACCACACCCCCGAATTACGACTTCGCAGAAATGCTTTAGGACTACTGACATCGAAGAGGTCGGTGATGACACCCACCTCACAATGTTTGAAATGCTGGGGAATTTCAGTTTTGGCAACTACTTCAAAAAAGAAGCTTGTGCATGGGCGCTTGATCTTTTAACGAACAGATTTGGTCTTGATCCAGAGCGCCTCTACTACACCGTTTACACGACAGACGATGAAGCTGAGAACATTTGGAAAGAACTTGGAATTCCTGAAGATCGTATCTACCGGTTCGGCGATGAAGATAACTGGTGGGGACCTGCCGGAGATGAAGGCGTCTGTGGTCCCAGCTCAGAAATCAACTACTACCGCGGTTCATTGGATGACGTCCCAGCAAAAGACGATCCGATCAGAAACGGTGAATGGGGTCCGAATTATCACGATGATTTCGTAGAGCTATACAACCTCGTATTTACACAGTTCTACCGTGATCTAGACGGCAACGATACTGTTTTACCAGCGAAAAACATTGACACAGGAATGGGTTTCGAGCGTATGTTAGCGGTTTTACAAGGAGCACCCAATGTCTACGAAACGGATGCTTTCCGCCCGATCATTGCGCACGTTGAACAGCTTTCAGGTAAAAAGTGGGGCCAAGACAAAGAAGTAGATCGCGCTATACGAATAGTTGCAGAACACGCACGTTCGGCTTCATTTCTAATTGGCGACGGCGTAATTCCGGGTAACTCAGGTCGTGGATACGTCCTGCGTAGGCTTATACGTCGCGGTATGTTGTTCGGTCGAGAGTTAGGCATGGACACTCCCATGTTGTCGTCGATATCCAAAACAGTTTCCGACCACATGGGGCATGCGTACTTAGAACTAGTCGGTAACTTTGAATTCATAAAAGACGTCCTTGAACAAGAAGAAAAAAGTTTCTCCCGAACTCTCGAATTTGGTGCACTAGTTCTTGCAGGGATGATCGACTACAGAATTTCTAACCCAGATGCTGCAGAACAGCTCAACAACGGCAAGAAGTTGAAGCTTCCGACTGGTGATGACGGCCGTTCAGTGGGCACTCGGCTCGCAATTGCGGAACTCGAACGATTGGTTACTTACGAGGATTCCGAAGCCATAGATGAATGGCGTAACAATATTTCTGGCACCGAATCGTTTGTTCTCTATGACACCTATGGATATCCCGTCGAAGTGACCGAAGAGGTTGCCATAGAAGCCCAGATGTCGCTAGACAAAGATGGATTCAGCTCAGAAATGGAAGCTCAGCGTGAACGCGGTCGTGCAGCCGGAAGTTTCGGCGGTAATGTAAATTCAACGCGTGTATATGAATCGCTCGGCGTTGAGGACACACCATTTGTTGGTTACGAAACGTTTGAGTCGAATACCTCAGTCATGGCCATCGTCAAAGATGGTGCAGCGGTAGACTCAGTAAATGAAGGTGACCAAGTTGAAATTATTCTTGGTGAAACACCTTTCTACGCAGCCCGCGGTGGACAGGTTGGCGACACTGGAATAATTTCTGGTGATGGTGTCGAAGTAATGATCAACGACACTCTGGCTCCGTACGGTCACGTGAACGTTCACTACGGCACAATTACATCTGGATCGTTGAACAAGGGTGCCAAAGTCAGAGCTGCAGTCGACGTAGAGCGACGCGAGCGTATTCGTCGCAACCACACAGCTACGCATTTAGTACACGCTGCGTTACGTGAAATAGTCGGTAGCCACGTTCGGCAAGCAGGGTCAGTCGTGGATCCTAATCGTCTTCGATTTGATTTCACCAACATTCGAGCGTTGACTAAGGAACAGATCAAGGCTGTTCAAGATCGAGTCAACGAAAAGATCCGACTCAACCGACTTGTTGAAGTTAATTTCACCACTTATGGCGAAGCAGTCGAAGAAGGTGCACTGGCTTTCTTTGGTGACACATACGACAACGAAGTTCGTACCATCAAAATCGATGCTCCGTGGAGTTATGAGCTATGTGGTGGAACCCACATGGATTACACCGGCGGAATCGGCACATTCGTGATCACTTCTGAAACCGGCATAGGATCAGGAATGCGCCGAATGGAAGCAATCACAGGGTTGGCTTCTGAGGAAGCTATTTTCGACCGATTTAGAGCACTAGACACTATTGCTTTGAAATTCCGAGTGCCGATATCTGATGCAAGTGGTCGAGTCGACGAACTTTCTAAGGATTTGTCGCAAGCTCGCAAGCAAGTTGCTCAACTCGAAGAGCAGCTGCTGCAAGCCAGCGTCGGCGGAGGAAGTTCTAATAACTCCTCCAATAACTTTGACATCGAAACAGATGGCACAGCTATTCATGTCGAGGTTAGTGAAGTTACAGCGACGAATTTTGGAGCGCTGCGAAAAACCGGTGATCATCTGAAGAATCAGATAGGCAAAGGTGTTGTGATTCTTGGAAGTGTGATTGATGGGCGACCAATGGTTGTAGTGATGGCAACTGATGATTGTGTGAAGGTCGGTATTCACTCTGGCAACATCGCAAAGGCCATTGCCGGTAAAATGGGTGGCGGTGGCGGCGGAAACCCTACAGTAGCTCAGGCTGGCGGTAAGAACGCCGAACAGCTTTCAGAAGCTCTTGGAGCAGCCGAAGAAATTATTCGTGAATCGCTAAGTGGCGGGGCAGGTAACTAATCATCGCAGATAACGGCCGATTTCTTGGAGTGGACTACGGTGAGGCCAGAATTGGCCTTGCTATAAGCGACCCTACGGGTTTAATTGCAACACCTATAGACGCGATCAAAGCTGTAGGTTCGGCTGACGCTTCAAACATATCGACAGTTGCAGTCGCACGAGAAGCTCGTGGAATAGTTGTTGGATTGCCACTGTCACTTGATGGTTCACGTGGACCCGCTGCTAGGAAAGTTAGTGCATTTTGTGCGCGATTGCGCAAAACCACTGATCTTCCAGTATTTACATGGGATGAGCGAATGACCACGGTTCAAGCACATTCCTTACTCAGAGAAGCTGGAAAATCACCATCTAGAGCACGTGGCGCTGCAAGAGGCAAGATAGACTCAGCATCTGCCGCAATAATCCTCGACTCGTTCATGCGGTCGAACTAAATCAGTCCGAGTACGGACATGGAGAGCTATGAGCAGCAATATCGGCGTTATGGGTCACCCCATTGGTCACACAAAATCCCCTGTATTTCATCAAGCAGGACTTGACGAACTCGGCATCAAAGAGACGTTCGAGGCTTGGGATGTAGCGCCGGAATATCTTGAAGAGAAAGTAGCCACTTTCCGTGCTGATGGCTTCCTTGCAGCGTGTGTGACACTACCGCACAAACAGGCTGTAATTCCATTAGTCGACGAACTCACTGAAGCCGCACAGGCTGTTGGTGCAGTGAATTGGATTTTTAATCGTGATGGCAAACTCGTTGGTCACAATACCGACGGTACCGGATTTTTGCGAGCACTGAAGGAAAAAGCCGGTTTTGATCCTAAAGGCGCTAACGTAGTTGTTTTTGGAGCGGGTGGTGCAGCAAGAGCAATAATTTACGCACTGAAAACAGCTGGAGTAAATCGACTTACAATTGCCAATCGAACTGTGGAAAAAGCACAGGCACTTGCATCGGATTTTTCTGAAGGAAAATTCAAGCCAAATGTCATCGGAATGAGTCGCGACGAACTTTCTAACTTTGTTCCGTATGCAAATCTCCTGGTCAACACCACGTCTCTGGGTATGGCTGGTGGTCCGGCAGAATTGGCGACTCCAGCAACAGCCGACATGATCTCGGCTGATGCCGTTGGATACGATATTGTCTACGCTCCACCTATGACTAAGTTCTTACGAGAAGTCGAAGAAGCTGGTGCAGAACCTTCAGGGGGGATGACTATGCTGGTGTTCCAGGGCATTGAGGGGTTCGAAATGTCGACAGGCAAAACAGCTCCAGTAGAGACGATGTTTGCTGCTATTGAGCAAGCTCTGAAATCTAGCTAAGCAGATTGCCGCTTGAAATAGTTTCTGGCAACTACTTATAATCGAAACCACCAAGCCCATCGTTACGAATAGCACATGAGCTTAGGACAAGTAACTATCGAACGTCTGTATTAACATTCGTTCACGAATTAGCAACGAGAACAATCACGAATGACGACATTTCGATACCTCACGGCTGGTGAATCACACGGTCCTGGCCTCACGGTAATTGTTGAGGGAATCCCAGCCGGTCTCGAAGTGACCGAGGAGTACATCGAAAAGCAGATGTCTCGTCGCCAGAAGGGCTACGGCTCCGGCGGTCGGATGAAGATCGAAAAGGATCGCGCCGACATTCGTTCAGGCGTTCGTCATGGAATGACACTTGGTTCACCTATCGCAATGTGGATTGAGAACCGAGATTTTGCCAACTGGACAGACGCTATGTCGATTTCAGAAGTCGGCGACGACGTAGATAAGAAGGTCTACACAAAAATAGTCCCTGGTCACGCCGATTTTCCGGGTGCGCTGAAATACGTTCAGCATGATCTTAGAAACGTGCTCGAGCGATCTTCCGCGCGTGAAACTGCCGCACGAGTTGCCGCTGGTTCAATCGCTCGACGACTTCTTGAGGAGATCGGAATCTCGATCCACTCCCGTTCTATTTCAACTGGGGATCAAGATGGTAGTTCGGTTGCTACTGAAGATGTTGATTGGAAACATGTTGAAGCATCTGAAGTACGAGCATCCGATGACGATGCAGACGCTCGATTCAAAGCTGCAATAGATAAATCTAAAAAAGAACGAACCACAATCGGTGGAGTTTTCGAAGTCGTAGCATTCGGAGCACCTGTTGGTCTCGGGAGTCATGTGCATTGGGATCGTAAGCTTGACGCACGGTTGGCTCACGCTATGATGAGCATCAATGCAGTCAAGGGCGTCGAAATCGGAACCGGATTCGACAACACTCGGAAGCCAGGCCGTGATGTCCAAGACGTAATCGAACCAGATGCGTCTGATCCACGTAAATTTCGCCAAATTTCTAACAATGCAGGTGGAATCGAAGGAGGCATGTCGAACGGAAACCCGATCGTTGTAAACGTGGCAATTAAGCCGATTGCAACGATGACTAATCCTCTGCCTTCAGTTGATATCAATACGGGCGAGTTAGTTGATGCTGCATACAATCGCAGTGACATTTGCCAAGTGGCACGTGCTTGCCCAGTTGGCGAAGCAATGATGGCGCTAGTACTAGTCGAATCAATGCTTGAGAAATTTGGTGGCGATTCGCTTAGTGAAATCAAGAGGAATTACGCTGGGTACGTCGAATCTCATCAAGCGTTCGGCAACAGTTAGTTCACGATAGTCATCATCTCTAGAAGCAATCAACATTGACTGAAGCCAGCGTTCCTAAACCCAACATCTACTTAATCGGTCTCTCAGGCACTGGGAAGACGAGATCAGGAAGGCGCGTCGCTGAACTGCTTGGCTGGCCTTTTGTCGAGATGGACGGCGTCATCGAAGATCGTGTAGGAAAATCGATCCCTCGTATCTTCGAAGAAAACGGCGAAGAATATTTTCGTAATCTCGAAGCTCAAATACTTGAAGAAGTCGCCAGTCGCGGTGGTCGCATAGTATCTACTGGTGGTGGAGTTCCGATTCGGGCTGATAATCGTAAGGTTATGAAATTATCCGGTCTCGTCATTCGACTATGCGCCAGCCCTGAAACCATCCACCAACGACTGGTTAGTTCGGCTCCATGGCGAGGTCGAACGCTTCGTCCATTGCTAGGCGGTGACGCACCAATTGAGAAGCTTAGGAATATGCTCATTGAACGAGAGGAAGCTTACTCGACCGCCAATGTTACCGTCGATACTGAACGCAAATCTCATGATGAAGTAGCCGAGGCCATTGCTCGTGCATGGCAAGACAGCGGGATGGCTGAATCCAATGACTGACCAAGATCAAAATCTAGCGGCGATAGTAAACACGACTCAAGGCAGTTACCGGGTGATAGTCGGACGTAACGTTATCGACGATCTCGGATTCGAGCTAAAAAAGACCGGCTTACAGGGCAGGGCGTTCCTCGTAGCAGATGAGGTGATGTTCCCTAATCCGACACGACGAGCACAAGAAGCTCTTGAACGGGGTGGATACGCGACTCACTTATTGGCACTAGAAATAGGTGAATCAAACAAAAATCTCGAGACTGTCCAGCTCGTCTACGATTGGCTCGCCGAACTTCGAGCGGATCGTGGCGACATAGTGGTAGCGATGGGCGGCGGCGTAACCGGTGATCTAGTTGGATTTGCTGCTGCAACATGGCTCCGTGGCGTAGCAGTTGTGCATGTGCCAACGAGTCTGGCTGCCATGGTTGATTCTTCAATTGGTGGTAAAACAGGCGTAAATATTCCAAATGGGAAAAATCTACTTGGAGCGTTTCACCAGCCGAAACTTGTCCTTCAAGACGTTGGGCATCTTGATTCACTTCCAGCGCGTGAGATGTCTGCTGGCTGGGCTGAGGCAGTTAAGCACGGAATTATTCTGGACGCTCAATTGCTGGATACGTTTGAACGACTTGCTCCGCAGATGCGTGCTCTTGAGGGTGATGAGCCAGTCGACGCCATTCGTAAAAGCGTCGCAATTAAGGGCGATATCGTGTCTGCTGACGAGTTTGAGACCGGTGATCACCGGATTCTGTTGAACTACGGACACACAATCGGTCACGCTATCGAAAAAGTTTCTGGGTACGGAACTTATTTACACGGTGAGGCGGTCGCCATTGGGATGATGGCTGCAGGCAAAATTGCTGTGCAACTGGGAATGATCGATACAAACCTACTAAATAGACAGCGCGCTGTTCTCGAAAGCTACGCTCTGCCAACACGTGCAGTCGGACTAGACATCAACGAAATGATCGAAGCGACGAAGAGCGACAAGAAATCACGTGGAGGAACTATTCGTTGGGTACTGCTTGAAGGACCCGGTAAAGCGACTACACGATGCGATGTTCCTGAAGAACTCGTACGAGAAGCGATCCAAAGCATCCTAGATTAAATATCGACGATCAGATTTCCTATTCGCCAATCCGGCAATTCCGAGACAATCTCTCTATCTGGTCAGAACAGTGCGGACCAGCCCGGCAAGTCTTCATCGACCGTAGCATATGCCTGAGTTGCGAGAGCGATACTCAACCCAAACTTTTTCCCTCGGCTACCGTGCTTTTAGATGTATGGTGTTCGCCAACAGTCGAATCGACTTCGCCATCAGCCATCATCTGTCTTGCAAAGAACATATAGAGCGGATGCTGACGAATGGAACACGACAGTGTGCCAGGGTTGAGATATCCGGTGAGCGCATCTCAGGGAATACAGTCAATTCACAATCAACGTCAGCAGCTTCTCGGATGACTCTTTTATGAGTATCGAGGTGCATTTATATATTTCAGACAGCCAACACTGGGACCGCAAGAGACCTAAGCGATACCGCCTGCAACCGCGGGAACGATGCTCAACTCGTCTTTGTCACCAACAGCGCTGTTTAGGCCATCCAAGTAGCGGACGTCTTCACCATTAAGGTAGATGTTAACGAAGTGGCGAAGATCACCAGATTCATCAACCAATCGTTCTTTTATACCAGGGTAAGCTGCTTCAAGGGCTACTACGACTTCACCAATGGTTGAACCATCAGCATCGACACTTGTAGCGCCATTGGTCAGTTTCCTGAGCGGTGTTGGGATTTTTACTGTTACGGCCATCAGATTTCCTGTTTCTAGTGAGTTATCTGATTTGAAATATCAGACTCAAATTATGTCTACAAATATGTTAGTCGTTATTTACTCAAATTCGTTGTGAGTAAATTTTGTTAATTTCGATAAGTTCGACACTAATACGTTAGCCAGCAAGAATATCTCCATCTAACGAACTTACGTCCGAGCCTTGATCTCGCACCCACTCCAAACCGCGCTCAATCTCATCTACTGCGCCTTCAATTTCGAGAATGACCCAGCCATTATCGGCATCGATATCAGCACGTCGTATATTGGTTACAACATCGAACTTCTGTCCGAGTTCATATATCACTGGGCTCTGGATACGCTCGGTTTTGAAAGTGAATTTAACTCTTCGGAAAGGCATTATAAAACTGGTGCTCCTGTCACGATTTCGTCGAAGGACCGTACAGTCGGATCGATAGTTAGAGTTTCAACCGAATCGGCGATAGCTTCAAGTGTTTTGAGTCCGGTACCCGTGATAAGTGCAACTGTTTCTTCGTCAGGACCGATCACGCCTTCACGTGCAAGCCGTCGAAGCGTCGAGATGACAACACCGCCGGCCGTCTCGGTAAAGATACCTTCAGTTTCAGCAAGCAGCTTCATTCCTTCGGCAATTTCGCTCTCAGGAACGATCGTGGCTGAACCACCGGTTTTGTTTGCTATACCAACGCTGTACATGCCATCTGCTGGCGATCCAATAGCGAGAGACTTAGCAATCGTGTTTGGTATCACTGGTTTAGGGTGTGCTTGACCTTCGATGAACGCCTTAGCTACCGGAGAACATCCGAACGGCTGTGCGATGTGCATTTTGGTATCGGCGTTCTCGATAATACCCAGCTGCGCAAATTCCTGAAGACCTTTGTGAACCTTGGTGAACAATGAACCAGATGCAACCGGCACGATAATGTGCTCTGGAGCATGCCAGCCAAGCTGTTCAGCAAGTTCGTATCCGATCGACTTACTGCCTTCGGAGTAGTATGGGCGCATGTTAATATTTACGAACGCCCATCGACGGTCGTCACCCAATTCGGAGCACAGACGGTTTACATCGTCGTAGTTTCCGTTGACAAGTACGACTGAACCAAATACTGCGGCTCCAAGTATTTTACCTCGTTCGAGATCGGAAGGAATGAATACCATCGTGTTCATTCCAGCTTTGGCTCCGTGAGCAGCCGTAGCACCTGCAAGGTTTCCAGTGGAAGCACAAGCAATCGTGTCGAAATCGAATTCCACTGCTTTAGTTGAAGCTACTGAAACAACGCGATCCTTGAACGAATGCGTTGGATTAGCTGCGTCGTTTTTGATCCAAAGATTATTCAAACCCAGCTCTTTACCGAGATTGTCGGCTTTAAGTAATGGGGTCATTCCTGCACCGATGTTTACAGCGTTATCTCGATCGGCAGGCAAAAGCGCGTCATATCGCCAGATAGTCAACGGACCATCTTGAATATGTTCACGGCTGATGTTTTTGGCGATAGCGTCGTAGTCGTAATTGACTTCCAACGGACCAAAGCAAAAGTCGCAAACATAGATCGGCTCTTGTGGGTAGTCGCGACCGCACTCTTTACAGCGCAGAGACTGGACGTATGGCAATTTCTAAACTGGACCTCTCAACGGAAGGAGTTGCATACATCACTTCCGGCAGTCCGGCCGGGAGTGACAACAGCAGCTTCTGATCCGAAGCTCGTTGATTCACCGACAACCTAAAGGATTCTTAATGAGAATCTGAATCACTTTAGGAAGTAGAACTAATAAACAATAGTATGGG
>Ga0302117_10001919_pt1 | contig 9989 bp, 5 predicted proteins | sample AG5_322_MG_FD_203112 | JGI IMG/M metagenome (GOLD analysis project Ga0302117, IMG submission 203112) | Marine microbial communities from Western Arctic Ocean, Canada - AG5_32.2 | ecosystem: Environmental > Aquatic > Marine > Oceanic | place: Canada: Western Arctic Ocean | collected 2017-10-01 | reverse complement strand
GCCCCCGCCGAATTCTCCTGTTCCCGCGATCCAGCCGGTGAAATCCAAGCCGCTAGGCGCCATGGCTCATCGGCGAGGCGCCAATGAGGGCACGCGGGGCGCGCGCGCTCCCCTGAAGCCGTCGTAGAACCAGGTGCGCCGACCTTTCGAAGACTTTCAACTGCTTCTCCTCCCATCCGCAATCATACCCGCCTTCAACCAGCCCGCCGAATTCGGCGACAATGAATTACACCTCTATTCAATTCGTCTCCACCGGCCGCATTCATGACTCACCGGCGTCCTCGTTTGACGCGCTCACCAAAAGCCACCAAACTCCGCACCTCAATCGTTATGCGCCGCCACGTCTCCAGTCCATTCCACAAGCTGACAGCCATCTCCAGTCTTTGGTTGCTCGCCGCCGCGTACTCTATCGCAGCTCCTTTCAGCGCCAGCCAGTCCCTCGCCGGCCTCAAGCTGCCTCCCGGCTTCAAGGCGGAGATCTACGCGGGGCCGGAACACGTCTCCAATCCCGTCGCCATTTGCTTTGACACGCAGGGGCGGCTTTACACGGCCGAGGCGCATCGTCGCGTCACGGGCGCCTGGGGCGTCACCATGTCGCGCTGGTGGTCGATGGAGGACTACGCTGGCAAGACCCTGGCCGATCGGCAGGCCATGTACGATCGCTGGGCGCACATTGTGCCTCCGGCAAAGCTGACGCGGCATTCGGACATCGTCCGTCAACTCATCGACACTGACGACGATGGGCGAGTCGATGTCTCCAACATCTTTGCCGACGGTTTCAATCAACCGCTCGAAGGCAACGCCGCCGGAATCATCGAGCGCGACGGCGACATCTTTCTCGCCAACGTTCCGCATCTCTGGCGACTGCGCGATTCCAATCGAGACGGCGTCGCCGATACGCGCGAGAAACTCGTTCGCGGGCTCGGCGTGCGCGTCGGCGTCTACGGCCACGATCTGCACGGGCTGACCTGGGGGCCGGACGGACGCCTCTATTTCTCCATCGGCGACCGGGGCTTCGATGTAAAGACGAAGGAGGGCAAAAAGATTTCCGCCCCGACGCGCGGCGGGGTGTTCCGTTGTTTTCCCGACGGCAGCGGGCTGGAGCTGTTTCACATCGGCTTACGTAATCCTCAGGAAATCGCCTTCAACGACGTCGGCGATCTGTTCACCGTGGACAACGATATGGGCGGCGTCGACAAGTGTCGCGTCATCCACATCATCGAAGGCGGCGATTCCGGCTGGGACGCGACCTATCAACTCACGCGCAACTTCCGAGAGGAGACCCAACGCCACGATCACACCGAGCCGCCGTGGTTCACCGAGAAGCTCTGGGAGCTGCCTCACGAAGGCCAACCGGCCTGGGTTAATCCACCGATCGCCCATCTCACCAGCGGCCCCAGCGGCCTCGCTCACTATCCCGGCGTCGGCCTGCCAGAGAGCTACAACGACAGCTTTTTCATCTGCGATTTCAGGGGAACTTCCACCCGCAGCGGTGTGTATCAGTTTAAGTTGGCGCAAGACGGCGCCAGCTATCGCATGACCGAGACCAACCAGTTCGTCTGGAACATTCTCCCCGCCGACATTGAGTTCGGATACGACGGTCGGATCTACCTCGCGGATTGGATCAACGGCTGGGGCGGCGAGGGAGACCGTCGCATCGTTCGGGTGTTTCATCCGATACAGGCCATGACGCTATCCGTCCAAACAATCGATGTCGTCATAAAGAGCGATTTCGCCGATTTCACAACCGACCAACTCGCCGTCATACTCAATCACCCGGATCAACGACTTCGTCAGCGCAGCCAGTTCGAACTCGCCCGACGCGGTCAAAAAAACTTCCGGCTTTTTCTACAAGCCGCCCGAAACGAATCGATTCTCCGCCCGCGACTGCATGGCATCTGGGGGCTTTGGCAAATGGGATTGCAGCGAGACCTGCCACGCACTGCGCAAAAAGGACTCATCAAATTACTCGATGACAAAGACGCGGAGATTCGCGCTCAAGCGGCAAAAGTCATCGGCGAACTGGGACTGAAAAACGCCGCCCCCGATCTTGTCAGGTTGCTTCGCGACCCCAATCTCAGGGCGCGTTACCACGCGACGATTGCGCTGGGCAAACTGAAATATACGAATTCGATTTCCCCAATCGCGGCCATGCTTCGCAAGAAGGACAACCAGGATTTCAATCTCCGCCATGCCGTCGCTTTCGCTTTCTCTCGTTTTGCGAAAGCCAGCGTCGTTAAACTCGCCAGCGATGAAGCGTCCACCGTCCGCCTCGCCGTATTGCAGAGCTTCCGCCAGAATGCTTCGCCCGAGATCGGAATCTTCCTCGACGATCCTGATCCTCAATTGCGCTTCGAGGCCATTCGCGCCATTCACGATCTGCCCATCCCCGACTGCCTGGGCGACTTGGCCGACCTGATCGACTCGCCAATCATGTCGGACGCAATCGTCCCTTTCCCAATCAAGCATCGCATTCTCAACGCTAATTTCCGACTGGGCTCCGCGAAAGGCGCCGACCGTGTCGCCATGACGACAGCCAACGCCGAACTCGCTCACGACGTGAGAATCGAAGCGCTGCGTTCACTTGAAAAATGGCAAGAGCCATCCCCCTTCGATCGCGTGACCTGGCATCATCGACCGCTCAAGCGTCGTGGCCGCGCAAAAATGGAATCAACCGTTTTGGCCGCTGCTTCCAAGTCTTTCCGCACGGACCTCGACCTTCCTGAATCAGCCAATCGAAAAGAGGCGACGGCGCGCATGCTTGTCGCCGGACGGCTGTTGGCCGATCACAACGCGCTCGACGCAGCCACTGTGGAATCCTGGCTAACTTCTCCCCAAATTGACGCCTCGATCAGGCTCGCCATGATCGAGCGCTATCGGGCGAATGGAAAAAGGATCCACCAATCGCTCGGCGTCGCCGAAGCCCTGCTCAAGGACAAGGCGGCCGAAGCCAGGATCGAAGGCGCGATTCAGTTGGCGGCGTTCGACGGCAAACGCGCATCGACAACCCTGCAAGCTTTCCTGACAGGAAAGACGCTCAAGCCCCGACAATTGGCGATCGGCCGACTCGGCGCTTTCGACAATCCGATTTCGGCGAATCTTCTCACACAGTTCTTCAATGCCCGGACAAACAAAGAAGCCGGCCCCGACACGCTCGACCTCTACCTCGCCGCAAAGGCCCACAAGAACGCGCGTCTTAACAACGAGGCGAAGAAGCTGCTTACTTCCATGCAAACAGGCGATCCGCACGGCGAATTTCAAATGACCCTGGCCGGCGGCGACGCCAAACGCGGCAAACGCATCTTCGAAACCCACGCCATCCAATGCGTGCGCTGTCACACGATCAAAGGCTTCGGCGGCGACGCCGGACCGGAACTAACCAAGATCGGCAAGGAACTCGATCGAACCGGCATTCTCACGGCGCTGATCGATCCCCCCGCCCGCATCGCCCCCGGCTTCGGAACCTTCGAGTTCGAGCTCCAGGACGGCGAAACGCTTTCCGGATTTGTTGCGAAAGAAACCGAATCCGAAATCGAGCTGACCAATCTCCAGGGAGAAACCGTCCGCATGAAAAAGTCGACCATTCAGTCCCGGTCGAATCCCGCTTCCGCGATGCCGACGATGAAGGGAGTGTTGACCCTCTCGGAGATTCGCGACCTGGTAGAATACCTGTCTGGATTGAAGTAGCGCCAGGAGACGGACGATGTCCCTCTCATTCACGCCAATCCAAACTTCGCGTCGATCGGCCGCTGGTATTCACGCAGCTCGCCGCTCAACACTTCCTCCACGTCCACCGTTCGACCGGCCTTCGCCGATTCGACGATCGCATACGCCGCAGCCAGATCACGCAATCCTTCCCACCCGCTGGTTTCAGGTTCACGCCGATCGCGCACGGCCTGAAGCCAATCGAGCTGGTTCAGCGCGAAACCGTCCTCCAACCCAAACGGGAAATCCTTTGCCTTCGTCGCCGCATCCGCTTCAGCCGCGTAAACGTCCGCCAGACTTTGCGCGACTTCACCGTCGAAAGTGACATCGTCGCCCGTGACCCGGCAATTCGAACCGTAAAACACAAATCCCTGTCCGATCTTTGTCGGTTCGCCGTGACCGCCCCAACTCGCGTGCAAGTCTCCAGTCACGCCGCTCTCCGTTTCGAAACTCGCGAAGAAGGTGTCGTCCGCGTCGCACTCTATTTGATCCATCACCGCGCCTTGTCTGTCGATCGTCACTCGCCGCGGCTCCAGAATTGCCGTGCGTCCGGTGACTGATTTAATTTCGCCAGCCAGATAACGAACGATATCGAACTGGTGCACGCCCATGTCGAGGCTGAGCCCGCCGCCTTCGTCGAGCCGATGGCGCCAGGGGGTTTCCGCGACAATGCGATTGGGGGCCCACCAGGCGCCGACGATGCCAAACAGGACCATCTGCAACGCCCCGCCCCGACCGGATTCGAACAGCCATTTCCAATGCCGCGTCGTCGGCCGATTGCGGGCGTTCTCAAATACACCGAGCACGAGGTCGCAAGCCACGGCCCCATCGCACATCCGCTCCGCCGCCTCAATAGTCACTCCCAGCGGCTTTTGGGAAAGCAGGTCCCTGCCGTGCGCATACGCGACTTCCGCGATCTGGTGATGGAGCGAATGAATCGTGAAATCATTGACGGCGTCGATAGGGCCGCTGGCGATCATCTCCCGGTAATCCGTAAAAACCTCAACTTCAACTTCCGGCTGAAAATCCGACAGATATTCATCGGCAACCGCCAGCGGATCGCCTGGGATGTCGCTGACCGCCGGACGTTGCGGCGGGCCTTCGCCGCGTTTCACGTACATTCGAGCGTCGTCCTCCTTGCGCGCGCACAAGGCCGTGATTTGAAAGTCGCCGAAGCCCGCTTCGCGAAGCAGCCGATACCCGCGCAGATGCGCCGCCAGGATTCGCCCGCACCCGACAATGCCGATTCTGATCATGCGCCGGAGCATGAAAGACGCCTCAGCCCGAGGCAATCATCGAAGCGGACCTCGCCCCTCCAGTCCAGAAGGACCGGAGGCGGCGGCGCATCCGCCGGCAGCGCCCCAGGATTCTCAATGACGAAATCTTCGACAATCTCCTCGACCACAAGTTCGCCAGACTGCGCGATATAGGCGTTCGCCGCTCCCGTGCAGTCCACCCCACAACTGGGACAAGCGATCGCATAAGGGACCTGCGCCCCAAACAATCGGTCCATGTGGGCGCCGATATACCCGTCAGACAACCCTGGCAAGCGCTTAGCAACTCGATCGAATTGCCAAAAAATGCCCTTTTCCACGCGGTTTTCGACATTGTGCGGTTTGATAAAAATTCTCGTATCGTGCCTTGACGCCCCAGCCCTCGGCGGGCACCCTTTCCGACTGTTTTTTCTGCGTCTCAAGACACATAAAATCCGCACTTATGCCTCAAAAGAAATCGAAAGCAAAAGCGACCCGGAAACCGGCGGCGAAGCCCGCCCGTCAAGCCGCCAAGAAAGCCCCCGCGAAACCCGCGGCGAAGAAGTCGGCTTCACGCTCCAAACCCGCCACCAGAAAAGTGGCGCCAAAAAAGAAGGCAGCGCCTGCCAAGAAGGCGACGCCTAAAATGAAAGTCGCAGCCAAGAAGGCGGCGCCGACCAAATCGTCAGGCAAGAGCAAACTCGCCGCCAAAAAGACGTCGTCCAAAAAGACGTCGTCCAAGAAAGCCCCGGCCAAGACCGTCAAACCTGCAGCCAAGACCGTCAAACCTGCAGCCAAGACCGTCAAACCTGCGGCCAAGACGCCGAAGGGCAAGGCGAAAGCCAAAGGTAAAGCCACCAAGGCAGACCTTAAAGCCGAAGTCGCGAAACTGCTCGAAAGCCGCTCGCGAGCAAAAAAGGCCGATACCACGAAAGAAAGCTCGGTTGCTGCCGATGGCGAAAAGGAAGTCATCGACCTGACCGAGAAGATCAAGGAATTGCTCCGACTTTCTCAGGAACAGGGATACCTGACCTATAACGATATCAACGACGCTCTTCCCGAAGACGTCGTCACCCCCGACGATCTGGACGAGGTCTACACCAAGCTTCGCAATCTCGACGTGGAAATCGTCGATCAGGCCGAGGTCGACAACGTCAAGAAACCCGAGCCCGACGAGGAGGACAAGAGCCGCCTCGACATCCTCGACGATCCGGTGCGCATGTATCTTCGCAAGATGGGCGAAGTGCCGCTGCTCACCCGCGAGCAGGAAGTCGAAATTTGCAAACGAATCGAAGACGCCGAAAACGAAGTCAAGCGGATCATCTACGGATTTGGATTCACTGGCAAAGAGCACATCGCTCTGGCCGAGAAACTAATCTCAGAGCCGCCCAAGGAGCGCTTCGACCGCGTCATTGTCGACAAGAAGATCGACAGCCGCGAAGCGCACCTCACGGAGCTGCGCAAGCTCGTCAAGAAGGTCCGAAAGATCGACATGGAAGTCGATGAGCGATACGCCTCCTGGCAGAGTGCCAAGAACGAAACCGCGCGCAAAAAGGCCTTCTCACTCTTTCAACGCGCCGACAAACGCCTGCAGACCATTTTCCCGCGGTTCTTTTACAAGCAAAAGGTCATCGAGGAGATGATCCTCGTGACGGAGAACATCTTCGACAAGATCCAGACCAGCCTGCGAACCGTCGAAGATCTCGGGCGGCAACGCAAATCCGCCCAGCTGACGGCCTTCATCGCCGGGGAATGGCAGAAAATTCGAGCGCTCGAAATCTTTGTTCGCATGCCCTACCAGGAATACCTGGAAGCCTACGAGCAGCTGAAGCATTTCGCATCCAAGGCGCACCTCGCCAAGACGGAAATGGTCGAGGCCAATCTCCGCCTGGTGATTTCCATAGCCAAAAAATACACCAACCGAGGCCTCGCCTTTCTCGACCTGATTCAGGAAGGCAACATGGGCCTGATGAAGGCGGTCGAGAAATTCGAATATCGCCGCGGCTTCAAATTCTCCACCTACGCCACCTGGTGGATCCGCCAGGCAATCACTCGCTCCGTCGCCGACCAGGCCCGCACAATCCGCATCCCGGTGCACATGATCGAAGTCATCAACAAACTGATGCGCGTGCAGAAGCAGCTGGTGCAGGATTACGGCCACGAGCCGACGCCGGAGGAAATCGCCGATGAAATGGCCCTGCCAGTCGAGCGCGTGAACGCCATTCTCAAGATGGCCCAGCAGCCGATTTCCATGCAGGCCACTGTCGGCGACAGCGGCGACGCCTGCTTCGGTGATTTCATCGAGGATAAGGCGGCCGACAATCCTTCGGAAATGACCGGATTCAGCATGCTCAAGAGCAAGCTGAACGATGTCCTCTCCAGCCTGACCGAGCGCGAGCGAAAAGTGCTCGAACTGCGCTTTGGACTGGTTGACGGCTACGCTCGCACGCTTGAGGAAGTGGGCAAGCAATACAAGGTGACTCGCGAGCGCATCCGGCAGATCGAAGCCAAGGCGTTGCGCAAGATGCGCCACCCCACCCGGGTTCGCCAGCTCCAGGGCTTCCTGGAAACGGACGAAGCCGCCTGAGCCGCGCCGCTCCCAACACAACGATTCAAAACGCCCGCCAAATCGGCGGGCGTTCTTATTTCGCCCGGAGATCTTGATTGAAAAAAACGCGCCGCCGACTAGGGTGCGGTCATGCGATTTTCCAAAGGTCTCCTTGTCTCCGCCCTGCTGTGCCTCAGCTTCGCCGCGCAGGCCGGCACCGGCAGCATTTCCAAGTTCCTGCCTCATTATCTGGATCACGAGGGTCGCCATACGCTTTCACCGAGCCTCTACGAGCGCGACGCCTATCAGGCCCGTCTTCGCTCGAACCCAGATCTGGTCTCTGGCATTCGCTTCGATTTCAAATGGCGCGCCAGTCGAGTTGATCGGGACAATCTACGCGTGCGAATCGAGATCCGCGGCAGCAAGACCCTCCCGGGGCAGCCGTTCGTGATCGAAAGCCCGATCAAGCGCAAGGTGCTGTTCGGACGCTGGTCTGAGGTGACCGTGGACAGCGCGAAATTCGAAAAGGTCGGCAAGATGATCGCATGGCGGGTGAGCCTGCTGGAAGGCAACGCCGAACTCGCCGAACAGCGCTCCTTTCTCTGGCAGACAGGAGACACCAAAGACGCATCGACCACGACTCCCCAGAAATAACCCTCCTGTTTGATTCCGGCTTACTTTCGTGCCCCGGAGTAGAGCAGCGTCGCTTGCAGCGCCCCAAGCCAGATCAATCGAGAACGCGATCCCCCATGCCAATCCTTACTCGTCGCGCTTGAACAGTCGTCTGGCGCGATCCCTCGCGTCGCCTACACGATCGCCGACGCTCTTCAAGGCGTCGACAGCTCCCTTGCCCAACCGACCCACCGCATCACCCGGAAGACCTCTAATCTCGCGCAGAATCTCACTCAGGACTTCCTTCGCCAACTCCCCGACCGTAATTCCCTGAGGGCCTGAACCCAGGTCCGCCATCCGAATCTCAGGCAATGGAATCGTCACGGCCCTCCCCCCCAAGGCGGTCAGACCGAGTCTCACCCGCGCGTCTGCGATAACCAGTTCGCCCAATTGGATTCGCGTTGGATCCCCGCTCTCGCTCTCCCGCCCCGAGCCAATCGCTTCGCTGATGTTTTCGAGTATTCGCGACAAATTGTTCCCCGCCAACTTCCCCTCCAGCGTGATGACCGGCGCCTCGATCCGCGCCGAACGGACGATAATCCTGTCGAAAAAAACCGACGTGGGCTTCAGCGAAATCACAATCCGACCGACCTCGATCGCCGATGGCGCACGAAAGCCCTCAGGATTGCCGACAAATATTCCAGTTGCCTCGCCCTTGCCGGAGAACGGCGACAGCTTCACGGTCTCGACCCGTGTTTCGACCCCGGCAACCCGCAGTCCAGCGGTCTCCAGTCCTTTCTTAACGGTAGAATTTATCATGAGGGCAAACCCGATCAATCCAACGCCGAAGACTCCCAGCCCCGCAATTCTCAGTTTGCGCCAGCTTCGATTCGGTTTCTTTCCCTTCCCGGTTTTCTTCTTTTTTCTATTTTTCGCCATCGCGATTTCAACCTTGTCAGAACTCCTCTAATTCGACGACTTTTTCACCCTCAATGAGGCCAGATACTCCACCAGGTCCACCAGATCCTGGGTCGACATCGTCATTTGCAGGCCTGCGGGCATGATCGAGCTGGTCGCCTTTCGGCGTCGCGCTATGTCCTTCACAGCGATCTTCGTCGGAATCGCCTGCGCGTCCTTGATGGTGACCTCAGCGGCCGTTTCATTGACCACGATGCCATAGAATTCATCACCCGATTTCGTCTCAATCTCCCAGGCCTCGTAGTCAAAGGAAATGCCCGAACTCGGATCAAGAATCGCTTCGTAGATCGCGTCCTTGCCCAGCTTGGAGCCGATCTCCGAAAGCGCGGGGCCAAAGTCCTTACCCTTGTCGCTGATCAAATGACATTGGCTGCAGGCTGCCTCCTGCCGCTGAAAAACAATTCCGCCGCGCGCGATGTCGCCGCGCATTGTCAGCAATTCCGAAACGGGCGGAAGCGGCGTCGCGTCGCGCCCCAAAGGCGCGGGCCACAACTCGGCGGCCGCTTGTCTGATTTCCGGCCAACGAACCAGATTCAAGGTAGAACTCGCGGTAAAACGCAGATCCGAGGGAAGTTTCTCAGCCCGCGTCAATCTGATGATCGCCGCAGCGCCCGATTGCATTCGCGCGACCGAACGGACCGCCTGTTTGCGCAGCCCGACATCCCACGTGGCATTCGTGACAACCGGCAGCAGCAGATCAACTGCCCGTTGATCTCCGGAGTTACCCAACGCCCGCGCCATCGCCACGCCGAGTTTCAAGTCTTCGCCAGTCAGAATTGGCGCGATCGCCTGCAGCTCATTCGAAGCCAGAACCATCCGAATCGCCTGAACTCCAGCGGCCTCATCCGGACGTTTCCCAGCAACCTCCAACAAGCCCTCAGTTTGCCCCTTAA
>Ga0302117_10001918_pt1 | contig 9991 bp, 8 predicted proteins | sample AG5_322_MG_FD_203112 | JGI IMG/M metagenome (GOLD analysis project Ga0302117, IMG submission 203112) | Marine microbial communities from Western Arctic Ocean, Canada - AG5_32.2 | ecosystem: Environmental > Aquatic > Marine > Oceanic | place: Canada: Western Arctic Ocean | collected 2017-10-01 | reverse complement strand
GCCCCATTTTCAGGTGATGGATGAGCGTGAAGCGGCAGAGATTCAACATGAAGCACAGGCGAGGGTTTTAACCAGGGCGCGATATTTAGACAGCTCGCCTCTCGCCAGTGCTTTGGCGGAGGTTACCAGCTTTGTTCATGAGGATGAATTTCTGGATCTTTTGAAGGACCTTTTCTCTGAGCGTGGCCGTCTGTATCGGTTGATCTCACGATATGGCGGTCTGGAGTCTTTGACTGACGCGGTCTTTGAAACACTTGGCGTGCATCGGGATGAGACGGAGAAATCGATCCGTGAGGCGGCAAGCGAAGATGAGAAGTTTGATGCCGCCTCGTTACGTATTGCCGCCACAGCGATGCTGCAGGGTAGTAAAACAGATAAGGAACGCGGCGCGGTTATCGCCGGGTGGCTTGCGGTAGAACGTGGGGATCGCGCCCAACGGTTTATGTCTTATATATCGGTCTTTTTCACCCAAAAAGGATCTCAACGGGCTAAGCTCATCAATAAGGCGGCGGCGGAATTAGAGCCGGGCGCCCCTGACACGCTCAGCGAAGAGGCGGCAAGGCTGGACGCCGTATTGTTGCAGATCCGTAGCATTGTAACGGCCCGGGCGACCTCGGCGATGTTGCTTCTGGTCCAGTCCCTGCTGACGGCCTATGAGCGGTGTAAGCGCGAGCGGGGCCGGCTTGATTACGATGATCTCATTCTTGAAGCCCGCGCCTTGCTTGAGGCTGAAGGCGGCGCGTCCTGGGTGATGTTCAAGCTCGATGGTGGCATCGATCATATTTTGATCGACGAAGCGCAGGATACGAACCCGGAGCAATGGGAAATTGTCGCCGCCCTTGCGGAAGAGTTTTTCGCCGGTGAGGGCGCGCATGATGCGGAGCGTACATTGTTTGCGGTCGGCGATCCGAAGCAGTCGATCTATAGCTTCCAACGTGCGGATCCCGAGGCTTTCGAGCGGATGCGTATCTATTTCAGAGCACGGGCGGCGGAGATCGGAAAGCTTTGGGAAGATGTGTCTCTTGATATCTCTTTCCGGTCTGCCGCCTCAGTTCTTCAAATGGTCGATACGGTTTTTGCTCAGGATGAGGCCCGCCCGGGCGTTGTTGACCCTAACAACACATTACACCATGAGGCCTTCCGGATTGGGCAGGCAGGTGTGGTGGAGCTTTGGCCGCCGGTGATCCCGGAAGAGGTGGAGGAACTGGCCCCCTGGTCACCACCAGTGGTGGCGAGATGGGGCAAGGACCCGCAAACCCGGCTCGCCGATGGCATTGCCGCCCGTATTCGGTACTGGCTTGATAACGGCGAGGTTTTGCAAAGTAAAAACCGTCCGTTGCGGCCAGGTGATATTATGGTCCTGGTGCGTCGTCGCGGCGCCTTCGTCGAGAAACTTGTCCGATCGCTGAAAAGAAACGATATCCCGGTTGCTGGGGTCGACCGAATGGTGTTGAGCGAACAGCTGGCCGTCCGTGATCTCATCTCACTGGGTGAGTTTCTGTTGTTGCCGGAGGATGAGCTTAATCTGGCAACGGTTCTCAAGGGACCCATGATCGACTTTTCCGAAGACGATCTGTTTGATCTTGCCTATGACCGTGGCGATGAAAATTTGTGGTCTGTTTTGCGCCGACGGCGCGGTGCAAGGCCGATTTATAACCTTGCGGTGAACGAGCTCTCTGAGATTTTGGCGCGCGCGGACTTCACGCCGCCCTTCGAATTGTTTGCCGATATTCTTGGCAATCGCGGTGGTCGAAAAAAACTGCTAGGGCGGCTCGGTGCCGATGCCAATGACCCAATTGACGAGTTTCTGTCACTGGCCTTTGATTTCGAGCGCAATCAGGTGCCGTCCCTTCAGGGATTTCTGCGTTGGCTCGATACCGGCGATGTCGAGGTTAAGCGTGATCTCGAACAGGCGACCCGCGACGAAGTTCGGGTGATGACTGTGCATGGCTCGAAGGGATTACAGGCGCCTGTCGTCTTTCTGCCTGACAGCGTGCAGGTGCCGAGCCAGTCGCCCCGGCTTTTATGGAATGCTGATGGCATGTTCTTGTGGCCACCGCGCCGCCGATTTGCCGAGACCCATTGTGAAACGGCTTTGGCTGCTGCGGCAGAAACCCGAGATCGCGAGTACCGGCGACTGCTCTATGTGGCGATGACGCGTGCAGAAGACCGACTTTATGTTTGCGGTTGGCACACCAGGCGCAGCGCGGCCAAGGGCAACTGGTATGAATTGATTGAAACCGCCATGGAGACGGCTGGCGACTCATTCGAATTTGATCTCACCGGGATCGCGCCACAGGGCTGGACCGGTACCGGTTGGCGGCTAAGTAACGCGCAGACACAAGACCCTGATAAATCCAGCGGAGCGGGGCCCTTTGCTGCCGTGCTTCAGGAAACACCGGATTGGGTGAAACGGCAGCCACCGCCCGAACGAATTCCGCCACGGCCATTGGCGCCGTCGCGGTCAGATGATCTTGAGCCAGCGACCCGGTCGCCGGTCAGTGCGGGGACAACGGATTCTTTCCGCCGCGGCCTCATTATCCATCACCTACTTCAACTTCTGCCGGAAGTCGCTGAGAAAGATCGCGCCGTTGCGGCGCAGCGCTATCTGGCGCGTCCGGTTCATGATCTGTCCGAGGTGGACCAGAAATCCTATGCCGAGGAGGTGTTGGCGGTTCTGTCTGATGCCGAGTTTGCTGATTTGTTCGGGCCGGAATCGCGGGCTGAAGTGCCTATTACCGGGAACCTTGGAACTCATATTGTTGCCGGTCAGGTCGATAGACTCATCGTTGGGGTCAAGCGGGTCCAGATCGTTGACTACAAGTCAAACCGGCCGCCGCCAGGCGATGCCGCAGACGTGTCCCCGGTATATTTGCGCCAGATGTCGGCTTATCTGGCTGTCCTCAAATCGGCATTTCCGGGAAGGACAATCGATTGCGCTTTGCTATGGACAGATACCCCACATCTCATGAAATTACCGGCTGAGCTGCTTGATGGGTATTTCGGTGATCAGAGCGCTTGACGGCTTCCTTCTCGGTTCCTAGTTTGATGTATAAACCGATTGTTAAAGTCTGAAAGGAAACCAAATGACTACCAAACCGATCTCGGATGATTCATTCGATGCTGACGTACTCAAAGCAGAGGGACCGGTTCTCGTCGATTTTTGGGCCGAATGGTGTGGCCCCTGCAAGCAGATCGGCCCGTCATTGGAAGAGATTGCGGCAGAGATGGATGGCAAGCTGACCATTGCGAAAATCAACATCGACGAAAACCCCGAAACGCCGACCAAGCTCGGCGTGCGCGGTATCCCGACATTGATGATTTTCAAGGACGGCGAAGTTGCAGCGACCAAGGTTGGCGCGCTACCTAAGAGCAAACTCGTTGAGTGGATTAACGAATCGATCTAATTCCAACAGAGATTGTTAAGAGATTCTAGGAAGCCCCGTCTTTTGGCGGGGCTTCTTCGTAGGCAAGCACCGCACCCGCCAAGTATAACGATCCGCAGATAAGAACGCGACCGGGTTTTTCTGCTTGTTCCACAATTCGGGGGAGCGCTTCCGCAAACCCTTCTGCTTCTTCCGTGGCAATGCCGAGCTGGTTGGCGGCCGTTGCAGTCTCTGTTGCGGACAGGCTCGCCTCTTCGCCGGGAATGGGGACGGCCTGTAGCGTATCAATATGGTCGGCGAGTGGACTAAGGAATTCCTGGGGATCGCGGCTATTGAGAAAGCCAAATATCAAATGCAGGGGCTGGTCATCCCATTGTTTGGCAACAGCGGCGAGCGCCTCAGAAGCGGCGGCGTTGTGACCACCATCGAGCCACAGAGACCAGCCCTCCGGTAGAAACTTGGCCAAGGCGCCGTCGAGCAGCTGTAGCCTGCCCGGCCAGCGTGCGTTTTTAATCCCGCTGCGGATGGCATCGTCCGAAATGCTTAAATTCGTAAGTTGTTTTGCGGCGACGGCTGCCGTGGCGGCGTTGGTGATCTGGTGGTCACCAGTCAGCGACGGTCGGGCTAAAGCTAACACTGTCTCGTCGAATGTGATTGAAAACGTATCCTCGGTGGACAAAATATCCCAATTATTTCCATTTATTATGGTTTTTGTGCTGATTTCCTCGGCGCGGTCTTGAATAATTTTTGCGGCGTCTGGTTGTTGCGGGCCGATCACTGCCGGGACGTTTGTTTTGAGAATCCCGGCTTTTTCAAAGGCGATCTCGGCGAGTGTGTCGCCGAGCCAGTTCATGTGATCCATCGAGATTGGTGTAATGATGGTGAGCGCGGGTTTCTTGAACACATTGGTGGAATCGAACCGGCCACCGAGCCCTGTTTCTATCAATGTGACGTCGGCGGGCTGGCGTGAGAAAGCGAGGAACGCGGCCACCGTGGTAATTTCAAATAAGGTGATTGGCTTGCTGGTATTGGCTGCTTCACATTCTTCCAGCACACTGATGAGTGTTGCTTCATCAATGGCCGACCCGGCAATTGATATCCGTTCGGCGAAGCGAATGAGGTGCGGCGAGGTATAACAATTTACCGTCAGCCCGGCAGCTTCACAAATCGCTTTTAGAAAGGCGAGGGTGGAGCCTTTGCCGTTGGTGCCAGCGATGTGCACAACATTAGCAAGGGAGCGTTCCGGATTGCCGAGTGTCGTGAGCAACTCTTCCGTTCGACCGAGAGACAAATCAATCGCTTTGGGATGGAGCGCGTTCAGCCGGTCGAGGACGACGTCACTCCGCAGCGGGGCGCTCTTCGGTTGAGCTTTTGTCGTTATCCGCTTTTGGGCTTGCTTCCGGCGCATAAGCTGTCTTTTTGCCGCCTTTCCCAGAGTTAGATTTTAACGGCACGACGTCGGCGGCGGCTTGGCTATCCAATAACAGGTCTGAAATGCGGACTAATTCATCGCGCAGATGGCGGCGATGAACGACGCGGTCGATCATGCCATGTTCGAGCAGATATTCTGCGCGTTGGAACCCTTCTGGCAGTTTTTCGCGGATGGTTTCTTCGATCACCCGCGCTCCGGCAAAACCGATCACGGCACCTGGTTCAGCAATGGCTATATCGCCCAGCATCGCAAAGGATGCGGTGACACCACCGGTCGTGGGGTCTGTCAGAACTGTAATATAGGGAAGCTTCGCTTCCTTGACTTCGTCCACGGCAATGATGGTCCGCGGCATTTGCATCAAGGACAGGATGCCTTCCTGCATGCGGGCGCCGCCGGAAGACGTAAAGCAGATTAGCGGTGCTTCCTGCAGGACAGCGAGGCGGGCTGCGATCAGCAGTGACTTGCCAAGGGCAAGCCCCATCGAGCCGCCCATAAAGGTGAAATTCATGATGGCGACAACAACGTTTCGGCCGCGCATTTCACCATGTGCGACGATCATTGCATCGTCTTCGCCGGTCTTGCTGCGGGATTCCTTGAGGCGGTCTGAATAGCGTTTGATGTCTTTGAATTTCAGTGGATCGCCGGTCAGTTTTGGCAATTCTAGGGTTTGGTATTCACCGTTATCAAAGATGAGCGCTAAACGCTCCTTCGCGGGCAAGCGCATGTGATGGCCGCAATGGCTGCAAACCCGCAATGAGGCCTCCAGCTCGCGATGAAAGATCATCTGCTCGCAGTTGGGGCATTGATGCCAAAGATTGTCGGGAACGTCTTTTTTCTCGACGAGTGCTCTAATTTTTGGACGAACGTAGTTGGTAAGCCAATTCATGACCGTGCGGTCCTCACACCTTGCGCAAGTTCACTAACGAATTTTAGCACGGTTTCTCGCAAATCGGGAGAGTCCTTTGTTCGGCCGTCATCGCCCATGTTTTCAGCGATAATCTGGACGATTGCCGATCCCACGACGGCGGCATCGGCTACTCTGGCGATTTCTGCTGCCTGCTCCGGCGTCTTGATGCCAAATCCGACAGCGATTGGTAGATCGCTAAACTTTCGAATTCGAGTGACGGCGTCCGCGACATTGCTGGTTGCCGCTGATTTCGTCCCGGTGATACCCGCGATAGAGACGTAGTAGATAAAGCCGCTGGCTCCTCCCATCAGGGTGGGCAGGCGTTGCTCATCGCTGGTTGGGGTGGTTAAGCGGACCAAATCGATCCCCGCCTTGTTGGCTGGAACGCGAAGCTCAGCGTCTTCTTCCGGTGGGATATCTACGATGATAAGTCCGTCGACGCCGGCATTAGCGGCATCTTCCGAAAATCGCTCGACACCATAGATATAAATCGGATTGTAATACCCCATCAGAACGATTGGCGTGTCATCGTCTTTTTCGCGAAACGATTTTACCATGGCCAAGGTCGCGTTTATGTCCTGACCCGCGTCGAGGGCACGGATTGATGAGGCCTGGATCGCCGGGCCGTCGGCCATCGGGTCGGTAAAAGGCATGCCGAGTTCAATGATGTCGGCGCCAGCCCCTGGTAATCCTTTAATGATGGTGCTTGAAATCTCGCGATTGGGGTCGCCAGCGGTGAGGAACGTGACCAGTCCGGCGCGGCCCTCTGCGGCGAGATACTCAAATCGTGCTTTGAGCCGGCCTTGCTTGCGGCTCATAGCGTTACCCCGAGTGCTTCGGCGACCGTAAAGACGTCTTTATCACCACGCCCGCACATGTTCATGACCAGCAAATGATCCTTGGGCAATGTTGGCGCTAACTTCCCAACATAAGCAAGGGCATGGGAGGGTTCGAGGGCTGGAATAATACCTTCAAGCTGAGTGCAAAGCTGGAAAGCTTCCAGAGCCTCATCATCGGTTGCGGGGACATAATTGACCCGCCCTGAATCGTGCAGCCACGAATGTTCGGGGCCAATACCGGGGTAATCGAGTCCCGCGGAAATTGAATGTGCCTCAGTGATCTGACCGTCTTCATCCTGCAGCAAATAGGTCCGGTTGCCATGCAGGACACCCGGCTTACCCGCACTGAGTGAGGCGGCGTGTTCGCCCGTCTCGATACCTTTGCCCGCCGCTTCAACGGCATAGATGGTGACATCTTCATCGTCGAGAAAATCATAAAACAGGCCGATGGCATTTGACCCACCGCCAATACAGGCAACCAGCGAATCCGGCAGCCTTCCTTCGGCTGCCATCATTTGCTGGCGAACCTCCTCGCCAATGATTTTCTGAAAATTACGCACCATCTCTGGGTAAGGGTGCGGTCCGGCGGCAGTCCCAATGATGTAATAAGTATCGTCGACATTTGAGACCCAGTCGCGCAATGCTTCGTTCATTGCGTCCTTGAGAGTTGCCGACCCCGACGTGACAGGAACAACCTCGGCGCCTAGTAACTTCATGCGAAAGACATTGGGTGCTTGGCGGGCAATATCCGTCTCGCCCATATAGACGATACATTTCATGCCAAACAAGGCGCAGACCGTGGCTGTCGCGACGCCGTGCTGCCCGGCGCCGGTTTCGGCGATGATCCGCTCTTTGCCCATACGACGCGCCAGAAGTATCTGGCCCATCGTATTATTGATCTTATGCGCGCCAGTATGGTTAAGCTCGTCGCGCTTAAAATAAACCTTGGCACCACCCAAATGGTCGCTTAACCGGCGGGCATGATAGAGCGGGCTGGGACGACCGACATAATGCGTTAGATAGTCATCGAGTTCCGCCTGAAATGCAGGATCAGCCTGAGCTTCGTCATAGGCTTTTTCTACGGACAGGATCAGCGGCATCAATGTTTCGGCGACATACCGACCGCCATATATCCCGAAATGGCCGTTGCTATCCGGTAGTGTCTTGAAGGTATTGGGTTTTTCGGCTGAATTTGTTGTCATAATCGGGCCAGATTCTAGTAGAGTGTTGCGTAGCGCGACAGGGTTACCGGGTTATACATTGCGATTACGGCAAGGCAAGGACGGTTTCAAGAAACTCGGCAATTAGTTTGGTGTCCTTCTGACCGGGAGCTGACTCTACGCCTGAGGAAACATCCACCGCTCGCGCACCACTGATACGGACGGCTTCGGTAACGTTCCCGGCATTTAGCCCGCCCGACAGCATCCAGTTGTTCTGCCACGGATGATTGGCGAACAGGCCCCAGTTGAAGGAAATGGCGTTGCCGCCTGGCAAAGCATTTTTCAAACCCTTGGGCGCCTTGGCATCAAAAAGTATCTGGTCGGCGATTTCGCTATATCGGCCGATGCCGACGAAATCGTCGGCAGTTTCAATATGGATGGCTTTCATTACTGGTAAGCCCGTAGTCTGCTTGATGGCGGCAACGCGCTCAGGCGTTTCCTTGCCGTGTAGCTGAAGGATATCCAACGGGACGTGATTCAGAATGTCCGTGAACAGATCATCTTCTATATCGACAAACAGCCCAACTTTTTTCACGGTATCTGGGACCAAGGCGGCTAGAGCCGCCGCCTCGATACCGGTTACGGCGCGCGGCGACCGCGGGTAAAAAACCAACCCTACATATGCCGCGCTGGCATCAACCGCCGCCTGCATAGCATCCGGCGTATTGAGGCCGCAGATTTTTGCCTGAACTGTCATGATATCCTTCGGGGTGCCTTTATCCGGGAGCAATGCCAGCGGCTATTTCATCGGCAATTCGATCTGCCGCGGCTCTGGGGTTATCCGATTGCGTGATCGGCCGGCCAATAACCAAAAAATCCGCTCCAGCGTTCACTGCATCGGCGGGCGTCATGATACGTTTTTGATCATCGGTTGATGCCCAGGCTGGACGAATACCGGGAACCACTAACAGACAATCATTCCCCAAAGCTTTCCGCAAAGCCCCAACTTCCCGCGGCGAGGCTACCAGTCCGTCGGCACCGCTTTCACGGGCGAGTTGGCCAAGCCGCAGAACTTGGTCAGCGACGGGCGGCTTTTGGCCCATACGAACAAGATCATCCGCCGTAAGCGATGTCAGGACCGTTACGGCGAGAATACGGGGAGCTTCCTCGTCACCTTTGGCTTCAACGGCGGCCCGAACCATGGCCGAGCCACCAGACGCATGGATGGTCAACATGTAACAGTTCAGGCTTTTGGCAGCTTTAATCGCGCCAGCAACGGTATTGGGAATATCGTGAAACTTGAGATCGAGAAATATGTGTTGCCCGAGTTCCGAAATTCGCGCGACACCATCCGGTCCGTTGGCGGTAAAGAACTCCTTGCCAAGTTTAAAACCACCGACAGCACCCTTCAGGGCCTGGGCCAGCTCGACTGCCTGATTGAGGTCAGTGGCATCAATAGCGCAAAAAATTCGTTCAGCGGGTGTCAGAGTTTCCATGGCTCACATCTATATTAGGGCTCTATATATCCGGCCCTATATACGCATCCGCTGGCCGTGCGGCAATGGAGCTCCGGTTAGTCTTCGTTTAAAGCCAGGCGGCGTCCAGGGGTAGCCGACCTGGCCTGCGGGATCTGGCTGGGTGTTGATAAACCTTCATCCGACTTTTCAAGGGCCTCAGCGCGCTTTCGGTGGGTACGCGCCTGCCATTTCAGCTTTTGGCGGGAATAGGATGATAGTCCCGCTCCTATTACCAGGCCGATCGCCATGGCGCCAAGAATGACAATAAACAGAGGAAGTTCAGGAGCAAAGGGGAGGGGCGACAGGTCGATTTTGGTCGATGAACGATTGGCAACGGCAAATATTGCCACGATTCCAATGACAATGGCGAGAAATAGGCGAGTGAATATGCGAAACGTTGTGCGCATCAAATGTCTCGCGGATTAGAGATTAGGGCGCCGTTCATGTTGTCGGCGGCCGGACAATCAGCCTTGCGGCGTGTTAAGCCGGATCCGCAGGTCTTTGCCCACTTTGAAGAACGGTACTGATTTGCGTGCGACAAATACGGTTTCACCAGTGCGAGGATTTCGTCCGGTGCGTGAGTCACGGTTTTTTACAGAAAATGCCCCAAAACCACGTAATTCTACGCGATCACCACGCGACAATGCTGTGGAAACTTCATCAAAGACTGTCGACACAATACGTTCGACATCACGCTGGTACAAATGTGGATTCTTTTCCGCCAACCGTATGATCAATTCTGACTTGGTC
>Ga0302117_10001913_pt1 | contig 10009 bp, 5 predicted proteins | sample AG5_322_MG_FD_203112 | JGI IMG/M metagenome (GOLD analysis project Ga0302117, IMG submission 203112) | Marine microbial communities from Western Arctic Ocean, Canada - AG5_32.2 | ecosystem: Environmental > Aquatic > Marine > Oceanic | place: Canada: Western Arctic Ocean | collected 2017-10-01 | reverse complement strand
AAAGTTTTATCAGAATTGTTGACACCTCTTTCTAGAGATAGAAAAGAGATTATGGAAGATCTGTTATCTACAGTACAAACAGAAAATCTTAAAAAACAATACGAGAAGTATTTACCAACAGTTCTTAATGAAAATGTTAAAAAAGAAGCAAAAAATACTGCTTCCAAAAAAACATTAAAAGAAAATGTACAGCCAAAAGCTAGAACACAGAAAACTGTGATAACAGGTAATAAACCAGTTCATGTATCTCCGGTAACGACAGATGCACAAGCTGAGATTATTAACTTGCGAAAACTAGCAGGATTATAATTTAAGGAGAATTAATTATGGCAGACGCACTATTTGAGTCAAACTGGCAACCGACTAAGGACGCTCTGTGCGAGGGACTAGAAGGCAACAAAAGAACGGTAATGGAAACCACATTAGAAAATACCCGTCAAGCACTACTGGAAACAGCAGGCGCAGGCGCAACTAATGCAGGTAACGTTGCTACTTTAAATAAAGTTATCCTTCCTGTTATCAGAAGGGTAATGCCTACTGTTATCGCAAACGAGCTAATTGGTGTACAACCAATGACTGGTCCAGTAGGACAAATTCATACTCTGCGTGTAAGATATGCAGATACGGATAACGGAGCAACCGCGGGTGAAGAAGCATTGAGCCCATTTAAGATTGCTAACGCTTATTCCGGCTTACCAGGCGGAAGTGCCGCCCCTAGCGCCACAGGCGGGATGGAAGGTATTCCTGGTAATAAAATGTCAATCCAAATCTTAAAGCAAACAGTTGAAGCAAAAACTCGTAGACTGTCCGCTCGTTGGACCTTTGAAGCATCCCAGGATGCCCAAAGCCAGCATGGTATTGATGTTGAGGCCGAAGTAATGGCCGCTCTTGCACAAGAGATTACCACAGAAATCGATCAAGAAGTGATCGGTTCTTTAACATCTTTATCGGGAACAGCAGTTGATACTTATGATCAAGCCGCAGTTTCGGGTACAGCAACTTTTGTTGGTGACGAACACGCCGCATTAGCAGTTTTAGTAAATAGAGCCGCTAATATTATCGCCGCACGTACAAGACGTGGCGCTGGTAACTGGGTAGTTGTTAGTCCTTTTGCATTAACAATACTTCAAAGTGCAACAACTTCAGCGTTCGCAAGAACAACTGAAGGTACTTTTGAAGCACCAACTAACACAAAATTTGTTGGAACTTTAAATAGTTCAGTTCGTGTTTATGTCAATCAGTATGCAGCCGATAGTGCCGCAGTACTGGTTGGTTACAAAGGCCCAGGTGAAATGGATGCCGCAAGTTTTTATTGCCCATACATTCCGCTGATGAGCTCTGGGGTTGTACTTGATCCTAGTTCATTCGAACCAGTCGTTTCATTTATGACACGATACGGTTATGTTGAGCTTTCAAATCAAGCTTCATCCTTAGGTAACGCCGCTGACTATTTGGCAAACATTGCTGTTACAAACGCAAACGTTAAGTTTCAGTAAACTGTTACTATTATGGTTATTAAAGGGTATATCTTCGGATATACCCTTTTTTTATGATAAGTATTAATGCCCGAAAGGGTTTATGGGGTTACCCACCCCGTAGTTGGATAGAACCACAAAGGAGAAACAAATGGGAAGACCAATTAATAAAAGACATTTCGGTACCCCCGATTCGGGTAGCGATTTTAAAGTAAGATATAGAGCAACAGGTCAATCAGAAGCCAATGGTTGGATTGTTAAACAAGTTGGCTCAAAACGCTTTAAATGTACAGATGGAACAAATCCAATGGTTTGTGCATTAGTAGATAAAGATCAAGGAGCCCTAGCAGTAGGTGAAATGACTATCAGTGTTAAGGATAGTGCTAATTCAAATGCTATAAGCCAAGTAACAAAAATTACAGGTAGAAGAGTTACATTATCTGCAGGAACCCAAATACCTTGGGATTTCACAGGTACAGGTGCAACTGTAGAAATGGAAGAAGCAGGAACAAATTCTTCATTTGCAAGTGCAGACGATTTCGAAACCTAATCTGTTTTTATTTTTATAATGGGGCATATTTTGCCCCATTCCTCACATTTATATCCACACTAAAAGAAATTTCAAAGATAAATATTAATATGGAATGCAGGATGAATAATGGCATTAAAAACTACTAGTTTAATTTCGAATGAATCGGTTACGGCATCAACTCTTAAAACATCTAATTCAGCAACAGCCGGTGATGCGGTTGCAACGGATGGTGTAGGAAATTTGGTTTTTAAAACATTACATGGTGCTCAACCTACTGTATCATATAAAAATGCAGATTTTGCAATTGCCGCAGGGGAAAATGTCCAGGTCGATACAAGATCGAATCCGGTTAGTATAACCTTACCGGCTACACCAAATATCGGTGATGCAATTCGTATATCGGATGGCGGCGGAAACTTTGCAAGTTTAAATGTTACAATTTTAAGAAATGGTAATACAATTATGGATTTAGGAGATGATTTGTTGGTAGATTATAATAATGCGTCTTTTGGTTTATCTTATAATGGTACCACTTGGAGAATATTTTAATGGCAATTTACCTTTCCGATTATTTAAGTCCTTCAGCAGGCTCTGTTACTGGTGGAGGTAGTGTAGATCAGATATCTGATGAATATGCTTATCATGCATTTGAAAGAGATGCAGATGGGCTGTTAACATATACTAAAATAAAATTAAATGGAACAGAAGCTGTAGAACTTACAAATGATAATGGATTTGCATATAATGGTTTAGAAGATATGTTAGACGGTACATTGGATGACGGAACAACTGTAAGCAATTCTCTTCCAGTAGGGTACACAGAAGAAGGAAGAAATGCATGGGACACAAACACAGGTAACAAGAATCATGACCAATTTAGATTTGATAATTTAAAATTATTTTATTATTTAAATGGTGATGGAAAGATAGTAGCAAGATATAAACAGGATTTTGTTTATACATCAACTGGTGGATCGACAGCAGTTTAAAGTATAATTTTAATAGAAATTATGGAATAAATATATTAAATCATATAAGGGATCACACTAATGGCTGATTTTATTTTAGGACGATTAAAGTTTAAATGGAAAGGTGACTGGGTTACCGCCTCACAATATATTATAGATGACATTGTTAAATTTGGAGGTAATACATATGTATGTATTATTAACCATACTGCCGATGCTTTATTTTACACAGATTTAGATAGTAATGCATATTGGTCATTACATACCGAGAGTTTTGCATACGATTCTAGTAATACAGCATGGCAATCGACTACAGCATATAAAAACAATGATGTAGTGCGGTGGGGAGCAAATTTATATCTATGTAATGCTCATCACACTTCGGCTACAGATTGGGCAACCAATTCTGCTAAATTTACTTTATTTGTTCCTGGTTTAGAATTTGAAGATTCATATAGTAATACAACACAATATCAATCAGGGGATGTTGTTACATATGGTGGTTATACATATACAGCAAAACAAGATTCAGTAGGTAACTTACCAACACATACTACATATTGGGATGTGTTAACAACAGGATTTAAAGTCCGGGGCGAATATAATGCAGGTACAGCATATAACCCAGGTAATGTTGTAACTAGACATGGTTATGTTTATGTAGCATCAGTAGATACAACAGGTAACTCACCAACAATACAAGACACCGATGCACAATCTTCAACATATAACGAAACAATCACAAACGTAACATATTGGGAATTAATAAACACTGGTTTTCAATTTAAAGGAGATTGGAGTGGTGCGTCAACTTATTATTTAGGTGATGTGGCTAAAGAAGGGAATAGTTCATATATTTGTATAGATGAACATACCGGAGATGGAAGTACAACGTCTCCAACAAAACCACCTTCTGCTTATTGGGATACATTGGCCGCTGGTGATACAACAATTGTTATGAATACCCCTGGTGACATAATGATAAGAACTTCTACTAACCAAAAGTTAAATGTAGGACCAAAAGGTTGGAAATTACGAGCAGATGAAGGACAAAATCATCCTATACATTGGGATCCAGATGATGAATCATATACATGGTATGTAGATGCTCATAAAGGATCAGATGAAGAAAATCTTGCGTATAGTCCGGGAGTTGTTTCAACAGGATCAATGACCGCAGGAGAAGAAACGTTATGTACAAGAGATATAGGATACGTAATGGAGGCTTCAAAGTATGACATGGCAATAGGAACAAACTATATGCAACATATAGTTGGTTCTAGAATGAATTATGGTGTAAATGTAACAACCGCTGATAGAATAAGAGTATTAGGTGCAATTGATCATGCAAAATCGGCAACCCTTTCTATTAATAGTGTTTCGACAGTAAATACCGTATTGCAAGAAGTCACCCAAGCATTTGATGAAGTTGTTGATATTATAAACAATGGTTTACCTGCGGCAGATCCTATTTCGTATCCAGCGTTTGGAGCATCAACTAATAAACAAAATGCAGTATCCCAAATGCAAACAAATAAAAATTTTGTAGCCGCAGAAGTTAATGCATGGATAGAAGATTATATTGGGGCAATGTCGGCAAGTGAACAATCATTGTGTACACGAGACTTAGGGTATGTTGTTAATGCCGCAAAATATGACATGGCTATTAGCACAAATTATATGTCGGTTATCACAGGAATTAGATTTAATGAGGCATTATATGCTGTTTCTTCAGATTCAGTACGAGTCCAAGAGGCAATCGACCACTCAGAAGCGACTATAGTAGCATTAACTAATGTTACCGGAGCGGCGCAAACTTTAATTGTTGACGCTTATGCAGAAATAAAAGATATTATGGATAATGGTCTTGCAAATGCTAATGCTTTAACTTATCCCGATTTTAATACTGCTCGATCAGATTGGACAGATAGAAAAAATGGTGGAGCCCAATTACAAGCAAATAAAACTTTTATTGCCGCTGATATAAATGCATGGGTAACCGCTAATTATACATCTCACTTTAGTACGTATTCTGATGCAAAATGTACAAGAGACTCGGGTTATCTTGTAGATGCAATTACTTACGATTTAATGTATGGTGGTACAAGTGCAATAACTATAATGGCTAAATCATTTTTTGATGGAGGCGTAACACAACTAACAACACCAACCGAAAGAACTGTAACTGTTTTAGCATATCAACATATGGCAACTATTGTTGATGCTATTATTCAAGAGACAGCAGTAACACCACAATCAGGAAATAGTTTAACCCAAGACACAAGTGGTACGGCTGCGACACAGGCAGAAGGCACAGTATGTCAAGATTTGATGCAAATTGTCGAAGACGCAATTACTGCTAATAGTTCCTCAGGTATACCGGCGGTTACATATCCGGATGTTACAACGTCAACCCATGCAACACCACATGTAGATATTACAACAGATCAAACCACTATAATAGCGGCGGCATTAGCATCTGTTGCAAGTAGTGCAGGTTATGTTCATGATGCTTCAAAGTGTACACGAGACTCTAAATATTTTGTAGATGCTTTATGTTACGATTTACTGTATGGTGGTGATTTTGGATCAATTGTTTGTGCTAAATCATTTTTTGATCATGGCGCATCTCAGATACCATCAAATCATAGAGCAACTACAGGCTTAGCATATGATTATATGGCAGATGTTCTCAAATACGTAATAGAAGAAACTACTACTTGGACGCCAGAACAAGCAGTAATAACGCAAAATACTACAGGTTCGGCAGGTACAAGTGCAGAAAGCACAATAGTTGATACAAATTTACAAATTATTGAAACTGCGGTAACCTCTAATACTAGTCCGTCGGCGGCTATAAATTATCCTTCAATAGCAAATGCATTAACAGATAATACAACTGCATTTAATGATATAACATCAAGTCAAGCAACTATTATATCTAATGCGGTAGCGGCGGTAGCGGCCGGGCAAATATCAGGTTCGGGTGTTGGAGATTATGCAGGAGGTACAGCATATACAGCAGGTACAGTATGTAGGTGGGCACCCCCAACCTGGGTAAGTGCAGGTACATATTTGTTAGGTCAAATGGTATCATATACTGATATTTCTCATCCAGCCGCAAATAAATCTAGATGGTATAAATGTATAGATACTACCAATGCAGGAACAAGTCCTCCTTCGGCGGCAGGAACTGTATCGGCTCCATGGAAAACAATGGCTCCGTCGGAAGCTATTACACAGACAACAGCAACTGATCCAAATGATGTTAGTATATTTTATGGTAAAGATAGACTGTATGGTAAGACAGATCATACCACAACTGCTAATTATAGCGGTGACGAAACAATGTATAAAATATACATTGCTGTAAAAGATAGATCAGCAGTTACCCCAGTTAATGATGTAACTGGTGAAGTAAATACCGGCTGGCAAGAAATACTAAATGGATTAAAAGTAGATGTGTACGGACAAGTAACAGGTGTTATTACTTGGGGTAAAAATCCTAGTGCGGCATATAAAACTATAAGGTATTGTATGCAACGAGCAAGATCGGGAGATCAGGTTATGTGTGCCCCGGGTGTATTTAAAGAATTCTTACCAATAGTAATTCCGGCAGGGGTTGGCCTTGAAGGAAAAGAAATGCGTACAACTTTTGTTGAACCTAATATGGAAGACGATGGTGGTAACGGCGTAGGAATATCTATGTTAGGCGCAGGTTATCCAAATAATGAAGTTGCAATGTTTTATTGCAATGATGCAGTAACAGTTAGAGGATTTACATTTAGAGGATTAACAGGGACCGTTCTAGGTCAAGGTACTCCTCATGTAGAACCTATAGTTAAAGGGGTATGTTTTAGATTAGATCCAAATGGTGCAATTAATCTTAAATCTCCATTTATACAAAATGCTGTGTCAATTTGCGATGGAGGCGGCGGAATGTTTTGTGATGGGCATGATGCACCGTATGGTAGATATCAAAGTTTTTGTACAAACGATTTTACACAAGTAAATTCAGATGGATTTGGATTATTTGCAACAAACAAAGGAAGAATAGAAGCAGTATCGGTATTTACATATTATAACCATGTAGGATTTACAACAACCCATGGTGGTGTTATACGTGCCGCAAACTGTAATAATTCATATGGAGAGTATGGCGCTAGTTCAGAAGGTAACTTTGCAAATGAACCAAATTTAAATCTAAAAACTGCCGCAATAGATAACCAAACAGGCGAAGCAGTACCTTATAGAGTTATAGTAGATGAAGTATTAGGGAAAGTAGTAAGATTAGAATGGCTTCATGCAGGTAGAGATTACACGGGGTCAAATCTAACATTTTCTGCTTCGGGTGATACTGACGCAGGAACAACTGCGGCAGGCGGAGCGGCTACATTTACAGCGGCTTTTGCTACTAACGCTATAACAAGTATATCATTTGGAAATCAGGTAGGAACTCTTAATAAATATATCGGAAATGCACAAGCAGGAACAAACCCAAGTAGTGGAACAGATGCTACTATTCAATTAACAGCAACGGCTAATACAGTACCAGCGTCAAATTTTATTGGAATGACTGTTAATGTTCTAAGTGGAGCGGCCGCAGGACAATACGGTACTATTCAATCCTATGATTTTGCTTCAAAAATTGCAACTTTAAATGGTGTATGGACGTCAATGACAGGTGATGCAACTGGAATACCAGATTATACTTCTAGCTATGAAGTTGTACCAACTGTGACATTAACCGGAGGTCAAGCACCGACGACTCATGCTCAGTTACATTGCCAAGTTTCGTCAATTAATGATGTAGAAAAAATTGTTATTATACATCCAGGCGCAGGGTACGATTCAACTAATTTACCTTCTTTGTCAATGATAGATCCCGGAGCAAACCAATCACAACTGCTAGGATTTAATGCATTTATTACTCTTGCTAATGGTGTTCCGGTTTGGACACGAACCTCAGGTGGTGGAGGTTATCCAACTGGTATGCAACAAGGACAACTTACTCCTGGAACAACTATTGCATCGGTTTCAGGTGATGGTTTTGCAGAAGTACCGCAAACCGGTAGTTATATGTATGTTAGAAATTTGTCTCAGGAACCAAGGGACGGTGCTAATATGGAAATTGTAGGCGATTTAACGTTTTATACTGTAGTTAATGTTATTGGTTATACTAATACACAAAACGATAATACTGGTACAGCATTAATACATATATCACCTCAAATGCCAACGGTAAAAGCACCAATTCACGGAACAAGTGTTCAATTTAGAGAAGAATATTCTAGTTGTAGAATGACAGGACATGACTTTTTAGATATTGGTACAGGCGACTTTGCTACTTCTAATTATCCGCAAATACCAACACAACCGGCAGATCCAACGCACGAAGTTGTTGAATCATGCGGAGGAAGAGTATTTTTTACATCAACCGACCAAGACGGTAATTATAGTGTTGGTGGATTATTTTCTGTACAACAATCAACAGGACGAGCAACTCTTAATGCTGAGGATTTTTCATTAGCAGGATTGAATGAATTAAAACTTGGAGCATTACAATTTGCAGGTTATGGAGCAACAGTTGACGAATTTTCATCTGATGGAACATTAAGTGGTAACTCAGATAGTGCATTGGTAACAGAAAAAGCAATTAGAACATACATAACCACACAATTAGGCGGCGGAGATAATCAATTAGAGGTAAATACTGCTACAGTTGGTTCGTTATTTTTAGCAGGCCAAAAACTTACTACAGTAGCCGCGTCAGGTATGGATTTGCAATTCGATTCAGACTCAGGCAAAGTTGTTTTTGTGGGCGAACCACAAACTACTGCGGCAATAACAACAGCTACCAGTTTGATTACCAAAACATATTTTGAGGATAATTTTTTAACACAAAGTTTGGTTTCGAATATTATGGAAACATTAGATAATACTCGGGTAGCCGGAACAGCTTCACCAGATACACCCTAGAAGGATAAAAAATGGCAACAGGTACAACAACAAAACAGACACTAATAGATCAAATAGACACAAAAGTAGCAACTGCAAATGCCACCGAGGTATCCCAACTTGCTAAAGCAATTAATAATGTGCAAGAAGTAGTTCAAGAAGATAGAATATTTTCAAAACATCCTAGAGGTGCAAATGAATTATATTTTGAACGAGATGCAGAATTTGTTATTTGGTGTGGCAGGCAATCGCTCCATAACTATGCAGGCGGCGGAGCTATCATTTATGATAGTAATTTGGATATTTACGATAACACTTCATATACCGGATACCATTGTTATAATGGTGGCGTTGATGGAAATTTTGGACACCATGGTTGGGCTTCACAGGAAGCATGGTATCACGGCGGTAACCATTGTTGGTTAGATACTACATGTCATTCACACACCCATCATTGTTATATTAACGGAACAGATGCTGTGGGCGAACTTGGTCACTATAGGCTTAAAATGGGAGAAGGTGGTCAGATAGGTTATTATACAACTCATTTAGGTGATTTTAGACAATTAGAAAATTCTAAAATAGGATCGTGGGAAGTCCGCGATAACAGATATTATGTTAACTATATACATAATCAAGTTGCTATTGTTAATAGATTTATGACAGAACATGGTAGAGCAACCGCAACATCAACAAAACATTTACCAGGACAAACAGGTAATAATTATGGTGCTACTTCATTTAATAGAAAACGTAAAGAAGCATGTTTTATTAATCCTGCCCAACCTGTAATGGATATTCAAAGCAATCATCTTACCTCATTGAATAGTCATCATTGGAATGGTATTACAAATGGCGGTGCAAATGAAGTTATGGAAGGCAATCAAATGAATAGGCATCGAGTAAGGATGTATTATGGTATTCAACAAATTGATGGTGCAACTAACTTAGAAAAAGTGTTAGATGATAAGACTGCTAAAAATTTATACTTTAACTGGATTTATGGTATGAATAATGTATATACAGGTTCTCATTGGCAAACAAAATGTGTTTTAGTTGATAACGGATCTATTTTT
>Ga0302117_10001911_pt1 | contig 10010 bp, 4 predicted proteins | sample AG5_322_MG_FD_203112 | JGI IMG/M metagenome (GOLD analysis project Ga0302117, IMG submission 203112) | Marine microbial communities from Western Arctic Ocean, Canada - AG5_32.2 | ecosystem: Environmental > Aquatic > Marine > Oceanic | place: Canada: Western Arctic Ocean | collected 2017-10-01 | reverse complement strand
TTGTGTCCACCCTCCTGATGGGGACCATTGTCCGAAGTGAAAACCACCAAAGTGTTCTCGGCGATTCCAAGTTTCTTGAGCAGGTCTAGGATTTTTCCTGTGTCCGTGTCCATTAAAGTCACCATGGCGGCGAACCCCTTTTCCGGATTCGGCCAATCCTTGTCCTTGTAGATTCCGTGGTCGGGTACTTCCTGCCCGTTCTTCTCCACGTGACCAGCCTCGTTGTTGGTGTGCGGAATAGTCCAAGTGAGGTTAAGGTAAAAAGGCTTGTCCTTGTTGCGTTCGATGAAGGCCAGTGCCTCCTCTGTGATCCGAGTGTGGGCATAGGTTACCTTCTTTGACGACACGTTCCTCTTCCCGCTGTTTACGTTGCCGGGCAAGCGCTCTGCCTTGTCGTTACGAAAAAGGAATTCAGGATAGTAATCGTGAGCAGCGCCTTGGTCCAAGTAACCGTAGAAGAAATCAAAGCCCTGGTTGTTCGGGTGGCCTGTAGTGCCAACGTCGCCGAGCGCCCACTTGCCGACGCCGCCCGTCACGTAACCGGCCTCCTTCAGCAGGGAGGTCACGGTCTTGGTTCCCTTGGGAAGCACATGCATGTTGTTGCCGGCAATCGCCGTGTGTCCCGTGTGTTTGCCTGTAAGGAACACGAGGCGAGCCGGTCGGCACACGGTGTGTCCGGCGTAGTGGTCGGTAAAGCGTAGACCTTCTCTGGCCATGCGGTCCAATCGGGGTGTCTTAACCTGCTTCTGGCCATAGCTGCCCAAATCACCGTAACCGAGGTCATCGGAAACGATGTAAATGATGTTGGGCTTACTAGGAGCGGCATCAAGGGTTCCCGACAGGAATAAGATAGCGAGCAATGAGGAAAGAGTTCGAGTGAGTAGGTTCATTTGCGTGTTCGAGTTAGGGCATCCCAAGCCACTTGCGCTTGGTTCCTCCGTGGATAAAGAGTTTGCTCTCGGCACTGGCAAGCATGAGTGCCACGGTTGCATTGCCTATTGGATGGTAACCGAGGTAGGCATCCCCTGCATAGTTTCTCTTGCCACCGAAATAGGCTGCCGTACCACCCGAGGTTCGGCAAAGTTCCAAATAAGGGATCCATTTTCTCATGACAGTTTCGTGAGCCTTGGGATCTACCGACTTGATGCCGGCCATGCCGTAGATCAAACCGATCGAGCTCATTGAGTGGGCGTGCCGCATGCGGGATTGATATCTCGCCAACGCGTTCGCAAAACCTTTGGCCATCTTGGGTTCCTCGCCAGCAATCGCCAAGGCGGTTGCCATCGCTCCGGTTCGGGCCGGGATGTCGGGGTAGTCGGGAACCCGAGAGGAGTATCCAAGCCCCCCCGTGTTGGGACCAATCGACTTTCGAATCTCCACCATCGAACGATTCCGGGCTATGCGATCTATCTTGTAGTCGCACTTGGAGGCAAGTGCCCACGCCAGATGAGCTTGCACGTTTATGATCACTAGTCCTGTTCGTTCGTATGGCACGTCGTAGGAGTGGCCCATTCTCCCGTTCTCGGAGACACGCCCGGCAAGCAGGTCGCAACATTTCTTCAGGTCTTCAAAGAAGGTGTCGTCTCCCGTAGCCAATTGATACTCGGCCAAAAGGATTGCGTTGGAAGCGGTCTGCCAGCTCTTGGGCCCGACCTTCGGGTCATCAGGATTGATGAGGGCAATGCTCTTCCTACGAATGAAGTTGATAGCTCCCTTGACCGCTGGCAGGTATTCCTTCTTGTCCGCGGAAAGAACGGCCAATGCGCAGAAAGCCCCCGTGTAGACGTCGGCATCGCCCCCGACTCCCGGTCTCCAGCTACCGTCTTCGCGCTGAATGTCCATCAGATGATCGACTATCCCCGAGAAATACTTCCTACTCTTGGCGCAATTTTGAGGGAACGAGGAAGCGAAGGCAGGCGAGGAAGGCGCCTTGAGCTTCAGCTTGATGGTTTTATCACCACGTCGAACCATGATCTGAAGAACTTTTGTCTTCGAGGAGCAAGCCGCATCGAGAGCTTCTCCAAGAACCGCCTGCGGCCCATCAAGTCCCGTGTCCGTCTCCATGGAGAAGGCCTTCGGGGTATTCCCCTCAATCGAGATGATCCGGTCGTCCACTTTCAGACCTGCCTTCTCCGCGACGCCGGCCTTTCCAACGTCCCTTATCAAGATTTCACGCTCCCCATCGTGCAATCGACCAGTGGCGGAAAGCACGCCCATGGGGAAGTCATGAAAGTCCGGGCTTTTCCCATCGCTCAACTTTGGCTTGTAAGGTGTATCGCCGTGACAACATAGGATCAGTAATCCACTGCTCCAAATTACCGAAAATGCAGTCTGTAAAAAACGGGGAATGTTCATGGTCGAGTAAACGATCACTTCACTTATTTGCCTTGCCGGTGTACTTGCCGTCGTCCTTCTGGCTGCGGGGTTCAGTGTAACCAATGGTGATGTATTCTTTTAGCCGGGCAGCAACCTCCGGGTGTTTGGCGGAAAGGTCGTTCTTCTCGGCCATGTCCTTGGTCAGGTCGTAAAGATACAAGTGACCACCCTTGCCAATCCCCTTCCACTTTCCCGAACGCACGGCTCTTACGCCATACTGCCAGTACATGTACTCGTGCTGCTTTTGCTCTCCTTTCCCTAGGAGGGTGGGGAGGACTGAGATGCCGTCGATATCCTTGGGGACTTCGCTGGATACACCTGCGATTTCAGCCAGCGTGGGCATGACATCAGGGAAATACCAAGGCTGGTTGCTTTCCGTTCCGGCCTTGATCTTGCCGGGCCAGCGAACGACCATCGGAACTCGGATACCTCCTTCGTTCAGAGATCTTTTGTGGCCCTGCATGACGCCACATGAATTATGTATGCCGTCGAAACGCTTGGCGGCTCCATTGTCGGAGGTGAAAAACATTAGTGTGTTCTCGTAGATACCGAGCTTCTTCAGCAGGGCGGTGATCTCTCCAACCTGACGATCCATCATTGAATCCATTGCGGCTGCGACCTTGGCATCATTTTTCCACGGTTTGTCCTTGTAGAGAGCCCAAGCGGGCTCATCTTCCGGTATCTGGTAAGCGGCATGTGGCGGCGTCCACGGGCAGTAGAGGAAAAATGGTTCGTCCTTGTTGTCCTTGATGAACTTGATCGTCTCGTCGTAGATCGCATGGTGGGTGTATCGACCGTTCAGTTCGACCTTCTTGCTGTTACGAAAGAGGTGCGTGTAATAGGTGTGGGCGTGCCACTGGTTATAGTACCCGTAGAACAGGTCGAAGCCCTGTCTTTCGGCTGCCCCATTCTTGCCTTGGTTGCCTAGACCCCACTTGCCGAAGCCACCCGTGACATAGCCGGCTTTCTTGAGCACCTCGGCCACGGTTACGTCTTCGGGGAAAAGAGGAATTCCTCCGGAGTTACCACGAACCGGAGTATGGCCTTTGTGCAATCCCGTCATCAAGGTGCTGCGGGCTGAAGCGCAAACGGTGTCGCCGGAATAGCAATCCGTGAACCGCAGACCTTCCTTGGCCATTCTGTCAATCTCAGGTGTGAGGATCGTCTTGCTACCATAACAACCGAGGTCGTGGTAGCCCATGTCGTCCACCATGATGAACACGATGTTTGGTAACTGAGTTTTTTGCCCGGCTGCCTGCATGGGAACCGTGATTGAAACCACGACCACTGTCAGAATCATGCGGAAAAGGTGTGACGGGAGTGGGTTCATTTATATAGTTTCTCGAAAAGTTGATGGCCAATGGGCCCGGGTTACTTCGACAGAAATATATCGCTCTCTACAACCAAGTGGACGAGGTCGCGAAGGCGATCCTCTTTTTTGCCGAGCTCGGCGACAACGCGATCCACTTCTCCGCGATCGATCGTCTCGAGATGACGGCCGGTGGCATAGGTGAGCATCTTCTTTGTCAGGCAGCTAATGATCAGCGGTTTGCGTTCCATTAACATTTTCTTGAAGGCGACGATGTCGGCGATCTCTTCTCCGTTCGCCATGGTGGCCGAAGTGTCTATGGGCCCCTTGGCTCGCTTGTATCTTTCGCGCCAGCGGCCAACCACGTCGAAGTTTTCAAATGCAAATCCCATGGGGTCGATCTTAACGTGGCAACTGTTACAGGCTTCGTTTTTGCGATGCAATTCAAGCCGTTCCCGGATGGAGGTTGCCTCTCGGGTATCCACGGGAAGGGGTTCTACGTCGGGAGGCGGAGGGGATGGTGGTGTGCCCAATATGTTTTCCAGTACCCAAACTCCACGGACGACCGGTGAAGTGTCGACTCCGTTCGCCGTGGCGGTCATCAGGCCCGGTTGGGTGAATATGCCACCTCGGCGAGGATCGTCCAGTTTGACCTTCCGTAAGCGTTCGCCCCGAATTCCTTCCCTTTTGTAGATCCATTTGGCCAAGGTCTGGTTCATGTAGGTGTAATCGGAGTCGATGAACTGCTCGATACGTCCGTTGGTTTCCAGTATATCCGAAAAATAGGTCGTTACCTGCTTGGCCAGCATAGGTTCGACCTTGAGGTTCTTGTAGAACTGATAGTCACCGCCTGATGGGGGCATGTCTCCCAGTTTGTCAAGACGCAGCCAAGCGGATGGGAAATGGCGTACGAATGCCTCTGCCTTGGTATCCTTGAGCATACGTTCCACTTGTCGACTGCGCTCCTTGGAGTCCTTGAGTTTCCCTGAGCGAGCTGCAGCAAACAATTCTTCGTCGGGCATGGAAGACCAGAGGAAGTAACTCATTCGGGAGGCAATGCCGAAGGGATCGAGGCGACCGGGCTTTTCCTGAAGATAAAGGAACTGCGGCGAGCACATCATGGCGGCGTATCCATCCTGCATGGCCCGAATTAGAAGAGGCACTTCATTCGAAGGCTTTTTATTGTTCTGTTTCGAGTCTCGAAGGCTATCTATGGAAAGCTGGGAATGAGCCAGTCCCGGACCTCCCCAGCCGGCCCTGAAGCTGTTGGGTTGGCCATAGGCGAAATACTCCACTCGAATCTCATGGTCTCCCTGTTCGAGTTTTACTTTACCCTTTTTCAGCTCGGCTCCGTGGAGGCCATCGTGCTCGACGACCTTTTTTCCGTCGATCAATAGGCGGCCTCCATCATCCGATGCGATCTCAAATACGTATTCGCCGGACTTGGGAGCCTTCAAGCTTCCCGTGAAAACCATACCGTATTTTTCTTTTCGCTTGGAGACGCTCAAGTCGATGAATCCTTTGGGCAAGGTTCCTTCTGATACGGTTTCCAAAGAATCAAATTCAGGCAGGTTGTTCCATTGGCCTTCGTATACCCTGTACTTCAAATCTTTTATTCCACCCGGCAAGGTAACTACAGGCTCCACTTTCTGGCGTATGACAAGCTGTACGTATGGTTCCACCAGTTCGGGCTTAACGGATCTGCGAAAGGCTCGTTCTGCAAAGGTGGCCATGAGTTTTCTGATTTCCTCTTCCTTGCCCGAGCCGGACCCATATAGGGCGGTGTGGCTTTTGGGCGGCCAAGCCTCGAGAAGTGGCTCGACCGTTAGGCTGTAAACCCGGAGGTGAGGCCCCTTGTAACCGTCTTTTACCAATAGCTTGGCCAAATTGAATTGCCAGCGGTCGTGACCCTCCTTGTCGACCTTCTTGTCCGGACGGGAGAAGTAAGCATCGGGCATATATTTCTCCACAAGTTTCTCTGCCCGAAAGGTGCGATCGTCCGGGCCATTCTCCCACCCAATCCACGGGGCCCATCTCTTGTCCATCCATACTTCATAAGTGAAGGTCCTTTTCTTGCCATCGCCGAGAAGCGACCAAATGGCAAGGGGCTTGGAGGTCGGGCCGGCAATGCCTCCGTTTCCAGTGTCCGCGATATTTAGGCAAAGCTGAAAATCCTTGTCGGGGCCGAAATGAATCATCTCACCAAAAGGATGCTTCCCGTTGTGAGCGGATGCCTCTATAGTGATTCGGTAACGAGTGGCAACCCCGACGCCTTGCCGGAGTTTGGAAGGCGAAACGCGACCATAGCGTTCATAGCCCTTTGCCATCATGTCGAAGTCGGGGCTGAATTCACGGGAAACCGCCTCGACGGGATGTTCTCCCTGTCCCTTTCCTTCAATTAAATGCCCCGAGAAACGCCTCTTTTCCACCTTGGGTTTGACCTCGAGGTGGGTGGCTTGAGCAAGCACCTCTTCGGCTGCGCCGAGGGTCAGCTTCAAGAGGAAGTCCGACATGACCAGCTTGTCGCCCAAGTTGAAGAAGCCATCTTCCTCCTCATCCTCGGGAAAGAAGCGCAGGGGATCGTTGCCTGTGCGCTCGACACTTCCGTTTCCGTTGTTGTCAACCAGCTTAGACCCCCCTGCATCGGGACTATATTCCGCGCCTTTTAGGTAGAGCAGGTCGCGGAATGTGTTGCGAAGCTCATGTCGATTCAGTCTTCGCAGCACGGTCTCCCCACCAGTACTTCGCCCCTTTTCGTAAGCTATTGCGAGCGCGTGGGTCAAGGATCCGACGACATTCTTGACTTCCGACTGCTTGGGGCGAGGCTGTTTCTTTGGAGGCATTTCGCCGAGATTGAGTTGGTCGAGCATGCTTTGCCAAATCTCGAGATTCTCGATTTTCGCAAGATCTTTGCCGAGGGTGTCGAAGCGAATGTCTCCCTTTTGTTTCTCGGGGCCGTGGCAGTCGTAGCAGTGTTGCTTGAGGAAGGGATCCAGCTTCTTCAGCGACTCGTCAGCACAGGCAAGCGAGCCAATGAATAGAGTAGCAATGGCAGGAAGCAGTCCTGTTGCCCTGCGAACGAAGGAAGTATTCAATGATTTCATGATCACTCAAGACCACCGGCCGAAAGTGGACAGTCTTCGCCCACGCAGTCTAGGACCATTCCAAGCCGGACAGCGTTCCTGTGCTGGAACCGAATCGATCGATTTCCATTCCCGAGTTCTGAAGAATGGAAAGCAGTAGGTTTGCGGCAGGCACCTCGGATACGCCTTCGGCTAGTCGTTTTTCCTGACTGACCAATCTGTCGGAACTCTTCAAGTCCTTTAGATGCGGTCCTGGGTAAACCTTGTGTTCGCCGTGCTTAAAACCTCCACCAGCCAGAACTAGTGGCAGGTTCCTGGTGGAATGTCCCCCTGTTGCCATTCCGCATCCGTATAGAATGGAGGTGTGATCCAATAACGTGCCACCGTTTATGGGGTCTTCCTGCGCCTTGAGAAGGTCTACTAGGTAGGACATCATGGAAACCTGAAAACCTTCGATTTTCTTTAAAGCGGCCACCGGCTCGGATTTCTCGCCGTGGTGAGAGAAACCGTGATAGCCTCCGTTAAGGCCAAAATCGCCATTTGCGAAACCGCTTGTGCAGGTGATTGCCCGAGTGGAATCCGTCTGTATGGCAAGGGCAATGATTTCGATCATGGCCTTGAGCTGTTCTTCCGTACGATTCCCCGGTTTTGGTTCCTCCGTCTCGGGTTTTGGCTTGGGGCGTTTGAGCCAAGGTTCCTGCTGGTCGATCTTCTTTTCCAAGGTGCGAACCGAGTCGAAGTACTCCTCGAGTTTACGCTGGTCGTTTTTGCCAAGTTTCCCGTTCAGGGATTTCGCCTGGTCCATGACTACGTCCAGAATGCTGTTCTGGCGTTTGAATCGTTCGGCTTCGGAGGCCTTCTGCTGCGGGGTGTCCTCAAAAAACATCGCCTTATAAGCGGCCCGCATATCCATGTTGGGCACCTGTACTCCGGTTCGGGTAAAACTGAGAAGGTTGCGTTCCCGTACTCCGAGGGTCATTGATGGAAAGCGTGTGGCGGCTCCATGATGCTCGGCCAGTTTCTGGTCCAGACTGATGTTCCCTTCGGGGTAATTGTGAGCCAAGATCGGACGTATGCCGCTAAGGAATACGGGGACTCCCTGGTGACCTCCCGTGAAGCCATGGTCGAGATTCTGGAATAAAGTTATGTTCTTGCGGTGTTTTTCCAGCGACTTCAAGGTTTCGGGCATGTCGTAGTTCGGCCCTGGCTGATTCACGTCCGGAAAGAAAGCCTTTTGATAAACTCCGTAGTTGTTTGATAGGCAGACAAATCTCTTTACCGGTTTCCCTTTGGTTGCTGCGGCCAAGACAGGGGGGGCTAAGGACTCCATCAATGGCAGGGCCATCGCCACGCCTGCGCCTCTTAAAAAACTTCGTCTATTTAAATTTGTATCCATCACTTAGATCTCCCTTGAATGCCGGTTTTTGCTGCTTCTCAAACTCTACCTTCCCATCATGAATAAAGAGTTCGGTATTTCAAGGCATTTAAGCCTTCACTCACCAAGTTTATTTTTGGGCTCAGTTACTGGGAACCTTGTTTAAGGTAAGGTATACCAGCTCGTCGAATCCGGAGCCATCGGCTGCATCCGGTTTTATTTTCAGTTGCATTTGATTTACCGGTTTGAGGTCTGCAATAGTAAGGAAAGCGGTTCGACCTTCATCCGAAAGGCGCACCGCAGACACGGGAACCTCGTCCTGTCCCGTTTTTCCGGGATTGCTCAGCGAATATTGCCTGGACCCGTAACTCGCGGCCCACTTGTAATTCCATTGTTTAATTTGATAACGGCCGACGTCGGTTGCTGATTTAGGGGCGAGCTTGAAGTTGAAGCTTAATTCGATGCCGTCGGCTCTGACTTGAACGTTGGTTAATAGCTTGGTTGGTTTACCTGTGTAGCGGAAACGGTGGACATGCCCTTGAGAGAGACCTTTTCTACCACCACCGTTCCATCCGTTCAAGCCCGTCGCGTAGACTTGACCGTCCTTGGGATTCACGCGAGCCCTATGAATGCCTGTGGATGCATCGATTTTTAAGCGGGTTATGGCGGCTTGCGATTGCCCTTCGATTTCCTGGAGCATCATATAGTAAAGCCACCCCTTGCCAAAACTGGTATGCAGGAGGCGTCCTGCAAGCGGACCCCATCGCGGATCGTCGACCCAGAGCTGCCCCCCGGACGAATTGTCGAAGTCCTGCGGCATCCAGATAATCGGCTGGTCGAAGGTTTTCGGTGGAACGACTTTCCTGTGGTCGATTCGACCACCGTCGGGGGCCCAGAGTTTCTTCCCGTGCGCATGGGTTTGGACATATCCGTAGAAGCCGTTCGGCTTGCAGAGGCTCACCTTGGACGCCGGCATCCAGCTTCCCTGATTGTCGCTTACGGTCACTCGTCCGTCGGGTAATATGCCCATTCCGTTCGGGGTCCGAAAGCCGGTGCAATGAACCGTGCGTTCCTTGCCGTCTGGAGATACCTTGATCACCGAGCCGGGCAGTGCATAAGACGTATATTGTCCAGACTTGGCGTAATACAGGTTGCCTTGGGCATCCCGCTGCAGGTCGAAATTAAACGCGTGGAAAAAGGTGGAGACGTCGTCGTCTGCGCTGAAGCTCTGATAAAAGTCCGCTTCGCCGTCTTCGTTGAAATCATGGAGTCGGGTGAGGCGATCCTTGCAGGTGACATATACGAGACCATCAACCACTTGGAGTCCGAACGGTTCGTACATGCCGGAGGCGAATCGTTTCCACTTCAAGTTCGCCAAGGATTCGTCCACGCCCGAGACGATCCAGACATCGCCCCCGTGGGTGCAAACCGCCATGCGGCCGTCGGGAAAGAAGGCGAGGGCGGAGGTGCGGAGCCATACCTTGCCCGGTTTCTTGACCGGGAGGGCGAGCTCGTCGAGAACATATGCTCCTTTGCTTTCGGACAGTTTTCCCTTCGTGGAGATAACCTCGGGCCAGCGAAGCTTTCCTCCGTGAAGAAGTTTTTCGGGGTCGGGCAGCCGGTCTTTGGCCTTGAGGTGATTAAGGTAGCCGGCGAAAGAGAGCAGTCGGGAATCGTTTTGACCTGCATGCCGAACGACTTGAAAAAGCCGGCTTTTCTTGGATGCGGGGATGGTGAGTACGGTTCGTCCCTGATCATCGAAGTCCCAGCTCATGCCCTCGGTTTGCCCAAGGGCGGCAGCTGCTGTGAATTGGTGTGGTTTGTCTTCCTCTTGAATCAGGGTCACTGCCATTTTTCTTATATTTTC
>Ga0302117_10001908_pt1 | contig 10021 bp, 8 predicted proteins | sample AG5_322_MG_FD_203112 | JGI IMG/M metagenome (GOLD analysis project Ga0302117, IMG submission 203112) | Marine microbial communities from Western Arctic Ocean, Canada - AG5_32.2 | ecosystem: Environmental > Aquatic > Marine > Oceanic | place: Canada: Western Arctic Ocean | collected 2017-10-01 | reverse complement strand
GGCGTTTTCAATTAGAGCGGCAAGCTCCTTCCTAATAGATACGATGTCTTTCTTGTAGTGGCTCTTGAACAGGGTCACACTGATGTCTTTGCCCCCGCGCCGCCTGCCCTTGCCGTGTATGTTCCCCTCAGTCGGTTCGTTGGGGTCAGACCCGTCAAGGGTATTCTCATCCGCCCAAGGAATAAACATTTCTGCATCATACATCTCACTGGCAGGGAGCTTAACGAACTCCCTAATCTTCATAACCTTACCGTTCGCCAACCTCACCGTTGAGTCACCGATCTCAGTGGAGATGATCTCGTCTGCCTCGTGGCCAATTACCTCGTTCCTCCGAAGAACACCACGGATGTTACCACTATTAGCTGTGAGAGGTAGTTCACCTCCGCCGGGGCCGATCACCATACGCCCGGTTTCGCCCGTGCCTTCGGTGGAGCCAGTTACCCCAACCGATTGTGGGTTAGTCCAGCCATCCATCCCGAGCAACTTGGCCAGCTTGGCGCGATGCGGATCGACGTGCTTGTCTGAGTAATAATCAACAGCCCTGTTTATTGCCTCGCGATTGGTCGTGTGCCTTTCCGCGATACCGCCATGCGCGTTGCCGCTGCCGCCGATTGGGTTGATCACACGCTGTTTAAGGAGATCAGCCATCAGCCTTGCCTCTTCCGGTGTAGCTCCGTACCCCATCGCGTCTTTCTTTTCTGCTACGTTCGGGTTAAGCTTGTCTGCGGGCAACAGCATCTGATCCATGTAGTCACCAATATACGCCAAGTGGCCCCCGTCAAAATCGGTCTTGCCATAACTGAAGCCCTCGGCGGCCTCATCTGACCACACCATGTTCTCATAGCCTTTGAGTTGGGCTTCGCCATTCTTCCCAATCTCTGTCTGATTGGCCGTGATCGCTGTCGCAAGCGCAGGTGATCTTGAAGGCTCAGAGCGGTTAAAATTACCACCGCCACCTTCAGCAGCGTCATCGTCGGTGCCAAGCACACCGTCAGGGCCAGCCACATTTGCAGACGTGACTCCGCCCCTGCCCACAACGTGCTTCGTGCCGTCTGGGTCGGCCACCCAAGCGGGCTTGCCACTCTCTATCAGTGTCTTCACCTCGGCACGACTGAGGCCAGTCAAATCCTCACCGTAAATGCCAATCGCGGTACTTTCCCAGCCTTTAATTTGTGCATCCGTAGGTTTTGTGCTCTCGCCCAAATCCGCCTGCGTCTTGGCCCATGCAGTGTACGACTTCATCACAGCATCTTCGATCTTCTTGTCCGGCTTCTCGTATGTAATGACTGTCTTACCAGTGCTGTCTACTGTTTTTCCGGTTTCTCTCCACAGGCTCTTAGTCATCGCACGCCTGCCCTCGAACTGGATGAGCCCTGCATCATTCAGAACAACGGCGTCACCGTTGACATCTTTAATCCAAGGTGACTCATGTCCCATGTCGTCAAATTCTCTCAGCGTGTCCCTTTCTGCATCGGTCAGCTCAATTTTCTGCTGACGCTCCAACCTTCTTAGCAGTGCTTGGCCCTTCTCGTTATACCCATTGCCATTCGCGTTCATGTACTTGCTCCGCCTCGCCCCCGGTTGGCCGGGAACAGCCTCTGTCTCGTCAAACAAACCCTGCTGCGATGGGGTGGCGACATCCCATATGGCGTTGTGCTCCCCAGCCTCGTCTTGATTCCGCTGGGCAGCACTCTCTTGATCCATGCGTGCATCTATTGCCTTCCGCCCCTGCAGCCCTTGCGGTGTCGTAAACGCTGGGCCACCCCAAACAAAATCCTTTGGAGCACCGCCACCCTTAACATACTCTCTCCTTGATCTTTCATACGCACCCAAGTTCTTGCTCTCTTCAAGCTGCTTCCTCTTCGCAGCGTTCTCCAGTTCTGTGCCCTCCAGCCCAGCCTTCGCTTCATCCGCTGCCCATTCGTTCTCGATATCTTGTGCCTCATTGGCAAGCTCTATCCGCCGCATCTCTAGCGGTAGTAAGTCCCACTCATTCTGCATCTTGTTCCAGTCTATATTCATCTGGTGGTCAAGCTCTGCATTCTGAATCTGCACCGTATGCGCTGCCTTCTGCTTTTCCAACTCAATCTGCATCTCGGTGTGCTTGATACGAGCGAACGTCTCGTGTGCCGCGAGGTTGGCTTTCACAATATCCTGTGACTCAGCCATCTTACGTGACTGATTCTGACTGATAGCCTCGGCTTCGGTTACCGCCGCACGTTGACCAGCAAACCCAGCCACGTCAGTGGGCGTTTGGTAGTTTATGTTAATTGGGTTGTTTCTTTGAGTGGCCATAATTTATGAGCGCAGCCATGAGCTGCTTGATCGCTGATACCCCGGTTGTCGCATCGGATTCAGCATTCCCGAGTTCATGCCAGCCGCATAATTAGCTGAGTTCTGCATAGCTGTTTGGTTTCTGATCTGAATAGATGACAGACTATCAGCCCTGTCCTGTGCCGCCTTGTTAGCCGCATTCATTCTCGACTGCGACTCAGCCTGTGCACTTTTCTGTATGTTGTACTGCGTGTTAAGCATATCTGCTTGGTACGATGCATTGGACTGGGCAATTCTAGAATCATATACATCACGGTGATCAGCTTGTGCTTGACCACCCCACTCACCCCAGCTTGGCCCTTGTGCGGCTTGATTCATCACGTTAGCAAACGGCTGGAGGCTGGAGTTCATAAACTGTGGGATCATTGACATAGCCCTTTGCTGTGCCTGCAAGCCAGCCTTGCCGAAGGATGCGAGTGATATATTAGCACCAGCACCACTTCCGGGTTGCATCCCGTGCCGTTGCCGGATGGCACTTTCCTGTTGGTTCAGAACTGCCGCATGGGTGTCAGTCACCTGACCGCTCGACATCTGAGTAATCATATTGGACATACTCGTCTTCATATCATTATACCCCGGAATCTTGTCGAGCAATGACTGGAGCGTGTCCATCTTCTTCGCGCCCAATGTGGCACGATCCCCCTCAGTGTCCTGCATCGTCTGCATCCACTTACCGTACAAGTCCTCTTGGTTCTCGGGCTCATACGTTGGGATGTTGGCTGATTTATATGGTGCGCTCATTGTTCTCGTGTTCTATTGTATGTTCTCGACTCCGGCGGCTGTGTCAGCTGCTGAACCATGTAAGCGTGGGACAACAATCGTACCGTCTCCGATGTAATGCATTAAGTAGTCTTGTAAAATTCCTTCAGCCCTAGCCTCATGCGCCATTGACTCTTGCGTCATAAGTTTCTCACCAAGGCTGATCGACATGATCATCTCCTTGATGGCAGACTTGATGTTAATGTGGAGCCAATCATCATCGACCACCGCTGGGATAAACCTAGCCTTGCCAACCACAGTCACTGTTACCGTGGTGTTATCATCGGAGATACCGGGGATTAGTGAGCGACGATAGGACGGCTTGGTTTCAGTCGGCTCATAGTGTGCCATAGCACGCTCGCTGACTGCCCCCGTTGACTCTATCTCGTACAGCTTCACCTCGTAGGAGGTGACGTCCTTCACCACCGCCGCCAGCGACTGGAACTTGTTCGTCGTGTCCGTGATCCTATACCCTGTCGCTGCCTCAAGCGTGTCGCTTGATGTGTCAAAGGTTATCTTCTCACCGTCTATGACAGTGGCGGTTCCGGTTGGAATAGTTCTAATCCATGCACCGTTCTCGTCGTACCCCTGCAGTATGATAGACTTGCCGTTATCCAAGTCCTTATACTTAATCCGTATCTTCTTATCTATATCGTCTGCGGTTGTTATGTCCGTGAAGCACGGTGACTCACCCCTGTCAATAAGAGTAAGCGCATCCGAGTCTGCCTTGTCCAATAAACCCGGCCCCGATTCCAAAAACTCAAACCAGCTGTCCCTTACTTTGCCGGGAATCCCCGAAACAGCAACAGCCTCAATCGTCTCCAGCTGTCTTGGCCATGTGATGGCACCGTTGCTCTGAGTCAACTCATATCGTATGTAGGTTCCGGGCCATTTGCCCTTGTACATCAGCCTCTCTTGAGCCTCGTTAATGTAATCCACCACACGTGAATCGGTGCTGGCCATTGAAAGAATCTTGGCGGCATCTGGCTTAACGTCCTTTAGTAGTAGCTTCATAGTAAATTCCTGTTAATCCTAAACCCCACGGACAACCGTGGAACCTCAGCATAGACACAGTGCCACAGTGGCTGCTCTTTGGTGACCTCGAACTGACGCAGGTTCCACCCAGTCTTATCCCAACTTGTAACATATTCTCCGCCTAAGCGATAGCGGAAGAATGACTTTTCGCCCTCTTCCACATGGGTAATGTATACCCTTGTGCATGGCGCATCACTGTTGGTGTGCCAACCCATGTATCCCCCACCTGCAGGGTAAAGGAACATACCGGACAGCTGTATGCTGCTCTTGGGGTAGACCTTAGCCATCTCAAGAACCAGCGGCACAAGCCTCTCCCTCGGCACAATCAGCCTCCGGAGGCACCTGTTATCTGCCTTCTCAATGTCACCCTCCTCCTTCTCTAGGGCTGCTGGTGTACAGGCTGAGGCGGCTACTTCTAAATCCGGATTAAAGTTCGGGTCATCTCGGTGGCATTTCCAGTTCCCATCCAGCAAAGCCCGTAGGTTGCTGGGAACCTTAGTGGTCACCCTCATCCCATCAGAATCATTCTCCCATTCAATCGGGGCTGAGGATGGCAGCTCCACCTCATCGTCCGGCAGGCACTCCACCTTGCCAATGCCCTCGTACATCAACCTTTCAGTCATGGCCTCGTCAGAAACGTGCGCCTCGGAAAGCGGTGGCGGCATTATGTTTGCTTCTCTTCTCATATCAATCTCGGCGGTAATATATGTTGCACATCATGCAGCGTCTTAATCACGTCCCAGTTCACCTTCGCGGGAAAGTCTCTCAGCTCCTGCTTCTCTGCCTCAACTTCGTCTATAGCCTTCTCGTCTCTCTTGCAGTAGAACTGGAACTGCTTACTGTCCAGCACCTCAAGCAGGCTCTTACGCCTGTCCCTCAGCCACTTCATGCGAATCTCTATCGCCTTCTCGATGTTTATCGTGACGGTATCACCGTCCAGTTCCCACGCCTCAAAGTATATCCCAGCAGGGTCTTCCGTAACTGGCTGGCCTGACACCTCTACAGCCCCCTCCGGAACCCTACCCATCTCGCTCTCATCCAGTACACTTAGCATACCCAGCCTGTTGATCGGGTCACCCGTTACAGGGTGCTTCATCGGGTATATGAAGTGTCGGGTGTCCATCTTAGTTCCCGAAGAACACAATCGAGACAGTTGAGTTTCCGTAATCGTTGTCCCACGTGTTGGCACTGTCCAAGTTCATTCTAGGTAGCTTCAAGATAGCCTGTCCCGCTCCACCACTGATGCTTGTTGTCACCCTCACATGGTCAGCTCCGGTATACGATGCCCCACTGGCATCCTCATCCTCACCGAATCCGGGGTGGCTGGCTATCGCAATGCAAACATTGGAGAACGTGACCCCCGTCGTTGTCACCGTGTAAACTCCCGGTTCACTCATGCTGACAGTGCCTATGTTGTGGTAGCTACCCTCTGCTGTAATCGTGGTGGTGCCGCTGCTGGTAAACTTACCCCAAGCCTTCGCGTGGCCATCGGTTGCCTCAGCTGCTGGGTCTACCTCGGTAAGGGTCGTGACCCTGCCGTATGTGTCAACGGTTACCACTGCGTTCTTGGTTGAGGAACCCTTGGTTCCGGCAGTGACCACTCCGCTCGGCAGTGCCTCAGCGGGCACTGGTACGGGAGATGTCCAGTTTGTGCCGTCATGGTAATACCACCCAAGCGGAGCACAGTTATCCGACTCGTTCTGCTTCAGCCATAGGTGCCCATTGTTTGAGGGCTCCGTAGAGTTGGCCGTAAAGACAGCACCTCCAGAGAAGGCGACAGTCGTGTTAGCTATGAAGGAGTTGTATGTGCTCTGCCAGTCCGTATGACAGAAGGTTCCCAGTGATCCAGCGGTCAATGAAACAGAGCCGCCCGTTGTTATATTTGTACAAGCCATAATTTATACTTCCGGTATTTTAAGTTTACCATCTTCACACGTAGCCGTTAGTGTCTTCTCCGTGCTGTCAATAGCGTCCACCTCTGCGTAAGCAACTTCCGGCACGTTCCGTGCGTTGAGCCTAAACATTTTTAGTCTCGCTCTACCAGTCCATTTAATTCTAGCGGCGAACTCAAATCCATAATTGTAGGGAGCTCCAGCCATGTCAGCAACCCCATCAGGTGGCTCACCTATGCTCATCCGTGGCCTGTACTGCGGTAGGTAGGTGCCAACCGGAAGGCAGTCAGTGTTGCTGGCGTCATTTTGACAATCCTTATAGGCAGCATTGATGCTCCAGTCCTGCCAGCTAATCCAAGCTGGATACTGGTCGGGGTGGAAGTAAGTGCTAAAGCTCACCACCCCACCAGTTACTCCATCGACCCAAAGGTCGGCAGTCTCCAGTTTTTTCGCGCCCCCTTGGACGTTAAAATTATACGATGCAGACTCAACCTCAGAGACCACCTTGTTTTCTGTGGCCCCATCCTCATCAAAAATCTGGGGGGAATCTCCCCTCTGCAAAGACCACGCCTCAGTGCTTCCCGTTGCCACGTTAGTTGATCCCACGGTGACCCGCCCCTGCCTGCCAAAGCAAATGCAGTGCTCAACGGAGTTGACCATCCCTGTAACCAGCTGCATCCATTCTATGTTCACCTTGGTGCTCGCCCCGCCCACAGTCCTAGTAGCATCAAGCTGCCAGTAGCCATCATAGGCTGGCTTCGAGCCCTCGCCCATTCCCGATATAAGGTCGAAGTCTAGAACGACAAGCCCTCTAAACCCTATGCCCTTCGCAGCGTCTTGAACTGTGTTCGTCGTCAACAAGTACCTGTTGTCGAACAGCACACCACTCGTGTACTTAAAGTAAGCGGGGTCGTCCCCGTCTAGAATCCTGTTAACCTCACGGCTTATAGGCGTGTTACCGTACTGTGAAAAGTCACGGATAGCCACGATGAGGGAACGTATCCCGTCCTTAGCTCTGAACAGAATGTCACCATTGGCTAGGTCTGTAGAGAACTGAGACATGGAGCCATTGTTAATGAGCACCACCCTCTGAGCTGGGTCTGCTGTGGCAAACCAGTCATATCTGTCAGCGGGTACGGTTATGCTGACCGCACCGTTCTGAGTGAACACAACCAGCTCACCCTGACCCAAAGACGTATTAGGTGCGTGCGTAAACTTCATTGCCGTCACGTCTCCTGACCCTAACGGGACACGGAATGACCCGCCGCCAACTATGTATTCGTTCTCGGTAAATTTAAGGACACCAGTGGTGCCGTTGGCTATGTCGCCAGCCACGAAGTTACTCCCCTGTGCCACCCACAACCGTCCGTGGCCGTATGCCATAGGGCCACTGCCAAGGGGCACCTCGTTATTGTCTATATCACTGCGGCGTATGCCGCCTATGGGGTCATAGATTGTGGGCACAGATACCCCGTCTTGAATGATGAGGTAATTCTTCAGCGAGTTCTCCTTGGCTTGCACCATCCACACCCGCTCGGGTGCGCTCCTCAAGGCAGCACCGCTGGTCTCATCTGTGACAACCCATGACTGCCCCTCGACAAGGGGCGGTACCATCTTGTAGATGTTCCCGCCAGCAACAGCCACGATGTAGCCCTCATCCTCATCAGTCGTAAACCAATGTGCCCCTTGAAACTTGGCAGCAACGAACGCACTGGCCCCCGCTCCCGAAAGCACTAGCTTCTTGAAGGACGGCCTCGTCTTGGCGAACCCGCCACGGAAGGACACGTTCTCTGCATAGGAGCACTCAGTGGGATGCAGCAACGCAGGGCTCTTGCCGGAGTCCATGCCTCCCTGCAGTGTGGTGAACCCATCAGATATTCTGTCCCTATCGTTAATCATGCTTGATAATATAGTTCATTGCTATCCAAGGTTGAATCACTTCCAGCTCTTCGGGGGAAGAGGAGCCCTCACCACCAGTCCTACCGCCGTGAGAATGGTTCCCACCCGCCGAGCTGCTGGTAATGGTTTGTTCAGCGAGATCATCGCTGTCGCCGGAGAAGGCTGGGGTTGAGGTCGATGTGTTTTCGTCTATGTTGTGCACGTGCCGGAGATTTCCTGTTTCGCCAAGGTCACTCTCTAAGGTTATGGTGCCGTCGTTAATAACGTGCTCATGACTGGTTCCGTTAATATCCATAGCCGGGATAGTGTGGGTGTGGGCCAAGCTCATATCGGCACTGGTATCCCATGTCCTCACAAACGTGGCATAGGAGCTGCTGAAGCCATCTTGACTATAATAGACGTTGCCGTAAAAAAAGGTGTCCGAGATGGTCATGTTGTCCACCCCGGTTTCAGAAGCTGAAATATCTGCGCTGGTTAACTCAGTGGCTTCAGTATCGAGGTCAATGTCTGTTGCGTCAGTGGTAACAACAATCCCGTCCCCCAAGTTAAGGGCTGTCTCGTCAGAAACGTCATAAGCATCACTGGTTATCACATCAATCGAGTGCGCGTGACTGGCCACATAGCCTGACACGGAGTGAGAGTGTGCTGGGATAGTCACCGTGTGGTCATGGTTGCCTGCAGTCTCCTCTGCTATAGTGTGAGAGTGACGTGGCATATGCTCCGGCTTGAGCTGTTGCCTGACTGACCCACCCTTGGCACCGACAGCAAGAGCTCCCGGCCACGGCTCAGTGTAATCTCTGTCACCCGCACCAACAATCACGCGCCCCCCAAAGTTTGGCGTGTTCCCACCATACGCATTGAGCAGCGCAGCCAGTTGGGGGTAGGCTCCCGCGCTTCTGCCGTCGCACATAAGGTATCCAGTCGGGGCGGTGGAGGTGAGCCATTGGAATATGGCACCAACAGGGACAGTGTTAACCGCAGTCTCAGACGTGGTGCCCAGCCCAGCTATCAACTGGGGCGGGTTGTTCTCAAATTGTCCCTTTAGGTTACCGAGAGTGTCAACAAAGATGCGGGTGCGATTAGCCCCTATGCCACGAAGGGTCTGTATCGACACCCAAGAGTCAGGTGCATTTGCTAAAACCGCTTGCGGCGATCCCCCTATTCCAAAGAACGACATTACTCTCCCCCAGCCTCCAGTTTCGCAGCCTCAACCTCCGCAGCCCGCCGAGCTTCTTCGGCTAACTCGTCGGGGTTGCGCGGCCAGTTATTCTTGATAGCTTCCAGCGCGACCACGGTAGTCGCAGCGACCGAAATTACCTCAATGCGGTTGCTCTCTGCACGGATAGCGGCTCTGTATTCCGTCCATTCAGTCAGCACAGGCTCGCCCGTCTCAAAGTTTCTAACGAGCATCCAATCGCTGCCGTTAAGCATCCCTTCAGCTACCCTCTGCGCCTCCGCAACAACCATACGCTTCAGCATATCTAAATTCTTCGGCGTCACCGTCCAGCTATTACCGTCCAGCGTGATATAATAAAACTTCTCGCTCTCGGCAGGGCGGGGCGGCACAGACGGGGCGATGGTGATGCCTCGCTCGGTTAGCATTTGCGGTGTGGCATTGGAGAGCCAGTTGCTCCCGAAGCGTTCGTCACCGATTGTGAATGAGCCACTGGGTAGCGGGTGGTCGTTGTGTAAGTATTTCATAATAGTTTATCTAGCGGGCGTTTGCGTATTTTAGCGGGGCTTCTGCGAAGGCGACGTAGATGTATTTTTTTCCACTGCCGTTGCCATGTTCCACCGATGCAGAATTGAGATTAAAGCCATTTGACAGTACATCCGCGAACGCCGTAGCAGCACCAGCATTAGCGCCGTTTTCAGTATCGGACTGGTTGGCAAGCAAATGATTCCAAGTTGAGTCATTATAAGTATCCCGTGTCGTATCGTGAATAACCCAATCATAAGAACTCGTATCAATTTCTTTGTGCATAATCCAAGCCGGACGGAACCCCGTGTAAACAAATGGAGCCGTACTGGCCGTACCCGTACCAACCCAGCTACCCACCTTTGAATACCCCTCAACACTGGCGAACATATACGCAATATAA
>Ga0302117_10001907_pt1 | contig 10025 bp, 8 predicted proteins | sample AG5_322_MG_FD_203112 | JGI IMG/M metagenome (GOLD analysis project Ga0302117, IMG submission 203112) | Marine microbial communities from Western Arctic Ocean, Canada - AG5_32.2 | ecosystem: Environmental > Aquatic > Marine > Oceanic | place: Canada: Western Arctic Ocean | collected 2017-10-01 | reverse complement strand
TCTTCGATCTAAGACTGATAGTAGCGCAACACCGCCTTCGTGATCGATTTGTATATCTTCTGCGCTCCCAAGCGGGATTTCTATGGCTTCGCAGGCCCTAAGAGACACCGTTTCTACCGCTCGAAAAGCGCCACCTCGAATTAGGAATGAGGCGGTAGCAACTGCCAATAGGGCAAGGGTAATTCCGAAGATGAGGCCCGTACGGACAAGTAATTTTATCAAAAGTTTGGCTACCTAGTTTGTCTGTAAATAGCGTAACGTTGGCGCCCGGGAGAAACGTTGCCTATATTAAGGCGTCTAGCGTGGTATGTACTTGTTACAAAGACTCAATATATCATATTTCGTGCAGGTCCTTCAGCTTTATGGGCATGTCAGGATTAAGCATAAGTGCTTTTTTTCGATAAAAGCGTAGAATTGAAGCGCCGCCCATACGAGAGCCGCCAAGGCCAGACAGGTTGAACGATGTTTTTTCGGCATCGCGAAGAATCGAACCAGTTAGTGTAGTATCCATAAGACTTACACCGCCAGCGTTAATCCTCTTACCGATGTCCATCGCTTCTTGTGAATTGCCAGCGATAACGGCAGCAGACAGTCCAAACTCCGTGTCATTCGCCAGGTCAACCGCCTCATCAATAGAAGAAAAGCTCATCACTGGCATGACTGGTCCGAATGTTTCGTCACGCATTAATGTCATGGCGTGGTTGACGTTCGTTACGATAGTCGGTTGGATATAACGTCCCCCCTTAATCTCTTGAGATTTCCCACCGCATCTAATTTTAGCACCCTTTGCAACTGCATCATCGAGTTGTTTGTCGATAATGCCCGCCTGTTTATCAAAAATTAGTGGCCCGACATGACCCTGATGGATATCTGAATCATTGAGAGAAATTTCCTCAGTTTTTTTGATTAACTTCTCTACGAACTCATCATGAACTTGACTGTCAACGTATACACGTTCGATTGAGTAGCATATTTGCCCTGTGGCATGAACTGCTCCCCTGAGGACTGCATCTGTTGCACGTTCTAGATCTGCAGACTTCGTAACAATTACCGGGTCTTTACCGCCAAGTTCGAGAAACGCAGGAATAAAATTATTCGCGCAGGCTTGTGCAACTTTGCGGCCTGTCGGTACTGACCCAGTGAAACAGATGATGTCTACATTATCGATCATATCTTGTCCGGTTTGCCCGCCGCCTGCGACGTATGTGAGAACTTTTTCAAGTTCGGGAACGGCTGCGATAGATTCCTGTAGGGGTTCAATAAACCGCGGTGTTACCTCACTTGGCTTTATGATTGCGGCCGAACCAGCAATCAATGCTGGGATTGCATCTATGGTGCTCAGCATCAGCGGAAAATTCCACGGGCTAATAACACCTAGTAACGAATAAGGGACGAGTTGCTGAGCTAGTTTGACGGAGGGCATGGTAGAGGATGCCCCCACTTCAAGGGCCTGGTTGACGATGCCTTCTGCTCGGTCGCACCATCCACGAATGCCCCAAATAACCGCGTCTGGGCTTTCGCTGGATATCCTCCAACGGCCAGTATCAATAGACTCAGCTTTAACAATCGCGTCTCTATGAGCTTCTACCGCATCTGCCCATTTTAACATGATCCCTATACGGTAGGCTAATGGTGCGTCCGCCCAATCAACCTGTGCGGCTCGCAAGGACTGGCATTTTTCGGAAATCCGTTGTCTCGAAGGAGGTGTAACGTGATAATCGATTTCACCAGAGCGCGGGTTTTTTACCGGGATTCTGTTCAGTCGGGCAGCATCGTCTGGCATTTTGGCCTCACGGTTTATGATGATTTCTTATGGGAATATTCTAGCCGTTTAAGGGGAGCAGTAAAAGTGATGGATTTTAGGTTTATATATTGAGGACTTAGAGCGGTTAGTGGTCTAGGCAGTCCCTGTTTTTCTCTTTGACCACATCAAAAAGAGAATACTCATGTTCGGACCACTTTTAGAATGACCCGTTCTTTATAAGTGCTTCGGGACGAGGTGAAATTTTCCATAGGTTATCTTTTGGGCCGATGACAAGCAAAGGAGGGTCTGATTGCTGCATACCCACCTGCCCCAGAAGGCTTGATAACTAGCTTTGAGTTTATCGATAAATTCGTGCGGATCTGGTGCGAAAACGGATTTCGTGTTGCCCAAGATATTCAAAACTTCGGCGAATATTTTTCTAGAATGTGGACACTGTGAAAGAAAATTAACGGGATACCTTCAGGTTCATCATTAGGTAGGATTGATCGAGAGTGGAGTTGACCGTATTAACAACCTGAATATGAGCGCCCAATGGTTACTCTTGGCTCCCAGGTTTTGAGATAAAAATTCCCCTCACCGGTTTCCGTGAGGGGAATTAAAATTAAAGCTATTTAGCCGGCTTCACATACAGGTGTGTGAAACGATCACTTTCACCTATTGCTAAGCTTCTCTGGCGATCGGCTCCGTCTAGTTTTGGAAAACCTTCCTTACCAAAATATCGTAGAGTTTGCGGTAAGCGCCATACACGGCCCTCATAATCTTTATCATCCATAGGATTGTTATTAATGTCTGATACTGCAACAAGCTGCCAGCCTGCATCTTCAGCTAACTTGATAGCATAGCCCTCATTAACGTATCCAGATTTAGCTTTCGGGTCTTGTTTGACCATCGGGTTGCCACGGTGCTCGACCACCCCAAGGTGCCCACCTGGCTTGGCGGAATTGTACATAATTTCGTACATTTTTTCTATGGTACCAGCACCCATCCAGTTATGGAGGTTGCGGAATGTAAGGACGAGATCAGCTGTCCCCGGCTCAATGGGTTGGGTCGCTGTCGGGCCAATTCCAGCGGCAGAAGCATCCCCGTAAAGTTCGCTATTCGCCTCAAACGCGGCAACATAGCCATCAAAACTTTTCTGTGACCTTTCACTTACGTTTGGGTCAGGAAGAGCGCCAACGTACTTTCCAGTTCCGGCTACGACCGGTGCAATTATTTCTGTGTACCAGGCACCCTGTGCGTAAATTTCTAGAACCGTCATGTCTTCTTTAAGGCCGAAGAAGTTTAAAGTTTCGTATGGATTGCGATAGGCGTTGCGGGCGACCTTAGCTTCTGCCCTGTGCTCACCAGTAATTGCATCGCGGAGCCGTATATCTGTGCTGTCGGCTGCAGAAGAGGGGTTGATAGACCCGAAAAGGATCGTCGTCGCCGAAACGGCGCCAATAAGTGTACGTCTAATCAATTGCATAGTTCTGTCCTTAATTTGGAGTGCTCTAAATTCAGATGATAGTGACATGCAGATTACTGCATGTTTTTGATGCGGTTGGAAAGCACGATGCTTTCTGCAAACCCTTTATTTTGAGGCATGTGGGGATATCATGAATGTCGTCACTTCGCTTACGTTTCGACTTTAGGTAAATGTTTCTCGTTTGACTAGGCGTTGTCGGGCTCAAGACATTTTTGAACGATTTCGGAGATATCTGGCGATAGGGAGTTAACTGCTGCGATGCGCGTTAGATGTTCTTGCATTAGCGCTTTTCTGCCTCCCTCGAATTTTGACCAGTTTTGGTATGCTCCCATGAGCCGCGCTGCGGTTTGAGGATTAAATCGGTCAATTTTAATGATTTGGTTGGTGAGTAACTCGTAGCCGAGGCCAGATGGGTCATGAAATGCAATCGCATTCCCTGTTGCGAACGCGCCCACTAACGCTCGAATTCTATTCGGGTTTTGATTATCGTATTTAGAGTGGGAGAGGAGCTGTTCTACTCGAGAGATTGTTTGTGGATAGGGGTGGTATGCCTCAAGGGTAAACCATTTATCTAAGACTAGTTCGTTGCCTTCGAATCTATTTTTAAAATCATTCAGAGCCTTACGCCTAAGATCTGAATCTGTTTCATTCAATATCGCTAGGCCTGCCCACCTGTCAGTCATATTGTCTGCATTCTTGTAGTGGGTGTAGGCAAGCTCATGACCCTCAGCTTTATCGCAACTTGCAATATATCCTAGTGCGGTGTTTCTAAGTGACCGTAGCCCTGCATCTTTTGCACATGGGTTAAATGGCCCGCTGGCAAGGCATTTCTCATACAAGGCTCTGAGTGGGTCGTGAAAAGCACTTCCGATCTCGGCCTTTAGCCATTTGCGTGCGCTGTGCACAGCGGTTGGGTCAATTGGTTTTACGCACTCCCATATAATTTTTTCACTTGGGACCGTTATCAGCAAGGCAGTTCCCGCTGGATCGGCTATAGCATTATCGATAATGCTACCGATTGCTTTGTTATACGTTGCAAGTATGTCCGTGAATGTCTCGTTGTTACAATGACGTAAAAGAATCTCACAGGCTAAGCTTTGGCTAGCATCCCAACGTGATACTGGGTCGGGATCAGCACCCATTAGAGTTGCAAGGTCAATTGGGCTTTGCACGAGTTCGGTTTGAATAGGTGCAGTAAAACCGCGATTGATGGAGAGAGCGATGGATCCAGAAATTTCGTCAAAACCTTCAAAAAGTAACTGGGATTCTGTCGAATGTAGTGAAATAATATGAGTGTCTCTAGGATTTTGAGTCGTTCCTGACATCGATGTTTTTATTGAACCTGATTCAGAACTGACGAAACCTATGGAGACCGGAATATGCATTGGTTTTTTTGTAGTTTGCCCCGGCGTCGGTGGGCAAGTTTGCTTGAGGGTGAGTGTATAGCGCCGCCCTTCTTCATCGAAGTAACCGTCAGCGCTTATCAGGGGTGTTCCGGCTTGGTTGTACCAGAGCAAAAATTGTTCGAGGTCGAGGCCTGACGCGCCCTCCATTGCTAGAATAAAATCTTCGCATGTGACGGCTTCACCATCATGGCGCTCCACATAAAGGTCCATTCCCTTTCTGAAGGTGGCTGCACCGACAAGGGTGTGGATCATACGCACGACTTCAGCACCTTTTTCATAAACAGTGTGCGTGTAGAAATTGTTTATCTCTGCATAGCTATTTGGGCGAACAGAATGTGCGAGTGGTCCTGAATCTTCTACGAACTGTGTCGCGCGTAACCGCTTTACGTCCTCTATACGCTGAACTGAAGCGGACCGTTCATCGGCAGAAAACTGCTGGTCCCTGAATACTGTTAGACCTTCCTTGAGGCTAAGTTGAAACCAATCTCTGCAAGTGATCCGATTGCCGGTCCAATTATGAAAGTACTCATGGGCAACAACAGATTCGATCCAGGCATAATCTGTATCAGTTGCTGTTTCTGGGTCAGCCAGGATGAACTTATCATTAAAAATATTTAGGGATTTATTCTCCATCGCTCCCATATTAAAGTCTGAAACGGCCACGATGTTAAATTCGCTCAAGTCGTATTCGAACCCGTAAGTTCGTTCATCCCATGCCATTGCCCTCTTTAGTGATTCCATTGCGTAAGTGGCTTTCCTTTCCTTTCCATGCTCAACGTAGATATTCAAGGCAACTTCCATATGTGATGCTGTCTTATAGGTGTCAGATATGCTTCCAAGATCGCCCGCTACTAAAGCGAAGAGATAGCAGGGCTTGGGGAAGGGGTCTTCCCATACTGTAAAATGTTTATTCCCGGCTAACGCACCGCGGCTAACACAATTTCCGTTAGATAGTAGTACTGGGTAATCTTCTGCGTCGGCAACAAGTGTAACCTTGAACCTGGAAAGCACGTCCGGCCGGTCTGGATAATAGGTTATACGTCTAAATCCTTCCGCTTCACATTGTGTGCAGAATCGACCGCCAGAAATATAGAGCCCTTCGAGTGCTTTATTGCTCTTCGGATCTATTTCAGTTGTTACTTTGAGAGTGAACTCATTCGGTACATTCTCGATGGTTAGGGTGGATTCACCGAACGACAAGTCTGAGTGACTAAGCGGTTTTTCGTTGATTTTTATTTCAACGAGCTCAAGTTTTTCCCCATCCAGGATTAATCGTCTCTCTGAGTTCTGGGCAGCGTTGTTTCTCTTAATTTTTGAGGTTGCTATAATTCGAGTTTTATTCGGCTTTAGGTCAAATTCTAACTCAATGGAGTCAACTAGGAATGGCGGGGGTGAGTAGTCTTTTAGGTAGACCTGTTGGACTTTAGGTTTGACCATATCTTTCGTGCATCCAGTTTTTTGGCGGGCAATAGATGTCTGAAAGAGAGCCTAGAAGTAGGCGTTTCACAAGGTTTTCTTAATACAGGCGCGCTAGGGTCTCCAATAAGAATACTGCTGCCCGGGATTAAGAGCGCCTTTTCAACCACAAGATTCGGCATTTGCTTGAATGTAACCTGATCGATAACGTATAGCTCCATTCAGGGGCTACCGATCTCATAGATCTAGCTTCTGTCTCGGACGTTAAGGTTTTGCGGCGTAACCCTGGGCCTACCCTAACTTGATGGACCCTTGCTTCACCAGCGCGTCGTGATACCGAGAAACGCATGTTGCGTAGCTTTTATCGTATTCGCTGCAACTATTTTAATTTGACCAGCTTGTATCCGTAAAAAGTTACAACAGGCTTAAGCTTATCGGCAACATATCAGATACTAAGTACTAGGCTGCTTTTTGACCGGGCACGACGTACTCAAGTGCATCGATAATGGTGGACTCAGTTGCGCCAGGCTTGACTGCATATGTACTTAAGTGACGGCGCCATCCGCGAGCGCCGTGGCATCCATGAAATAACCCTAAGATATGGCGTGTGATATTATGCAGGCGAGTTCCTTGAGTTATCTCATCGCGGCAATATGGAATAAGCTTATTGATGATCTCTAACCGTGTTGGTTTATATACAGACGCGCCGAATATTAGGTTGTCGACACCGGCTAGAATATACGGAGTTTCGTAAGCAGCACGGCCCAACATCACTCCATCTACATAAGTGAGATGCGTCAGGCTTTCGTCTATTGTAGTGATTCCGCCATTTATCACTATGGACCCAGTTGGGAAGCTTCGTTTTAAGTCATATACCCTCTCATAATTGAGCGGCGGTATTCGGCGGTTTTCCTTGGGGCTAAGTCCTTTTAGCCAGGCTTTTCTCGCGTGAACTATGATCGTCTGGCTTCCTGAAGACATGACGCCAGAAACAAACTCGTCAAGTGGTTTTCCAATATCCATCTCATCGATTCCAATACGGCATTTGACGGTTATTGGTATTGAGCACGCTTCCGACATCGCGGATACGCATTCGGCTACTAATTTTGGTTCTGCCATGAGGCATGCGCCGAAGTTGCCGCTTGAAACGCGATCGCTTGGGCAGCCAATATTGAGATTAATCTCGTCGTATCCCCAGTCCTCGCCAATTTTTGCTGCCACTCCTAGAGACCTCGGGTCGGAGCCCCCAAGCTGCAATGCAACCGGGTGCTCCGAGGGGTCGAACTTTAGAAATCGTGCAGGTGCCCCGTGTAATAGAGCATTGACTGGGACCATCTCGGTATAAAGCCGGGCGTTCTTGCTTATGAGCCTAAGGAAATAACGCGCATGTCGATCCGTCCACGCCATCATTGGTGCGATGCAGAATCTGTGAGGGGAAGCGCTTAAGGGACGGTCTTGTTCAGCCATGTTTGAGCCTGGTAGCGACTATAAAATCTAATGTGCTGTTACATGGCAATAAGGCTCTTGACAATTTGTTCACTAAATGTTCCTTTATTTGCAGAAGAACATTTAGTGAACAAATTGGAAAGTATAAGAGATGGATGCAACTCATTACTTAAAAGATTCCTTAGCTTTACTTGGTTTATTCGGAGTAATTTATCTATGGTCCGTCGTAGCGTTTGCCCTGCAAGGCTAGTTTTGTGTTGCGCGGGTGTTTTTAGAAATGGCCCTTGTTTCACGTCTAATTTCTTCTGAATAGAATAGTCCGTAAGTGTTCAGTGAAGTTATCTCTGCAGCAGCGATAAAGGCCCTATCGATACAAAAACTGTTTTGACGTTTAGAGATAGAGAGGTGCCTTGCCCATTCGCTTTCAGCACTAAGTTGTTAGAGCGCTAGCATTCTCAAATACAATGAGAGCCCTTTGGTCGTAGTAAGATTTAATGAATTGCCTTAGAGGTTCCCCGCTGTTACCAAAACCCGGTAAACTCATGTGGTTGCTAGATGACTTACGTCTAGCGATATTAAAGTCGCAAGGGTTTACTCAGGGGCGCTATGTCAGACCATATGGTTTGATACTGCGATAAACGGGGGAAAGAGTTTTCGATGGGTCAAGTAATCAGCATGGCTATAGTGATGATTATTTTTTGGCTCACGCTGTCTGGTAATTATACGGCATTTCTTATAACGGCAGGCGTTATAAGCTCTGTTATAATTGCGCTTCTCGCATACCGTATGAATATTGCTGATAGGGAAGGCCACCCGATCCACCTCGGGCTCTCCGCGCTCACCTACTGGCCTTGGTTGATATGGCAAATTATCTTTTCAGCGCTCAATGTAACCCGCATTATTGTTAGTCCGTCTCTTCCGATTAGCCCGACACTTACACGTGTAAAGATGTCGCAAAAAAGCGATGTAGGCCGTGTCACATTCGCTAATTCTATTACCCTTACCCCCGGTACAATATCGGTTGATATTGAGGGTGACGAGATATTGGTTCATGCCATTACATCGGATAATGCGACAGACTTAGAGGCTGGCGGTATGGACAAACGCTGCACTCAATTTGAAGGTGGGTCATAACCATGTTTATGGCTGCAGCAATTGCTCTTTTGGTGTCACTGGGCTTGGTACTGATCAGAGTTCTAAAAGGACCAACAATTTTTGACCGGGTTATTGCCGGAAACTCCATCGGCACTCTTTCAGTCTTGCTATTGGCGGTCATGGGGTACGTGTTTGGACGGCCAGAATTTATTGACCTCGCAATTACATATGCGCTTCTAAACGTTATAGGCACTATCGCCGTACTTAAGTTCTTCCGATATGGGGATCTCGGCGCGGGCGAAGACGAGGCGGGGCCCTAGGAATGGATACTGCACTCCATATTCTGAGCTGGGTGCTTCTTGCAGGCGGCGGTTTTTTCTGTGTCGTCGGTGCTATCGGCATTATTCGGATGCCTGATGCGTTTACGCGCCTTCATGCTGCGAGCGTTATAGATTCGCTCGGCGTAGGCATGATCATCACTGGGCTAATGGTTGAATCTGGACTGACGTTAACGACGGCCCGCCTAGGAATTATTTTGCTTCTGGTGTTTTTTACTAGTCCGGTTGCTGGGCACGCTATTGCGCGTTCAATGCGCCATCGGAACGTTGAACCGGTTTTATTTGAAGATAGAACGAGCGGAGGGAAATAAGATGGAATTTCTCTTCAACCTCATTCTACTTCTGTTTCTTGCTGCGGTTACGATTGGCATCATTGGTGTAAGAAACTTATTTGCTGTCGTCGTTTTAAGTGGGGCCTATAGTTTCCTTATGGCAACCCTGTTGATTGCAATGGATGCTGTTGACGTTGGAATGACCGAAGCCGCTGTCGGCGCAGGTGTATCGACCGTGCTATTGCTCTCTGCACTTCATCTCACAAACACGGAAGAAGCCCCGGCGAAACATTCGAATGTTTTACCAATGGCCTTAGCTCTTCTTACTGGTGCTGTTCTGGTCTATGGGACCTGGGATTTGCCCCGCTATGGTGATCCAGACACCCCAATGAATTCATACGTTGGAGACGAATATATCGAACGTTCTATCCCTGAGACTACGATACCTAACGTCGTAACATCTGTCTTAGCGAGTTATCGGGGATACGACACACTTGGCGAAACGGCTGTTATTTTCACGGCTGGTATCGGTGTGTTGATGTTGCTGTATGGCCGCCGTCGCAAAGGCGACGACGATGAAGGGGATGGCCGGTCATGAGAGGTCACCTGATTCTTCGCGTCGTATCTAAAATCCTAATTCCATTTCTACTCATGTTTGCGCTTTACGTTCAGTTCCATGGCGATTTTGGACCTGGGGGTGGGTTCCAAGCCGGTGTTATCGTCGCTGCTGCTTTCGTTCTGTACGCGTTGATCTTTGGTCTTCGAGCGATGCAAAAAATTATTTCGCCGGCGCTGCTCGAAATTGCTGTGCCGCTCGGGGTG
>Ga0302117_10001906_pt1 | contig 10032 bp, 7 predicted proteins | sample AG5_322_MG_FD_203112 | JGI IMG/M metagenome (GOLD analysis project Ga0302117, IMG submission 203112) | Marine microbial communities from Western Arctic Ocean, Canada - AG5_32.2 | ecosystem: Environmental > Aquatic > Marine > Oceanic | place: Canada: Western Arctic Ocean | collected 2017-10-01 | reverse complement strand
TCCAAAAGTTATCGTCCTGCTGCTTGGCACGAACAACTCGGGCATGAATAACTCAGGAGAGATTGCACTCGGCGTTGCCACAGTCATCAGGAAACTAAGGGGGATGCTGCCTGAAACCAAGATTCTATTGCTGGCCATCTTCCCGAGCAAAGACCCCGGCAAGAACCAGAAAACCAACGGTGCAAATACCTATCTGGCCAAGATGGATGATGGCAAGATGGTCCGGTATCTAGACATCAATGCAAAGTTCATGGATAAGGATGGCAAACTGCGGAACGACGTCATGCAGGACGGGGTACATCTAAACAGGAACGGCTACGCCATATGGGGTGAAAATATCGCCAAAACGCTGGACAAGATGATGAAGTAGATCCAACGCTAGAATTTGGCAGCAGAGTCTAGCCTGCACTATTCAATTTGCACCCATGCCGCGCCAAACAAACTGATATTTCAAAAGCCGCGGAATAGATGATGAGATTTGTTTTGGCGATTATCCCAACGACAAATCTCTATCCGATTAGCGGGCCCGCAAGTTCGAAAACACTTTCCCGGTGGGTTTTGCCGGTAGCGTACCCCGCCATTCATCGAGCAAGTGTAGCAATTCCTTCACCACCTTGGGGTTCTTCTCCTTGAGATCGTTCTTCTCGTAGGGATCGGCAACCAGATCAAAGAGTTCCCAATGGGTGACTTTTGTATTGGTCACGAGCTTCCATTGGTCCTTCGCCACGGCATAGGATACCCAATGGTCGGGCTTGGATGGGCGAGCGGGCCATGGGGCGCCGATCTTCCAGAACAATGGTTTTTCGCGCAAGGCGCGTCCCTTCCCCTTCAAGGCCTCGACTTGGCTCACTCCGTCCGGTTTGTAGCTGTCAGGCAATTTGACTCCCGCGATTTCGCAAAAGGTCGGAAGGAGATCGACAGCTGACAAAATGGCCGTCCTGTCCACTTTTCCCGCGGCCACATGCCCCGGCCAGCGAGCGATGAAAGGTACACCGACCCCTCCCTCCAAAAGGGCTCCTTTGTAGGCTCGGCGACCGCCGGTGATTCCTTTGGCAGCAGCTATTCCGTAACCCGGTCCGGTTGCAGAGTCATAAGACAAAGTAAGCTTGGAGTCCGCGCTTCCTCGAGCAGGACCGTTGTCGGAACTAAAGATCACCAGAGTATTGTTCGTTAAGCTGAGGCGATCCAGAGCATCAAGCAGTTGCCCGATTCTTTGATCGGCATGAAACAAAGTCGCTGCATAAATATTGTGTTTCTCGTCCAGCTTGGGAAATAGCTTCTGCAGCTTGGGGTCTACGTGAAAGGGAGTGTGCGGTTCGTGCATCCAGAGGTTGATGAAGAACGGCTTTTCTTGGGCATGGCTTTTCTCGATGAAGGGGATGGCGCTCTTGACGTCGTCATGAACGAACATTTGGGGACCCGAACAATTGAACGCCCCATAGTCGTCGAAGCCGTACTCGCTCAGAAAGGGAGCGTCGGGAATCATGTCGTTGGCCAAATGCCACTTTCCGTAATGGGCGGTGGCATAGCCTCCTTTTTGAAGAAATCGAGAAAGCAGAGGCGCCTTGGGGTCGAGCCAGTCCGGCATATTGCGCTTCGCATTGCTGGGCACCCATGCAAAGTGACCGTCGATGTTGTATCGAGCGGGAAAATGCCCGGTCATCACCGCCGTCCGACTGGGCGAACAAACTCCGCTGGCCACGGTGAACCGATGAAAGTCCGTACCCTCCTTCGCCAAACGATCAATGTTCGGCGTTTTCAAATAAGGATGGCCATGGCAACCGAGATCCCCCCACCCCCAGTCGTCGGCAAATATAAAGACGACGTTGGGACGCTTGGCGCCTAAAAAGGTTGAGGTCGCCAAGGTGAAAGCCAAGGCGAAGGAAGTAAGACATTTATTCATTTCTTGTTTTTCTTTTTGTTTCGCGAGGGAAGGTGAATCAAGCCCATGAAAGTCGGCTCGATCAATTGAGCGGACCACTCCTGTCGAAGGGCATCCAGTTCACTGAGAATCTTGGGTTTGACCAAGGCAAGGTCACTGGTTTCACCAATGTCCTCCTCCAAATCGTAAAGTTGTGGCTTACCGTTAAGAAAAGGAATGACCAGCTTGTATTTTCCCTTGCGCACGGAATAGCGCTGCTGGTCGAACTTGCGAAGATAAAGAGCCTCGTGAGGCAACTCGGTATTCTCTCCCTTCAGATAAGGGATTAGGTTCACTCCATCAAGTGGCTTGGCCTTGTCCACCTTGGCCCCGGACAAGTCCGCCATGGTGGCGGCGAAATCGAGAGAAGAAACGGGGTGGTCATATATTTTCCCCGCTGGCAAGGTTCCTTTCCATTGCAAGGCAAAAGGAACCCGATGCCCCCCTTCCCACACATCTCCCTTAGCTCCGCGCAAAGGGGTGTTGCTGGAGGCGTTTTTGGTGATTGGTCCACCATTGTCGGAAAGGAAGGCCACGATGGTTTTCTCCTCCAGCTTCTGTTCGCTAAGGCTTTTGAGCAAGAGCCCCACCCCATCATCGACGGCACTTACCATGGCGGCATAGATTTTTCGCTTGGGATCCTTTATGTGAGAAAAACGATCAAGGTACTTGGTAGTCGCCTGTAGCGGGGTGTGGGGGGCATTGTAGGAAAGAAAGAGAAAGAACGGTTTATCCTGGTTTCGCTCCAAAAAAGAGACTGCCTCGCCTGAAAATTCATCGGTCAAGTATTTGCGAGGAGGAACCGGGGTGTGATTTTTCAGAATCCAAGTGCGATAGCTTTCCGCCTCGCCTCTGGCCTTGGCGCTGTCCTTAATCATAAGATCTTCCGGCATGTACTTATGTCCCCCTCCCAAGTGCCCGTAGAATTCGTTGAAGCCACGTTTCATCGGATGACTAGTAGGAGCATGGGCCCCCAAGTGCCATTTTCCGATTATGCCCGAATGGTATCCAACCGGAGCCAACAACTCGGCAATCGTCTTCTCCTTTCGGGTCAAACCCATGTCGGGATCGTTAGGCTTGTATTGTGGATTCCGCTCGAAACCGAAACGTTGCTGGTATCGACCGGTTATGAAACCGGCCCGCGAGGGCCCACAGACCGAATAGGAAACATAACCATTGGTACACCTCACGCCATTTGATGCGATGGAGTCGATATTGGGGGTAGGGATATCCTTGCATCCGTTGAAGCCGACGTCCGAATACCCAAGATCGTCGGCCATAATGACGATCAAGTTGGGGGCAGCCGTCGCAACAACCGGATAAAAAACAACCGGCAATAAAAGGAGAGAGCGAAAATCCATCCTTTTATTCTTATTTCCATACTGTCTCAATGTCTATACGGCAATTCATCTCTCATTCACTAACCCCGCCCCTACGTCGCTTGTGTCAAAATCATCCGACGAAAGGGAAAATTGCGCTTGGCGTTTACTGCGTCTGGCCCATTAATTCGATCGGGTCCAACATAGTCAAACAAGCCTGTCCGTTCGGTCACCTCCCTTCCAAGCGCAAAAAAGACTGCAAAGAAAACAGAATACCAAAAATGAAGAAAACAACGATAATTCACTTATTTGCAGCACTCTCCTTGTTGTTCGTCTTCGCCGCCTACGGATCCGAGGCCGAAAAGAAGCCTAATATCCTGTTCATCTTTACCGACGACCAGTCGCATCGAACTGTAAGTTGCTATCCGGAAGCCCCCGACTGGGTAAATACGCCAAACATCGACTCCCTTGCAAAAAACGGAGTTCGTTTCGCACATTGCTACATGGGAACCTGGTGCATGGCCGTGCGAGCTACTTTGCTCACTGGTCATCAAACCTACGGCATCCGATCCATGCGGATGGAGGGCGAATATCCCAGCAGTACATACGATCCTGAGAAATGCCGATTTTGGCCATCGGTCTTTCGTAATAACGGATATCAAACCGCTCAAATCGGGAAATGGCACACAGGAGTCGACAACGGATATGGTCGCGATTGGGATTTTCAAAAAGTATGGAATCGGCCCGCATTTCCCGAGAACTCCGGAAACTACTTTGATCAACAACTAATCCAGACCAACGGCCCCAAGCCGGTCATGACGCAAGGCTACTCGACCGACAACTACACCAAGTGGGCCGAAGAATATATCCGCGGCGACCACGGAAAGGACAAGAGCAAGCCCTTTTATCTTTGGCTTTGCTACGGCGCCGTACACGGTCCCTTCACCCCGGCCAAACGGCACTTTGATCGTTACCCAAAATCCAAGATCGAGATTCCCAAGGACATTTATCCTTTTCGGGAAGGGAAACCAAAATATTCCCGGGAAAAAGAACAATGGATCCCTGGTCCCGATGGATTGCCGGTCCTAAAGTCGGGCCAATTCGCCGGCCGAACGGTGAGCGGCAAAGCCATCCACGGAAACGACATCCACGCCCTCACTCGCCAATACCACCAAGGCGTTCTCGCGATCGACGAAGGCGTCGGCAAATTAGTTCAGGCCCTCAAGGACACCGGGCAATACGAAAACACCCTCATCGTCTTTGGAGCGGATCAGGGCATCGCATGGGGACAAAAGGGGTTCCAAATGAAACTGGCTCCCTATGACGGCACGATCCGTGGTCCCCTCATCGTAAGTATGTCCAAGAAATTCCCACAAGGGAAGGTATGCAACAAACCGGTTGGAGGAGCCGATCTAGTGCCCACCTTTTTCAAAGCAGCTGGGCTCGAACTTCCTTGGAAAATGCATGGGCGCGACCTTACTCCACTGCTTGAGAGCCCCAAGGGGAAAGAGTGGAAGTCGCCGCTTTTGCTCGCCCACACAGGGATGAGTTACGGGGAAGATTGCGATACCGTGATCGATATGAAGGACGACCCCATTTACCAGAAGCAGGAAGTTCCTTGGTGGGTTTCCCTGCGGACGGATCGCTACAAATACATCCGCAACCTCATTCCCGGAGAAACCGAGGAATTGTACGACATGAAGAAAGACCCCAATGAACTGGTCAACTTGGCCTTCGAAGGGAAACACTCCGCTCTCCTCCGAAAGCTCAGAAAAAAAACCATTTCCGAACTTGAAAGAACGGACTGCGCCTTCGCCAAGAAAATGCCGGCAGTGCGCAAACCATAGCTGGAAAACCGAGCTCATGAGAAAAGGGATTTTTCCATTTATCGCTTCCTGCTTGCTAGGATTATCCCCGGTCTACGCCAAGCCGAACATTCTCTTCATCGCCATCGACGACCTTCGGCCCGAACTCGGTTGCTTTGGCGGCAAGGAGATTCGTTCCCCACACATCGACAAGTTGGCCGACCAAGGAATGGTCTTTAACCGGGCTTATTGCCAAGTTGCAGTATGCGGAGCTTCGCGGGCAAGCTTGATGACAGGGCTTCGGCCCACTTGGAAGCGTTTTCTAAAGTACGACACCTTTGCCGAAAAAGACGCTCCCGACGCCATGACTCTGCCAGAGGAATTAAGGAAGAACGGATACCATTGCATTTCCAACGGAAAGATCTTTCACCACAAGAACGACACCGGAAAACGGAGCTGGAGCGAGGACCCATGGAAACCCAGTATGGGCGGAGCCTCTTTTCTCGACCCAAAGTCAAAATCCATGATTGGCGGGCGGAAGAAGCGCGGTCCGGTTTTAGAATTCCCCGAGGTAGCCGACAGCGCATATCCGGATGGCCAAATCGCGGACAAAACCATTGACGACCTCAAGCGGATGAAAAAGAAGGACAAGCCCTTCTTTCTCGCCTGTGGGTTCATCAAGCCACACCTGCCCTTCTATGCCCCAAAAAAATACTGGGATCTTTACGACCGAGCCTCCCTCGAGCTTGCGGACAATCGTGACCGCCCAAAGGACGCTCCTTCCTCCCTCAGGGGCTCGGGCGAGATTCATAACTACCACAACCGGGGAATGAAATACAATAGCGAGGAATGGCACCGGGCATGCCTGCACGGTTATTACGCCTGCGTAAGCTATGTCGATACACAGATCGGTAAAGTAATGAAAAGCTTGGAAGACTTGGATCTCCGGGAAAACACCATCATCGTCCTTTGGGGCGACCACGGATGGCACTTGGGCGAGCACAACTTCTGGGGCAAGCACAACGTCATGCACCTGTCGACCCGCTCGCCATTGATCGTCGCCGCGCCCGGGTTCAAGTCCGGACAAGCATGCGACCGCCTAGTCGAATTCGTCGACATCTACCCCACCCTCATGGACCTGGCCGATCTGAAGTCCGCAAACAACGGACTGGAGGGAACTAGCTTCAAGCCCCTGCTTGAAACCCCCCGTTTGAAATGGAAAAGCGCGGCTTTCTCAAAATACGGCCCAGCCAGAAGCATCGTCACCGAACAATTCAATTACGCCGAATTCAAAGACGGACAGAAAATGCTTTTCGATTTGGGTGCGGATCCTGATGAGAACATAAATCTAGCCTCCTCGCCGGAGCACAAGAACACCCTCAATCGTTTCGGAAATATGATCAAGGATGGATGGGGCAAGATCTTGCCTCCTAAAACAAAACATTAGACTAAGACTTGGCTCGGCTTAACCGTATTAAGGACATTATATTCAAAAAATCATGACTCTCCCTTTGGTTTTATCTCTTCTCTTTCTCGCACCAACGCTCTGCCTAAGCGAGTCAAGCGTTTCGTCCACAGGCTCAAAGAGTTCGACCGCTTTCGACTGGTCGAACGTGGATACCCAGCGTGGGCAATCCGAACATATCCTTGAGGCCATCAAATCTTGGCATAGCCAAGACGAAAAAGACGGAGGGAAGAAACTGCGGGTGGTCTATTTCCATCCCAAGGACCGTCAACCGCTCAGGGACCATGCAAAGCGCTGGGATGGAATCATGAACGACATACAGGAGTTTCACCGCACTGAGATAAAGCGGTTGGGATACGGCGAAGTGATGCTTGGACTGGAACGGAAAAACGGAAAACTCAAGCTTCACGAGGTTCGCGGAAACGCCAACGACGACGGCACTTACACTTACAAGTCGGGTAGTATGATCCGAGCGGAAGTTTTCAAGGCCCTGCAAGCCAAGGGAATCAACCCACAAGATGAAACCATTCTGATCGTGTGCGGGCTTTCCCGCACCGAGGGGAAAAAAGTCACCATCTATTCTCCTTACTATGGAATGGGAGCAGACCACATCAGTGGTCTTTGCTTCACCGCCGACATGGACTGGCTTTCTATCGAAGGTCTCCGACCCGACCCCACCAAGACCATCCTGCAAGTCAAGGAGCACCGGGGATTCGAACCGTTCACGCTCGCCCGCTTCAACACGACCTACGTAGGCGGGGCAATCCACGAACTCGGGCATGGAATGTCCCTTCCCCATAACTTTGCAACCAAGGAGGAAGCAATACGGGGCACCGCACTCATGGGGGCGGGCAACTACACTTACCGGAAAGAATGGCGGGACGAGGGAAAAGGATCCTTCCTCACCCACTCGAGCGCCCTGCGCCTGCTCGTTCATCCCCTCTTCAGCGGTACGACCAAGCAATGCAAAGACGCTCCCAAGGCAAACTACGGGAAGCTCAATTTGTCCCACGCCGATGGGAAGATTCATATCCGAGGAATCGTCGACTCCGCCATTCCAACAGTGGCCATGATCGCCTACAACGACCGTGAGAACAAGGGTCAGCGCGGATACATGGTAAACAAGGACTACGACGCCACGACCTGGACCTCAGTACTCAGCCCGGCCAACGAATTCCGCATCCGCATCGGCGACTTGCACGGCGGCAACCACCAGATCCGTCTCCTCAGCGTCCATGCCAACGGAGCCACCGTAACCAAACGCCTGCACTACTCGATGAACGATGGAGTACCCGACTTCACCCGGGCCAAAAAAGAAATCGCAAGCATTTTGGCCAACTAGCAAAACTTCGAACTTGCCAACTCGTTTACCCAACCAAATCAGAACCATGAAATTCATAACCTTCGCCACCACTATCTTTGCTTTGCTCTTCTCGTCCAGCCTTTCGGCCGAGCTCAAGATCGAGAAGGACATCTCCTACGGGCCTCACCAGCGCAACGTCATGGACGTCTACTGGAGCACCAAGTTCAAAAATGCCCCCATCGTCTTCACCATTCACGGAGGGGGTTTCAAGAATGGCAGCAAGGGATATTGCAACAAGGACATGATCAAACTCTACATGTCCAAGGGCTGCGTCGTCGTTTCGCCCAACTACCGGCTGAAGAAAGAGGGTTCCTCGGTGACCAAGGACGATTGCGCTCTCGATACCGCCATGGCTGTCGCTTACATTCAGGCCAACGCTAAGAAGTACGGGGGGGATTCCACCAAGATTGTTTCCACAGGTGCCTCAGCCGGCGGCTACATCAGCGCCTGGATCGCCTACCAGAAGAATTGGGAATGGCCAGCCGACGCCAAGTACAAGCCGGAGAAGCTCAATATTGTCGGCTGGTTCGGGAACAGCCCCTTCCTCCCGCCCAACCTCATCAAACAAGTTGGCCCAGGCGACCCACCGGGCTTCGTCATGTACGGGGGCAAGAGGGAACACCCAGCCACCCCCGCCAAGCAGGGGCACGACATTCAGACCGCTCTCAAGAAGAACAAGATCTGGAGCAAGATGGTCTATATCGACTTCCTGGGACACGTTCCGGCCAAGCGCATTCTCTTCAACCCGCAATCTCGGGACAAGGAAACTCACGCCGCTTACCTCGAGTTCCTAGACATGGTCTGTCACGGCAAGGGGAAGCCGACCGGGGGCGACGTAATCAAGGTAAAGCAAGTTAAGAAAAAGTAAGGAGGACTCTCTCATTTTCAATGGCAACGCACTTGCAAAAACCACTGAAAACAGTCCTTGCAACAGCGGCCTTTGCAGCTCTTGCCAACCTTTGTATCTACGCAGACAACCACAAGAAAATTACTCTCGGAAAGATCGACGGTCGCCATTGGCTCGTCAGCCCGAACGGCAAGCCCTTCTTTGCCCACGGCATCACCCATGCCGGCTCCCGGCTCGCCAACCTCGATTTTCAAAAATTTTTGGAAGCCTGCAAGGAGCTCGGTTTCAACGCCTACGGATACGGTTGCCCGCAACCGCTCCGCAAAGACATGCCCTACGTTGCAAGCTGGAACCACCTCGTTCCTATTTCCTACTACCGGGGCAAGAATGCCGTCAAGTTCGTCGACGTCTTCGATCCCAAGGAGGAAGCCCGGCTGGAAGCCGGCGTAAAAGCATACTGCCTGATTAACGCGAAGACCTCTCGCAACGTCATCGGTTATTGTTGGACGGATCTCGGTTCTTGGCCCTTGGAAAACCCTTCGGGCAAGAACTGGGTGGATTTCATCCGCAACTTGCCTAAGGACGCTGCGGGCCGAAAAGCCTACCAATGTTTCCTCGAAACCCGGGAAGGCAATGTTGGCAAAGTAAGCGATCAGGCCTTCCTTCGCCTCATCGCCCGTGAATATTTTCGTATCATCGGAGAAGCTCAACGAAAACATGCCCCCCGCCACCTCATATTCGGAGACCGTTTCAGCTTTAACACGCTGGAGCCCGACGTGATGAAGGAAATGCTACCCTATGTAGACGCCATCGCGATCCAACCGCCTTTCCATGGCCAATTCCCAAAGGAAAAGTTCGACGAAATTCACCAACTCACCGAAAAGCCCATCATTATCTGCGACTTCGCCATCCGCTTCAAGGATGGCGAAAAGGACATCCGCAGTTGGAAACCGGCCGCCGATTCCGTGGCCGCAGGCAAGGCCTACGCCGAATATGTCAGGGCCGCCCTCAAGACCGATTATGTCGTCGGCGTCTTTTGGTGCAACCCGGTCGATACTCCGAAGGGTTTTGGCAAGCCCGGCGTAAAGCAAGGGTTCTTCGGCAAAGGACTCACCGAGCGCCAGGGCCTCCATCAGTCCGTTAAAAAGTTAAATGCCTATCGCGATAAGGTTACGCCGAAAAAATGAGATCACCCGTTCCTCCCTTGCGAGCCGGAAAAAGGTCAGGCAGAGTAAGAATCTTTTTACAAGGGACATTCAGACTAATACAAAAGATAGAATCACCATGAAAAACACATCACGTAGAGACTTCA
>Ga0302117_10001905_pt1 | contig 10032 bp, 9 predicted proteins | sample AG5_322_MG_FD_203112 | JGI IMG/M metagenome (GOLD analysis project Ga0302117, IMG submission 203112) | Marine microbial communities from Western Arctic Ocean, Canada - AG5_32.2 | ecosystem: Environmental > Aquatic > Marine > Oceanic | place: Canada: Western Arctic Ocean | collected 2017-10-01 | reverse complement strand
GCTTCGTATTCTCTACTTACCGACCTTTCTTGAAGTTGATTTACCAGATGCGCATGGGCCATCAAAGTCTTCGCTACCACCATAAGACCGGTAGTGTCTTTATCGAGGCGGTGCACAATGCCGGCGCGGGGCAATTCCTCCTGATTGGAATTGTGATGCAACAGGCCATTCAGCAACGTCCCTTGGCTATGTCCTGCTGCAGGATGCACCACTACATCGGTGGCCTTATTAATTACCAGCAGCTGCTCATCTTCGAAGACAATATCCAGCGGGATTTCCTGGGCAACCCATGACTCCACGGCCTCTAAGCGCGCCTCTACCACCAGGCAATCTCCCGGTTCAAGCCGATCACGAGGCCTTAGCTGCTTACTGTTGACCAGCAACGCACCCTCTCGAATCCAGCTTTGTAGCCGCGCACGTGAATATTCAGGAAACAATTTGGCTGCAATCTGGTCTAATCGATTGCCCGATAACTCTTCGGTAACTTCTGCTTTAAGTGAGATATGACTTGTCATGGCGGCATGATACTTGATTAAGCCGCTGTACACAGCAGGCCTAGTGGAGAGTTCACGGATTACACAGGCATAGCACAGGTTGGGATTGCGGCCGATGCTGTGGTTAAATAGCGTTTTTTTGCGGGCTGGTGATATCATAATCCCTTGGCCACGCGACAGACTTAGCAACAGGAATAACAGTGCGCGCTTCAGTTTTAAGATTACCTCTAATTATCTCTCTATCCCTACTTCTTGGGGCCTGTGGTTGGTTCGATAGTGAAGAAACCGATGAGTTCGCCGGATTATCAACTGAAGAACAGTTTTATCGCCGCGCGTTAGAACAGCTAAATTCTCAGAATTTTCAGGGTTCCATCGCCACTTATCAGGCTCTAGAGTCGCGCTTCCCTTTCGGCAGGTTCGCAGCGCAAGCACAGATCGAAATCGTCTATGCCTACTATAGAAACGGAGATTCCGAGGCTGCGAGAGCAGCAGCCGATCGCTTTATCCGTCTCCATCCGGATAACGAGAACATCGACTATGCGTATTATATGAAGGGGTTATCCTCATTCACCGATGATCGCGGGCTGATCAATCGCTTCATACCCGTCGATCCGACTAAGCGAGACCCAGGTCGGGCGAGCGAATCGTTTTCCGACTTCTCACAGCTACTCGCACTTTACCCTGACAGCCCTTATTCGGCCGATGCTAGGGCGCGCATGGTTTTCCTACGCAACAATCTCGCCGCCTATGAAATTCATGTAGCCAACTACTACCTTGATCGCCGCGCCTATGTGGCAGCGCAAAGGCGCGGCCAGTATGTGGTCGAGAATTTTCAAGGCACCCCGGCTGTAGCCGATGGTGTGGCTATCATGGTGGAGTGCTATCTAAGGCTAGGCCTAAACGATCTTGCCGACACGTCGCTCACGTTACTAAGAGAAAACTATCCGGACCATGCCTCTATCGACAATGACGGTGAATTCATCATCCGCACAGAGATTACTAATCCCTCTCTGCTCTATACGGTCTCATTTGGCTTAATCGGCGACAACCGCGTCGAACCCCCGCTAGCCCCCACTACTAGACCTCTGAGTTCTGGTAGCCAGCAGATTATCGAGACACAGACGCGCCCTGCACCGGAGCGTCGTTCATGGTTTAGCATCCTGACTTTCGGCATCTTCGACTAAATTCCAGAGCACGACTGCCTCTGCCAGACCCATGACGGAGGGCGTACATCTATAAAAATCTCCTACTTTCTGCCTTTCTCGTGTAAACCGTTCTTGCGCTCCTGCGTTTGTATTACTGAGAAAGAGTCATATTGAGTATTGATTAGCCGATATAGTGCAGTACGCAATGTCCAAGCCTGTAGAAAAGTATTCAGATCATAGCGAACAGGAATGGATACTTCTTTTCTTCCGTATCCTAAACAGCCGTATCAATAATTGGTATCGCCGCAACACGGTCAGAAATAGGCATAGAAGCTGGTTAAGCAATACAGAGGGAGAAGACCCGATTCAAATCGCTCCGGCCACTCGTCTGCTGAAGAATTTATCACCAATGAAGGTATGGGCAAACTACAGAGCGCTCTAGAGGGGCTCCCGGCGCGTCAACAACAGGCTTTCCTGTTGCGCGCATGGGAGGGACTAAACGTGAGACAGGCGGCAACAGCCATGGAATACGGCAAGGGAAGCGTTAAGACCAATTATTCGCGAGCAGAGATCAGCAGCAGCGGTTTCAGAGTCTATCGCAGCAGGAACAACGAGTAATCAATCAACGATTTCAGCGCTTCAACGGTCTTAGCAGACCTGATCAGCGGCGCTTGAGGAAAATACATCGACGCTACCAGAATATGTCCCGGGCTCAACGCAGCCGACTAAGAGAACAATTTGAGCAGCGGATGCTGCGGCAATCGAACAGCCGACCCAATCAGCGCAGCGCGCAGCACCAACAGCGCGTTCGCGATGTGATTCGCCAGAATCAAGATATGTTACGGCAGAACAGGAATCAAACTCTGCAGGTACGCCCGCAAACACCGCAACTCCCCAGCGCGACTAGACCACAGTCCCCTCTACCTAGGTAGCACTAATGCCTACAAAGATAGGCCGAAATTATTCACCAATAGGCCAGGCATTCGTGATCGGGTAACGACGGTCGCGACCAAATCCGCGTTGCGTTAGTCGAACCCCTATAGGACTCTGCCGTCGTTTGTACTCATTTAAATCTACAAGCCGTAGCACACGCCGCACTACTTGCTCATCGAATCCTTGCTCAGTGATAGAGGTGGCACTGTGATCCTTCTCCACATACAGCTCCAAGATGCTATCCAACACGTCATAGGGAGGCAGACTGTCTTGATCAACTTGATCTGGAGCGAGTTCAGCCGAGGGAGGGCGATCTATAACTTTTTGCGGGATGACCTCTTCTGCTACAGCTGAGTATTGCGTATTACGATAGCGAGCCAAGCTATAGACCAAAGTCTTAGACACATCTTTTAGCGCATCGAACCCGCCTGCCATGTCGCCATACAGTGTCGAATAACCGACTGCTATTTCACTCTTGTTGCCAGTGGTGAGAACCAACAAGCCCTTCTTATTTGAGATAGCCATCAAGAGAACACCTCTGCATCTTGCTTGCAGGTTCTGCTCGCTTACGTCTGTCTCGGTATTCGCGAACTGCTCCTCAAGGGACTGCATAAAAGCCGAATAGATCCCCTCAATAGGTATCTTTTGATAATCGACACCTAGCTTATTAGCCTGCTGTGCAGCAGCATCGAGACTCAACTCGGAGGTATAGGTAAATGGCATCATAACTGCCTGAACACGATCGCTACCGAGCGCATCCACAGCAATAGCAAGAGTAAGTGCAGAATCGATTCCACCAGACAACCCTAAGACAACTCCCGTAAATTTATTCTTGCTCGCGTAGTCTCGTACACCTAGCACTAGACTTTGATACACCTGCGCTTCCAAGGACAATGGGGCTGCTATCTGCTGCGGGGGAATTTCGCAGGGACTACCAGGGCTCTCGCCTGCCTGGACAAGGACAGGTACCAAAGCCTCCATAAAGCTCGGCGCTAGAGCGTGACATTCTCCGGTTGCGGTAACGGCCATCGAACCGCCATCGAATACTAACTCGTCCTGCCCTCCTACCATGTTCACATAGATTATCGGGAACCCACCCTCAACGCTTCTTTTACGCAGTAACGTCTGTCGCTCGCTCAATTTGTTTATGTGATAGGGAGACGCATTGATGTTGATCATCAATTGCGCGCCTGCGGATCGAGCTTGCATGACGGGCCCGGGCTCCCACATATCTTCGCATATCGTAAAGGCAATTTTTTGACCAGCTATTTCGAGCAGGCAGGCATCAGTGCCACTATCAAAATACCTCTGCTCATCGAATACCTGATAATTTGGGAGATGCTGTTTGCGATAGTTCGCAACCTGCTTCCCATGTTTGATAATCGTTAGGGAGTTGAATAGCTTGTCACCAACTTTTTCTGGATAACCGATTACAAGGTGAGCAGCTAAATTTTCATCGCGAATTCGTTGTAGGGCTTTCTCTATACGCACGGATAGACTCGGGCGAAAAAGAAGGTCCTCGGGAGGGTAACCGGTTAGCGCTAGCTCGGAGTACGCAATAATATCTGGCGAATTTTCCTGAACCACCTCTTTCGCCTTCGCAATAATCAGAGAGGTATTGAAGTCAATATCTCCGACTAAGAAATTGAGTTGCGCCATTATGACATTAATTTTCTGCCCCATATCTATCTCTTCGCTGTTATCCTAAAACCCACACTCAGACAATCGATTAAAAACTGCGACCAATAAGCTTTAGTGATTGTCTTATTGTTATAATGCCCGCCAACGTTACAATTATAACGGAAACTATGGACGAAAGAACCGCACAATATCTAGGCCAGATAAACAACGTATCAGTCGTTTACAATATCTATCGCATTGTCCTGCCACTGGTATTGCTGGTTTCCTCTCTTGGCCCGAGCCCGACTCTTTTTATTCAAGCTTGTACTGCCTACGCGCTTTTCGGTGTAGCCGCTTCCTTCTTCATACCCATTGGCGCGCGCGTTCTTAAGAGCTCGCATATTCTTACTGGCAGTTTAATAATTGATATTTTTACCATTACCCTTTTCACCTGCAGTAGTGGAGGCATGATAAATGAGCTAGGATTGCTGCTAATTATGACTGCTACTTCAGTCAGCATTCTGATTCGCGGCAGGATAAGTACGTTCCTTACTGCCGCGGTTGCTCTTTCGTTGATCTACAGCGAGTTGTGCCTTACGCTCTCCGCAGACAGTTCAGCGAATCAGTTCGTACAAACGGGGACTCTCGGCGCAATATTATTCGTGACCTCATTCTACATCCTGCGGCATCCAGCCTTGCTTTGAAATAGGAAAACCTCTTGGAAATCACACTCGGTTCAGTGCTTTTGCTTGGCATCACCGGCTTTTTGGCGGGCGGCATCAATACTGTGGCCGGTGGTGGATCCAACCTCACGCTTCCAGTACTGATGATCTTAGGCTTGCCTGCGGACATCGCCAATGGTACCAACCGTGTTGCCGTCGCGCTGCAATGTGTTGTGGGCCTGGCAGGCTACGATAAGCACGAAACGCTGGACCGACCCGCATTGGTGCCGATACTGATCCCTTCCATGGTAGGGGGCCTCTGCGGAGCAATAGCAGCGGCATTAATGCCCAATCTATACCTTAAACCGATACTACTCGGCACGATATTGCTAATGGCTTTGGTTATATTGATCAGGCCTGGGGTAATAGCGCCACTACCAGGCAGTAAAAATCTGAGCCCTAGCGACAATCGCAGCGCCTGGTGGGGTCTACTCGCAGCTGGGGTTTATGGCGGTTTTGTGCAAGCTGGGGTGGGCTTCATTCTATTGGCCGCTTTAGCGGGCGGATTGCGCTATGACCTATTGCGGGCTAATGCGCTCAAGACAGCCTGCGCCCTAGCATTTACCAGCGTCGCTCTAATTGTCTTCATCGCTTTCGATCAAGTTTCGTGGATACCCGGCCTGATTCTAGCTGCCGGATCAATGCTAGGCGCACACCTTGCAGTGAAAGTTGCTGTTCGCGCCTCTGCCGAAAGCATCAAGTGGTTTCTATTCGTGATGACGTTGTGTGCCGTAGTAGCTGGACTAGTATTCTAGCAAGAACAACCTGAATTGAAGCTGAAGAGAATACGAGAGCTCTAGGATGATTCAAGATACGTGTAGACTATTTTATTTGTCCCAACAGTAGTGTACTTTACTGGCTGGAGAGAACATGGCCTACTATGTACATCACGGCATATATTCAATCACTGACTAACTAACGTCTCTGCAACTAGCAGCAGGAACCTTGAAAGCAGCAACTATAAAAAAAACTAATAAGAGTATGAACATGTTTAAGAAGCCATTATTTATTTCATTCGCCATCACAGCATTAGCCTGCATTCCGCTGTATTTTCTCAGCACGCAGGAATTCTCACTAACCCTCTCCAATTTCCCAATAATCGCACTTACCTTATTCATCATAGTCTTAGTCAGCAGCTTCTGCGTTCAACTGAACTCAGCTCGAACGGGTGACGATCTCTATGCCGACGACGATAATTCAGCTAGGGAAGCGGGCAGCGTAAAATGGTTCAATGCCAATAAAGGCTTTGGCTTCATTACTCGCGATAGCGGCGATGATGTATTCGTTCACTTTCGCTCGATACGAGGAGAAGGACACCGTGTCTTGCATGATGGTCAGCGAGTGGAGTTTGAAGTCAGCGAAGGAGATAAGGGATTACAAGCAGATGATGTGGCCGTAGCCGGTTAACCTAGGCACCCAAATCTCCTCAATAGTGAGGAGGCTTCTCATCCTGTTCCTCTTGCCCCTCCGCTAGCCCTCTTCCGGCAGCATCTTGCAATTGCTCTTTTATTCCAGACATCTGGGTTATCAACTCATCTAGCTGACGCTGCTGCCTAGCCACTATTGCGTTAAGATCTGACAGCAGATCCTCCTGATAGCTAAATTTAGTTTCCAGCTCTATTAGTTTTTCTTCCATTTCTCTCACTCGCTCCCATTTTGTTAATTCACTTCATCAGCGATTGAGTTATCGGTGACACTTCTGCATTATGTCGTTAATACCATCTCTTATATTACTGCGGCCTAAAAATTGGATTTCTACAAGTAATTCATTACAGGAATATCAAAGCGACATGTTTTACCATACTCCTGTTCACAGTGATGCACCTAAGCGACTCTAGCAGGAACAAAAACAATGGAAAAAGCCCCCGTCAACTGGACGAACATGCTGCTGTTCAGCCTAACTCCGGCATTTGCCCTAATACTGGTGCCTGCGTACGGCTATTTTTACGGCTACGATCTCTATGAGTGGATGGTATTCGTACTCCTGATGGGTTTTTGTGGTATGTCCATAACTGCCGGGTATCACCGCCTGTGGTCACATAAGGCCTATAAGGCACACCCTTTGATTCGGATCATATTTGCCCTCGGAGGGGCCTGCGCACTGCAGAACGACATCTTAACTTGGGCATCGGAGCATCGCCGCCATCATCAATTCGTAGACAACAACGATAGGGATCCTTATTCAGCCGATCGTGGATTCTGGTTTTCTCATATCGGATGGATCCTGCGTGACTACAAAAGTGGCGCAGAGGACTATTCGAATGTTAAAGATTTAATGAAAGACCCCGTTATAGTTTGGCAGAAGAAACACTACTTAACCGTGCTCTTGGTAATGAATATTGGCCTACCTGCATTTCTAGGATTTATTCACGGAGATATTATCGCAGGCTTATTACTAGGTGGGCTGCTCCGTTTAGTCTTGAGCCAGCATGTTACTTATCTAATAAACTCCATAGCACATATGTGGGGTCAACAGCCCTACAGCGAGAATAGCTCAGCTAGAGACAATCCAATCTTGGCATTTATTACCTATGGCGAGGGCTATCATAATTATCATCACACTTTTCAGTGGGACTATAGAAACGGTATTCGCTGGTGGCACTTCGACCCAACAAAGTGGATGATAAGTCTTCTGTCTTTCGCCGGCCTAACTCGCGATCTTAAACGCTGCAATCCTGCACAGATCGAGAAAGCACGCCTCGAGCTTCAATACCTGAAAGCGACTGAGAAATGTGAGCGTTTCGATATTTCGGAGAGCTGGCGGCTTCGACTGGAAACTGAATATGAGCAACTCCTACAGACTCTGCAACTTTGGAGCGAACACAGACAGGCCTGGTACGAGGCTAAAGGCAAACAATTGCAGCAAAGCCTCAATTCTCTTGATCAACTTCAGCTGAAGCATAGTTATAAGGAAGTTCAATATCGGCTGAAGGCGCAGAAACAGCGCTGGCAAAATCTACTGCGTGATCTGGCGCAACCACACCTTCAACTGATCTAGCTGCTCGCTATTCCCGTATGCGATTAAGCGCTACCGCGTTATAGACTATAGAGCTAAACCACTTCGACTCTAATGAGTGTGATGTATCTGAGTTTATCTGTGCCGTAGCTATCGCAAACAATGAAATTCTGGCAGAATTACCTACCCAAGACCCTTGGGCCCACGAACTAAAGACCCATACAACTCACTAGCTCAAAGGCTATCGGAAGGAAACGACATGAACATCAAGCAGAAATCACAAATGCTAGCCCTGTTGACTCTTACTGCAGTTAGCACATCTGCCTGGGGCGTGGAGGAAGGCGATCAAGCACCCATTTTCGACCTACCCTCTATCTATGCCGACCATCCAGCCATAAGCACAGCGAGCCTCGAGGGGAAGACCGTCTATGTAGACTTCTGGGCCTCCTGGTGCGCGCCCTGCCTTAGCTCGCTACCCCTTTATAATGACATCTATCACAAATACAAAGATCAAGGCTTGGAGATAGTCGCTATCAACGTAGACAATCCAATCGAAGACGGCTTGGACTTCTTACTCGATACGCCTCTGGATTTCTTGATACCAGCAGACCCAGATGGCGAAGCTGCCGAGCTGTTCGAAGTTATCGGAATGCCAACGTCTTACTTGATTAAGCCCGATGGCACGGTTACGCTTGTGCACATGGGTTTTAGATCCGGCGACATAGAAATGATTGAAGAAGCTATACAAGATTCTCTAGGCGACAACTAGACTAGCTAGCTCTAGTCACCTGAAGGCCTAATGAGGAGGCAGCTCCATTGCGGCAGTTCCGAACCACCCTACTTATGTCGATTTGCAGCCTTATGCTGATCTCTTGCGTCGACGTGCGGGCTTGGGAGCGCGGCTATCTCGCTAGAGAGGAAATGACATGGGCTCCCGACGCATTGGAAAGCTCCCTCAATGATCACATCTTCTTTAGCAAAGAAGCCTCCTCCGGAGGCAACAACTCGGCAGGTGGCGGCTGCGGCTGTAACTAGCAGCCGGACATAATATGAAGGACAGCGCCTCTCGCAACATTATAGCTCTTTCTACTACTGCTCTAGCACTGCCTGGAATAGCTCTCGCAGATGCGCCGCCTACGCAGAGCACGATCTCTTATAAATTATCGAACTATCAGGAGGACGACCTCTCTCGCTCAGAGACGCCGTTCGGAGACCTAGAACGCTACGACATCGACGTTCATCAGTTTCAATTGGTCTCTCCTCTCGGTCGCAATATGTCTTTGCATGTCGACGCGAACTACGAATCGCTCAGCGGTGCATCACCCTGGTACACGAGTCGCTCTCTAGATGGCGAGCCCATAGTAAATTTAAGCGGCGCGAGCGGCATCAGCGACCGACGCACGGAGCTCAGCATCGGGAGTCGCTACTATTTAGAGAACGGTAGCTTTGGCGGAAACATTGGCTACTCCGAAGAAGATGACTATCGCGCCATTTATTTCGGCTTCAACACAGAAAAGCACTACAACAACGACCTCACCACAGTCTCGGCAGGCCTCAGCTATTCATCGGATAAGGTGTTTCCAACCGATGCCGCGCTCTTCAATCGTGTCGAAGAGGATGACAAACAGAGCTCTTCACTTTTCGTTTCCGTCAGTCAAATTATTAATCAAGTATCCAGCTTTCAATCAGCGTTAAGCTTTACAGAACAATCGGGGTTTCTAAGCGACCCGTACAAGCTTAGAGACTTCAGACCGGATGACAAAACGCAGATAGCATGGAGCAATTCCTACAGAAGATTCTTCGTTTCCGCGAATGCCGCGCTGCATGTTAACTACCGTTACTACCACGACGATTTTGGTATCAGCTCTCACACGAGCGACTTATCTTGGCACCAAAATCTCGGGCGCACGTTCCAGATAGTTCCTACGCTGCGTTACTACAATCAATCTGCGGCAGAATTTTTTACCAACGTCGATGACTTCCTTAACCCCATTAGCGAGTATCAATCTAGCGACTACCGCCTCTCAGCCTTCGGCGCTGTTAGCGGAGGCTTTTCCGTAATTGCAGACATGAATTCTTGGAAGGTCACATTAACTGCCGAACGCTATTTAGCAAATGACAAGTATTCCGCCTACGATGTTTCACTGCCAAGCACAGCACTA
>Ga0302117_10001900_pt1 | contig 10043 bp, 5 predicted proteins | sample AG5_322_MG_FD_203112 | JGI IMG/M metagenome (GOLD analysis project Ga0302117, IMG submission 203112) | Marine microbial communities from Western Arctic Ocean, Canada - AG5_32.2 | ecosystem: Environmental > Aquatic > Marine > Oceanic | place: Canada: Western Arctic Ocean | collected 2017-10-01 | reverse complement strand
AGCCGGAAGGCCCGTTGCCCATGCCGGAGCATCTGCTGCTCGAGCCGGTCGTCAGCACCGACCGCGCCGGGGGCACATCGGCGCTTGCCTCCAATCCATGGGCACCCATCGTGGCAGTCGCCGGCCAAAAACAGGCGCTGCTCTACCACACTGAGACGCTCGAGCTGCTCGGTGTACTGCCGTATGATGGTGGCTTCATCGAGTCGCTCACCTTCAGCCGAAACGGCCAACTGCTCATCGCCGGAGGAGGACGCGGCGGCAAGGCCGGCGGTATGGTCGCGTGGGATGTCAAGACCGGCCGGCAACGCATAGCGCTCGGCAAGGAGTACGACACCGTGCTCGCCGCCGACATGATGGCCGACCTCACAACCGTCGCCCTCGGCGGCCCGGGCAAGCGCGTCAAGATGTTCGAGCTGCCCACTGGCGATCCGCTGTACAACATCAAGAAACATTCCGACTGGGTGATGGCTGTTTCCTTCTCGCCAGACACCGTGCTGCTGGCCACCGGCGATCGCAACGGCGGCCTGCACGTTTGGGAGTCGTTCACCGGAAATTTATTTTACACGCTCAACGGCCATGGCGACGACATCACGCAGCTAAGTTGGCGACTGGATTCCAACGTACTCGCTTCCGCCAGCGAGGACGGCACCGTGCGCCTCTGGGAAATGATCAATGGCAAACAGGTCAAGAGCTGGACCGCGCACAGCGGCGGCACGCTCTCGGTGCAATTCAATCACAACGGCGAACTCGTCACTGTCGGCCGCGACAAACAGGTCAAAATTTGGGATCAGAACGGCAAGCAAAAACGGGCGATCAAGAGCTTCAAAAGCATCCCTCTCGAGGCCGTGTTCTCCCATGACAACAAGCGCGTCATCGTCGGCGAATGGAACGGCAGCGTAACCGTTTGGGACGCCGCCAACGGCAAGCCGCTCGGCGAACTCTCCGCCAATCCGCCGACCTTGGCCAAGCGACTCAACGCGGCCCGGCGCTTGGCCAAGGCCACCAAGGCCGACCGCCAAAAAACCAGCGAAACCCACGAGCAAGGCAAGACCAAGCTCACCGTCGCCGGAGTCAATCTCAAGAAACACCACGCCACTGCCAAGGACAGTTTCGCCGGAAAACAGCGAGCCGAAAAGCAACTGGCCATAGCACAAATCGCTCTTGACCAAGCGCAAAACCAACTGGCCAACGCCAAGACCAAGGTCGCCGAACGGAACGAAGCCCAAACCAAGCTACTTGGCGAACAGGACGCCAACACCGCCGCCTTGGCTAAGGCCACGACCCAACTGCCAGGATTGAACGAGCAAGTCGGGTTTCTCACCCAACAACTCGCCTCACTCCTCGACGTCCAAAAACTCACCGACGAAAAAGCCAAACAGACCGGAGCCGGCGCCGAGTTAAAAACCGCCGCAGAAAAATCCGAAGCAGCCACGCAAGCGATGAGCGCCGCACTCAAAGCCGCCAAGGCGCAACACGATGAAACCCTTGCCCGGACAAAATCACTACCGGAAACGATCGTCGCCGGTCAAAAGGAAATCGAAAAAACCGCCGCTGAAACCACCCTCGCCCAAGCGACAGAAAAAACCGCGCAGCAACAATTTGAAGAGAGCAACAGCCAAATCAGTGAAGCACAAAAAAACGTCCAGACCGCAACGGCGGCCGTCGAGAAAGCCAACAAAAAGGTTGCCGCCGCAAAGTCAACCGTTGACACCTCGATGAAAAAGGAGAAAGAACAACGAACAAAACTCGAGCAAGCCAGCGCCGCGCGCGACGACGCAACGCGCCAAGTCGCCAAGTGGAAAGCCGCACAAATCAACGTTCGCCGTCTCGGCGAAAAACTCGCACTCCAAAAGTTGCAATCCGAACTGGAGAGCTACACCGCCGCAACCGCCGTGGCCAAGGCGGAATTAAGCCGGGCGCAAGCCGCCTTCGCCGCCGTGCAACAACAACTCGCCAACGTGCCGACACAGACAAAAGTCGGCACCACAAAACTGCAAAGCCAACTGGATGCGTTTGGCCGGGAAAAGGGGAAACTCGACGCGCTTGGGCAACTACTCGCCGACAGGAAGTCGTTCCAATTAAAAATAAAATCCACAGCCAGAGAGACCGCCGAACTCGCAGCTGCCGAACCGGACAACCCAACTCTGGCCAAAGCGGCCAGTCTCCTGAAGGAAACCATCACCCTTCTCAGCAAAGACATCGAATCCGTCCAGTCCCGGCTAAACACCCAGCAAAAATCAACAGTCGCCGCCAAAACCGCCGTGGCCACAGGCAAAAAAGATTTGAACCAACTCAAACTGCTCTCGGAAAAACTGGAAGCGAACATCCGAATAAAGACAACAATCACTAAGTCAGCAACCGGGAGGCACCTGAAAATTTCGGAAGAGGAAAACTTCTTCGCCGGGAAAGTCGCGACCCAACAGGCCAAGGCGGACAAAACCTCCGAATATTACTTCGCACTCCTACCAAATTAATGACGTAATCTAGACTTAAAACTGGTATGTGTTTGCCGATAACCTACTCGTTTAGAAAACAGTAGGAAGTTGGTGATATGCTCCGCAGTTCAAACACTACTTTCCAGCTCTTCAGGTTGTTTAGTATTGCAGTTTGTAGGCCTCAGACGAGTCACAGGTAATCTGGATCATCAGGCAGCCTCCGCTAGACTCCATGACCCTCAGCTCGGTTTGAATAATTCCGCATCTCTCCTCTTGATCATCACGTGTCTCTTACCCCCTCATCTTTCTCTCTTGCCCCTTAGCCCCTGTAGCACAGTCAGTTGGCCTAACTTCTGGCATCTTCATCATTCACCCGTCTTACCGCCATGTTTGAGGAGGATATCTTATTGATCAATTTCCGTTGTGGATTGTCAGCTCTTAGGCTGAAAACCGCTAATAGTGTAGGGACGATAATACTCGCGATAAGCATTCCCTTATAGCTGCCGGTTAGATGTTGGCATAAACCAAATAATAGTGGCCCAAGTCCACTTCCAATCACCATTGCGGACATGTTCACTCCACTGATTGCTCCAAGGTGAAGCCGTCCGTAGAAACGAGGGAATACGATCCCCGTCAAACTTACGAAACCCCCGCTGGCAATACCGTTGCCGATTACATACGCCGGAACTCCTCCGGGTTTATTTAGGAAAAACATGCCGAGTGCAGCCATGATACAGCCAAGATTCATAACGAACAAAAGAGACTTCAGCCTCAGATGGGTATTTATGATCCCAAAAACCAAATTGGTTATTACGCTCGTTGCTGCAATAGGAACAAACAGTGAGAGAATCCGATCACTCTCTAAATTGTATTCTCCTCCTAGTGACAGTATGTGGAACGTGAATGCTGTTGCGTACAATCCATAAAAAGAAAATGTAATGTTGAACACCCAAAAGGAGTAGTCTTTCATCGCTTCACCACGAGTGAACTCCCGGCTTAAATACATGTCTGGGTTGTCTGCCTTTCTCATCGGCATACTACCCCCATCCATTTTCAAGCCATCTTCCTCTGGTTCATTTCGGAAAAGCAACCAAGCCAAAGGACCCATTACAATTAGAGTGGTTACTCCCATCGTAAACCAAGCACCATCATAACCGTGTCGTTCAATCAGCCAATTGAGCCCTTGTGGGGCAATCGAATAACTGAATGACACTAGGACCCCGCTAATAGCCAAGGCCAAACCACGTTTGTGATTGAACCATTTCCCGATAGCGTTTCGGCATGTCAAGGACAGCACACCTTGAGCTGACGCACGGATAAGATAAAAGCCAATACCAATCACCACAAACGCCGCAACACCAGTGGGCATCACTTTGCCAAGCGCATGACTAATCACTGCCACCTTGGACATGTATAATAAAATCAACCCGGTCGCAATGACCGAAGCAACGGCCATCTTCCGTTCCCCCCATTGATCCAAGACGTTTCCAAGCCATGGAAGTGTCAAGCCACTCGCGACAGTTCCAAGGCAATAAGCCAAACTAAGTTCCACGCGTCTGAGACCAAGTTCCTTCATCAACACATCCGTAAAGACACTAAACCCCATTGTTTGGCCAGGAATGCTGAAAATAGAACCGATTGTCGCCACAAAAACAATCACCCAACCATAATAAACGGGACAACGGCTTGGTGCAAACGGTGTCCGCACACCCCAAAAGCCTCCATTACTTTTAGGAAAGGAGGGGGGAGGCATTTTTTGGATTCCAGCTCACAGTAATTACACCTCCAAAATAGGAATGCCACTATCCTTACAACGTCTCACACCAAGAGCACGGCTGCGATTGTTGTTAGCATCAGCTTCATATGCCTGAAGACCATTAAATATTAGCAGACAACACGAAACAGTCCAACACCAATAAGCTTTTCGGATGGAAATCCCACTGGCGTGTTGACTGCGCGAAGGTGGTGAGTAACGTCATAACGACGTTGAACAGGTATCGGAAGATTTATCCCCCTTAAGTTTTCGACTCTCCGCCTGCCTTGGCTATGATCTTGTAAAGAGAAGTCTAAATTACCGTTAGCTCTCAATTTAATTAGTTTACCTGTACTCTGCTGGGTGCTTTAGTCAGCCGTTGTACAAGTGACTCTCGATGACGAGCTTTATTTCAATTCAACAAAGATCTAGCTATGTGCTTCTGTCGATCACTTGGTTGAGTGCTGCTGTACTTGGTCAAGCGATTACGGAACCCGTGGTTGTGAATTTCTTGGAGGAGTATTGTTTGGAATGTCATGACGCGGAGACCGCCAAGGCGGACTTTATTTTGGAACCTCTGCATTTTGATTTTGAGAAACCAAGCACGGTGGATGTTTGGCAGAAGGTTCTCGAAAAACTGGAGACCGGCGAGATGCCTCCGAAGAAAAAATCTCCCCCGCAGTCGGAAGCCAGGAGGGTGGTTTCGGATTGGATACGTGACGAATTTTCCAAGGCTGGGGTTCCAGCACTGATCGACCATAAAATCCAATCGCCAGAGTTCGGGAATCATCTGAACCATGAAATGCTCTTCAACGGTTCACAAAAAGAGCCGGCCTCGTCGCCGCCGAGGTTATGGCGATTGAGCCCATTTATTTACGATCAAATGATCGAAGGACTCGGCGGGTTGCGCCATGTTCGATCTGTACATCAGCCTTTTGCGTTGGATGAAAGTAAAGGCGTAATTTCGGATTTTTCCTCCGGGCAATTCGCGGGTGATGCGACATTGCAGTTGTTAGTGATGAATTGCCAGTCGATCGCCGAATACCAGACGGTTGGTATTTCAAAACGCGATCATGAAGGCATAATGCAGCGACATCGCAGCGTGCCGGACGTGTTTCGTCCGATCGTTGAGTCAGATAACAAACCAAGTCCGGAGCAATTGCGAGCGGCGGTCCATTTTGAGTATAAACTAATCCTAGGACGAGAAGCGACGGAGGCTGAGCTTAGTCAAGCGTTCGGGTATCTAGGCAAGGCGCAGGCAAATGCCGGTCGCGTGCGTGGGTTTCAGTCAATGCTTGTTTCAATCATGCTCAAGCCGGAAGCCGTTTATCGATTGGAGGTTGGTTTGGGCGAGGAAGATAAGTTCGGCCGCCGCCGCCTTTCAGGAAATGAACTCGCTTTTTCCTTGGCATTTGCGTTGACCGACAAGGGGCCTAATCAAATTAGGGTTGGCGGTAATGAAGGCGAAACACTTTCCGAGATTACCAAGGCAGGAGGATTAGACTCGCCTTCAGACATTCGCCGAGTGGTGATACAGATCCTCGATGAGAACGATATGTCTACTGCCGACTACACGATGTTTGCCGAGAACCACAAGGTTCGAAACACGCGTGTACTACGTTTCTTCCGTGACTTTTTTGGTTATCACCACGCTCCAAGAGTTTTCAAAGATGAAAACAGGATCAATATTGATAGTGGCTTTGAAACCGAGAGAATAGTTCACGATGCTGATCAGTTTGTAATGCATATTTTCGATGAGGATCGCGATGTGTTCCGGCAGTTACTGACCTCCAATAAATATTTCGTAGCGTATCCCGGTTCGTACGAAAAGTTTGAAAAGGATCTGAATTACATCCGTAATAATGTAAATGATGCGAATTTCAAAAACAACGAGAAGTACATCGCCCGATTGGAGGCAGAGGATAAAATACCTATCCCGATCGAAGGCACTTCCAGTCGAACGTATGTGAAATTTTATAATCTGTTTCACGAAACCTGGGGATATCAAACCAAGCAGCCGTTTTCACTTCCGGAGAATCAGCGTGCCGGAATATTGACCCACCCTGCTTGGCTAATCGCCTGGTCGGGGAATTTTGACAATGACCCAATCCGCCGTGGCAAATGGATTTTAGAACATCTTTTGGCGGGAACGATTCCGGATGTACCGGTAACGGTCAACGCGGTTGTTTCGGAGGATCGGGGGCTGTCGTTGCGGAACCGGCTCAAGACAACTAAGTCGAACGAATGCTGGAATTGTCATCGCAAGATGAATCCGCTGGGTTTGCCTTTCGAAAGCTTTGACGACTTTGGTCGGTTTCGTAAAACCGAGATGCTTGATGAAATGCTTTCCATCTTTCCGGAACGACACCGTGACGCCAGAACGGTTCCTGTTAAAACAAATGGAGAGATTGCAGATAGCGGCGACTCATCGCTCGACGGCCCGGTTGCCGATGTGTTTGAGTTGGTTCATAAACTCGCCAACTCGACGCGGGTTCGTCAATCGTTCGTTCGGCATGTGTTTCGATTTTGGATGGGGCGCAATGAGACTTTTAAGGACTCCCCAACACTCATAGCAGCGGACAATGCTTACATTGAGAACGGAGGAAGCATGAAGGCAATGATTGCTTCTTTGCTGAGTTCCGATTCGTTCCTGTACCGAAAATGAAACCCCCTAAATCATCCCTCAATCGTCGACAGGCTTTAAAAAACTTGTCGGGCTGCATTGCGGCTCCCTTGCTGATGCCGTTCGCCAATCGGTTGACGGCAGAAGCTCGTGGAGAGTTGCCTCGTCGATTTTTATTCGTGATAAAGTCGAGCGGCCTAACGCCGGCGGAGCTGGTCCCGAAGGATCTCATCGCGGAATACATACGACCAGGAGAAGAGAAAGGATGGCCAAACGAGCTTAAGCAAAGCGACAAACTGATCGACCTGCCATTGGCTAAGCGTGATTTGCCGGAATCCCTGGAGCCGTTAAATCCGTTCAAGGATCAGTTGACAATTCTTCAGGGGTTGTCCGGTAAGATGTGTCGAGGAGGACACTCGGCTTGGTACGGCGCGTTGGGATGTTATTATACCGGTAACGAGGGAACCCCGGGTCGAGCTGCTTTTGCCACTATCGATGGCGCATTGGCTAATGCCTTGCCGGCCATCTTTCCGCATGTGGGTTTAACCTTGGGGGGCAAGGTCCTTTCCGGCGTGAAAAACTCGGTGGTATATCCGGGGATATCAGCGCTTGGCCCCGATCGGCCATTGCCGTATCAGGCGAATCCGGCAATGGCCTATCAGGATCTTTTTGGGGTGGCCGTGACCGGTAGTAAGTCTAAATCGGAACAAAGTTTGCAGACGCTCCTGCTGGATCACATGGTTGACGATATCAAGCGTTTTCAGCGCGAATTGGGAAGTGCTGACAAGGAAAAGCTCAACCATTACTTGGGAGCGTTCGAGGGGCTGCAGGATCGCCGCAGAAAACTAAAGGGCCTTGAGGCGGAAATCCGGGATAGTGTCCCGGAAATCAGTGACAAGTTTAGTTCCGAGGTGGAGACGGATCGATTGGAATCTCACTTTGACATTGCGGCGGCGGCATTGGTTTCCGGCATCACAAACGTGGCGACGGTTCGAGCTGATACGCTTGATGTGACGTATCGAGGGCTTGGGATTTCAAAACACGTTCATGGGCTGGGTCACGCTGAATCTGTCAACGGCATGACCTCGAATGAGGCGCGGAATCGTATTCGCAGATTTCATATGGAACAAATTAGTCGTGTGGCTGCTAAGCTCACATCCGTGCCGGAGGGAGCCGGCACAATGTTGGATCATACGCTAATTGTGTACCTAAGCGACGCAGCTGAAAAGCATCACGGTAGTTGCACCGAATGGCCTTTTCTTTTATTGGGAGGCCTTGGCCAGGCGAAGGCAGCAAGCGGGCGTTATTTGCAATATCCAAGCTACGGTAAAAAGGGTCAGCGCACGATCGGCAATCTTTACAACACATTCATGGAATACGCGGGCAAACCGCAGGATCAATTCGGCCGCTTGGATTTGAACATTGACGCAGAATTACAGCGAGGCCCCCTGCCAGAGCTGATCTCGTAGTGTTAGGGCAAACGATTGTTGTGATTAGGAGGTGTTTCATTTCCCTTCAGCTTTCAATTCTTCACCCGTCTTACCTCCGTGTGTGCGCAGGAGGTCGGCGGTTTCTTTTTTGGCCCAATTTAGCGGCGTTTCACCACTACCATTCGTCTCATTTACATCAGCTCCTTCGGCGATTAGTAGTTCGGCGACTTCCCTGTGACCTTCATGAGCCGCAATAAACAAAAGAGTCCCTCCACCAACCGCCTTCACATTCACATCCGCTCCATTAGCAATGGCTTTTTTGATGGCCTTAACGTTTCCTGTTGCCGTTGCTTCAATCATCGCACGATTTGCTTGTGGGTGTTCTGGTTTTGCTGTTGTAGGTGCTGTTGCTGCAGCAACCGTCTCAACTGGTTTCGCTTCGGGTAAAGGAGTCGACGGCTGCGCCTCACCACACCCCACCAGAAGCACGGCTGCGATTGTTGTTAGTAGGAGGTGTTTCATGTCGTGCTTGGAAGTTAGCATATGAAAAGATGATTGTCGCCAGCAATTTTAATTATCTTAGCACCCCCCTCAGCTTGTGATCTTGTCCTCATAAAATCTCTTGGAGTAGATCACACACACATATTAATGATCAGCAGCATCCCCCTACCCACCCCGCTGCTGCCCCCCCCCTGCACTTTAAATTTAAAACTTCAACCGCTGGGCCTTACTTCTGAGCGTATGTGTCATTTAGATGACTGTAGACTCTTCCGATTAGGACGCCACCATCTTTGTGCCCCGCCCAATGGGCGATGGTGAGGTAATCAATTCCACTCATCACGGCATAACTGATGAAATGATGCCGGCATTCATGAAAAACCCAAACCCCGGGCAACCGGCCTGATCCCTAATCTTACGTAAAGACTACTTCAGATTTCTGGCAGGCCGATCGTCCGTTCCCCGGCGCGGTGCGGGAAAGAGATAGACAGAATCCTGCTCCCGCCGGCTGTGCATGGATTTTAGCTGGGCTGCCAAGGCCGGATTAAAGTTCACCAACCTCGCTTCATGGTTCTTGGCCAGCCCATCGGCACCCACCCAGAGTTGCTGCCGCTGCCAGTCCACATCCGACCACCTAAGCCGCAGCGTCTCATTCCGGCGAGAGCAGCAGCAGGCCATCAGGCGCAGGTAATCTGAGAGCATCCGTACAGAGCCGGTTGATGTCATCAACGGTAAAGAGCGAACGCTTTTTGGCTTTCCACCGGAGGGGTTTCATCCTCTCGGTGGGCAGACTCTGAATCAGTTCCAAGTCCTGTGCATGGTAGAGCAGGTTATTGAGTACCGTCACGGCAAGATTGGCCGTCCTGCCGCTTTAGCCCCGGGAGAGCCGCTCAGTTCTAAATCCAAGGACTTGCGCGGTGCTGTGACGCGGTTAATGGGAATGGGCCCAAGCCACGCCTCCCATTGCCTAAGGAACATCTCTTCCGTCTTGATGGTACGCTCCCGTTTCTGGTGCCGCACAGCCTCAATGTAAACAGGCCAAAACTCCGGGAAAAGTGCCACGCTCTTCTTCCTCCTGTTCTGTTCCGTAGGCTCTGCACGCAGCCGCGCCAACGCATCCTTGGCTTCACTTAAGCTGGAAGCATCCAAGCCAAGCGCCGTTCCCGTTTGCCCCCGTTTGGATCCTCAACAGTAATGCGTGCGTAGTAGGTGCTGCCGCGTAACCAGAGACCCCTTACCGGTTGGCCACGACGATCCACGACCTTGGTGAATTTCCTGTTTCTGGGAGGCCCGAAAAAATCCAA
>Ga0302117_10001890_pt1 | contig 10066 bp, 7 predicted proteins | sample AG5_322_MG_FD_203112 | JGI IMG/M metagenome (GOLD analysis project Ga0302117, IMG submission 203112) | Marine microbial communities from Western Arctic Ocean, Canada - AG5_32.2 | ecosystem: Environmental > Aquatic > Marine > Oceanic | place: Canada: Western Arctic Ocean | collected 2017-10-01 | reverse complement strand
GAATTCGAAACGCGCAAATACGAGTTGGAGCAGGCCGGCCTGCGTCTCGAACGGACCCAGCTTGACTTGGCGCATACGGTGATCTTGGCGCCTTTTTCAGGTGTGATTACCGAGCGCTACGTACAGGTCGGCGCTCGGGTGGGGGGCAGTAGCAAGCTCTATGACCTGATCAAACTAGACGATATGATCGCCCGCGTCTTCGTTCCCGGTCAGTATTTGACGGCCATCAACAACGGCCAACTGGGCGTTATCTCCTCGGAATTTCTGCCTAATAAAAGCTTCGAAGGTTGGGTCAAGCGCATCAGTCCGGTGGTCGATCCGCGCAGCGGGACCTTTAAGGTGACGGTCGGGGTACGCGATCACTTTGAGTATTTGCGGCCCGGCCTTTTTGTCAATGTGCGCATTGTCACCGACACCCACGAAAGGGCGATATTGATTCCGAAACAGGCGGTGGTTTACGATGGCGGCGATAAGTTCGTCTTTGCCGTCGTCGATACAGTCGCGGTGCGGATCAAGTTACAGCCCGGTTTTGAGGATGTCGAATTCGTCGAGGCGATGGCGGAGGTCAAAGAGGGCTCACCGATTATCGTCGTCGGCCAGAACGGACTCAAAGACGGCACTCGGGTGCGCGTAGTCAATAAGGATTGGGTCCCTAAGGTCAGTGCCGAGGCCGCCTCTGACGACGAGGGTTAGACACCGCATGGAAGATCCTAAAAGCACATCGGCTTTTACGATCACGACCCGGCGGCCGGTCGCCATACTCATGGTGGTGCTGGCCGTCTGCGTATTCGGTGGGGTATCCTATCAGCGGCTTTCGCTGAACCTCATGCCGGATATCTCCTACCCGACATTGACGGTGCGCACCGAGTACCCGGGCACAGCGCCCGAAGAGGTTGAAACACTGCTTTCGCGCCCGCTGGAGCAGGAACTCGGGATTGTACCGCACCTAGTCAATATTAGTTCCATTTCCAAGGCCGGGCAGTCGGATATCATTCTCGAGTTTGAATGGGATACCGACATGAATGTCATGTCCCAGGAAGTGCGGGAAAAAGCCGACCGCGTCTTCTTACCTCAGGACGCCAAGAAACCTCTGTTATTGCGCTATGATCCTTCGCTAGACCCGATTATGCGCATCGGTCTGCACGGTCCGCAGGACCTCTTTGCGCTGCGCTATCTGGCCGAGCACGAGATCAAGCGCGAGTTGGAGGCGTTGGCCGGGGTGGCGGCGGTTAAGGTCAAGGGCGGCCTTGAAGAGGAGATTCACGTGGCGCTGAACGAGCGCCAGATCTCGGTGATGGGCTTGGATATCGCGCAGGTCAACCAGCGGCTGGCGCAAAATAACGTCAATCTGCCCGGCGGCAATTTGCGCGAAGGGCAGGTCGAATACCTGATCCGCACGCTCAACGAGTTTCAGACCATCGATGAGATCGCCAATTTGATCGTGGCCAGGCAGGGCGACGCCGATGTCTATCTGCGCGATATCGCAGTGGTTTCCCGCGCCAACAGGGATCGCGAGATCATCACCCGAGTCAACGAGGCCGAGAGTGTTGAGATCGAAATCTACAAAGAGGCCGACGCCAATATCGTCGCGGTGGCTGAGCAGGTGCGCAATACGCTCTACGGTTTGCCGCCGCAGCGCGAATATGTCGAGCAGTTAGCCCGGGCGGCTGAAGGGGAGCAAGAGGAGCAAGAAGAGCAAGGGGAGGAAGAGGAGCAGGCGGCTGAAGAAGAGAGTGAAAGCGACAAAGAGGAAAGAGAAAAGGAAGAGCGGCAAGCGGAAAAAGAAGAAGCGGCGCGCAAGGCCATCGAACATTTGCGTTTGACGGATTTTATCAGCTACCGCCTGCCCGAAGGGACCGAGCTAGAATTGCTTTCGGACCAGTCGGGTTTTATTAAAAACTCCATCGAAGAAGTCGAGACCAGCGCGATTATCGGCGGCGGCATGGCGGTGCTGGTGCTCTTTATATTTTTGCGCAATATAGTACATACGCTGATCATCGGTCTGACGATTCCAGTTTCTATTGTCGCGACATTTGCGCCGATGTTTATGTTCGACGTGTCGCTCAATATCATGTCGCTCGGCGGGCTGGCCTTGGGGATCGGGATGTTGGTCGACAACTCGATCGTCGTTCTGGAGAGCATTTTTCGCTGTCGAGAGGAGGGCGACGACCTAGTCACTGCGACGGTCCGCGGCACCGGCGAGGTGGGCACCGCGGTCTTTGCCTCGACGCTGACGACCATTACCGTGTTTTTCCCGATTGTCTTTGTCGAGGGTATCGCCGGGCAGATTTTCGGCGATATGGCGTTGACGGTAGTGTTTTCGCTTTTGGCTTCGCTGGGCGTGGCGTTGTTTTTTATTCCGATGCTCGCTTCGCGCCGACTCAATACCGAAGGCGGTTTGGCCGAAGAGTTGGGCCGCAGCGACTTTCTACGCTTGCAGGCGCTGAGCCGCGCTCGCGCGGAAATCGCCAAAGAGGGCGGCATGCTGCAGAAAGTGCCAGGCATCGCCTTGGCCTTGCCCTATATGGTCTATGAGGTTTTGTTGCGGGTGCTCTTGGCGGCGGTGACGCTGGTGGCGGCGGTGCTCAAGGCGGCTTTTATCCTCGTCAGTGAATTACTATGGTGGTTGATCAAGCCAATCGAGCACTTCTGGATCAAGCGCGAGCTTACTTTTCAGTGTTGGATCAATACCTGGGCTGCTGAGACCCGCGTTGGCAAGTGGACCTTTTTCGAACGCGTCTGGCCGGGCATACTCACTTTCGAGTCACCGGTGATTCTCGCCGAGACCTTGCAGCGCTATTGGCGTTGGGTCGTCGGGTCGAAACGATTGATATGGAAGATCCTCAAGTTAGTGATTTTTCCACTCGCAGTGGTCTATTTGGTGGGGGTGCGCTTTGTGCTAGGCACGGTGCTGCGATTGGTGGCTATCGTCTTACATGTGGCGCTGATGTTGGTGGGGTTGGTGGTAGTACTGGCGCTCTTTCTGCTGGCGATGGTGCTGATGCCGCTATTCTTGCCGGTGCTCTATCTATTTGAAAAGTGTTTCGGGCTGATACAACGGGGCTATCCGTTGCTCTTGGGCTGGGCGCTCAACCAGCGATTTTTGGTAATCGGCGGGGTGTTGGCCGCGATGCTATTCTGCTGGCAGAAGCTATTGCCCGAACTGGGTACGGAGCTGATTCCCCAGGTCTACCAGGCCGAGTTCAACCTCGATCTCAGCCTGCCGGTGGGCACGCCGCTAGAGAAGACCGCCGAGATCGTGGGCCAGATCGAGAAAATCGTGCAACAACAACCCGAAGTCGAGCGCATGGCGACGACGGTGGGCACGGACCGGTCGGCGAGTTCGTCGTCGGAGGAAGGCGAGCATACGGCCCAGGTGACGATCCGTATGATGGAGGGGGCTAACGCGGCGCAGGAGGATGTGCTGATCCGGCGCTTGCGGGATCTGGTCAACGATATCCCCGAGATCGAGGTCGAAGTATCGCACCCAGCGCTCTTTAGTTTTAAAACGCCGATTGAGGTCGAGATTCGCGGTTATGGACTGCGCGAATTGCGGCAGTTGAGCTTAGAGGCCGAGTCTCGGATGGCGAGCCTGCCCGGATTGGTCGACGTCAAGTCGTCGTTGCAGGCGGGCAATCCCGAGCTGCAGATCAGCTACAAACGCGACCGACTGGCCACCTATGGTTTGTCCCTGCGCAATGTCGCTGAGTTGGTGCGCCACAAGGTGCAGGGCAAGGTCGCCACCGATTTTCGCCAGGATGAACGGCAGATCGACGTGTTGGTGCGGTTGCGCGAGGAGGACCGTCTCGGTCTCGAGGAGTTGCGCCGGTTGATCATCAACCCCAACTCGGAGATCCCGATCGCACTGTCAGCGGTGGCCGATATCCGGGTCAGCGAGGGGCCGAGCGAGATTCGCCGCATCGACCAGCAGCGCGCCGCGGTGGTCACCGCCAATATCCAGGGTGTCGATCTCGGCACGGCGTCGGCACTGATTCACGACGAGTTGGGGCGGATGGACTTCCCGAACGGTTTTGATTTCTTGATCAGCGGCCAGAACGAGGAAATGGAGACCTCGATGCAGAGTCTCTATTTTGCGCTGGGTTTGGCGATCTTTTTGGTCTATGTGGTAATGGCCAGCCAGTTCGAATCGCTGGTACACCCCTTTGTTATCATGTTCACCGTGCCCTTGGCACTGATCGGCGTGGTGGTGGCGCTCTATTGGGCGCAGGTGCCGATTAGCGTGGTGGTCTTTATCGGTCTGATTATGCTGGCCGGCATTGTCGTCAATAATGCCATCGTACTCGTCGACTACATTAATACATTGCGCCGCAATGGCATGAAAAAAACCCAGGCGATAATACAGGCCGGTGAGGTGCGTTTGCGCCCGATTGCGATGACTACTGCGACGACGGTCTTGGGATTATTGCCGATGGCTTTGGGGTTGGGTGAAGGCGCTGAGATTCGCACTCCGATGGCCCTGACCGTAATTGCCGGTCTCATTTCTTCGACATTCCTCACCTTGGTCGTGATCCCGACGGTTTACTCGCTGGTTGATCGTCGTGCCTAGGTGGCGTGCTGGGTAAAGAAGGACAAACAATACCCACTGCCAGCGCTTTTCGGTTGAGCGGCCGGTGACTGTGGTGATGTTGTTGATCGCGTTATTGGTCGTCGGCTATATCGCCTATACGCGAATCCCGTTGACGCTTTTCCCCGATGGCTTTGATTATCCTCGGCTCTTTGCCTGGGCCAACTATCCCAATGCTGGCGCGGTCGAGGTTGAGCAGAAGGTGGTGCACCATCTCGAAGAGGCCATCGCCCAAGTCAGCCGGGTCAAGAAAATCCAATCCAGCGCCTATAGCGGCGGCGGCAACGCCCGGGTCGAGTTCCAGAAGGGCACGGATTTGCAGCGGGCCTTCGCCGAGATGAAGGACCGTTTGGACCGGGTGATGCCCGAGATGCCCGACGAGATCGAGCAGTTGTGGATCCGCCGCTGGGATCAGAACGACATCCCGATCATGGAAGGCGCGATTGTCTTCGATACTCCAAAGGCCGATACGCGCTTTCTGATTGACACTTATCTGGAGCCGGCGATGCGCCGTGTCGATGGGGTGGGCAATGTCGATATCTGGGGATCGAGCTAGATCAGGGCAAGGTGCGCGGACACGGGGCCAATATCTACGACGCGGTCCAGAGTCTACGCGACCAGAATCTCACGGTCCCAGGCGGTTGGGTGATTGAGGGCGGCAAGAAGAGTTATGTTCGGTCGGTCGGGCGTTTCCAGGATGGTGGGGCTGGCCTACGCGCGCTTGGGCCGGACGATGATGGGGGGCTTGTTGGCGTCAATGGTGCTGACGTTGATGCTGGTGCCTTTGTTCTACACCTTCTTCGATGACTTCCGCGATGTGGCGCAGAAGATCATGGCCTCGGCCTTTGGCAAGAAGAGGAGGCCGCGGAGCCGGAGGTGTCCTGAGCATTGTAGATAGGTATTGCGGTTTTATGTGTTGGTAGCAAAGCAAAGAAACAATGAAAACGGCCACCGGGAGTTCGATCTTCCGGTGGCTTATTTTTTCGGCGGGGGCGCAGGGTTTAAAATGTATTGGGAACAATCAGAGGTTTATCGGTCAACCTGGAATATCTGGTACGCCACGGCGGTACAACCGGGGTATTCGCGTTGCAATTCGGCGACTTGCGTTCGCCGTGGGTAAATAGTGGTGAGTGATTCCGGCCATACGGTGCCCGTGCGCACCGCGAAGAGCGCCGTCGCCGGATAAGACGGGCCGACCGCCGCGGAAAAGTCCGTCAAATCGCGAAACCGCGGATCGTCTATAGTATAGTACGCCCTTGCCGTCAGTTCATAGTACGCCATCGTAAACGGAATGCTGTACTGCGTACTGATTAAAGGTGAGAACGGATAGATGTTCTTCCTGCGCAGCATTTCTTCGAAATCCCAGGTAAACTGCTGCCAACCGCTGTATTCGCAAAGTCGCTCGCTCCACGAATACGACGGCTCGCGTCCTTTATCTTCGTTCGAGACCAATCCGAGATAGGTTTTGTCTAGGCCACTCTGTTCGCTGAGCGCGCTATAGAGCCCGGGGTATTTCAGCCCAACGCCGATGACGGCTGATTGCAGCAGGCCGCAGGCGACCGCGCAGACCAGCAGCCAGCGTTTTGTCGGTCGTGCAAAGGCCAGGGGCCACAGGCTCAAAAAACCCGGCAGGATCCAATTGCCCTTGATTTGGCCGCGGGTGAGGGCAAAAAAAAGAAAAGCGCCGACGGTGCACAGCGCGGGGAGCAGCACTTGCAGGTCGCGCCCTTTTATCGCTTGGGCCAAGCCGCGGTAGAGCAAATACAGCAAGAAGGGCGAGACGAAGAACAGGGGATTGACGATAAAGAAAAACAGGCGCGAAAAAGGATCGCTGAGATCTTCGATGCGCGAGAGGGTGCTCAGCGTTTGCGGCAGGTAAAAGGCGGTGCTAAGCTGGGCGTAGACAAGCGGTGAAGCGACGATAAATGCGGGCAGCAGGAAGGCGGCTAATAGTTGCCAGCGATTTCTCGCCGGTTGTGTTAGCAAGATCCACAGCCCCAGGCCGCCGACCAGGAAAGCGCCCGAATATTTGCAGAGCACGGCGCAGCCGCCCGCGATGCCCATGAGTATATACGGGCGCAGGCCGGGTGTGGTTTCGGTTTGGCGTGCCATATAGAGCGCGGATAACCAGCAGGGGACCAGAAAGCCGTCCGGGTGCAGGTAAGAACTGGTGTGCCAAGTCCAATGGCTTAGGGCAAAGGCGGCGGCGGCCCACAGGGATAGGCGTTCGTCGAGATCTTGTATGCGGCAGAGTCTATAGATGAGCACCGTCGACAAAGTGCCCAAAAGAATCGCCGGTAGGCGCAGGAACCACTCCTGGTGCGGGGCGATCGCGTGCGCCAGTTTGAGGATGGCGAAGGGCAGTAAGGCGTAGGAGGCGTCGAGGTGCTGGCCCCAATACCAGTAGACGGCTTCGTCCTTGCCGAGTTCGACATCGGCGACCAGCCAAAGTCTCAGCAGGGTATAGACCGCGAGCAGGATCCACCAGGATGGATTGACGCTGTTGGGGCTACCGTGTATATTGTAAAACCGATGCAAAATAAGATGATCCGACGTTATTAGGAGACGTTTCGATGGCCGAAAAAGACGAAGATCTGCTAAAAAATCTCCAGGAAAAAAACCTCGAGCTGAGCTTGTACAAAGCGCGTAAAATATTTCTTTGGTCCGATGTTAACGACGAATCGGCCAAGGCCGTGGTCACCCGCCTGATCTCGCTGGATATCGAGGACCCGAAAGAAGAAATCGTCCTCTACATCAACAGCCCCGGCGGTTCGGTTACCGAAGGCATGGCCATTTACGATGCGATGTTGGCGATCGAGGCCCCGGTCTCTACGGTGTGCATGGGCATGGCGATGAGCATGGGATCGTTTCTCTTGGCCGCCGGCGAGCCCGGGCGTCGCTTCGCCTGGCCGCACGCGCGTATTATGATCCATCAGCCGCTAATCATGGGCACCGTCACCGGCACCGCCACCGACCTGGATATCCGCGCTAAGGAGACGATCCGCCTGCGCGGGGAGCTCAACGAGCTCTACGCCAAGCACACCGGCCGGGATGTAGAAAAGATCGCCAACGATACCGACCGCGATTTCTTTATGTCGGCGCAAGAAGCCAAGGAATACGGTCTGCTCGACGATGTGATCATGACGACGGCCCCCGCGCCGAATGGCCAAGTAAAAAAATAATATTCGTAAGCCCGTATTAGATGGCGCGCCGGCTCCTTTGGGGGCCGGCGTTTTTTATTGGCAGCTCGGGCAATAAAAAGTATTGCGCCCACTCAGATACAGGCTTTCGATCGACGTGGCACAGACGCGGCATGCTTCCCCCTCGCGGCCATAGACATTGAGCTTCTGTTGGAAACGTCCACCTTCACCAGAGCCCCTGTAATCACTGATAGTCGTCCCACCTCGGCGGATGGCGGCGCGCAGGACTTTTTTGATCTCTTTGACCAATAGGGCCAGGTCGTCGGGCTCGACAGCCGAGGCTGGGGTCGCCGGATGGATGCGGGCGCGAAAGAGCGCTTCGCTGGCGTAGATATTGCCCACGCCGACGACAATGGAATTATCCATGACCAGCGTCTTGATCGGGCTTTTGCGCTGTTGGCATTGCGCGACAAGATAGCGGGTGTTGAAGGCCGGCACTAATGGCTCGGGGCCGAGTTTTTGCAGATAGCGGCAGGTGTGCTCCTCGCCTTCGGCGAGCACCAAGACTATGCCGAAACGCCGTGGGTCGTTGTAGATCAGCGTTGACCCGTCGTCAAACTCAAAGGTGACGTGATCGTGTTTTTCGCCCTCGGGCCTGAAGAGCAGGTTGCCGCTCATGCCGAGGTGGACTAACAAGGTTCGGCCCGATTGCAGATCGAGCAGCAGGAATTTTGCCCGGCGACGGGCGGCGATAAAGCGGTCGCCGATCAGGGCGCGCAGCGCCGAGCGCGGCAGGGGCTCGCGCAGGCGTTTGTCGCTGGTGCGGACACGGGTGATCGGTCGGCCTAATAAATGGCGCTGCATGGCGCCGCGCACGGTTTCGACTTCGGGTAATTCGGGCATGGGGAAAGAGTATAGTCGTCGTCTGAAAAAGCGTCAAATATTGCCGGTAATCGGCTGGCTCATATATTGATTGAGACGAAACCCATAAGCAGGAGTAAGGAAAATGGACTTGACCAGACAGCCGCCGCGCAGACCTTCAAACGCCAATGTCGGTGGTATCACCGGGCTGGCACGCATGATCGACAAGGCGCGCGGCCACAATAGTGAGAGAATCGGGGAATTCAAATACGGGGCCATCTCTGGTCTCGATGTCGAAGTGCTCGAATTTATCAATATGGGCGTCGATGAATTTGCCGAGGCTGTCGAGGAAATGGACGACAAGGCTTTGGGGGTTTTGGTTGTAGAGAAAGCGAATAAGAGCCAGGACGAGCTCGACGCCTATAATAAGGATCATCTCGAACGCGAGCCGCAGGACCCACTGCACGAGCAGCTATTGCTCGAGCGGGTCGCTAAGTTCGCACCGGGCCGTACGGATATCACAACGGTCTTTGCCTCGATCGAGTTGGACGATTGGGGGGCCTTTCGCGATCTGGACCTGACCGCGCAGCCGCCGCGCAGCCCATATGTGCGCAGCGTCTTCGGTTTGGTCGCAGCCGCGAGAATGGCCGATAAGGCGCGGGCGGTTACGATAGACAAGCTGGGAGACTATCGCTATGGTTCGGATTCGAGTCTGGACTTGGCGATTCTGGATTTTATCGGTGTGGATCAGGAAGCCTTTCGCGAGGCGGCCTACGCCAACCCCAATGATGTCGAGCTGAGCGAGTGGATCGCCGAGCGCTGCGACAAGCCGGCCGCCGCGAAAAGCCGCTTTAATGTCGAGCGGGCGAGTGTCGGGCGCTATGGCGAGATGGCCGAACGCTTGGCGGTGCGCCGGGCCGAAGTCGCGCCGGAGCGCGGCGATATAGAGACTTTCTTCGACCTGCAGGATTTGGACGACGAGCAGAGTTTCGGGCGGATGGATTTGTCCCGGCATGCGCCGCGCAGCCCCTTTGATCTCAGCGTTGGCGGCATGGCCTGTCTGGCGCGGGTGATCGACAAATTCCGCGCGTCGAATTGCAATTGCATGGGCGAGTACTGGTGCGGTGAGGATTCGGGCTTTGATCGCGCGGTGCTGGAGTTTCTCGGTGTTTCCCAGGAGGAATTTGTCGGGGCAGTGGCGGAAAATGGCACCGACGAGGCGATGGTGGCCTGGCTCGGCGATCGGCTCGGTGGCAAGAGCGACGCGGAGAAGGCGGAATTCAGCGATAGGATTCTGTCGTATGGGCCGGGCAACGACCAGGCGTGGGCTTTCTTGCGCGGCGCGATCAGCCGGATCGATTCCTCGCGCACCGATATTGAGACCTTCTCGGCGTTGACGTTGCTCGACGACAAGGTCTTTTTCGCCCGGTTTAAAGCCGGCGTTTGATGTCCCACCCACTCATCGGCATCACCAGCAGCC
>Ga0302117_10001888_pt1 | contig 10067 bp, 9 predicted proteins | sample AG5_322_MG_FD_203112 | JGI IMG/M metagenome (GOLD analysis project Ga0302117, IMG submission 203112) | Marine microbial communities from Western Arctic Ocean, Canada - AG5_32.2 | ecosystem: Environmental > Aquatic > Marine > Oceanic | place: Canada: Western Arctic Ocean | collected 2017-10-01 | reverse complement strand
CGCGCGGCCTCGGGCCGGTTTTCTGACGACTTCTTTGCTGGCGCTGTGTCGATGCGCTCACGAGGTTCTGGAGCAGCCGCGACGACAATTTCAGCCGCTGGCTGTTGCGCGGCGATGGCCTCGCGCGTCATGGCCAATGGCGTCTCCGCATTCCCCACAGACCTTGGCGCGCAACAAGCGACCATCGTCAGCCCGACGCTCGCCAAAAGAACGGCTCCGCCGATGCGAATCAATGTCTGTCGAAACGTCGGCTTGATCGGCTCGGCGCCGCCGGCCATGTCCAACAAAGCTTCGACCCGCTGGCCCAGTCGAGACGTATAACCGCTGCCCGCCATGCCGATCGCGCTGGCCGCGGATCGAGGCGTCAGCCGTTTGCCAAATTCGACCAGGCATTCCGCCAGGGCCTCGGGTCCGTTTTCCACGCAAAGGCTCGCTTCGTCCGCGGCGCTCTCCGACGCGGACTTCATGCTGCCCGCGATCCACCAAACCAGCGGTTGCCACCAAAGCGCCGCCGTCAGTAGGTCCGCGCCCAGATGCCACCAGGGATCGCCCGCCCGAAGGTGGGCCAGCTCGTGGGCGAGCAAGGCCTCCTGTCGCTCGACGCTGTTTTCCGATTCGAAATCCTCCGGCAGGCCGACCGTGAGTCGCATCAAGCCGTAGGCTGCGGGGGTCGTGAGGCGATGCGAGATCCTCAAATCGATTCGGGACTTCACTCCGAGTCGCCGCGCGACGGTCTCGAGGCGCTCACGCAATTGCGGGCAATTCACTCGCTTGAATCGTAGTGAGCAGAACCAGAAACAAACCCGTCTTCCCGCGATCAGGCACAGCAGCGACGCGGAACCGATCAGCCAGACCCAACCCAGGGTCATCGACTGGGACGCTTTCGGTGGCGTGGGGACAGGCGCCAACGATTCCATCTCCTCAAACTGCAACAGCAACTGCGGCGGATTGGCGGATTGGCTTTCCCGAAGTCGCTGTTCGACAAGTTCTCGGATCAAGGGTTTTTCCTCGGTTACAATTGCGACGCCAGTCGAAACTTCCGCCTGGGGGGCCCACGGTTCCGGCGTGTCCTGACTTAACGCTTTTACCAACGACGGCCCGACACCTGCCAGTTCTCCAACAGCCACGGCGAAAACGGCCAGCAGGGCCGACTGCCAGACAATCAGCCGTCGCCGCGCCGAACGCATTTTGCGCTGCGCGAGCCACGCGACGCATCCGATCAGCGCCGCCTCGCAGGCAAGCAGCGCGACGACCACCGCCCAATCCGATTGCCACCACGCGCCGCTCATTTCCCCCCCCTTTTCTTCTTGGCGATAAGTTGTTCCAGCTGTTTCAGCTCGGCCGGACTGACATCGCGCGTTGTCAGCAGGTGATTGACCGCGCTGGAAAGGCTCCCTTCGAAGAGCCGATCAATCAGATGGTCGATCATGCCGCGGCTGATTTCATCCTCGGCGATCTCCGGCCGGAAGATATAGGTGCGTCCCTCCGACCGGTGCGAGACCAGTTCGCGCGCCTCCATCTTGCGAAGCATGGTCGCCACGGTCGTGTAGGCCAGATCCTTTTGCTTCCCCAACTCGGCGTGAATCTCAGCGACCGAAGCCTCATTCAGGGTCCAAAGAATTTTCATGATCTTGAACTGCAGATCTCCGAGGCGATGTGGTTTGGGCTGGGTCATAGGCAGGGGAACTTTTTGAATTACTGCGGTAATACTACCTTGGTAGTATTCGATGTCAAACGGTTTTATTTTCCGAAGTGGATCGGGAACAAATCGAAGGCGGATTCGGGATCTTCACACTCCTTTTCTCTACCGGCCTGCAAAGGCCACCGTTACTCGAAGGCCGGGCATGCTCCGGGGAGCATACGCGCCCTCGCGTGTTGAATTTGGCGCCCCCGCCGGATTCTCCGGTTTCCCGCGGTCGAGCCGCGTGGAAGCCAAGCCGCTACGCGCCATGGCTCATCGGCGGGGCGCCAATGAGAACACGCGAGGCGCGTGCGCTCCCCAGAATAGAAAGGACGATCAGTAACCTCCGTATAAGTCCAACTCTCAGAGTCTCTCGGTCAAAGCCGGAGGGTTTCCCAGGGGACCGCAAACCTTGACGACGTGCGTCCGACCGGCGCTGCTTCAGCGACGCACCCAGCCGATCACCCGACCGGCTTCGTCCATAACCGGGACGACCTCGCCTCGCGAGGATTCCGAACGCCAGGCCGCCGGCTCCGACTCCGGCTTGATCGGCCGCGCCGCATCGGTTTGAAAGAAACTGGAATTTCGCTCTCGCCACTCCGCGGCGGCGGCTTCCTGCCCGGCGGCCATGTAGATAAAGATCGCGATGAACACCAGCATGGGGCTGTAGAAAATCCCTAACACGCCCGCCACGACGGCCAACGCCCGGCCGATCTTCGCGGCGATTCGCGTGGCTCGCGCATAGGTCATTCGCATGGCGAGCAGGGCGCGCAGCACGCGGCCGCCATCCATTGGAAACGCCGGGATCATATTGAACAGCACGAGCCAGATGTTCACCGCCACCAGTCCGGCCAGGAGACTTGAAAAGCCGCCGACGGAAAAGCCGCCGAAGCCCACACTGAGTCCCAACGCCAGGAGAACGACCGCCAGCACGGCCGCGATGGCCACATTCACGGCCGGACCCGCCAGCGCAACGATGAGCTCCTGAATAGGCCGCTCGGGCATGCGCTCCAATCGCGCCACGCCGCCGATCGGGTAAAGGGTCACATCGGGCGTGCGAATGCCGAAGGAACGCGCGGCGAAGACGTGCCCAAATTCGTGCAGCAGCACGCATCCAAAAACCAGGATGACAAAAACAACTCCGAAGGCCGCCTCTGCGGCGCCGTATTTGAGATTCGAAAGCGCGATGTAGGCCAGCAGCATCGGAAACGTGAGATGAATCTTCACGTCCGTGCCGGCGATGCGCGCAATTTTATAAGACCATTTCATTTTCAACTTTCATGTCGATTCCGAACGTTTCAAACATCTTCTTTCTCTCTTCATCACCATTATCCGTGCCGCCTCAGATCAAAACCAGCCGCGTAGCCACATTAGATTCCCAAAATCTGGCGTTCGCGAGGGAAAAGGGCGATTGCGCGAGTTGCCGATCTTTGGAAGACAGTTCCACATGCGACCCGCATCCGTCCTGATTGGGACAAGTTGGCCCGACACTCAAAGCTGGCGGCGCCGGCTTTGACGCAGTTGGCGGCTGAGTTCTGGCGCATCTAAATTTCCTGACCATTCGACTCATTCATGTGAAATGGGACGCCGAGGACGGCATCCCTCTCAGTTTTGGAGACGGACGCCGTCCTCGGTGTCCCATCTTTCGAGAAACATATATGCGCCCCGATTGGGCTCTGGCTTCGATCGGCTTTTGACAGAGCGCCCGCATCCGCTGTAGATCGTTGGGTTCAATCGTCATGGAAACATATGATGTCATAGCGCTGGGGACCGGGGGCGTCGGCGCCGCCGCTCTTTACCATTTGGCGAACCGCGGCCTCCGGGCCTTGGGCCTGGACCGTTTTCCGCCGGGTCACGATCGCGGCAGTTCGCACGGCGAATCACGTATAATTCGACGCTCCTATTTCGAGCATCCGGATTACGTCCCGCTGCTGGAATCCGCCTACACGCTTTGGGACGAGCTGGCCGCCATTCGCGGCGAAGCGCTCTTCCATCGCACGGGCCAGATCTATTTCGGCCCTCCCGATGGGGTGGTGATTCCGGGGGCGTTGGCCAGCGCGAAAAAGCATGGGCTCGACGTCCAACAAATTTCCCTCCGCGAGGCTGAGAAGGAATACCCTGGCTACTCGGCTCCGGAAGGAGCGACAGCCGTTTTCGAACGCGACGCTGGCTACCTCCTGGTGGAAGACTGCGTGCGCGCCCACCTCGAAGAGGCCGTCAAATTGGGAGCCCGGCATCGCCATGGAGAGACGGTCCAGAGTTGGTCCGCAACCAATTCCGGCGTGGTGGTGGAGACCGACCAGGGGCAATACTCCGCGGGGCGCTTGATCGTTGCAGCGGGATGCTGGTCGAGCGACCTGCTCTCCGAGCTGGGCGTCAGGTTGCCCATCCTTCGCAAACATATGCACTGGTATGCGAGCGATTCGAACGACTACCTTGAATCCACCGGTTGTCCCTGCTTCTTCTTCGAAGTGAATGGCGGCTATTTCTACGGATTTCCCAAACGCGGCGAACTTGGGATCAAGGTCGCCGAGCACAGTGGCGGCCGGGAGATCACCGACCCCTTGTCCGACCCGCGCGAACTGGATCCGTCCGACGTCGATCGCATCGAGACCTTTCTCGCGCAATGCCTGCCGGGTGTGTCCCTACGCCGAACTCGACACGAAGTGTGTTTCTACACGATGTCGCCTGACGAGCATTTCATCGTCGATCGACATCCCGAGCATGACTCAGTCGTCTTCGCCGCCGGCCTATCCGGGCACGGCTTCAAATTCACTGCGGCATTGGGAAAGGCGCTGGCCGAACTCGCGCTCGACGGCGTCGCCAGCGTCGATCTCGATTTCCTCCGGCTCGGTCGCCCGGGAATCGCGTCCTGAGATTGCCCGCCGCTACTTCGCGGCCAGAGCCTTCTCGATGGCCTTCACGACTTTCTCGGAATCCGGCTCTTCGCTCGGATCGAAACGGGCAATGACCTCGCCGTTTTTTCCGACCAGGAACTTGCCGAAGTTCCAGCCGACATCGCCCGCGAACTTAGCCTTCGGCCCCGAGAGCTTCCGGTAAAGCGCGTGCTGATTCGCGCCCTTTACATCGATTTTGTCGAACATCGGAAAAGTGACCTGATACCGCGTCGAACAGAACGTTTTGATCTCCTCGTTCGTGCCCGGCTCCTGTCCGCCAAACTGATTGCATGGAAAACCAAGGACCGCAAAACCCTTGTCCTGATACTTCTTGTGAAGCGCCTCCAGCCCGCGGTATTGGGAGGTCAGTCCGCACTCCGAGGCGACGTTGACGATCAACAGAGCCTTGCCTTGGCGCTGCTTCAGGGTCGTCGGTTGTTTGTCGATGTCCTTCAGGGGAATCTCATAAATCGTCGGATCGGCGGCGGCGGCGATGGTTGCCGAAGCCAACAGGAGAGCAAGGAACGTGGTTTTCATGGCGCGAGAGTCTGGTTCGCATTCGCGATTTGTCAACCGCCGGCCGGTGCACTAGCTTGGCTTCCGTGAGGCATCTTCGATTCATCATGGCGTCGCTGTTCGCGCTAGCGCTGGCCGCGTCGGCCGGCGCCGCCGCGGCTGACGATAGCGCTAGGCTGCCAGACCAGGGAGCACGCCAGAAAACCATGGCCGCGGCCAAGGGGGGAGACACCTATGCCCAATTCGCGGTCGCGAAGATTTACGACGCGGACGACCACCCCCGGCGGGCGCTACCCTGGTACGAGCGCGCCGCCAAAGGGGGCATCGCCGAGGCGCAGGCCCGTCTGGGCGCCATGTTCTATCTGGGCGAGGGAACCGGCCGGAACTACTTCGCTGCGGTCAAGTGGCTGCAGCGAGCCGCCAAACAGGGCGATAGCGACGCCTACTACGATCTTTCATTCTGTTATTATCATGGTCGAGGCGTGCGCAAGGATCTGATCGAGGCTTATAAATGGATGCGGCTGGCCGAGGCTGCGGACCACCTCTCAGCCAAGCGTCAGATCAATTTGATGAGCCCGAACCTGAGCGACTATCAACAGGAACAGGCGTTGCGACGCGCCATGGAATTCGTCACCGCGAAGGAGAAGATTCAGCACGAGACCCGCTCTGGCACGGGATTTTTTATCACTGCCGACGGCTATCTCCTCACTTGCGCGCATGTGATTGAGGGCAAGAAGAACCTCTTCATCAAGCTCGGCTCAAAGAACCTCCGCGCGAAGCTGATCTACGCGGATCCAAAACTGGACCTGGCGCTGTTGAAGGCGGTCGGAAAATTCGAGCCCCTGCCCATTAATTTCATTAAACAGGCCAAGCTTGGAGAGCCGATCCTCACCCTGGGTTTTCCAAATGTCTGGCTCCTGGGCGCCGATCCCAAGCTCGCGACTGGGGAGATTTCCGGCCTGCGCGGCAGGCAGAACGATCCGCGGCGCTACGAGATCAGCGCGGCGGTTCGTTACGGCAACTCCGGCGGCGCGTTGATCGACAAATATGGGCAGGTCATCGGTGTCGTCGATTCCAACATGGAGGAGGATTTTCTCGAGACCAGAGCCAGCGTCAGCGCCGGGCAGCGGCCTCGGAATTTCGCCTATGCCATCAAGAGCAACAGCGTCGGGCGTTTTCTGAGCCGTGTGCCCTCGCTCGCCCCGAAGCTTAAACAGCCCGGCCCGCGACTGGAGCTCGGACCCGAAACACTGGCCGAACAGGCCCGCAAAGCCACGGTCATGGTCGTCGCCCGCTCGAAGTGACAGCGCGTCCTGTCCTTGCCGCCCCTCACTTCACTTGCCGGTCCCGATCGATTGAACGATCTCCTCCGCGAGCGACATTTGCCGATCCTCGCTCCGGGAGTTGATGATTTTGTCGACGGCCTCCTTCACCAGTTTATCGTTCTTTTTCGTCATCACCATCGCGGTCTTGATTTCCCGGATCTTCTTGCGCAGTTCCGTGCCCTCCTCCAGGTCCTCCAGCTTAATCTCGAAGAAATCCACGCTGTGTCGATCCTGGTTCATCTTCCTGACGCGAAATTGGATGGCGGCGCGGAACATCTGGGTCTGATGATAATAAATCTGGTCCATGCTGTGCACGGCCTCGAAGAGTCCGCGCAAAGGAATATCCACTTCAAAATAGCCGATCTTGGCCAGCGACTCCTTATCGAAACCCCCGATCTCGTTGTCCGCGTTGACAGAGATTAATATCAGTTTCCGATTCGGATTCGGATGGTGCAGCTCAAAATGATTGTAGAGCTCCAACGCGGTGACCAGACCGGTGTTATCGTAAATCCCGCCATCAATCAGCTTAATGTAGCCATCCTTGGCGCTGGCATCGACCGCGTTGTGTTTCTTTAGATGCAGAGGATTAAAAATGAAGGGAAAGGCGGCGCTCGCCATCACGGCATAACTCAACGGAAACGCGCCCGGCGAGCTGCCAATGTCCTCCAGCGTCGAAGCATGAACCAGCGGATTGCTCTTGAGCGTATCCGCGTAAGCCTTGTCCGATTCAAGCAGCCAGTCCCTGACGGGATTGTAAACGACGCCGGTCAAGGGATTGGCGTCGCTCTCCGTGTGCAACGCCGCCTGAGTCATCACAAAGGGCATTTTCGTTTCCACGCAAGTGGCGTTGAACAGGAAACGCGGACTGCTGTCCAGATCGGACAGGGTCATCAGTTTCTTTGGAGGCGTGAATAAAAATCGATTTTGCTGAAGGTAGGCGTGTGTGCGCGCAAAGAGGTTCAACGTGTCCCACTCGGTCACCAACAACAGCGCCGGAACCACCCCAAAATGGCCGGGGTTGAAATAGAAAAGCGCCGAGGAAGATCCCAGTTTGCGGGTAATCCGTTCCGCCCGTGGATCCTTGATGAGCGATTGGAAACCCGTTCTCCGGGTCGCGCCGCGATTGGTCGACAAATTGGAATGAAACCGCTTGGCAACGACACTGGAAAAAAGCGAGCCGCCGCTGACCGTGGAATAGACGTCGATCCGATCGAGGAGCGCCGGGGACGCGTCGCCATAACGTTCGTTGTAGACAGTTTCCAGCTCGGCCATCGTGTGCATGGCCATTCTCGCCGCGCGCGCACCGCCGCCGGAATAACACAGCATGACAAGCGTCTCCTTCTCCGCCAGATCGTGGAGGTCGTCGATCCGTTCATTTTCGCCCAGGACATTGGTGGTGTTCAACACCACAGGCATCCCTTTCCGGGCCTTCGCCAATTCCGTCCGGGAGCCTTCCGACAAGGGCTTGTTCAACTCGCTATGACGCAGATCGTAAGTGATCGGGGACTTGACTCTCGAGATCGCGAACAACGTCGTCTCCAAAGTCGTTTTGCAGCCCACCCCGCAAAGCAAAATCAACGCTGCAAACGCGAGGGGAATAATCCGCAAACCATAGGCGGCAATCGTCGGTTTCCCGTCGATTTTGCTGTCGCCACCGTTCAGACCATCCATGGGTCGGGACACTAGGCGGTCCGAAAGCGACGCGTCAAGGATGCAAGCCCGGGCCGACGGCGTGATCGGAAGTGGGTGGCAGATAGATACGGAGTCAACAGCAAGCTCGGGCGAACCCACCCCGATCCAGTCCTGTTCCTCTCATTCGTCGGCGACCCCCTCCGAGGAGCTGTGCATCACCCACAAATTCACGTTCGGAAAAAGGCGTGAATTGCATTGGAAATGCAAGTATCGGCGCAGCGATACCCTACCCGCCAAATTGAACCTCCAGTCGCTGCGCCTATACCGGTAGGGCATTGCTTCGCCAATGCTTCGTGCGAACGCCGACTGCGTCTCTCGTTTACGGCGCGCATCCGGCCAACGGGCAATCCCAAACGAAGGAGGAACTAAGCGGAGAAATCGGGGTGGGTTCGCTCAATTTATCCTCTGGCGCCCATCGCCGACGCGACGCCCCGATCGGCTGGCGAAACCTCTGGTTCGATGCGAGGTTCCATCACAGTCAACTGAATCACCGCCCGCATCCCGCGCTATGAAAGATCTCACCAGTTCCCGCCTGATCGTTCTCAAAGGCTTTCTCATGCTCCTCACCGGCGTATTCGCCTCAGCCTTGCTCCTCTGGGAAAATCCCGGTCTCCGCGTCGCCCTGCTACTGGGTCTCGCGCTCTGGGGTTTCATGCGATTCTACTACTTCGCATTTTACGTGATCGAGAAGTAGGTCGACGCTCAATACAAGTTCAGCGGCCTGGGATCTTTCGCCGGCTATCTGATTCGGCGGCGGAAACCAGGCGAGACCAAAGACGCCCCTCGGAAATGAGGCGAGCCAGGCTGGCGGCCCAAGGCAGTCCTTGACCCCGCCTCCGGCGCAGTCTAACCCAACGACCGCGAGGAACGCCCGATCGCTTGATTCCCTCATTTTCCAACCGCCGCCACCGTGCATTCCGTCACCGAAACCGCGCTGCGCATTATCGTTGAATTCCTCAAACGCGAGGGGGTCGACGCCGAATTCACTGAATCGGGCGCCCGGCTGGGAATTGGCGAGACAACGGCCCACGTGGAAACGCTCAAACGCGAGGAGGCCCTCCATCCCGCCGCTCCGGGGGAACTCGTGCAAACCGGTGGGGCGAGAGTCCAAATCAGTATCCCGACGAGATTACCGCGACTCTGGCGTCCCTCCGGGAATTCGATATGCGTTCGAGAGAGGACTGCCCCACCGACATTACGATTCCTTCGGGCTGTCAATAATTCTCAAGGGACCAACGCCGAAATCACGCCATTTTCAGGCTTTTCATTCCCGCGCTTCGTGTCGAATATTGTCGGCTTAATCGGCGTAAACTAAATCGATGATCTTTCAACGTTCAACAAGTTCGGTCGCGCGCGCGGCATTTATGGCGGCCATGCTCGCGGGCTCCCTCGGTCTCCGCGCAGACAACGACGCTAAGGGGCTCGAGTTCTTCGAGAAGGAAGTGCGGCCCATTCTCGTCGAGCATTGCTACGATTGCCATTCCGCCGAGAGCAAGAATCTCAAGGGCGGCCTGCGGCTCGACTCACTGGAAGGCCTGCTCAAGGGCGGAGATCTCGGCCCGGCGCTCGTGCCCGGTGATCCGGACAAGAGTCGTTTGATCGAGGCCATTCGATACAAGAATCGCGAGCTCCAGATGCCGCCCAAGCGGGCGTTGTCCACGGCGCAGGTTGAAGCGTTGACGAAGTGGGTCACAATGGGCGCGCCCGATCCGCGAAAAGCCTCGATGGAAACCGCCGCAAAACCTCTGGGCATGAGCGTCGAGGAAGGCCGAAATTTCTGGGCCTTCAAACCGGTTTCCCATCCGCCCGTTCCCGAGATCAAAAAACCGAAGGCGAAGATTGAGAACCCGATCGACGCCTTCCACCAGGCGCGGCTCTCCGAGGCCGGCATTGCACCGGCGCCGCCCGCGGGCAAGCGGACATTGATCCGCCGCGCGACCTACAATCTTACCGGAC
>Ga0302117_10001885_pt1 | contig 10070 bp, 11 predicted proteins | sample AG5_322_MG_FD_203112 | JGI IMG/M metagenome (GOLD analysis project Ga0302117, IMG submission 203112) | Marine microbial communities from Western Arctic Ocean, Canada - AG5_32.2 | ecosystem: Environmental > Aquatic > Marine > Oceanic | place: Canada: Western Arctic Ocean | collected 2017-10-01 | reverse complement strand
CAAGAAAATTATTTCAAATGTATCATGGAAAAAGAGGACGATAGGAGCAAATGGGTACTTCAGCAGTTGGCCAGCGTGATTATAAAACCAGAGTTAGGCGATTATGTGCACATCCCCGAACCTTCGATAAACGAAGTACAAATAACACACGACTACGACAACACGCTGTTGTATGATTCTCTGGCCGTTATTATCCGGGATAAGATAAGAAATATATGGCAAGAAGGCGGGGTGTATAGCAAGTTTCAATTGGTCAAATCGCTACTGAATAGACTCAGTATATGCGCAATCGACCCCTCTCTTATACCAATTCACATGTGGGGAGAAAGATGTTTACATGGTGGATTCGGTTCAACAAATGTAGAACAACTGACCGATTGTCTTGGAAATTCTAAATTCGACATTGTGGTGAAACAAACCCTACAAACACTTGAAGAAACAACATGTTGTCTGTGTCTTGAAATAGTTAACAGACCAACCATCACCAATTGTCAGCACATTTTTTGCCATGATTGCATTAAACGATCGATGGAATTTAAAAACAAATGTCCCATGTGTAGAAATACATTGATAGAGGACCAATTCAAGGAAATAAAACCTCATGGCGAAGAAGAGATAGAAGTAGATGGATTTGTTTATTGCAATGATTTATTGGGACGACGAGTAAAGGTACCGAAGCATATTTGTGATGTATACTCTAAACGGACACAAAGCAATAAACGCAAATGGTTACTGAATATAATTAAAACGAGAAACAAGGTGGTGGTTTACTCGCAGTTTAATACGGTACTCGAAACCTATGCAAAGGGCATAGTATCAAGTATTATCACTGGGAAGAGTAGTCGGTCACAGAGAAGGAAAAACATTGAAAAATTCAAGCGGGGTGATACCAAAGTATTTTTTCTTTCTACCAAGGTGGCAGACGTAGGAATAAATCTAACCGAGGGAGACACTTTAGTATTTCTAGAACCGGGTTTGGAGTCGGCGGTAGAGAAACAAGCGCTAGGTAGACTTAAGCGAATAGGACAGGAAAAGGTTATCGAAGTTTATAATGTAACGATGGCAAATACAATAGAAGAAAAAATAAAGAGTGAGAGGACAACGTACGACGAGTCAGTAACACAGGTGATGACTTCGGATGGGTCGAAATCTTACAAAACAAAAAGAAAGAAGCAATTTTTTTTACGTTACATAATTGACATATTGGGATTGCATTAACAAAAATATTTACGTTTTTTATGACTACCAACCATTTTATTTACGTATTCGTCAAAAGAACCGTCGGAATATTCCCATTCGCTCAACCGGTGCGATCCTTCGCATACATTTTGAACAAAGGTTGAAATGGTTTCCAATGGACCTACCTTTAATCCATTTAATTTTTTTATAGTGTAATTAAATATCTGGGATGTGCGCGTTTTAAATAACATCGCAGAAACTGCTATAGCAGAACACATGTTTTCAGGTGTTTGATCCGCACTGTCAAATAACATAAGCGCATGTGCCAATACTCGATGTTCTTTGGGGAACTCACGGTAAAACATTCTAAACCATTTTTCTCTTATTGGTGAAGTTATCCATGTCTGGCTACTGGTGGTTTCAGTATGGATATTCAATGGCGTTTCTCCCATAAATGCCAAAGCACGTTTAGCATCCCATCTAGACCCCGGATCTATCATCAATAGACCCTTTATCAATGTATCCAAATCATTGCCATTTTTTAGTTCGTGTGCGCGCTTTTGAATTTCTTCGAGTGTTTTTCCCGGGACTTTCCCATGAACCAGTTTGTGGACAATGCACCCCACTGACCACATGTCTACCTTTGAGGAATATCTCTCTTTCCTCCATATTTCTGGAGCTCTGTACCATCTCGTTACCATGTAGCCAGTTGCAACTCCGTGGTCGTTCGCAAACTGCCTAGACAGGCCGAAATCACATATCCATACTGTTTCCCCCTTTAGAAGGATATTATCTGGTTTTAGATCCCGATGTATTACGCTGTGCTCGTGTAAACAATAAACCCCGTGTAAAAGTTGTATGGCAATATCTTTTATTTTTTCAAATGGAATTTTGGTTTGTGTCCTATACCATTGGTTTAAATTACATGTGGCCTTTTCAAGTATCAGGTGCATGGAGCCCCATTTGTAAGAACACGATCTGTATGGAACTGTGTTTGGGAGATACATTCTCAATATATATTGTTCTCTTACTACCGATATTAGATCTTCTTCGTTATTTATTTCCGTTATTTTAACAGCGTAATCTTTGTTATCGTACACCTTTGCGTATGCTCCTTCCCCCAATAATTTACTACCGGTAGACATATTAGGAGTATGGAAATAGATAAATACCGGTGTTTTTTTAAATCCGGTTAAGAAAATATAATTACATCTATTCTGGGCCACTTTGTACTATCGGTGGTTTCCCCGCATTCGGACAACTTTCGATGGTATATAGTTACCTTGGGTGCCGGGCGCTTCAACCGAATGGTCAACTTTGGAGGGGCGGTTAGTTTGATCAACAGTGGCTTTCTATCCTGTGGTTTCACTGTGTATTTTGCCATACCCCGTAGATCTTTTGCGGTAGCACTTGCTAATATATTCACGCCCCTCGGAACATGTCTATATATTTTAAGGTATGTCTTTGCGAAACTACGGTCTATCTTCAAAAAGGATATTATTTCCTTTGTGTCTATTATCATGGCTTCTTGTACACACTTCTTGGCTTTGTTCCATTTGAAAAACACTGTAACCGTATCCGGTGTACCAAATCCCATTACTATCTCGGCGTAACGTACCATATCAAAATGCATACCACCCTGACCTTTTTTTATTTCTATAAAGGTCTCGCCGTCGAATGCATCGTAATACCTTCCATTTAAAGTTTCCCAGCCCAACAAGTCACAAAATTTCCGTTCGTATGCGTTTTTGGGAACAACAAACTCGCCCGTGAAATGGTCTAGTTTGCTAGCGATCCGATTGCGTATCCTTTTCATCTTTGGTTGGATTGGATCCATATATAAAATACACAACTGTATTTATACAGCTTTTATCGGTACAGTTGTGTGTGGGGGTCGACGTCCGACCAGTTGTGCGTGGGGGTCGATGTCGGACCAGTTGTGCGTGGGGGTCGATGTCGGGCCACTTGTCGGACCACAATTGTTCGGACTACGATTGGACCGACTCGGCTATCAAAACAGAAAACCAGTTAATTATATCTCGTATATAACAAACCAATTATACTTAAAAATGATTATAGAGTTTCAACATTTGGATACACAATCACCTCGCGGTGCCATTACTCTCTTTGGAAGAACCATAGACGATAAATCTGTGGCGGTTCATGTTTACGGATTTAGACCCAGTCTATATATACGACTAGACACTGCCAATGTGGGGTATTTACAAAAAAGAATAAATGCCGCGCTTATACGGTATTCTGTCAGCAAGAGGATCTTTAAGAATGAAAAGAAAGAACGTGGTTATATCACCAACATATCACATGCCTTGAAGGGCAAACCAGCGGCGTATTTTGAGGTAGTAGATGGTCAGGATATAACAAACTTTGAGGAAAAGCACACTCCAAAATTTCTAAAAATATCCACTGTAGACAAGTGGAAATTCTATGATTTGAAGGCCATTCTTACTCGAGAATGCGATTTCATAGGGCGCCAATCTGTCCTGAAATTCGATAATAAATTGAAATGCAACGAGATGGTAGAGATGACAGCGATCCGTCGGTATCCCGGCGAAGTTATACAAGAAAAACACAGTGCGTATATGTTGGACAGATCATATACCATTTATAACGAACAGGTGGACTACGGTCTCCAGTACCTCATAGATAGAGACATATACTCTTGTAGTTGGATGCAAATAGAGGGTGTTGAAATAGAAACAAAGTCCACACACTGTGATATTGAATTAAATGCCCGCAATTGGTCTGACACGCATAAACAGACAGACAGAGACGATGTAGCACCTTGGCATATTTTATCCTATGATATCGAATCTGTACCTCACCCCAGAGGCAATGGTAAATACGACTTTCCCCGAGCCGAACTGGACCCAGTGTGTACAATTGGTGCGATTGTTCAGATTGGGGAAGAGGTGAAAAAATATGTGTTTATACACTCGCCGAATGGAGATCCACTGGACAAGTTAACTCCTATTTCAGAACCAACCGACGAATACAATTCAGATGATATAACCGTATTCCACTTCGACGACGAACTACACATGTTAGATGCATTCAGTCAATTTATCATTGATCGGGACATTGATATCATAGAGGGGTATAACACCGCACTGTTTGATCACCCGTATTTGTTTGATCGTTACCATACGCTAAACAATGGGGGGTATCCGTCGTGGGGTAGGTTCATTGGGGTAGAATCCTTTATAAAGGAAAAGGTGTTTGAGAGCAAACAGGCCGGCAAGAATGTTACCAAAACTCTGTACTGCCCGGGTCGCATAGACCACGACGCGTATCAAGTGATGAAAAAGAATCACAACCTTAGTAGTTATAAGTTGGATGAGGTTGCAAAAACTTTTTTGGGTACACATAAATATCCAATGGACTACAACGAAATTCACCCCAAATATCAGACCAAAGACGGGAGAGACGAGTTGGCAGTTTATTGTGTAAAGGACGCATGGTTAACGCGCAAGGTAATGCACAAACTGAGCAAACTATACGTATCCTTTCAGTTGGCGTGTGTCACCGGTATTCCAATAAACGATGTACTCAACCGAGGACAAGGTATCCGAACCATTGCCTTAATGTTGAGGTATTGTAAGAAAAGAACACCGGCATACTTTATCCCCAGACGTCCATCGAAAAAGACTTGGGTGAGGAGAAACGAATTAACCAACAATCTACGAGTTAAAACGGTAAAAGACGAAACATTCGAGGGGTTCCAAGGAGCAGTTGTATTGGACCCACAGCCAAAATTCTACAAGGATGCCATCGCTACACTTGACTTTGCCTCTCTGTATCCATCGGTGATGCAATGCATGAACATGTCATATGAGACGATTGTGTCTAGGCAGAAGATGTTGGATATGGGGTGGACAGAAGGTAAAGAGGTGCGTACTGTTCCAGACTACTACTGGAAAGATGGTAGAATGCACACCAGAATCAATTATGATACCAATATCATTTTTGCCACAAAAGAAACCAGAGAGGGCATTCTCCCAGAGATACTGGATTCCCTATTGACCGAACGCAGAAGAGTGAAAAAGATTATGAAACAGAACCACCCGGATACGGTTCCATACAAGATTGCGAATGGTCGCCAATTGGGTCTCAAGGTATGTGCCAATAGTATATATGGGTTTACTGGCGCTAGCGTGGGGTTTTTACCTGATAAGCGCATAGCAGAATCGGTGACCAAATATGGGCGTGGTCTTACTCTCAAGACACAGGATCTAATTGAGAATCACCCGGTGTGGGGGAAAGAACACGGTGTTACCTGTGTATATGGAGACACCGATTCGGTATTCTGTCACCTCCCGCGGTCTCTGTGCGATGGCAAAACACCGGAAGAGACTGTGGCCAGAGCAGAAGAGATAGGAAGAGAAATGGGTGAGTATGTGGACTCGCACTTTTTAAAACCAATCGAGTTGGAGTTTGAGAAAATATACCTGCCCTTTATGTTGATAAAGAAAAAACGGTATTGTGGTAAAAAATACGAAGAGGGTCATGTAAAGATAGATATAAAGGGTCTTGAGTGTGTACGGCGTGATTTCTGTCCTCTGTTGGTGAAAACTCAGAAGAAGATGTTGGATATATTGATGGAAACTATGGATGTTACAGCAGCGTGTAAAGTAGTTTCGGATGCCATACGGGATCTTGCCACGGGTAAAATACCTCTGGAATTGTTGACTATGAGTAAGAAATTGTCCAGATCTCCGCACGAATACAAGGTACTGGCAGCGCATGTGAATTTAGCAGCGCGTATAAACTCAGAAAGGGGTGAACAGCACGGGTTTGTAGCCGGTGATCGTGTTCCGTATGTTATTGCGAAGGGGAAGTCGTTTAAAATGTCAGAGAATGCGGTACTACCAGAGGAAATTACTTCTGGTAAATACATTGTAGACACAGACTACTACAGGGAGAAACAAATGGTACCACCGCTTACCAGAATATTAGAGAAACTGTGTGACAACCCCAAAACACTGTTTATCTGTAATGCGCTCAAGAAACCGGCAGTCACGGGTGTATTTGCCTCGTGGGCGAAGAAAAGAAAACCCAACGAGTTGGAACCAGATAGGAGAAAGATTATAAAGAAGAGCAAGAAAGTAACACTATATAACTTTTTTTGATTATAAATTAATTATACATTTATAGTAAATATGGAGATAGGTAATCAGGTGTGGGCGGTCGTCAAAAATCACAACTCAAAAACACTTCCGTGGCAATTAAAACTGGTTACAATATCTTTAGTTCTAGAAAACGGTAAGTTTCAAATTAAATGGAACATCAAAAGTTGTATCAATTGTGGTAATGCGGTTTATCCCGAATCTAGATTATATACAAAAAAACCCTCGTATGATCAAATAGCAAAAAATAGCGATGAGCCCAATGGTGTTCAAACACAATTCAGCGAAGCTGAAGCTGCTGCGCGAAACAAATCTAAGTATAAATACCAGATTAAATATTAAAAATGAACCGAGTTCCATATATGATTCAAACCTTCAAGCAATTGGGTAAACTTGGTAACGATATACTACTACACCATAAGTATTTGGTAAATTCCACTCAATATGACATGAAGTGGAAATCGGTAGAATTAAGTCGTGGGCAAGAGGAAAAAATAGAAGAGTTTTGTAAACTGGCGGATTCTGTTACTGAAGATTGGGGGAAACACCCGAATGATATAAACAAGTATCGGACAGGGGTGGGAAAATAGAAGAGTTCCGTCATTGAAGATTGGGGAAACCCTCACAATAATATAAACAGTATAAATATAACTTTAAATACCAATAAATGAAATATATTATATTTGCATTACTCTTAACGAACATACATGCCAATTTTTTAACCGAGGTTACACCCGAAGGCGAATGCGAATGCGCGTGTAACGATTTGGACCGCGATAAGTTGGGGGAGTCCACGTGGTATCTATTGCACGAGATAGTGAAACACGCGGACCCGGAATACGACCCGGCCTTTATGATGTTGATGAAAACACTTGGGGTTTTATATCCATGTGAACAATGTAGAGATCATATACTAGAGTATTTGGGATCACGTCGAGTAGAAATGACTGAAAAATGGGTATGTGAGTTCCACAATGCGGTCAACGTGAGACTAAATAAGACCATTGTTGATTGTGGGGTATAAATATCTTCTATTTTGCATCTAAATGTCTGTCCTAGAAAACGAACAACTTGAAAAATTAATCAAAATGACACCAGAAACCACCGAGAAAACCTTACAAGATTTTCTGGTCTTTATAAAGGGCAATGATACTTTCGCAATATATCGTGGATGGTATATGGAACTCATTTCGAGGGTTAAGGGACACGGCGAGTTACAACAAGAGTGTATAAAATGTATGGTTTAAGTAGCATACATCCAATTAAGTAATATGTATTTTTCGCTATCTGTCGGGCATGGTTGTAAGTACACGTACAAATTCCGTATTGGTGGGTTACCATCTAACACAAATCGTAAACTATCCCTTGATCCACCATCTGCTATACTTAAGTCTGAACCCAAATCCTCCTTTACCATTTTTATCATATCGTCTCTATCAAAGGGTATGTCGTCGTAATACAATGGAAGAAACATCAGTCTTACTCGTTGTACTACCGGCATTGTATTGCATATTGGTGGAAGATCGACACCGTCTACCGTCTGTCCTTCTTCTATTCCATCGAATGGCGATTCCTGTACCTTTGGCTTTATATATTTCAGCGATAGATTCTTGGAACTTTTTCTGGGCGTCTGTTTAAGAGAATGGTCTCGTTTTCGTTTGGATCTCCTAACAGAGGCTTCGCCTAATTGTTTGAGTAAAGACCGAACTTGGTTTCGTTGTTCTTCTGACAGAGGCTTCGGCGCTTCTCTTGAGGACATTTATTAATCAGAAAGTGTATATAAATACCGCGATTTTTATATAAAATGCCACTCTACCTTTATTTAATTTCACACAACCGACCCGAGATAAAGACACACACTTATATCGGATGTACAGAAAATTTTCTTAAACGTCTAAATCAACACAATGGATTGGAAACGGGTGGGCCCAGAATAACCAAACGAGCCGCTGGGTCGTGGGAACCAGTCGTTATAATAAAAATAGAAGACGATTCAACAACGGATTCAAAACACCTGAAAAAAGAATGGAAACAAAGCAGCAGGGGGCTGGAGAGTAGGATACGACGGGGGTTAGAAATAGCCGTGAAGAATGGGTTACAATTGGTTATGCCAAAGAATAAGAATAATAATATTCCTATCGTTAAGTTTATTAATGACCACTGGGACGGTGATAAGGTAAACATGACCGACCAACAATGGAAACGGGTTTTATCGTCCGAGCTTTAGTCTTTTACGATGTGTAATATTCTGACGTATCATTGTGATAGGTGTATCATTCCGCCGTATTTTCATAGAGAATGATTTCTGTGGGTAATCGAAAATGGTGTCCGTAATAAATGCCCTATATCGGTTTACAATTTCCGTAATAATTTCTACGTTTAATGCTTCTATATCCTTTAATTCTAAATCATAATAGGATGCACTTGGTTTTATTTCAGACGAAAATTCCATGGTTGTCATTCCCAAAACATTTTTCATTATACCCTCTATATGTTTCCGGTCTCTTTTATCCACCATGGACAAATCGTAATCGGTTGGTATGTCCATGTCGTCGAATGCAATCGATCGTTTGCGTTTACGTTGAATTTCTTTGTTGTGTTTATACGACTCGATCTTTAGTTCGGAGGAGTCTAAATCAACCTTAATGGATGTTATTTTGGCGTTCATCATCAGTATTTGATTCAGATCGTCCAAGGTCATTCTTGGAGGATTACACAAAATAATGGTGTATCTGGTAGGAAATTTGGTAAACAACTTTAATCTCATGGAAGACGATCCGTCCAGTGAACTGACTACTTTGATAACTTCTTCTACGAATCTTGAATCGTTGTCGTGTAGGGTTCCATGTTTTTTTATAGTCACAAGTGGTATTACTACTGGCGATGGCGAGTCCATAACATATATATAAAAAATACAGACATGCTTAAATACACAAATGAATTCAGATACGATCTCCGCTCTTGCCTTTTTTCCGCGTGTATACACTTAATGTCTACTTTCCCCCCCATCATGTCTGTAACTATGTTGGAAGTTAAACCTTGGCCTTCTATTATTTTTTTCCATATCTTAGTAGTGGCTTCTGTTATATTTTCCATGTTTAACACCTCTATTGCAAATCCCCTTCCACCATGCATGTAGCCTCGGAAGTTCACCTTCATGTCCGGATTTTGGTCGTCGTTAAGTTCTTCCATTATCTTATCTGCTTTGGCAGAACGTACTCTGTTGCGATGAAATACAGATCTTGACATTTTAATTATAACATTGGATATTTATACCATCAATTGAATCAATAAAAATGGAATATATCTTCTGAATACATACTATAAAATGAAATACGACGATATATTACAAAACATCGGCGACGATGATTTACAAGAGGTTTTTGGGTTTAAAGCGAGTGAAATAAAGGAAGTCCGTGGTCATATATTGGACATGGACGGTGGACTGCCATGGGGGTTGCGTCACTTTATAGAAAAATACGAATGGGCAATAATTGAACTTGAGCTTAGGCAACAAATAAGTTGCGGGTCTTATGGATGTATATTTATGGAGGCCTCGGAAGACATGGTGGTGAAAATCAGTAAAGACGACGATAAAGTTGGTATGTTCTTAGAGGCTTTGATTGGAATGATATTGTACAAGAACAAAAACGAGGCGTTGAAAGTTCCATTCGTTTATCAAATGGGTTTTATAGAATACAACCAAACAGTACGCGTGGGCCTATCAATGGACTTGGTAAATGGTAA
>Ga0302117_10001883_pt1 | contig 10073 bp, 11 predicted proteins | sample AG5_322_MG_FD_203112 | JGI IMG/M metagenome (GOLD analysis project Ga0302117, IMG submission 203112) | Marine microbial communities from Western Arctic Ocean, Canada - AG5_32.2 | ecosystem: Environmental > Aquatic > Marine > Oceanic | place: Canada: Western Arctic Ocean | collected 2017-10-01 | reverse complement strand
CAGACTTCGTCGCCTGTTTGAATATCCAACGCGATCCAAAATGAGCGGACTCCCGGGCCGCAATTAACAACCACGAGATTTTCAAAAATCACTGGGCTCGCAGAAGTTCCCCAGATATGCTCCAACCGTCCCATGTCCACCTGCCACTTTAAGTTCCCTTTCATGTCGACACAGTGAATGCCTGCGGAGCCAAAAGAAACGACGATATGCTTTCCGTCAGTGACCGGTGACCCAGCCGCATGTGGATTGGTATTATGTGTCTTCTCCACTTGCTCAATCGTCGTAGTGTATTGCCACCGCTGTTTACCAGAATTGAGATCGTAGCAGGTTAAATGGCGTTTGGTGCCTTCAGCGGTCGCTTGGGTTAGCAGGACGTTGTCTTCCCAAGTAACGGGAGTTGAGTTTCCGGGAGCAGGTAAGTCGATCCGCCAGGCGACGTTTTCGGTTGGAGACCAAGTTGTTGGAAATCCTTTTTCAGAAGTAGCTCCATTGCCATTGGGCCCGCGCCAAGATGACCAGTTTTCTGCCTGGAGGGCAGGGTAGGAATTTGTGAAAATGATAAAGGTGATAATGAGTTTGTGCAGGGGCATATTAATAACTTTTCAAAAAACAAATATTCCGATAATTCATGATACCAGAATCGGCACACGTAGAGGGTGCCTCCGCCGCGCGAGTGGGGCGGGCATTAACGGTTGAAATTGTCACCGCGAAAGCGGGGAGATGCGATTTGTGTTTGGTAACGCGGGATGTTACCAGGCGCGGGTTGCACTTGGTCCCGCGGATAATAGTAACTGGTTTGCGGTGCTGGCATCGTGGACAAATCGATTTGCTCATAGCCATCGTACTTTGGCATAGTCCAAAGCTGGTCGGCATTGCCCATATTCGAGTTGATTTGATAACGTGGCACATCGATTTGAAATGCCACTTGATTTTGCTGACCGGGAAACAGTTGGATTTTAATGCGGTGCGGTAACGAAACTCCGTGTTGTGGATAGAAACTGTGTTTACTAGCTTTGACGGATGCCAGTGATTTACCATTGTCTAACGTCAGATGTTGTTCGAGAACCCAACCAAAGCGGTCGTCAATGATTAAACGCCGATTCAGGTCACCCATTAGTGAGTGGATACGACTGCGAATTTCATATTTGCCTTGCCCCAGGTCAAAAGGACCTTCGTGGTGTTCGGCTGGGTCGATATATACAAGGCCCATAGCTTCTGTAATCCAGTTTAGATCGATAGGCATATAGTATTTTGCTGCCGTTGATGCCAGTTGGTCATGACGTACAAAGTAAACGGCTGGGTCTGGTTGTTCGCGTATCCACAACCAAGCCAGTTCCTGGTTGCTGCCAAAATCGACTTCAGTGCGAGTGAAATCAAACAAACTAGCGGTCAATCGAAAATTCCGTGGCCGGTCGATTACGACGTTCGCTTTGAGTGTAGGAGCGCCGGCGATGGAGACTTTAGCATTTTGTGTTTGCAATTGTTGAATCAACTGACTGGTGTTTACCGTCGCCATAATCGTCTCGAGTGTCGGACGCCCTTCGAAAGCAATCGGTGGCAGCCCGGCATGCTGCTGGACGTAGTTATTCCAAGTAGGGCAACCGGTGAGCAGAATGATACTCGTCAGTAAGGCTGCGATAGAAATTCGCGAGTTCGTATTGTAGGGTGAGTATTTCACGGTGTTGTAGTTATTTCGCAGGGTTCAAGCCGCATCCTGATAGAGCATCGCAGTTAGCTGTTGCTGCAACGATTCAATTCGCTCAACGGTCGGTTGAGTCACTGGTACCTTATATTCTTTTTCACTTTTAGGCTCGGACAAGACCATCAATTCGTTGCCTTGTTCATCTTCTTCTGAACCATTAAGTCGCATGATACGTTTACGGATCATCAGTAGTGACAGTACATAAGCCATGTCTTGTGACCCAGAACTGGCGTGTAATTGTTCGAAGTATTGCAGCATGACTTCGTTAGGTGCCAAGTTTAGTTTGTTTTGTTCGTTGTCGGGCATGGTAGATTTCCACCATCCGATTGTGCCTTCTGGCGGACCTTCCCAAGCGTCTTGACAAAAGTCGTGTCGGATGACATCGGCGTCTGCACTGAGCAACACGGAATAGAATATTTCTCCAGGCACAAATTTATGCTGAGAAGAATGACATTCGGGTGATGATTTTTGGATTTGAAAATCGAACATGAAACGACTTTAGCGTTGTCGCAAGCGAGCTCGAGCACGACTTAGTGTCGGACCGATACTGTTTTCGGGTAACCCCGTAATGCGACTGATTTCATAATACGTGCGGCCTTCGAGGTGATACATTTCAACGACCTCACGTTCTTTTCCAGCAAGCTGATTTAAAATGTTAGCGACCGCGTCACGATCCGCTGCTTGTTCTTCTGGCAACGGTCGTTGGTCTTGTAGGGAGGCGATTTGATCGAGTGGGATTTTGAAAGCATAAACTTTACTCTGCTCTCCCTCTCCGTTTTCTGCTTCCCCATTAGTATTGGCAGAATTAGAATTTGGAATCCGAGGATGCCTATTATTTACAAATTCACGGACGACGATGCGGCGGATGATGATCGATAGATAAGTGGCAAGGGAACTATTGCCACGGAATCGTCGTAATACGCCAAAGTCGTTTTTGATAATTTGCAGGAAGACTTCCGCAGCGTAGTCTTCTTCGTCGTGGCTGGATATTTGCGAGGATCTTGACTTAGCGGTTTGGCGAATCGTGTGGTATGTCAGACCGATATAGCGATCGACAAACTCTTCCCAGGCCCCAGTGGACTGAGCTAGGCAGCGAGTGAGCAGGTCGCGATCAAATTCGGAAAGAGCCACGGAAATAGACCTCGGGTTGATTTAATTAAGTGCGTGAGTTGCGGTGGAAGTAATTGATTTGGTTTGCGATTACTGATTTATGAGTTTGTGATTACTATTTAACTCTGAAATTCTAGAAATCAATGCGAAATGAGGCAATATTAATCACGTCCCTTGGCTCACTTTAGTTAGTATTTCATCACTTTATATTGAGCAAGTGGAGAATCGGTTTTAGTGGCGATTACGATACTGGAGCTGCTGGCAAGGGGAAACTAACCCTGAAAAAACACAGTTTTTCGTCAAAAGATGGCGTCTTCGTGCTAGTGTAGCGATATGTTTTTCGATTAAACTGCGACTTAGAAAGTTATTTCTTCAAATTCTCGCCGTTTTTGGTCGATTGATTTTCTAGCCGTGTATTTTTTTCACCGTATATTGCCCGTCAGGGCACTTTTTTGGAGGACTACCCTCATGACACATGTTGTTTGTCAACCCTGTTTTGGCTGTAAGTACACAGATTGTGTTGTCGTTTGCCCCGTAGAATGTTTTTACGAAGGCGACCAGATGCTTTATATCCATCCAGAAGAATGCATCGACTGCGAAGCGTGTGTTCCGGAATGCCCAGTGGAAGCGATTTTCTTAGAAGAAAATGTTCCAGAAGGCCAAGAAGGCTTCATTGAACTCAATGCTGAATTGTCGTTGACGACAGAAGTTATCACCGAACAAAAAACTCCGTTGGTTTAGCATTCGTTGCTAAAATTACGATAGAGCCTAGAGCTCTTAGCATTCTTTAGCGGGAAATGCTAAGAGCTTTTTTTGGTGCGCGGTGGTGCGGTGTGTATGAGATATTTCTGAGAGTGGGTAGCCACGAGGGACTGTGTCTACGGTTCGTCGGGTAAACTTCACAACCAACAATCAATCACAAAACGTTGGCGTAGGGCTCCTGCAGGTCGGCAGGTATATTGTTCTGCCTCGTGCCAGTCCGTCGTCAAAAAAAACAGTGAGGGTGCCCCTTGGTTCTAGTTTTGGCTGAATCCGACGCGGTTGGATCGGTCGCTGCTGATCGGGTTTTTGATGAATTCTTCGTGGCAGTTTGAGCAGAGATCGTAGCGAAGTTGTTTGTAGTCATCGCTACAGTTGCTGGCTTCGATCTCGCCTAGTTCATCAAGCAGTTCTTCGATCTCCAAAAGATGATCTCGTTCATCTTCCGAATCTTGGAAGTCAGGCAAATCCATCATGGCCTGTGTTTCTAATCGCACCACATACCGCAGGTCAGTTTTAGGGTTGATTGGTCGTTTGCAACGATCGCAAGAGTAATGAATCATCCGTTTGTTGTCCTCGAAAGAGAATCTATGAAGAAACAGATATTTGATAAGGAGTGGGTAGCGAGCATCCGTGTCGCCTCTGTTTCTCATTACTCTTCTATCGTAATACGTTCGCCCTATAAATTGCAACAACATTGGGTACAGTTTTTTGCGATAGGTGTTAGCGTGGTTGTGAATTGTGTCAGATTTGATTGCCTCGGCTATAACGAGTCAGTAGAATGAACGTCCTACTCGCGAAAAATTAGTATTCCAACCACCTCGGTTTTAATTACAGCAGAAAGGAAGTTGACGGATGATTGCGTCTGACAGGCAAGGTCTCAACTCGCAGGTTCTCTTATTGAATCGTTTTTATATGGCGATGCAAGTGATCAGTGCACGTCAATCATTTATTCTGCTTTATCGTGATGTGGCAGAAGTAATCGATACCGAAGGTGGGTCATTCTACAACTATAGTTTTTCTAATTGGCAAGAACTCAGTCTATTGCGGTATGAAGACGAGCAAGAACACGGGCTTGGAGATGCTCCTCGTACGGATTGGATTCGCTCGCCGCGACAGTTTATTGAAGTGCCTCGTATTGTTCGACTAACTGAGTTTAATCAAGTGCCAAAGTCGACGATACGTTTTAATCGCAGCAATTTGTACGCGCGTGATAACCAACAGTGCCAATACTGTAGTAAACATATACCGCTGAGTAAAATGAGCCTCGATCACGTGATCCCCCGCAGTCAAGGTGGTGGGACGAGTTGGGAGAACATTGTCTGTAGTTGTGTCCGTTGTAACACGCGTAAAGGTGGACGTACACCGAAGCAAGCCCATATGAAACTGCTCAGCAAACCTCATAAACCGGAGGGATTTTCCGCTCTGTCGCCTAACCAAGGGAGCGACAAGTTCGAGGCGTGGGCGCCGTTTCTGAACAGTTGATGGCGGTGTATAGCTTAGATGTTTTCACAGACGAGATCGCCGACTTCGCTTGTCGAATAGCCCATGCGTCCGGCCGCTTGTGATTCCATTTTGGTGCCGGTCACGGTTTTAATAGCATCGGTAATACGAGTGGCAGATTCAGTGTGTCCGCCCTGGTCAAGCAGCATGGCCATGGCAGCGATTGCAGCGATCGGGTTGATAACGTTTTGCCCCGTATATTTTGGTGCGCTGCCACCCATGCATTCGAACATACTTGTCCCGCCAGGATCTGGATTGATGTTGCCACCAGCAGCGACGCCCATGCCGCCTTGAATCATTGCACCCAAGTCGGTGATGATATCGCCGAACATATTGGTGGTGACGATGACATCATAATATTCTGGGTTCTTGACCATCCACATACAGCAAGCGTCAACATGGTTGTAGTCTTGTTCGACATCAGGATAGTCCTTGGCAACGTCTTGGAATGTACGCCAGATTAGGTCATGTCCGTATGTTAAGACATTTGTTTTTGCGACAAGCGTTAGTCGTTTACCTTTCGGGTTGTTTCGTTTTTGGGTGTATTCAAACGCATAGCGAATAATTCGTTCACAACCTTTGCGAGTGTAGATGGCAGTTTGAGTGGCAACTTCATCTGCTGTGCCCTTCTTAAGAAACCCACCAACACCACAGTACATGTCTTCAGTATTCTCACGAACAACCACAAAATCGATATCTTCAGGGCCTTTACCGGCTAATGGAGTTTCCACTCCAGGATAAAGCGTAATGGGTCTTAGGTTAACGTATTGGTCGAGTTGAAATCGGAGGTTTAGCAAGAGACCTTTTTCGAGGATCCCCGGTTGAACGTCCGGATGACCGATTGCACCAAGATAGATTGAATCGAATTGTTGTAATTCTTCGATGGCCCCCTCAGGCAACGTTTCACCTGTTTTGAGGTAACGTTCCCCGCCAAAATCAAAATAGGTGAGTTCATAATCGAACGAATCCTTTGCGGCGACTGCTGCAAGTACTTTCAGCGCTTCGTTGGTTACTTCAGGGCCGGTTCCGTCACCAGGGATAACTGCGATCTTCATAGGGCTGATGCTTTTCTCGATGATGCTAGATTATTTTTAGTCTGCCAGTTTTTCATTTTAGCATTGAACTGGTTTTTCGCCAATTGCCCCTGTGAAGCCGCTATTACCCGCTAATTAGTTCAGTCCAGTGTCGATTGGCAATGATCGCCACGGTGGTGGCTAGCCAGAGACAATGCTCGGGCGTCAGTCGCTGCTGGAGTAGGCGAATGTTGAGGTGGGACAAACTACAGAGCAGGGTAACGAGTAAAATGCTTTGCCAGCCAAGGACGAAGCCAATCAGGATGAAAGCGTAACTGTGTGACCACGGCGCGGTGGTTTTGTGCATTATCATAGGTGGCACGAACAAGCACCCAGCAATCAGTCCGACCACGGCTCCGACGACTGCTGAGGATAGGTTGTTGATGATGGTGGGATTGAGTGAACTAGCATTTCCATGGATGTCAAAGGCAATGGTAATTGGCCAGAGAATGGTAAGCACTGTGGCAGCAACAATTCCGAAGAGATATAGTCCCCGAGGAACAGTATTTTTTTGAAATCGAATCAACGCCGCGGTCATGAGAATGGTGAGCAAGCATGTGTGGACGAGAAAGTAGCTTATCAGCACCCAGGGTGGGTTGATCATCATATCCTCAAAGACAAATAAATGCAGGCGCGGTTTATTGATGAGGTTGATACCATCGCAGAATAATTCTACCAAGGCGATCGAACCGATCGTAGTTGCGGCGATGCACTCGATAATAAGATAACGAATGGAGATCTTCATTTTGCAGTTGTGACAGCGACCACCGAGCCAGAACCAGCCAAAGATGGGTTGATTGTGATACATCTTGATTCGTGTGTCGCAACCTGGGCAGGCAGATGATCCTAGGAGGGTTTGTTGGCGGGGCAGTCGGTAAGCTACGACGTTGAGGAAGCTCCCGAGTGTTGCGCCGACATAAAAGAAATAGGCAACCGCGCAGACGACGAAGAAGTGCATGATGAACAGGTCCAGGAAAAAGCTCGCTGTGGCTTGCAGTTTTTCGGCATGACGAAATTCATTGAGTGCAGTAGCACTTGGTAATACTACAAACAGCAACAATAGCACGGCGATGACGAACCAAGGGCCTCTATTTTTGGGTGAATGCATGATGGGCAATATTATAATACTTGAAGCATTACGTTGCGATATACCTTTGGAATTCCGGTGCGTCTTTAGCTTTCCGTCATGGCGGGACGGCTTACTACGGCGCAGCAAAAAGGCCGTTTATGCTTTAACGCACAAACGACCTTAGCGACCCCAACGGGATTCGAACCCGCAACCTCCGGATCGACAGTCCGGTGCTCTAACCAGTTGAGCTACAGGGCCTAACGTAAAACTACCAAAGTAGCTAACTCAAAAATGAGTTCAGTTAAGATACCTAAAAAGATACAGGATTATTTGTTTCAGACAAGCCCCCTTAAGGCTCTTCTCGCCTAGCATTTTAAATTAACTTGATAATTATTGCCGCTTAAAACAACATTGGTGATGGCTCGAAACCAAGCTTTCGCACTTGTTGTAAATCGCGTTGAGCGGCCTCTGCTTTATCCAGAGTCATGAACACTAATGAACGGTGATAGACGACGACCGCCAGTTGCCGTTTGACTGATATTAAGTATTTATCGAGATCCATTGGCGCAGGTGAACTTCCTTTTTCTGTTGTAACACTAGCCTCAGTCTGATGGAGGTATTGTGACACCAATTTTACCGCTTGGTTTAAATCTTCTTGTGCCAATTGTGGTTGGTTGTTGAGCAAATGTAGTAGTCCCCGAGTGTCGAGTGCCATACCTACAAGATTTGCTGTCTCACGGGTAATTAAAATTGTGCTCGAGAATACTTCTGGCTGAAATGCATCCAGCACGGTGCCGAATTCCATCGCGCGGCGAAAATCTAATTCCGCATCGTCCGGTTCGTTCTCTTGTCGTAATAACTGAGCACGAAACAATAACACCCGTCCATACATCTTACGAAAATCGATACTGCGCTGCGCCATTATCCGAGCTTGACTGTCCTCCCACTGCACACCTGGTTCGACTTGCGGCATAATGGCGTGGTGTTGAGCGAGCAATGAAATAGCGGTATCCAATCGCTCTAACGCCGTTAATGGTTCCTGGGCTTGGTAGCTTTGATAGGCGCCTTGAACATGTGACATCGGTTGAGCAAACAGGCACATGGTATCGCCACCGAGGAGATCGAGACAGCGGTTGATGTCTTGTAACGCCTCTGTGATGTGATCCCCCGAAATTGCGATCTGGTAAGCGCGGTTGTTGTAGTAGGTTGCAGTCGCCAGCATAGGAAGACTTGCCAGGCGGTCATCCACCTGATACCAACGGTCGATGATTTTCCATTGTTCCCACACTTGAGCTGCTTGAATGGATGGCCCCGACGGTACCGCTGCCTCTGGAAGTTCCAACGCGTCACTAGCTACTCGTGTGGCAATCGCCTGGCGGTTGAGTACGTCACAAAGCACCATTCGCAGAGCAATCGATTCCGTATCGAGTGATGGCGTTGATGAGTTGTCTTCATCAGGGAGCAGATTGATATACAAGTCGATAGCCGCTTGATGCTTTCCCATTTTGTCATGCCAACGGGCTTGATCTAATTTAATGAGAGTACTGTGAGGGTCCCAGTTGGTTGCTTCCGTCGTGAGTTTTAGAGCAGTTTCCTGATCACCGTTATCCCAGGCAATACGTGCGGACGCCTGTTTCCATAACGCAATTTCGCTGGGGCACCATTGAACAAATAAGGGAATTGCGACTAACGCGATTAAACATACAGAGATGCGTCGTCCCGGGTGCTTGGGGACTGGTGCTTTAGGTGATGCCATATCACCTAAAAGATCTGGATTATCAAGTGGTGGCTGCTTATCGTTCGGCATTTGTTATTACCCTGCGTTAGCTAAGTAATGAACGTTAGCAAAGCATGTATAGTCGTCCGCTGAAGCTGAACGGCTTTCTGCAATGGATTTATCGACCGTTGTAGTTGCCGCCGCCATTAATGTTGGGTGTGGCTGGCGCTATAGGTGCATAATAACTGTTTGCATCACCGGTGCTGCCAGGGCGGTACGGCGCGGCGGATGGTTGTACGGGTGTCGTTGGTGCACCGGGGTTGTAGGTTCCGTCAAATTGAGGTGATTGATTTGGCAATCCGGCAGTGTAGGCGGCTGCACCGGAAGTTGCATTGGTATTGGTGCCAGCATTGGGAGACAAAATGTAAGCATCATTTTCTTGGGGCGTTGCGGGTGTGGCCACTGCTATAGGCGCTGTTGGAGCAGTAGGTGCAGCATTGGGGTTATAGAAACCTTGATTGTATTGAGTGGGATTTTGTTGCAGTGATGCAGCGCCTGGAGCTGCAGGATTCGCGATCGGTTGTTGCGGCGCCTGATATGGTTGATATTGCTGGGTCTGTATTTGTTGGGGCTGTTGCTGCGGAGCTTGGTATGGTTGATATTGCTGGGTCTGCGTTTGTTGGGGCTGTTGCTGCGGAGCTTGATATGGTTGGTATTGCTGGGTCTGCGTTTGTTGGGACTGTTGCTGCGGAGCTTGATATGGTTGGTATGGTTGATATTGCTGGGTCTGCGTTTGTTGGGGCTGTTGTTGTGGTTGTTGTTGTTGTTGTTGTTGTTGATATTGCTGGGGTTGCTGACGTTGACCGTCATAGATTGGTTGTTCCGTGGCTGCCGAGTTATACTGTGGGCCAGTTAGTGGTTGGTTTCCTAAATAGTCGCTCGTGCCTTGGTTAGTCGAATTATATTGTGGGTTATAGTAACCCTCACCGGATGTTGATTGATTAGATGGCGAAGATGCTGGAGACGTATGGTCATTGGTGGGTTGACTGTTGGTCCCATAATACGATGCAGCCGGGGCTTCATCTTTGGCAAAGTAGCTCATGCCTGGTAGGCTTGTCCAACTCGTTGTTTTACATCCGG
>Ga0302117_10001875_pt1 | contig 10093 bp, 8 predicted proteins | sample AG5_322_MG_FD_203112 | JGI IMG/M metagenome (GOLD analysis project Ga0302117, IMG submission 203112) | Marine microbial communities from Western Arctic Ocean, Canada - AG5_32.2 | ecosystem: Environmental > Aquatic > Marine > Oceanic | place: Canada: Western Arctic Ocean | collected 2017-10-01 | reverse complement strand
ACTCCGCCCATGGCCCACTTGCCGACACCACCGGTCTTGTAGCCGGCCTTTTGCAACAGCTCGGCGACCGTCAGATCCTCGGGTTTGAACGAGTAGGAGGCGTTGGATGAAATGGGTGTGTGGCCCATGTGATTCCCGGTCCACAGCGACAGGCGGGACGGACGGCAAACCGTGCAACCCGCGTAGAAACTGGTCAGGCGCATACCCTCGCTGGCCAGCTTGTCGAGATTGGGCGTCTGGATTTCCTTCTGGCCGAAACAGCCGAGGTCGCCGTAGCCGAGATCGTCGGCCATGATGTAGATGATATTCGGCGGGGCGGCGGGTTCGGCCGAGAAAAGAAAGTGCGGCGAAATTAGAAGAACGGCGAGCAGGGCGGTGATGCGTTTCATGGATTGAATCAATTGGTTTGAAGCGTCAGGAGTTTGTCTTCCGGATTCTCAGAAAGGACGAGCCCGCAGAAGCGATGCTCTTGGGGGCGTTTGTTGCTGTGGAGTTGCAGGCCGAGGGCAGACTTTTTGTGCAGCTTCAGCGTGGGGCGATTCATAGTGAAGGCATCTTTTAGCCGATTGGCGATGTCGTGGCAATGTTCGCGCCAAGAGATCAAGGAAAATGAATGACATTTTGCGGCCGACTGCCACTATGAGTTTCCAGAAACACTTGATTATGAATGATTCTCCATTGCTCTCTGAGCCCATTAACGGCGGACGTCGCAAGGTTGTCCGGTTCCTCCTTCTCCTGGTTGTCGGGATTCTTGCGTTTGGCCCCGCTGGGCATTGCGCGGACAAGGCGATCAGTTTCGCCGGTAAATGGAACAACAAGAAATACAAAACTGACGGCCCGCTTTATTGCACCATGACGGACGCGGGCGGGGGAACCTGGAAAGCCAAATTCACCGGGACCGGAATCCGGAGTCCATTCAATTTCGACGCCGACATCAAATTGACGAGGAAAGGCAACCGCACGATGCTGTCCGGCGCGACGAAAGTGAACGGCGACCGCTATCAATGGACGGGCTATGTCAAAGGTCAGACGTTGGTGGGCAACTATCGATCCGCCTCGGGCAACAACGGCAGCTTCACGATGAAGCGCAGAGCCAAGGGCGGGAAATAACGCTCCATTCCGCGCCCGCTCAATTGCTTGACGCAGGTCGGGCGCATCTTTATCACAAACATGCTCCCGGAATTGCCAGACCCATGAACGCTGAATCCGAACCACACTCTCCGAACCGCCGCCGCTTTCTCAAGACATCTTCTGCCGCCATGGTGGGCGGCGCGCTGGCTTCCTCACTCCAATTTCCCAGCGTTACGCTGGGTGCGCCCAATAGCCGCAAACTCAAGGTCGGGCTGGTCGGCTGCGGCGGCCGCGGAACGGGGGCGGCCGCCCAGGCCATGAAGGCGGACAGCAATGTCGAACTTTGGGCGTTGGGCGACGCCTTCGAAGATCAATTGACCAAGAGCGAGAAGAATCTCGCCAAGCAGTTCGAGAAGGAACCGGACAAGCTTAGCGTCGGCAATCGGAAATTCGTGGGTTGGGACGCCATCGACCGGGTGATCGACGCCGGACCGGATGTGGTGCTGATCGCCACGCCTCCGCATTTCCGGCCGCAGCACCTGCGCAAGGTGGTCGAGGCGGGCCGGCATTGTTTCGCCGAGAAGCCGGTTGCCGTCGACGCGCCAGGCGTACGTTCGGTTCTGGAGACCGCGGAATTGGCAAAGAAGAAGGGCGTCTCGATCGTTTCCGGACTTTGCTGGCGGTATGAAACCGGAATGCAGGAAGTCATGAAGCGCATTCACGACGGCGCGATCGGCGACATTGTCAGCCTGGAATCGACGCGCTACACCCGGGGTGTGGGCAAGCTTGCCGAGCGTCAACCGGGTTGGACGGACATGGTTTACCAGATGCGGAACTGGTACTACTACACTTGGCTGTCTGGCGATTTTATCGCCGAGCAGTTCGTCCATGAATTGGACAAGATGGCCTGGCTGATGAAGGGCGAATATCCCACGAGCTGCATTGCGTCGGGCGGCAGAATCGCGCGCACTGAACGCAAGTATGGCCATGTCTATGATCACTTTAACGCCCACTTCGACTACGCTAACGGCGTGAAATACTACGCTTCCACCCGGCATGAGCCGAACACCGACGGCATCTGGCGCGATCATGCGCATGGAACCAACGGCTGGTGCGACCTGATGAAGTACACGCTCTACGACAAGAACGGGAAGCCGACCGAGCGTGTGGCAAAGAAACGCACGGACATGCACCAGCTCGAGCACAACGAGATGTATGCGTCTCTGCGGCGCGGGGAGATGATCAACAACGGCGAATACATGGCCAAGTCGACGATGATGGCGATCATGGCCCGGATGTCCGCCTACACCGGCAAGGCTCTGACCTGGGAGCAGGCGATCAATTCGAAGGAAGACCTGAGCCCGCCGAGTTATGACTGGGATCAACCCTTGCCCGAACCTCCGGTCGCCAAGCCCGGCGTCACTCAGTTTATCTAATTTTCCGCTTTGATGAATGCGACGCTGCGGGCAGCCTTCCCGCTTAATCCGTTGAAACCCAATCCGGCGTCCGAGGCGCGCCGACCTAGAAACGCTATGAACCAGGACAAAACGAACCACGATTCGAAATCGACCCGACGCAGTTTTCTTAAAACCTCCGGTGTTGCCGTGGGGGGCGCGACGCTCGCCTCCACATTGGCCTTTCCCGGCGTGAATTTTGGCGCGCCCGACAGCCGCAAGTTGAAGATTGGCTGGGTCGGTCTCGGCGGCCGCGGCACCGGCGCCATCGATCAGGCGATGAAGGCCGACAGCAATCTCGAACTCTACGCCATGGCGGATGTGTTCGAGGACAAGGTGGAGGCAGCGGAGGCGAAGGTGAAAACAATGCACCCGAACGCCTACAACGTGGGAGCGCGGAAATTCACCGGACTGGACGGCTTTAACAAGGTGCTGGACAGCGGAGTGGACGTGGTTCTGTTGACGACCTCGCCCGGCTTTCGTCCCCAGCACATTGCCGCGGCCGTGGAAGCCGGCGTGCATGTCTTTGCGGAGAAACCCATGGCGACCGACGCGCCCGGCGCGCGCTCCGTGCGGGAAAGCATCAAGAAGGCGCGAGAGAAGGGCACCGCCCTGGTGGACGGCTTTGTCTGGCGCTGGACCTACGCGCAGCGCGACACCTATGAGCGCATCCTCGGCGGCGAGATCGGCGACATCCGCACGATCTACTCGGCCTACAACGGCAACGCGCGCAAACGCTATCCGACCTGGGGCAAGCACAACACCAAGACCGACCTGGAATACCAGATCCGCCGCTGGTACTATTTCACCTGGCTGTCCGGCGATCATTGCGTCGAGCAGGCGGTGCACAGCATCGACAAGATGAATTGGGCGATGAACGACACCCCGCCTGAGTATGCGATCGCATCCGGCGGCCGGCAGGTCCGCACCGGAGAAGAGTTCGGCAATATCTTCGATCACTTCGCCATTGAATACCACTGGGCCAACGGCGTGGACGGATACCACTACAGCCGCCAACAGGACAACACCGAGGGCGGAGTGAATGATCGCATCTATGGCACCAAGGGCGTCTACACCGGCGAGAGCGGACGAAAGCACCATACTCTCATTGGGGATGACCTGAAGTGGCGTTGGAAGGGCGCCTCGAACAACGGCTATCAGACTGAGCACGACGAGATGTATGCCTCGATCCGCGCCGGCAACCCGATCAACACGGGCGATCGAATGATCAACACGACGATGACGGCGATCATGGGCCGCATGGCGGCCTACACCGGCAAGAAGATCACCTGGGACATGGCCTGGAATTCACAGGAGAAACTCGTGCCTGACAATATCAAGTGGGACATGGATCTGCCGGTCCGCCCCGTGCGCATGCCCGGCAAGACGGAATTCATCTGAGTCTGGCAAAACCTTCAATAGCAAAAGGCCGGCCCAGATGGGCCGGCCTTTTTTTGATTGGCATCTAATTCGATGGAGCGATCTATTCGCCGCCGAGCGCCTTTTTGACTTCCTTGTCCAGGCCCGGGCCGCGGAGCGCCGTGTTCATTGCGGCGATGTTTCCCTTGCCGTCGAGCAGGTAGACGGTGGGAATGCCGGTGACGCCGTAGCGCGAGGCGATCAGGCCGCCTTCGTCGAAGTGTTGGGTCCAGGGCATGTCCTTTTCCTTGATGTAGCTTTCGAGCGCGCCGCGACTGCGGTCGAGGCTGATGCCGATCACGTCGAAGCCCTTGGCGTGGTATTTCTTATAGGCCTCTTTGACATGGGGTATTTCCTGCACGCAGGGGCCGCACCAGGTCGCCCAGAAATCGATCAGCACGACTTTGCCCTTGTAGTCGGCCAGGGAGAATTCCTTGCCCGCCAGGTTCTTGCCCTTGAAATCCGGGAAGGGTTTTCCAACGGCGAGATTCTTTTTGATCTTCTCGCCTTCGGCCTGGGCTTTCCTGGCTTCGGCCTGGGCCTTGATCGATTCGACGATCTGATCGGCCTGCTGGCCCGGCTTCGTGTCGGGGAACTCTTTCTTGAGCTGATCGATGAGCTTGAGGCCCGCGGCGGTTTCGTCGAGCAGCTGGATGTGAACCATCGCCTTCATGATCAGGATCTGCGCGACGGCGTCGGTTTTCTGGTCCTTGTATTTTTTCAACAAAGCGTCGAATTGCGAGAACTCGGGTTCGAGGTCCTTCGCGGTGAGGGTGGAAGACGTCATTTTCGCCCGTAGCTCGCTTTGTTGCAGTTTTGTGCGGAGTTTCGTGAAGAGCGCTTCTCCTTCGGTTTTTGCGTCGTCGTCGGCAAGGCCGGAAAGGGGAAGCAGGAAGCAGGCGAGCAGGGCCAGCGCGGCGGATTTCGTTTTCATGAATCTGGAGAGGATGAATTATGGATTGATAGAGTGTCGGTGTTAGTGACGACACCAAAGTTGGATGCGCGGCGCAAGAAATTTATTTCGTCGCTCGGCCCGATTGAATTCGGCACGATTCGCGACTATGGCGAAGTTATCAGTCGGTGTTATTACTCATGCGGAGGGCGCTCATCTGGGCGCGTATTTTGAGGCCCTGGCCCAGTGCGAGGAGGTATCCGACGTCGTGCTGAGCGATCCGGGAGGGGCGTCGTTTCCCGCAGCGCGCAAGGCGTTGGGCGAGAAGTTGGCGGCGGTTTATGAGAATCGCGACGCGATGCTGAACGAGGCGGCGCCGGACATGGCGCTGGTCAGCATGGAGGCGCTCAAGGCTCCGCCGGCCATCGACGCCGCGCTGGAGGCGGGGTGTCATGTGTTGGCCGAGAAGCCGGCCTGCGTGCGCGTGGAGGATTTCGAGCCATTGGTTCGCAAGGCGGAGGGCAAGAAGTTGCATCTGATGCTTGCGCTTGCCAACCGCGTGACGCCGGCGGTGCAGGAAGCGCGACGGCTGATCGAGGCGGGCACGCTGGGCAAGATCTATGGCGTTGAAGCGCATCTGGTCGCGGATCAGACGCGCCTGAAGAGTAAATCGTATCACGAACGTTGGTATGCGCAAAAGGCACGCGCGGGCGGCGGGCATCTGGTCTGGCTGGGCATCCACTGGCTGGACCTGACGATGTATCTCACGGGCAGCGATGTCGTGGAAGTGGCGGGGTTCGCCGGGAACGTAGGCGGGCAGCCGATCGATGTGGAGGATTCCGCCGCGCTCTCCCTGCGCTACGCCAACGGGAGCTTTGGGACGCTGACTTCGGGGTATTATCTGGATCGGGGTTATCACAGTCACATTCGTATTTGGGGATCCGGCGGCTGGCTCGAATACACCGAGTGGCTGGGCGGGCGCCAGGAGGCCCCGCTGAAATGGGAGTCGACCGTCGCGCCGAAGACGGATGGTATCCAGGAATACAAAGGGCCATTCGAGCCTCGCGGTTATACACCCTTCGTCGTCGAATGCGTGCGAGCCTGCGCCGGATTGCGTGAGGCTCCGATCACCGGACGTGACGGACTGCGGGCCTTGAAAATCATCCACGGCTTCTACGAGGCGGCGGAGCAGGGGCGGACGGTGAAGATTTAGCGGTCACGCCGAATGGCGCGAACCAATAGAGCCGTAGCAGCCGCGGTCACGAGGCTCATATCAAAGGTAACACCGGGTAGAAGAGCCTCGTGACCTCGGCTGCTACGAGTGGTTTGAACCCATTCGGACCGCCCGGCTTTCGTTCGGGTCCATGATGGCCCCGTTAATTTGACCTCGCCTACTCCTTCTTCTTCGGGTGGGTGATGACGCCGTTGAGGAGGCCTCCGTAGCTGGGGCCGGACCAGGTTCCCGCGTAGGTGTCGTCGTAGACCATCACTCTGGCGGAGTAGGTGCCGGCGCCGGGGATCCAGAGTTTGTCGAGAGTGATCACGGGCGTGTCGCCGGCCCAAAGGAGACTGATGGGGATCGGGACGGTGATGTCCTTTTCGCCCCACTGCATGCGGGCGCTGATGACCCAACTCTTGTCGGTCACCTTCTGCGCGTTGTTGATCGTGTAACGCTCTTTCTTCGATTCACCCATTTTGCCGTCCTTGGTCAGGCACCAGCGGCCGACGAACACGGCGTTCTTCATGCTATTCTGAAATTTCTTTTCGAGCTCGTTGAGTTCGACTTTGGGCGTGGCGGCGGGTTTGGGGGAGTCCTGGGCGGCGGAGGTTCCGGCGACGAGGGAAATCAGCGCCGTGGCGATCAGTGTTTTTGAGAACATCGTTTTCATGGTCGGTTTGGACGTCAGCTGGATGAATTTGGTTTAGAATAAATTTTCGGAAATCGGCGATCGCCTCATTCGACGGTGATGAAATGCGGGCTCGACCAGGCGAGGTGGCCCTGGGCGACGCTGATATTGCCTCTGTATTGCTTCGAGTTTCCGGCCTGGCGGATTTCCCAGTAATACCAGTGATCGCCTTTGGCGACATCGCGCTGGATGTGCTTCAGTTTCAGGTCCTGGGTCCCGTTGCCCGCGTAAGTGCGGATGGCCTTGCCGCGGTCGCTCATCAGGGTTGCGGAGACGACTTCCCGCGTGCCGCGAACGTGAAGGTCAAATGTCAGACGGGTCCTTTTCGTCACGTGGCGAGTGTCGGTGAGTTTCCCTTCGAGGCGGGAATCGACGATGATCTTCGAGCCGTTGGAGGCAAAACAACGATGCTCTCGCAGGGCGCGCAGGACGGCCTCGCCGGTCAGCTCCTCGGCCCAGATGCCGGTGAGTCCGCCGCAGAGCCCGGGGTTGCGGCGATGGGAATCGCTGCAGCCGACGAAGCCCAATTTCTTGCCGGCGTCGAGCTCGCCGTGAAATTTCTGAGGCACGTCGTGGATGTAAATTCCCCAACACGAGGTGACTTCCATATTGGCCTCGGCGGGGTGGTCGACGATGTCGAAGGTGCGGTGCTGGCCATTCAGAATTCCGCCGAACTTCTGGGCGGCGGCGGTGAGTTTCGCGAAATCCCCGCCGACTTCGGTGTAGCGGATGATCGGTCCGCCGCTGGGCGGGTAAATCACGGTGCGGTGATTGGGATAGGAATTGCCGCTGGGCTGAAGATAGACCGATTTCCAGGGATCGAATGCCTTTCCGGGGCGGCCTTTGCGCTGGGTCCATTCGTAGCCGGGCAGGGCGATGAATCGGCCGTTCTCAGTGTAGTTTTGCGAATGCAGCATGCCCATGTAGTATTCGCCCTCGGTCAGCAGACAGCCGTGAACGTCGTCGTTGTCCTGCATCACCATGACGTCGAGTCGGGCGCGGTCGCGGGCGTAAAGCACGATTTCGTCGGGTTCGCCTTCGGCGTCGCCGGTGAGGCCGCTGTGGCAATGGAGGTCGGCCCAGTAGAGCTGGTATTTCTTGCCGTCGACTTCGATGCCGTGTCGCGGAGGTTGAAATCCGCCGACGAGATCGATGGGCTTAAACTGACTCCTCCAATCGTCGGGGGCGAAAGGCTGAGTCTCTTTCAGGTCGATCGTTGTCTGGTGATAGGGCCGAATCCACGCCCTGGGGATTTCGGAGCCGGTGACGTCGAATTGGTTGTCTTTCGCTCGGGCGGGCCGAACGAGGTTGTAATCGATCAGGCCGTGAAAAAGTTGGACGGCTTCGCCCCAGGCGCCGTTGGCGAAGGGTCTTCCGAGGAGCTGGCCGGTGGTCTTTGTGCCGCTCCCGCCATGCACGGTCTTGCGCTCCCAGATCAGCCACATGGAGTCGTCGGCCTCGAGCAACATGGGATGCCGGCGCTTGCCGATGTAGCCGCTGGGGTAACCCTTGTCAGGCCGCAGGTCGGGCAGGAGTCCGTTGAGCATTGCGGCGCCTTCGTCGTTGTCCTTGGCGTCGCGGACCGGAACCCATTTGCCGTCCTTGCGGACCGACGCGTGCGCGGTGTGAATCATGTCGATGACCCCCTCGCCGCCGATCACGTCAACGAGCCTGAGCCAGACGACGCAAAGGCCGTGTTCCTTTGAAAAGATCGGCGCAGGTTTGATGCAGCGTTGGCCTGCCGGACCTTTTGGGGAAATGGTTTCAATGTCGCCCAACGCGGGCAGGATGGCGCGGGTCGCAACGGCGTATTCACCGGCGGCGTACTCGTCCCAAAAAGCCCAGACCTGGCCGTCAAGCTCCGCCAGCGCTGGGCGAAAAGAATCGGTCGACGCGCGGCTGATGGTTTGAGGCTCTCCCCAGGTTCCATCAGCGAAATGACGCAGCCTGACCTGGGCGTTTCGGCCCGCGGCGAACTCGTGCCAGGCGATTGTGACGGCGCCGCTTTTCAGAACCACGGCGTTGGGTTTGATCGCGTCGGATTCAGCTGGCGAAAGCGTCTTGACTGCGCCCCATTTGCCGGCGGCGTGTGCTCGGCCTTCAATGCGCCAGTGTCCGTCGCGGCGCGCCGACCAGAATGCCCAGAGACTCCTGCCCGTTGAGTCGGCGACGAGGACCGGCGCGTCGACGATGCTCGGCTTTCCCGAAAGGTTGACGGCGAGTCCCGCGGACTTCGGATCGGCGGCCGGGAAGTGTCGGACGAGAACGCGTTCCTGGGACTTGTGATAGGTTTTCCAGATGGTCCAGGAGGAACCGTCGGGCAGTTGCAGGGAAGTCGTCTGCGTGTCGAAAGTCTGTTTGCCGGGATTGAGCGGCTCGCCGAAGTTCTTCGGCGGCGCGGCGGCGGAAAGGATTCCGGCCGCGAGGAAAAGCAAAGCGACACATGCGCTGGTCCGAAGAGAGGAGAGCAAGGTGGATTGTAGTCGAGTTCTCACCTCGCCAGTCGAACGGCTGACGGGAATTCGAGCAAGCAAATTTCAACGGATGTCAAAGTCTGTTCGCCCGCCGCCCGTGTTCAAGATGGCGATCGGTTCCGGCGGTGTATTTGGAAGCGGATGCAGTGACTTGTCGCTTCTGTGACATGCGGATAGCCTTTCGCTATGAATGGCATGCGAACGCGAGTGAAATTGAAGGCGGCGCGCCGGCGCTCGTGGGGCGCGGCGATCCTCGCGATTTGTTGCGGCTTGTCAGTCGCTCAGGCGGCGGGATCAGCGGCTCGGCCAAATGTTGTGCTCGTCATGTGCGATGACCTCGGTTGGGGCGACGTCGGCTTCAACGGAGGTAAAATCATCAAGACCCCGCACCTGGATGAGATGGCGCGCGCGGGAATGAAGTTTGAGCGATTCTATTCCGCGGCGCCGGTTTGCAGTCCGACACGCGGCAGCGCGTTGACAGGCCGGCATCCGTATCGCTATGGCATTTTCTCCGCCAACACCGGGCATCTACCCGCGCCGGAGATGACGCTTGCGGAGCTTTTGCGCAAGCAGGGCTACACAACCGGCCACTTTGGGAAATGGCATGTGGGGACGCTGACGAAGACCGTGAAAGACGCGAATCGCGGCGGGCCGAAAGGAGCGAAGCACTATTCGCCGCCGCAGGACAACGGATTCGATGTCTGCTTCAGCACGGAGTCAAAAGTCCCGACCTGGAATCCGATGGTCCGGCCCAAAGGCAACAACGGAAAACATTGGTGGGATTCGACTGCGGATGCGCAGGATGAAAGACCCTACGGCACGCGCTATTGGAACGAAAAGGGCGAGGCGGTTGACGACAATCTGCGGGGAGACAAT
>Ga0302117_10001867_pt1 | contig 10138 bp, 9 predicted proteins | sample AG5_322_MG_FD_203112 | JGI IMG/M metagenome (GOLD analysis project Ga0302117, IMG submission 203112) | Marine microbial communities from Western Arctic Ocean, Canada - AG5_32.2 | ecosystem: Environmental > Aquatic > Marine > Oceanic | place: Canada: Western Arctic Ocean | collected 2017-10-01 | reverse complement strand
ATGTCGCCGTCGGCCCGGCGCGATCGATGCTCGATTCAATCACATTGCCATTGGCGCGGCGATTGGGATTGGCTTTCAGCTCCATGATCTCGGCCTGAAGCAGAATCAGTTCGAGAAGCTTGTCGATGCCGTCGCCGGTCGTGGCTGAGACGTCCTGAAAAATGACTTCGCCACCCCATTCTTCGCAGGTGACGCCGCGTTCCTGAAGCTGGGTGCGCACCTGAAGCGGATTTGCGTTGGGATGGTCGCATTTGTTAACTGCGACAAGAACTGGAACTCCGGCAGCGTTGGCATGCTCCAGAGCCTCAATCGTTTGAGGTTTGACTCCGTCGTCCGCCGACACGATGAGAATGACGATGTCGGTGACGTCAGCGCCGCGAGCGCGCATGGCGCTGAAGGCGGCGTGACCAGGAGTGTCGAGGAAAGTGATGCGCCGTGTGCTCGTCTTGGGCTTTTCGGGATCCGGCACTTCGACGGTGTAGGCTCCGATGTGTTGGGTGATGCCGCCAGCCTCGCCGGCGGTTACCCGGGATTTGCGGATGGTGTCGAGCAGCGTGGTTTTGCCGTGATCGACATGACCCATAATCGTGACGACGGGCGGTCGTTCGACCATGTCCTTGGGATTGTCGTCGGGGTCGAGTACGACCTTCTTCTTGACGGGTTTGACAACGCCGGCGCCTTGCTTGCGCTTCTCAACCTCGAAACGAAATCCATGTTTGGCGCAGATCTGTTCGGCGACGGGCTCGTCGATGGCCTGATTGACATTGGCGAATACGCCTATTTCCATCAGGTCGGCAATCAGTTGGAAGGGCTTGCGCTTAACTTTGACCGCCAATTCGCGCACGACGATAGGCGCCTTCATCGTAATGACTTCAGCTCCGGCTGGGGCGGTGAATTTTGAAGTCGTGGCGGCGGCGGGCGCCACGGTTTTCTGCGGTTTTGCGGGAGTGCGGGCCTGACGAGCCGGCTTGGCCGGTTTGGCGGGGCGGGAGGGTCTTGTCGGCAGTTGAATAAAGCCGATCTTTTCACCCAATTTCGGACCGGTTACAACTGGCTCTGGCTGGGCGTCTTCCGTTGCGACCTCTTCCTCTGAAGCGGGCTCGGTTGAAGCAGTTTCGACGTCAGCCTCCGCTTCTGGTCCTGATTCGGTTTCAGCTGTCGTTTCGTCGGCCTCATCGGTTTCTCCCGGAGCTGCTTCGTCTTCGGGTTGAGGCTCGGGGACCTCGGGCTCCACGGGGGCGGATACGATGACGATGGGTTTTTCTGGCTCCGGCGCAACCGGCTCTACGGTGGCTTCCTCTGGTTTGGACGGAGCCAGTTGGGCCACCAGGAATTCTGCGGTTATCTTGTCGAGAGAACTGGAGGCGACTCGCGCCTGGGTGATGCCAAGGTCCTTAGCCTTGGTAAGGACCTCCTTGCTGGTGATTCCAACTTGCTTTGCGATATCGTAAATGCGAACGGGCATAAATAGTCTTTATGTGGCCATTGGTCCTCATGCGGTTAACATGTTGACGGTTGTGTGGCCATGGTCATGAGTCGTATCGTTCAGGCGGGTTGATCGCCATTTTGTTGCTGTGATCGTTTTTCTGCCTCGGCCTTGATTGCCGCCATGAGTTCCGCAGCTTGAGCTTCAACGCCTGGGATTTCCGCCAGATCGGTTTCTTCCGCCTGTAGGAGATCTTCCAGGTTCAAGAATCCGGCATGGACCAGCGTGTTGGCCTGTTCTTCGTTGACGCCAGGAATTTCCTCGATGTTTTTGACCGCAAGAGCGACTTTTTGATCGAAATCGAGCTCGATCTTCTCCTCCTGCTCAATATCAACCTGCCAGCCCGTCAACTTTGCCGTCAGGCGAGCGTTCTGTCCTCGTTTGCCGATGGCCAGGGAAAGCTGGTCTTCGCTCACCATGATGGTGACTCGCCGATTGGCCTCGTCCATCTTGAAATTCTTTAGCTGCGCGGGCGCCAGGGCATTGGTGATGTAGGTCCGGATGTTCGGGTCCCACTTGATGATGTCGACCTTCTCGTTGTTGAGTTCGCGAACGATGTTCTTGACGCGTTGACCGCGAAGGCCGACGCAGGCGCCGACGGGATCGACTCGCTGATCCTTGGAGTGCACGGCCAGTTTTGTGCGAAAACCAGGTTCGCGCGCGACTCCCTTAATTTCCACGGTGCCGTCGTTGATTTCCGAAACTTCCAGCTGGAACAGCTTGACCACGAATTGTGGATCGGCCCGAGAGAGGATGATTTCCGGTCCGTGGATGGTTTCCTCGACGGCTTTAACGTAACAGCGGATGCGTTCGGTGGGCTGATACTCCTCGATCGGCACTCGTTCGCGATTTGGAAGGACCGCCTCATAACGACCCAGATCGACGATCACGTCAGAACGTTCAAAACGCCGTACGGTGGCCGGCACAATATCGCCGACGCGATCCTTGAATTCCTCGTAAATCAGTTGTTTTTCCGCCTTGCGAACTTGCGCCAGTAAAGCTTGCTTGGCGTATTGAGCGGCGATGCGGCCAAAATTGTTGGGCGTAACCTCGATTTCGAGCTCTTGGCCGAGATGGGCGCCATCGTCCATGCGTCGAGCATCGAAAAGCGAAATCTCGTCGTGCTTGTTTTGCACGCGTTCGACGACGACAAGTTTGGCGAAAGCCCTGATATCGCCGGTCTCCTTGTCGATTTCGACACGGAGTTCCCGGGCAGGACCGACCGCCTTCTTGGCGGCTGACACTAGGGCTTCCTCGACGGCCGCGACCAAGGTCTCTTTGGAGATACCTTTTTCGCGCTCCCAGTAGTCTAGGTTGGCTAAAAATTCAGCGTTCATAATTTCCCGCGTTGAGTGTGGCATCCAGAGAACAAAAAAGCCGGAAGTGTAATTCCGACTAAGCGTTCACTGGAAATCCAGCAACCAGAATCAATTGCGTGGGCGAAACTAAGCGTCGCCAAGGGAGGCGTCAAGCGTGATTTGTGTCGGTTTGGCGCACGTAAGGGCGCGGTGGTCCCGCAGGCGTCCGAGCATCCCGGAGCGTTGATTGAAAAGCCTTTGCAAATTGGCACGGGGGCACTAATTGTCCCCGGGTGATCAAACCGCTGGCATTCTTGATGTATGAGGAACTGCTGCCTGGAAGTCAGTTGACGAATCGACTGCATGATCTGGGCTATCGCGTCCAAATGGTGGACGGGGGCGTGGGTTCGGTGGAAGCGGCCGTGCGGGACAAGCCGATCGTGGCGGTGATGGAACTCACCTCCAGCACGGCCGATGTTTGCGGCCTGATCGGCGAATTGCGTCAGGATCCGGCGACGGCTCATGTTCCCATTTTGGCCTACACCCAGCCCGAGAATACGGAATTGCAGGTTGCCGCGAGGAACGCGGGAGCCAATTTGATTGCCAGCAGCGCACGGATTCTGGATCAATTACCGGCCTTGTTGGAGCACGTTTTGGAACTGGAATAGACAGGAAATTACTATGACGTTACCCGTGGTGAAGTTGGATCAGGGCATCCACGTGATGCACTTGTTTTACACGATTGATCGAGATCTCTGGGCCGATTTGCCGGACGGCGCCGTCAATGAGGCTAAGGAGAAGTTAGAGGCGCTTTTGGCCGCGAACACCGGACCCTGCGAGCCGAGAATCGACCTGTATGCCACGGTGGGGCCCAGGGCGGATGTGGCCTTCATGGTGTTTGCGGCGGAGTTGGGCGCGCTGATGCAGTTGCACCGGGATATCGAAAACTGCTTTCCTGCAGGCGGATTGGACTGTGTCTTCGACTACTTGAGCATCACGGAGCTTTCCGAATATGCCTCGAGTGAGGAGGACAGTCGGCAGATGCTCATCCAGCAGGAGAAGCTGACTCCGGACACGGACGAATTTAACCAACGGTTTGCCGCAATTCGGAAGAAGATCGGTGAATATGAGCATTATCGCCTCTATCCCGAGATGCCTGCCTGGGAGGTTATGGGATTCTATCCCATGCTCAAGCGACGTGATGGAGCGGATAACTGGTATTCGCTCGATTTCGAAACGCGCAAGAAGCTGATGAAGGGGCACGCGACAGTCGGCCGAAAATACGCGGGGCGCGTTTCACAATTGATCAGCTCTTCGACTGGGCTTGATGAGTGGGAATGGGGGGTGACGCTGATGGCTCACCAGATCGACGCGCTGCGTGATATAGTCTACGAAATGCGTTTTGACGAAGTCACGGCTCGGTTTGGAGGATTCGGTCCCTTCTACGTGAATCTTCGAGTTGATTGCGGGCAACTGTGGGACCATCTTCGACTTTAGAACGATCAGATCGACACAGGGAAGTAGCCGCGTCACCGGAAGGGCGCCACATCGTGACATGGGTGAAACAATTCCTTGACGCATGCTCCCGATAAATCTTTAATCCACTTCGGAAACTGGGTCGTATGGAATCAGTTCTAAGCAGTGTGAAAATGCATAAACAGAGGATTGTCTGTTTGTGCATTTTTTTGTGCCTGCATTCCAAACTTCCCAACAGCCAAACCAAAACCAACCAGCAGTAAGAAGTTATGGCCAGCTCATTAGGCAAAGTGAAGTGGTTCGACAACAAAAAGGGCTACGGATTCATCATTGAAGATGATTCCGGAAAAGATGTCTTCGTGCATCACACGTCCATTCTCGGCGAGGGTTACAAGACGCTCAATGAGAACGAACCCGTTCAGTTCGAGGTGTTTGAAAGCGGGAAGGGCCTGAAAGCCCAGAACGTCGAACGCACTGAAGAGTAGAGAAGTTTAATCGCGCAACGCGATCTTCCCGCCCGGGAAGAACTTTTTTCTTCGCAATGGCGGCTCAGCCGTCCAAGTATTCCTTTGTGTCAACCCATCCTCCAGAGCCCTTACGTAATCTGTACATTCATGTCCCGTTTTGCGCTCACAAGTGCTCCTATTGCGCCTTCTATTCGCATGCGCCAGATGGGGATTTGATCGATCGCTATGTTTCGGCGCTGATTCGCGAATTGGAGTTCGTCGCTGCCGACTTGACGCCCGACACAGTTTTCTTCGGCGGGGGCACTCCCTCAATGCTGAGCATTTCGCATTGGAAACGGATTCTTGGCGCGATGGAGCGCCTCGAGTTGCTGGGCGCGTCGGAGTGGACGGTCGAGTGCAACCCGGCAACCGTTTCGTCTGATAAGGCCCGTCTCTTGCGCGACTTCGGCGTCAACCGGATTTCCATGGGCGTGCAGTCGTTGGATGCGTCGTTGCTGGATAAGCTGGGGCGGATTCACACGCGGGATATGGTGTTCAAGTCGTTCAACACCTTGCGCAAGGCGGGCTTTGACAACCTCAATTTGGATCTGATGTTCGCGATCCCCGGCCAGACAATGGATATGTGGAAAGCCACGCTCGCGGAAATCGCGACGTTCGAGAGTGAACATCTTTCATGTTATGAAGTGATCTATGAGGAGGACACGCCGCTGTTTGCGCAGATGAAGGCGGGTGAATTCGATCTGGATGCAGAGCTTGCGGCGGCCATGCATGAGGAATTAACGGAATTCGCGGAGGAGAACGGATATCAACAGTATGAGATCGCCAATTTTGCGAGGAACCCGGCCGGCGGTAATCCGGAAAATCCCAGTTTGGCCTGTCGCCATAACATCAACTACTGGCGGGGCGGATCCTACTTCGGATTGGGCCCCAGCGCCGCAGGATACGAGCGCGGCGTGAGGACCAAGAATTGGTCCAACACTCAGATTTACTGTGAACACGTCGAGCAAAGCGGGCGAGCGATCGAGTCTCGTGAAGAACTTGGAGCAGTGGCTCGCGCGGGGGAAACGGCGGCCTTCGGCCTGCGCATGAATGCAGGTTGGCTCTTTGACGAGTTTCGTCGAATCTCTGGCGCCGATTTGCGGGAAGAGTGGACGACGGAGATGGACCAATTGGTAAAACTGGATTACGCCCGTCGGGACGAGACTGGGTTTCAGTTGACGCCACAGGGGCTTCGTTACGCGGATTGGGCGGCGGAACTATTTCTTCGCGCGGATTAAGACGGAATCGAGACTGAGCCTGGACACTGCTTATGAATTCAACGGAACTTGCTCGGATTGCTGAACGGTTGATGAGTCAGCCAGCCGCGCCATATCACGAATTTCTGGTGGAGGCAGAAGTGCGGGCTATCTGTGCCGAACACGATATCCCAGTCGAGAGCGATGGCTTTGGCAATCTCTATGCGAGACATTCTGGGGGCGGGCGCCGCGCGCCCATGGTTCTCGCTGCCCACATGGATCATCCCGGGTTCGAAATCATTCGAAGGATCAATTCAAGGCGGTGGCTGGCGCGTTTCCTTGGCGGCGTTCCAGACCGATATTTCCAGAAAGGGGTGGGACTGCGACTTCACCCGGCCGGGACGGCCGCGACGTTGGGCAAGGCTGTCGCGCACAAGCGGGAGAAGCGTTTTGAGATACACGCGACGGCCGCCCTCAAGACCGCGCCAAAATTTGCCGTGTGGGATCTGAACGATTTTGCTCTTCGGCGCGGACGCATTCGAGGTCGGGTTTGTGACGATCTTGTGGGTGTGACCGCGATTCTCGCGACGTTGATCGAGCTCAAGCGACGCGGCGCGAAAACCAATGTCGTTGGATTTATTTCCCGCGCTGAGGAAGTTGGGTTTCACGGCGCGCTGGCGGCGGCCGCTGCGGGAAGTTTTTCTCCAAAGTCGCTTTTAATTTCCCTCGAGACGAGTAAGGAGATTCCCGGCGTCAAGATGGGCGAAGGCGTGATCGTGCGGGTGGGAGACCGGTCGTCGGTGTTCGACTCCGCGGCGACGCGTTATCTGAGTGAAATCGCCGGCGCGGTGCAGCGACGCGAGAGCGGTTTCAAATTTCAGCGCGCGCTGATGGCCGGCGGCAGTTGCGAAGGCACTGCGTTTCAGGAATTCGGACTTCGAACCGCCGCAGTCTGCGTGGCTTTGGGGAACTATCATAATTGCGGCCCGGCCAATCAAATCGCGGAAGAATTTGTCAGCCTCGATGATGCGGCCGGGATGCAGGGCCTGTTGACTGAGGCGGCGATTCAATTCGGAGATTACGAGGCTGTCGTGGGGCGGTTGCCGGTTCGGCTGAATCGACTCCTGCGCGAGGCGCGAAGGCGGCTGGCTAAATAACCGGTTGTGAGACCTCTCGTGCGTTGGTATTGTCCCCAAGTCGGCGGGAAGCTTCATAAGCTCCCCCTGAGAGGGCTGATCGGCTTTTAAAATTAATGGAACGCGTTCAACAAAATACGTATTTTAGTCGTGTCTTGGACTGGTGCGAAGAGCGTGAGTCGACCGATCTTCACGCTCAGACGAACGAGCCCTATTGCATCCGAGTTCATGGCGAGCTACTGCGGATACCAGTGGAGGCGTTCGCGGCTCCGGTCCCGGGAGAGATTTCCCAACATCTTCGTGAGACTTTTTCCAGCGACGCCTGCGACCGCATCGAGTCGAGGTTGGAAGTGGATTTGAGTTTCTATTTTCGCGAACAACGCTATCGCGCAAATTTCAGCAAGCAACGGGGCGAACAATCCTTCTCGTTCCGAATCGTTCCGCAGCAGGAATGGGGGCTCCGCGATCTGCAACTTCCCAAGAGCCTGAAAAGTATCGTCGATCATCCGCGGGGTCTGCTGCTGCTGACCGGGCCAACGGGGCAGGGGAAGAGCACAACGGTCCGCGCGCTGCTACAGGAGTTGAATGGGACCTCGGCGATGCGTGTGATCACGATCGAAGACCCGATTGAATACGTTTTCACCAATGGCATGTGTCAATTCGAGCAGCGGGAGGTCGGGATTGACACCGCTTCGTTTTCCGATGGCGTTCGCAATGCCATGCGTCAGGATCCAGATGTCATATTCATTGGAGAGATGCGTGATCGGGAAACTGTCAGGGCGGCCATGCAGGCGGCGGAGACGGGGCATCTGGTGTTAACGACGCTGCACGCCGATTCCGTCGCTCAGGCGCTGGGGCGCATCCGTGAATTCTACACGAGCGAAGAGCGCGACAACATCAGCAGCCTGTTGGCGCGGAATCTCCACGCGATCGTGAATCAACGACTGATCCCAAACCGAAAGGGAACTCGCACACCGTGCCTTGAAATCATGAAGCGCGGGCCGGGCGTGCAGAGCGCGATCGTCAAGAATGAGTTGCAAATGCTCACCGGGATCATCGAGCAATCGGTCAACGACGGGATGCACACCTTCGATCAGTATTTGCGCGAGTTGTTCGCGGCGGAAATCATCGATGAAGAAACCGCGCTTCAGTTCGCGGTCAATCGCCATCGCTTCGAACTCGTTAAGAAGGGAATCGTCACCTTCGAGCGAATCCTTCAGCCACTGCGTTGATCATGATCGGGATTCTACGAATCGGGCTTCTGGGATTGTTCATCTACTACGTGCGCGAGGTGGCCCTGTTGAATCCGGTGGCTCCGACGGGGTCGTTGTTGAGGGATCTGCCGCTCATCGGAGAATTCCTGTTTGTGGGGCTCGCGAACGCGATTATCTGGGCGCCGTGGTTCGGGGAGAAATTGGCCGGGACAGTCACCGGGAGCATCGTCTCACACGCGTCGAACGCCGACACCTCCTATTGGTCCCATCGGGTCATTCACTGGCTGCGTCATCATCACCTCCGGTATATCGCGATTTGTTGGTGCGTGTTTGAAGGTCTGAATCGTCCGTGGATGCCGCATCCATTTGTGCTGGGTATGAAAATGGCGAAGAAGGATTCCTGGCTTGCTGCGGTCTTTGCCCTCGAAGTGTATCGATTCAGCAACGTGTACAATTGCCTTGAAGCGTGTCAGATTCTTGAACGGCGCGGCATCAAACCCAGAATTCATAAACTTCAGGAAATTAATTTGTTCATCGTGGAGTCGAAGAAAGAAGTTCGTCCTCCGCGGGCTCCGATCCCCGCGCCCGATCGCGTCCCAGATCCGCCGATGAAACGGGACCAGCGCATCGAATTGTTTGATGACGAAGAATTCGTTGAGGAACGCGCCGAGACTGACGTGGAGCTTGAGGAGGGCCTGAAACCCGGAACGGAGTCGCCCGCCGTCCATTGATCGATATGTTCAAACGAGTTCGAAGAATGATCATCCTGGCGACGCTTGCGGCGTGGTGCGCGTTGGGCGCGTGGCTTTGGGCCAAGCCGGACACCGTGCCCACTTTCGCTGACGATTATCTGGTCGACAAATGGGAGCGAGAGGAGGCGGAAGACAATCGCAAGCGATTCGTCGTGCGCTTGACTTGTGAAGTGGACGCGGTGTTTAGCGGACGCTCATTCTACGGGAAGGACGTCTTCGGCCGACGTTACAACATCGGGATTGCGGACGTGGCGATTCCGCACGAATTGGCTTCGGATGCAAAGAAAAGATTGGAGGCGCTCGTGCGGGACAAGATGGTGCGCGTTGAGGTTTACAAAGTGGTTCCCGATGCCGGCGTCATCGGCTCGATTTTTTTCGATGACTTGAATGTCGGAATTCAGTTGGTCAGCGAAGGGCTGGCTCTGGCGCAGCCCAACAAGATCCAAGTGGGACCCTCTTATCGCACCTCGGATTTGGTGGCAGCTCAAAAGAGCGCCATGCGGGAGAACCGGGGATTCTGGAGCGCTCGCAGGGACAAGTGATCGTTCCTGGAAAGAAAAAAACCTATTAATCCATGATCGGTTTTCTTCGTTTTTTATCATTGGGGGGATTGATTCTGACAGCTTTTCTCGCCGGCGTCGGCGCGTCGGGAAATGAGGCGTTGCTTGTAGGGTATGAACTGGTTTTTCTCCTGCTGGCTCTAATTTTCGGATTCATGATCATCTTCACCTGGACACCCTTGCTGGGGGAGATTGTGTGTCGTCCGATAACCCAGGCGATCGAGGGGGATCCGGACGTTGAAGAGATGACGTTTCTGCTTTTCATCGCCAACGCGCTCCTGAAGCGAAAACAACGTCGTTTGGGAGTCTTGTTCTGCTTCTGGGAGGCCATGATTCACCCGGGCTGGCCGACGCCTTTCTACGCGGCGATGAAGCACAGCAAGCCGGATTCATGGCAGGAGCTCTGGTTTGCCGAGCGTGTTTGGACCGGCCGCAACGCTCACTTTTGCCTGGAGGCCCGACAAACGCTCGAACGTCACGGCGTCGATCCCGGAAAACATCGAGAACCGGAGAT
>Ga0302117_10001866_pt1 | contig 10138 bp, 6 predicted proteins | sample AG5_322_MG_FD_203112 | JGI IMG/M metagenome (GOLD analysis project Ga0302117, IMG submission 203112) | Marine microbial communities from Western Arctic Ocean, Canada - AG5_32.2 | ecosystem: Environmental > Aquatic > Marine > Oceanic | place: Canada: Western Arctic Ocean | collected 2017-10-01 | reverse complement strand
GATTCCAACCCTTGTCCTTGTACCGCCCCCGATACTTCTCCAAATCCTCCGGCTTCGCGTGCAGCGGAAAATGCGGCGCGTTGTAGGCGAGATACAAAAAGAACGGCTTCTTCATCTCCACCGCCTCATCCATGAAATGCAGCGCGTAGTCGGTGAAGACATCGGTCGTGTACCATTCCTGATCGGGACGCAAATGATTCACCGGCTTGTCCGTGACCGGGATGACCATCTTGTCATCCAGATACATCTCCGTCCGCTTCACCGTCGTGTAGTAGCTGTCGATGTATCCGCGCGTGCCATAGAACCGATCAAAACCCCGCGCCGTCGGACTCCCCTCATCGCGCCAGCCCACATGCCACTTGCCTGACATCATCGTCCGATAACCCGCGCCCTTCAAAACCTCCGGAATCGTCACCGCATTGAAGCTGAGAAAATCGCGATAGCCCACCAGCCCCTTGTCGCCCGCCATGTGACCAATCCCCGCCTGATGCTGGTAAAGCCCGGTCAGAATACTCGCCCGCGAAGGACAACAACGCCCGGCATTGTAAAAATGACTAAACCGCAAACCACCCCGAGCCAACCGATCCAGATTCGGAGTCTCAATCTCGCTCCCATAGCAGCCAATATCCGAAAACCCCATATCATCCGCAAAGAGGATAACAACGTTAGGTTTGGCGCCGGACGCCGCCGCAAAGGCAGAAAGGCAGGTCAGCCACAAAAAACACAAAAAGTACAAAAAGAAATTCCGTCTCATAAGCGGCGAGGAATTTACGCACGATCCAGCTCCCATGCGATTCCAGAATTCAACCAAAAGCCCGCTCCAGCAAAGGGCTCTCAAATTCCGAAGGAAGCCAAAATACCGGTGAGGCAAGAGTCCCTCAAGCCCAAATCAAAGCCCCTAAGGCGGCGCGATAACATATTCCCGCCTTGATGACACAGGCCAACTACCGCCGTTGCCGATTCCGCATTCAAGCGGTCATAAAACAGGTGCTGCATAGCCCTGCTTCTTCCTTTCCTTTTTTGTGTCTTCTTGTGCCTTTTCGTGGCCAAAGATCCCCACTCGAATTCCGCTTGCTCTGTTTCGTCATACTGGTTCACTACCCCACACTCATGAAAATGAAATCCAGATTCATCGCGCTTTTAGTTCTCCTCGCACTTTCCGTCTCTGCCGCCTTCGCGGCCTCTTCGACAGGCTCAGGACAGGCGCAGCCGCAACTGGATCAAACGTCACGTTTGCCAAATATCGTTCTCGTGATGGCTGACGATCAGGGCTGGGGCGACATGGGTTATTACGATCACCCTCATCTCAAGACGCCCAATTTCGACAAGGCCGCCGCCACCGGCCTGCGCTTCGATCGCTTCTACGCCGCGGCGCCCGTGTGCTCGCCGACGCGCGCCAGTGTGCTGACCGGCCGCCATCCCAATCGCATGGGCGTATTCAAGTGGGGCCATCCGATGCGCCCCCAGGAAATCACCATCGCCGAGGCGCTCAAGACCGCGGGCTACACGACCGGGCACTTTGGCAAATGGCACCTCGGCTCGGTCCGCAACGGCAGTCCCGCCAGTCCCGGCGCCAATGGCTTCGACGAATGGTACAGCGCGGAGAATTTTTACGACAACGACTCCATTCTCAGCCGCAAGGGCAAGGCCGTTCCCGGCAAGGGCGAAAGCTCTTTCATTGCGGTTGACGCGGCCCTGGACTGGATGAAGGGCGCGTTGAAGAAAGACGCGCCGATCTTCGCCGTCGTCTGGTTTGGCTCGCCGCACAGCCCCCATCGCGCGGTGGATGAGGATCGCGCGCATTACAGGGATCACCCCGAGAAACTTCAGCATTTCTACGGCGAGATCACCGGCATGGACCGCGCCTTCGGCAAGCTGCGCGATTCCCTCACCGACCTCGGCATTCGCGAGAACACGATTCTCTGGTACTGCAGCGACAACGGCGCGCTAGCCAAAATCGGAAACACCGGCGGCCATCGCGGATGGAAGGGCAAGGTCTACGAAGGCGGCCTGCTCGTCCCGGCAATTCTCGAATGGCCGGCCCGAATCAAGCAGCCCCGCAAGACCGACATGCGCTGCAACACCTGCGACATCTACCCCACCCTGCTGGACATCGTCGGCGTCAAGATGCCCAACCAACGCCCTCTCGACGGTCGCAGCCTCGTTTCCCTCATCGACAGCCGCAAGATGAACAAGAGCCGCGCGATGGGTTTTTGGGACGCACCGTTCAAAGGCATCGGCACGGCTTCCGACAGATGGATGAAGGAGCTTTACGACGCGCAGCAAAAGGGAGGCGACCTCGCGCCGCAGGAGCACAGCCTCAACGCCGCCAAGCTTCCCAACCCGAAACACCCGCTCGATTCCTTCCCCGGACATTCCGCCTGGATCGACAGCCACTGGAAACTCCACCGGATCCAGGACAAGAACGGCAAAGTAAAATGGGAACTCTACAACCTCGACGCCGACCCGAAAGAAGCTAAAGATCTCGCCGCCTCTGAGAAGAAACGCGTCAGGCAAATGCGCAAGCCGCTCGACGCCTGGCTCAAATCCGTCGCTCGCAGTTTGAATGGCGAGGATTACTAGAATTCAGCGTCCCTGCCAGATCTGACTAAGTCATGCGCCCACTCGATATCGCCGTTGTCGTCGTCTACCTGCTGATCACCCTCGGCATCGGGGCGTTCTTCGGGCGACATCAGTCCCGCAAGGAATTCTTCCGCGCCAGCGGCCAGATGGGTTGGTTGACCGTCGGCCTGAGCGTGATGGCCACCCTATTTTCCTCGAACAGCTTCGTGTTCTACCCCTCGGCGGCCTACGGCGGCAACCTGCGCATTGGGCTCTCGCTCATCGCCTTTTCACTGATGACCCCCGTCATTGTCTTCGTGTTCATCCCGATCTTTTCACGCCTGAACTGCACCACCGCCTACGAGTATCTTGAAAAGCGGTTTCATGTGTCAGTCCGCTGCCTGGCCAGCGGTTTGTTTATCCTCCTTCGAATCGGCTGGATGGCCTCGGCGACCTTTGCGGCTTCGGTCATTGTCACAAGTGTTTCAGGCGTGCCCCAGATTGCCGTCATCGTCACGCTCGGCCTCTTCGCGATCGTCTACACCATGATCGGCGGCCTGCGTGCGGTGATGTGGACCGACGTCATGCAATTCTTCATTTTCGGCGTGACCATCCTCATCGCCCTGGTCCTGCTGGTCATCCACAGCGGACTCGGCATCGGCGAGATCTTTACGGCCTATTTCGAGGGCAGGGAAAACGTCCTCTTCGATTTTGAGCCCTCCATGACTCTGCAATATGGCAGCTGGATCATTCTCTTCGGCGTCTTTCTGGAAGCGGTTTCCGCCTTCGGCGCGGATCAGGTCGCTGTTCAACGCTACCTTGCCGCCCGATCTGAGAAGACCGCGCAGACTGGCGCCTGGGTTAATCTCCTCGGTATGTGGATTATCGTTCCCGGACTCCTGCTCATCGGCGTCGGCCTCTACGCCTACTACGATAAGAATCCGACTGAGCTGACGCCGATCGTGGAACGCTACAATGCGGAACACCCCAAGACGGCCATCGAAATCGCGGAAATCACGGACATGGGAGCGACTGTCCGTGGAAATGGCCTCTCCGATCGGGCCATGCCCAATTTCGTGCGGGATCGTTTCCCACCCGGCGTCGTCGGCCTGTTTCTCGCCGCGCTCCTGGCCGCCATCATGTCGAGCATCGACTCCGGCGTGCATTCGGTCACCACCGCCATCGTTGTCGATTTCCGCGATCGCCTCTGGCCGAAATGGAAGCCCAAGGACGACCGTCGCGATGTGCATTTCATTCGCCTGCTGATTCTGCTCATAGGCGCGACCTCCGTGGCGCTCGCCTGCTTCGTCGGCGATCTCGGCAATGTCTTCGACGTCGGCAAGAAACTCACCGCGGCCTTCGGTGGGCCGCTGCTCGCCGTCTTCGTGCTCGCCTTCTTCCATCGCGGCGCCAGCCCGGCCGGAGTGTTCACCGGCGCCGTGCTGGGGGCTTCGATCACGCTCGGTCTGATGTATGCGCGCGACGACTGGTTCTCCGTCTGGTTCTGGCCGATCGGATTCGGCCTGTCCATCGTGATCGGCTTTCTCATCAGCCTCTTTCAACCCCGCCCGGCCGACGCTCCCGAACCGCTCACCTACCGCGAAGTCATGCGTCAAACCCGGCAGAACTCGGATACAAAAAAATCATGAAATTCCACGAAATGACCTCCGCCCAGATCGCCGCCGCCAACCGCGATCAAACCCTGCTCATCCTGCCCATCGCCGCGATCGAGCAACACGGACCCCATCTTCCGACCGGAACGGACACAATCATCTGCGACGCCATCGCCAACGCCGTCGAGGCCCGCGCGCCTGAGACCATCATACTGCTGCCCACGCTCTGGCTCGGAGCCAGCGCGCACCACCTCCGCTTCGGCGCCACGCTCGACGCCGACCTCGACATCTACATCAAGCTCCTTCAGGAGATCGTCCGACAGCCCCTGCTCGACGGCTTCAGCCGGCTCATGCTGCTCAACGGCCACGGCGGCAACATCGATCCCCTCCGCGTCGCCCTCCGCCAGCTGCAAACTGATTTCCCTGACGCCCTTCTCACCGGCGCGCCCTACTGGTCGATGGCCGAGGAAGACATCGCCAACGCCATGGACGGCGCCGACAAATCCGTCGGCCATGCCTGCGAGTTTGAAACCTCGATGATCATGCACCTCCGCCCCGAACTCGTGGACACGGACAAGCTCGCCGACCAAAGCGGTTGGCTGCCGGATGTGCTCGACGGCCTCTTTATCTGCCGCGACTTGAAGCAACGCACCAAAGCCGGCGCCACCGGCCGCCCCGATCTCGCGACTCCCGAGAAAGGCGCCGCACTGTTCAAAGCCATCGTCAACCGCATCGGCGCCGTCGCCGAGAAACTGCTCGCTGAGCCGCTTGTAACGATCCATGACCAAGCTTGATTCAGTTTCGCTGCTTGAGCGAAACGTCATCGACCTCTACATCGCGGATTCCGACAAACCCACGCCCCTTGTCCTCTACATTCATGGAGGCGGATTCAAGGGCGGCGACAAAAAGACGATCAGCCAGGGCGCCCTCAAGAGCTACGCCGCACGCGGGGTGTCAATGGCAGCGATCAACTACCTGACCAAAGACGACCCGCCAATAATGATGAGCTACGGCCGCGTCAATGAGCCCATCACCGCGGAAACTTCCGTGAGCGATATCGTGCATCACCCCTTGTTCGGCGTGAAGTTGCAGGAAGAAATGGAAAAGCTCGGTCTCGAATGCCTCGTCGTCTACCGCGACGCGAAGACCCGCAAGTCGGTCCAACACGGCGCCCCGGAACAACGCCCGCTCAACAGCGTGGAATTCGTCATAAAGCAATTCGAAAAGGCGCGATAAGCGCCTCACCAAGGAGCGGCGATCCCGCAGTCGCGCATGCTCGTCCCCGAAAGCGCAATTTCGCCAAACAACATCACCGGGTTCAGAACAGCCCGTTCAAGATTCGTCGATATCCGTTAAGTTGACGCGCGCGCGGGATCGCCGCTCCTTGGCATCAGCCATAAAACTGGCCGGGTTGCCTTACTTCACCGTGCCCCACCGCTGGTTGTTTTGGCGCCGATCAAAGACCCATGGCTGTTTCGCATCGCCGGTCACAGTCACCTGAATCGGCGGAAAATTGGAGCTGATCAGGTCCATCTGCACGTGCGTGATGTTCGGCGCGTAATCGCCTTCGATCACATACCACTTGTGGCCGTCCGCGTGGAGGTAAAGGATCGGTTTGCCAAACGCGGCGGCGGATTCCGCCAGGCCACGCACGAGTCGATCGGTGTTTCCGGCCGCTTCGGCCTGGGCAAAAATCACCGCCGAATGCGCGTGTTTCCCGTGCTTTGCGATACTCGCAGCGACCCACGCCGCGTTGTCGTCGAGCCGCGTCGCCCACTCCGCCTTGTCGTGCACCTTGCCGCCCACCTTGTTGAGGCCGATGAACAGCACTCCATCCAGTAGGAAGGCAAAATTCTCCAGCCGTTCCGCCTGCCGCTCGACCGGCGCGGGCGGATCCCATTTGGCGTCGAAACAGAAGAAGTGGTTCAGCCATTTCTGCCAGCCGGCGGCCGGATCGTCCTGATCGTTCCACTCGTTGTCGCCCGGCACGATGAAGGTGGGGATGCGGTTTCCCTCGGTCAGAATCTGCGCGACGCGGATGTACTGCGATTCAGGCCAGTCCTTGATTTCGCCCGTCACAATATCGCCGCAGTGGACCATGAACGCGCTGGTCTCCAGCTCGTTGTCGATCTTGATGAAGCGCTCCAGGGCAACCTCAGCCGCGGGATTGTAAGGCCCGCAACCCATCGCAGTGAAGACGACCGGTTTGGGATTGGAGCCGAGAACGGAAGCGCAGCCAATCAAAGCCGCCACAAGCGATACGCTGAATGCCGACAAAAGTAATTTTCGCATCCGCCTTTCATACACCGTTCAAAGAAAAAGAAAATCGAAACAACCTGGCAGCGCCGCGCTTTGACAAATGGCTCCGGATCGACAAACAGATCACCCTTCATGAAAGCGCATCTCATTCGAAACTCCCTAACGCTTCTCGCAGCGATCGGTTTCGCCGTGGCAACCGCCGCGACCGGCGCCGTGCCTACACGCTTCCTGTCCGAGCTGATCTTCCAACTGCATGCCAAACACAACCCCGCGACCAGCATCGTCGAATGCGGCAACAATTTCCCCACCTTGCGCTACCTCGCCCCATACGCTTCTATCCGTCACATGAACCTCAAAGCCTTTCTCCGCCGCTTCGCAATTTTCGCGTTTGCCCTTTCACTCATCGCCTCCGCCCCGATTGTTCGCGCCGCCGAAGGACTGACATGGAAAGCCGGCGTCGCCCGCGCCAATGTCACCCCGGAGGAACCCATCTGGATGGCCGGTTATGCCGCTCGCAATAAACCCGCCGAAGGCAAGGATCAGGAATTGTTCGCCAAGGCGTTGGCCGTCGAAGATGAAGCTGGCGCAAAGCTCGTTATCATCACGCTTGATCTGATCAGCGTCCCGCGCCCCCTGCGCGATTCACTGGAAGGCTACATCAAGACCAAACACAATCTCCCGCCCTCTTCGCTGCTCATCAACTGCTCACACACCCATTGCGGCCCGGAGTTGAGGACCCGGCGCGCAACCAGTTCGATCTACCCGGAAGACGGAAAGAAGACCTTCGCCTACTACGACTGGCTGGAGGCGAAGCTCAAGACCCTCATCGACGAAGCGCTTGCCGATCTCTCGCCCGCCCGCGTGACCTATGGCAGCGCGCGTTGCGGCGTCGCCATGAATCGCCGCCTCCCCACCGAACGTGGCTTCATCAACAGCCCCTATTCTCAGGGCCCGGTCGATCACGACGTGCCCGTCCTCCGCATCGACGGACCCGACAAGAAAATGCGCGCCGTGCTCTTCGGCTACGCCTGCCACAACACCACGCTCGGCTTCTACCAATGGTCCGGCGACTACGCGGGCTATGCCCAACAGTATTTCGAAGAAGACCATCCCGGCGTCACCGCGATGTTCATGCTCGGCTGCGGAGGCGATCAAAACCCTTACCCGCGCCGCTCGTTGGAACTCGCCCAAAAGCATGGCCGTTCCCTCGCGACCGCCATCGAAGCCGCGCTCGGAGCCAATTCCACCACCATCAGCGGCTCGCTCAAATCCGCCTATGAAAATGTCACCCTCACCTACGCCGCGCCCCCGACCCGCGAGCAATTGAACGAACGCGCGAAATCGAAGAACAAATACGACAAGAGCTACGCCGAAGCCCTACTCGCCGAGCTCGACGCCAAAGGCAAACTCCGCGACAGCTACCCCTTCCCTGTCCAGGTCGTGCGCTTCGGCGACAAACTCACCCTCGTCGCCCTCGGCGGCGAGACCGTCGTCGACTATTCACTGCGCCTGAAGAAGGAAATCAAAGGCTCCGCCGTCTGGGTGGCCGGCTACAGCAACGACGTCATGGGCTACATCCCCAGCAAGCGCGTCCTCCTCGAAGGCGGCTACGAAGCCGGCGATTCCATGAAGTATTTTCGGACCACGCTTCACCCTGGCTATTGGGACGAATCAGTCGAGGAGCGGATCATCGGAAAAGTTCACGAGCTGAATGCTGGGTTGAAGTAGAGAAATCAGGCTGTCATCTCCCGAAATTCCAACAGTCATTCGGAGTCTGAAGCCCACGCGAATCTTCATCACGAAAGGGAACCTTGAGGTGCATTTCAGCGACGCCGCCAATCCGTTCGGTTTCACGGTTTTCCCTGAAGACGTCAAAGGCAACGGAACTCGCGAATGGACCGACGGACTCTGGCTCTTTGATGACGGCCAACTCGATGCCTACGCTCCGACAACGGCAAGCCAATAGCCGCGTCTCCAAAAGCGCCCCACAACTCTCGCGCCCTGTAAAACCATCCCGCAGTTTCCGCCTCCCCCATCACGCATGCGCCAACGGAACGCGTGTCGTGGAGTCTTAAGCGTGCTGCTTCGCGAATAGGGATGTTGTTTGGCGAGGTTGCACATTGAAAAGCGGCAGAGGACAGCCGCAGTCCAGGACCTGTCGGACTGCCTGCGGGCTTTGGATTGCGCGATAGCGTCGTGGAGTGCGGCTGTCCTCTGCCGCTTTCGGGAACGGCCTGAGCCAAACCATTTATAGGGCGCGAGGAAATGATGCCCCTTGCGGGATCGCCGCTCCTTGGCTGCCGCCATGAAACTGACCACCCAGCCTCTTAGATCGCCCCGTCCCGCAGCGCCGCCCCGGTGTGGCTGGCCTTGCACTTCGCCACTTGCTCCGGCGTTCCGACAACGACGACTTCCCCGCCTTTGTCGCCCGCGTCCGGCCCCAGATCGATCAGCCAGTCCGCCGATTTGAGCACGTCCACGTTATGTTCGATCACGACCAGCGTATGCCCGGCGTCGACCAGTTGTTGAAAAACCTCCAGCAACACCCGCACATCGTCGAAGTGCAGCCCCGTGGTCGGTTCATCGAAAAGGAACAACGTCGGCTTTGCCTTTCGCGCCTGGGCCTTGGCGAATTCCGCCAAATGCCGCACCAGCTTTAGCCGCTGGCATTCGCCGCCCGACAAGGTGTTGATCGGCTGCCCAAGACGCAGATACCCAAGTCCGACCTGCTGCAAATAACCTAGGCTCACAATCGCTCGCGCCGCAGGGCGTGAGTCTTTAAACCCACGCAGGAATTCCACCACATCGTCGATCGTCGACTCCAACACATCCGCGACCGACCAGCTTCGCGCGTCCGCCGCGTCAGGCCCGACGCTTCCGTCAACATGCACCTCCAGAACATGCGCGCGATAACGTCTCCCGTCGCAGGAGGGACAGCGAATGAATACATCGCTGAGAAACTGCATTTCAATTTTCTCGAAGCCCATGCCCCGACAACGTTCGCACTGGCCCTGGGCGGAATTAAAGCTGAACGCTCCCGCGGCCATGCCGCGTTGCATCGCCAGCGGAGATTTCGCGAACACTTCCCGAATGAAATCAAAAGCGCCGATGTAGACCGCCGGATTCGAGCGCGGCGTCTTGCCCAGCGAAGATTGATCGACAAGCACGGCACGGCCGAGATGCTTGAATCCCTTGAGCGTCGCGCGTTTGACCGCGTTGGGCTGATCGTCGTTGTCGAAGGCCGTCACCGCGCCCTCGACTTCCTCCGTTCCCATTTTTTCCCGCAAGGCCGGCAGCAGAACCTCGCGTATCAATGTCGTCTTGCCGGAGCCGCTCACCCCGCTGACGCAGACGAAGCGATTGAGCGGAATGTCGATCGAGACATCCGCCAGGTTGTGCAGGCTCGCGTTTGCCAGCGACAAGGCGCGACCGCCCGGCTTCACCGGGCGACGCTCCGGAATCGGAATCTCCTTGCGCCCGCTTAAATACTGTCCGGTCAGTGATTCCTTCGATTTCAGCAACTGCGGATACGAGCCGTTGAAAACGATGTGTCCGCCGCGCTCACCCTGAAGCGGACCCAGATCGACAATCCGATCCGCGCCCTTGATGACCGCCGCTTCGTGCTCCACCACGACCACCGCATTGCCCGCGTCGCGAAGCCGCTGCAGGATTTCCACCAACCGCGAGGTGTCACGCGGATGCAG
>Ga0302117_10001864_pt1 | contig 10145 bp, 10 predicted proteins | sample AG5_322_MG_FD_203112 | JGI IMG/M metagenome (GOLD analysis project Ga0302117, IMG submission 203112) | Marine microbial communities from Western Arctic Ocean, Canada - AG5_32.2 | ecosystem: Environmental > Aquatic > Marine > Oceanic | place: Canada: Western Arctic Ocean | collected 2017-10-01 | reverse complement strand
GTTGATCGGTGATCCGTCTTAGATCACGCAAAATAACTTTCAAAGAACAAAGCCTCCCAAATGAAGGAAAGCGGATTAAAACAAAGTAAATCTCCCAATACGTCAAGTACGATTATGATTTTTTTTTGCGAAATATCATATCCCTGAACCTGTCAGATTAAAGCCCATCCACGCTTGCTCTTGAAAATTGTAAAACCATTGGGATTCATTTCGCGAACGATCATACCACAGCCATATGCCCCCTGATAATGGAGAAAAAACATACGGGTATACGACCGAGTTAGTCCACAACCACTCCAAGCCATCAATGAAGAGCCAATTATCGTAGGAACCCTCCCCCACAGGATATACCCAACCAAGGGTCGAATGATAAATCCATTTGTAATCGGACTGGAAGAAAGTGCCGAACCAATCGAGATGCTTCCATTTTTGATCTGATGATTCCAAAGTAAGAGCACCAAGCCAAAGTTTTTCTTTTATGTCGGAGCGGACGCAACGAAATCCGAGAGTTCTAAGCGCTGCATCTGGTTTTCGTTGATGACGGTATGCCAGGCGTAGTGCGTTTCCGCTTTGCCGTGAGTCGTCGTGCTGGAATGAACCACCGCGGATAACGCGTGTCCCACCAACGATGTCATCAGTAGGGACGGTCGAGGGACCGAGGTTATCCGAAACGAGAGCGAAACTGTTGATGGCTTTAGTCAAAGGGTTTCCGTACCATTCGGGATCGTACCAATCCCAACACCATTCATTGACATTTCCGAACACATCAAAAAGTCCGTAACCATTAACCATTTCCAAAGGGAAATAATTCTGCCCTCTATAACTATTATCTTGTTCAGTTATCAACTGATTCCCATCGAAATAACCAACAGGAGTGCTGGCATTGTCAAAGGGATCTCCACTCAGTCGATAATTTCCTTTAGAGCCATCAATGCTTCCCTCCCAAGGATACTTAGTCCGGTCTAGATCGCCACGGGCAGCTTTTTCCCATTCGGCCTCTGTTGGTAGTCTATATCCTGAAGAAAACGAATTCACGTGATCGTTTGATAAATTCAGATCTCCTTTTCGATAGACCTTAGTAAACTCTATATCTTCATAATAGACAGGGGTTCGCCCTTCTTTTTCAGTTCGAGCATTGCACCACTTCACGGCATCGTACCAAGTCACCATATTCATCGGATGCTGCATGGGGGCAGGAGAGTATGAAGGACCTTTTTTTGCGGTTCGAACTCTTGAATCGAAAGCGTAGCCATTTGCCAGCGCCCACCGGGCAACCTCTTCCCAGAAACTCAGAGATATTTCGTACTTGTCACAATACATAGCGGATATGAACACGTAGTGGGCTGGTCGTTCATCGGCAAGATGGGTATCGGTCCCCATGAGATATGAACCTACGGGGATGTAAGACATATCATCCCCGTTAATTTGCCTAACGGAAGAGATCCACAATGTCCCTAAGGCAATAAGAATCACACGACTGGAAGTCGCGACTTTCAGCAAACGGAAGATTGGCTGGTTAATTGTACCCAAAGAAATACCGACTGTAAAAAGCATTTAGTCTGACTAAACCTCCTAAACTATAGAAAGAAGTAAAGTCGGCAGAAAAAAGACTGTCTGCCAATACAAAGAACCCCTGCGGGGCGGTTACTCAGCTCGACTACGCGAAAACTTCGACTGAAATTTTTCTACGCGACCGGCGGTATCGACAAAGCGCTTCTCGCCGGTGAAGGCGGGATGAGAATCCATAGTGACGTCACGAACGACCAGAGAGTAGTCGACCCCCTCTAGGTTTTCGGTCTTGCCGGAACTCATCGTTGAGCGTGTATGGAATTGCGTCCCAGTCGAGACGTCTTGAAAGCAAACTGGGTTCAATTGAGGATGTATTTCCTTCTTCACAAATGTCTTCTCCAAATGGTTAATAGAGTGATTCGGCAAGAAGCCGGAATCAACCCTGCCTCGCTTTGAAACGAGGATTAGTTTTGCATGTAACATATAATCGACCTCGTCGACGTACAACCTTACAGTCGGGATGACGATTTTTAAGTGTCTTTATTGATGAAACTACTTTCATGTATTGAAAATAAATATTAAAGAGGGCTTGCCGTCAAGCCTCGAGGCAAAGTACCACTTGCCCGACTTACTCTTTTTCAACTTGCCTTAGGTGGGAGGAAAATGAGATAGTAAAGCCAACTTATGAACGAGCAAACAACAGAAGAAGGCGAACCTCGCCGTATAAACCCAGAAGACATCACATTTCTCGACGCAGATGCATTGAGCAAATTCGTTACGGATACGGGGAAAATATTGCTCCGCAAGTACACAGGTCTAACCCCTAAGCAACAACGTAAGATGTCACGTACGATCAAGACCGCCAGACACCTGTTGCTGGCTAAGTAAAGATTTTCGGTGAATTATTCCTGACGCCTAGCTTTGCAAAAGCACTTCGGCGTTTCTCCCGAGGAACTTTCTCATGTTGCAGATTTACTTCGATCAGGACAAATAGTAGCCTTGCCGACGGAAACGGTTTACGGACTAGCCTGCCTTGCCTTAAATAAGTTTGCGGTTGCTAAGGTTTTTAAAGCTAAGAAACGACCTGCCCACGACCCCCTTATCATTCATGTATCGGATTTGACCGAGGCCAAATTGGTCTGTCGTCCAGACAGCCGGGCAATGTTACTGATTGAGTCGTTCTGGCCCGGACCACTCACTCTGGTTTTACCCAAAACCCGGATTGTGCCAGCCATCGTCACCTCGGGTCTTTCCACTGTTGCCGTAAGGTCACCCGCTCATCCCGTATTTAGGGAAGTGCTGAATTTGGTAAGCGCCCCTCTTGCCGCTCCCAGCGCTAATCCATTTGGAAAAGTCAGTCCCACAAGAGCGGAACACATTGAGCAAAGTTTTGGTGACCTCCATCCTCCTGTTGTGGATGGAGGTCCGACAAAAATAGGGATTGAATCTACGGTTGTGGATTTATGCTCTAGCCGAACCCGCATTCTTCGCCCGGGTCCGATCGATACGGAAGCCATAAGTGCGATTCTAGGAGAAGAACCTGAAATTCCAGAGCTCAAAGCTTCGAGCGATAAGTCGAAAAATCCACTTTCTCCAGGACTTTTAGCAAAGCACTATCAACCCGAATCACCCTTGCAAGTTTTCAGCAGCACCGAAGAGTTAATGGCATTCCTGAAAATGGAGTCAGCCCTTCCGGCGGCAACCGTTGTCATCACTCATTCCCCATTAAATGAGATTCGTTTCCCGTCCAAGGGCTTAAAGTTCATGCATCTTTCTGAATCGGGTGATCCCAGAGAAATTGCACAGTACCTTTATGCTCGCTTAAGAGAAGCCGATACTCATTCGCCTCCGCTCATCCTTTGTCCACTTTTGCCTGAAACGGGTATTGGCAGTGCCGTAAACGACCGATTAAGAAAAGCTTCATTCAAGGATTAGGGAAACCTTTTACAGTTTGGTCTTGTTATCCTCGCCTCGCTGTCCAAAGTAAGAAATTTTCGTTCGTTCGGCGAATTACAGTTCATTCACTTGCCCTCAATCATGAAAAAATTCATTTGTTACCTCAGGTTACTAGCTTTTTTCTCCCTTTTTTGGAAAACGGGCCTAGCCCAAACCGATGAGCAACTGCGAGATCCGACTTATCTTAGAGAGCAGTACAACCAACTCGCCGACAAGCATAACGCACTCATCGAGAAGGCTCAGAACCTCATGTCGAGTAAACAAGAATCTTTTCCAAGACCTCAAACGAACCTCATTGATCTTTCATCAAGGTTGCGAGCAGAGTACGAAAACAAGCTGGACGCGGCCGACACAAGAGCCGCGCAACTTGAGCTCAAACTGAGTCGCACTGAGCGCCAAGAGCAAAAACTAGCGAATGAGAATGCGATTTTGGAAGAAGGCAATGCGCGTTTGCGCAACCAACTCAATATGGTGACCGCCGAGGAGAGAGACTTGTCTGATCGGAGCAAAGAGGTTGCCATGGAAAACCGCAGGTTGATCATCCGGCAAAAGAAAACGGATGCTAAAGAAAGCCAATTGCTGGCCAAGCTTCGCAATGTAGAAGCCTCCAACGAAAGCCTCAGGAGGAGGCTCGCATCCACCGAAGAAGATTCGAGAGGTCTTCAATCAGAGAACAAAAAACTATCTGCAGAGGTTGGTAGTCTCGAAGAAACCGAAAAAGACCTCAGTGATAAAATGGCGCGCAACGAATTGTTGCGAAAAGATCTCGCTGACCGTTTAACCGAACTCGACTTGGCCAAAGGTGAACTCACCCGAAAATCTGAACAACTTGGAGGGAATGCAAAGCAACTCAAGGAAGAGCTAATTGACCTTAATGGGATGAACACACGTATCGAAGGAGAGAAATCGATCCTCACTGATCGCCTCTCGGCTCTACAGGCAGAAAATACAACATTCAAGGAAGAGAATCGAAATCTCTCGACAAATTCCGACATACTACAGGAGCAATTAGCCGATCTTCGTTCTGGATTGACAACCCTCGAATCACAAGAAAATCGACTTGCCGACCAGTTGTCAGGCTTTCAAGACGCGAATCATTTACTCCACCAAAAGACAAAAAAACTAGAATCCGAAAGATCCGATATGGACGCCGCGGTAAAATTGATGGATCTGGAACTTCAGGAGTTGACCGGAAGTGAACAAGCCAATATCGGAAAACTTCGGAGAATTGATTCGGAAAACAAGGAACTTGCAAACGAAGTTGCCTCTCTGGCTAATGATCGAGCATTACTCCGCAATGAAACCGATGGTCTCAAATCACAGCTAGCGCAAATAGCAAGCAACGAACAATTGCTTGCCAGTCAAATGCAAGAGCTTGAAGCTGATAATCTTAATCTCCGAGGCAAGCTAATGAACATTAGGAACAGCGAGGATGATTCTCGTCGGCAGCTTGAGGGGTTAGTGCGCAAGAACGATGCTCTTCTTTCCCAGCTTTCCCTAACGAAAGAACAGCGTATCCGTTTGAGAAATGCCATTATCGGAACAATCGATGATCACGATCAAAGACTTGATTAAATAACCTCCCCTAGTGGGATAAGTCTACCCACGGTCTAGGACTAAGCAAAGAGTTCTATCGATTTCCCTACATCTGTTAGGATGTAACAGGTATTTCGAAACCGAATTACTCCGAAAAGACTCCCATATCCCTATATTTCGCATACCGAGTTTCGAGCAACTGTTCAGGAGCCAGTCCCCGCAGTTCATCCAGTGCTAGGCGGAGTGCTTCCCTTAGGGATCCCGCCGCAGAATCCCAGTCTCGATGAGAACCACCCAAAGGCTCGGGCAAAACCCCATCGACAACGCCAAATTCGAGCAAATCCTGAGGGCTCAGTCGAAGAGCACCCGCAGCATCGGGAGCATGCTTACGGTCCTTCCAGAGTATTGCAGCGCAACCCTCGGGGGAAATGACGGAATAGTAAGCGTTTTCAAAAATAAGCACTCGATCTGCCACGGCGATTCCGAGAGCACCGCCCGAGCCCCCTTCACCAATCACAATCGCCACGACCGGCACCTGCAGTGCTGCCATTTCTTTAATATTCACCGCGATAGCTTCCGCCACATGTCGTTCTTCAGCCCCGACTCCGGGATAAGCCCCCGGAGTATCAATCAAGGACACCACTGGCATGGAAAACTTTTCAGCCATCTTCATCAGACGCAAAGCTTTGCGATATCCCTCCGGATTTGGGCAACCGAAATTACGCTTTAAATTCTCCTCGGTATCTCGACCCTTCTGTTGGCCGACCACCATGATGCTACGACCGTCGAATTTGGCCGGCCCGCCCACCATTGCAGAGTCCTCACCGAAAGTACGATCACCGTGCAATTCTTCGAAGTCATCGAATACTCTCTCTACCAAATCCAAAGTATAGGGGCGATTAGGATGCCTCGAGATTTGAATTTTCTGCCACGGTGTTAGATTCGAATAAATTTCTCGCTTCGCCGAGTCTATCTCGGCCTCGATAACCTTGGCCGCGGTGGAAACGCGACCTGGATCCACCTCTGATTTTCGAGAGGATTCAAGCAGTTCCTCCAACTGACTTTCCAAATCACGGAGAGGTTTCTCGAAATCGAGCGTATGCACTTTTTTTTCCATCAATATGAAAAGCTTCTAAAGGGAGGATTGCGGGACGTCAACAGGTCGGCAGAATCGTTTGATGCCAAGAATTCCACTCAATGGAAAGAAGAATTACAGGTTTGTTGGACTCTAGGACATTCTGAAATTCACGAGTTTCAATCCTTCAGCTCTTCTTTCCATCCAAGAATGCGAGCTTCAGCAGTTGCCTTCTCGGCACCCTCCTTATCCCCTTTAGCTACTAGGATCCGAGAAAGGCTGACCTTGGCAGTCAAATCTTCAGGGGCTATCACCAAAGCTTTTTCACAAGCAGCATGAGCCCCCGTCAAATCCTGCCTAGCCAATCGAACTTCAGCCAAAGCTCTCCAAGCATCAAGACAGTCGGAGTCCAACTTCACGGCTTTCATCAATTTATCCTCGGCAATCTCTTCATCGCCCAAAGAAAAGTCTAGGATCGCCTCTTCCACCATATCGATCGGGTTCACATCTTCCATCATGGATAGGGTTTCAGTGCTCGCACCATAGGAGCAAGAATAAAAGTAAATCACTATACGCAAACCTTCTTTCAGGGCGTAATTGTCTTGTCCCGACGACAGGTGGGGTTCATGTTGAACTGTTATCTTCATCCCTCGCCACACCACTCAAACCGATGCTATTCGACGAACCTGAATTTCAAGCCCTTCTCCTCCTGCACGGCAGAGACCGCAGAAAAATCGGGACCGAGCAGGAGCTTAGGGATTTGCCAAAAGTCCGCGAGATGGTAAAAAATAAAATTGAGATCGAAAAGGAAACCATAGCATCCGCTCAAATTGAACTCCGCGAATTCGAAACCAAGGCGAATACCTTTGCGAACCTAATCGCATCTATCGAAACCAAGATTTCGCAGCAAAAAACCAAGCAGCTGAAGGTTAAGCGACAAGAAGAATACCAAGCCCTCGAAAATGAGATCAAAGGGCTTCAAGAGCAAATGAACGCCGACGAGGACGAGCAACTGGAAACCCTCATGAAGGTGGATGACGCACGTGCTACATTGTTAATCGCCGAGGGCAAACACACCGACCGAGTTCACTCTTTGGAAACGGAACTGGAGGAACTCAATGAACGAGAAAAAGTTATTCAAGAAGAAATCATTGAGCTCGCAAATCAGATTAAGACGTCTGGTGAAGAAATGGAACCCACCTTCCTTCGTGAGTACGAACACGTAAAAAAGGTGGTTCGGCGTCCTCCCTATGTCGTTCCCGTAGAGGATCAAAAATGCACGGGTTGCAACCTCCGGGTATCGAACGACATCGTCTCTTCCATTCTAGTAGAAGAAAAACTCACCATTTGTGACCAATGTGGTCGCATCGTCTACATCGAAAGATGAATTACATTTTCCGGGAAGCGGTCATTCGCTCTGGGGTTTTCGGACTCCGGAGAGGAAAGTCCGGACATCATAGGGTAGGATTCCCCGCGAAAGCGGGGGGAACTCGTCTCAAAGCGAGATCACGGCTAGTGCCACAGAAAACATACCGCCTCCGAAAGGAGGCAAGGGTGAAAAGGTGGGGTAAGAGCCCACCGCCGCAAGGGCAACCGAGCGGGCAAGGTAAACCCAATCCGATGCAAGACGAAATAGGGAACTGGGCGGCCCGTCCATCAGTTCCGGGTACGTCGCACTCCGCTTCGGCGGGGACCGAGGTTTCCTCGGTAGATGAATGAATGACTGCAGCGATTTTCGTTCGAAAAGCCGCCGCAACAGAATCCGGCTTACAGCTTCCCGGAATCCATTTGTAAGTCAGCTTTACCGTTGACTACCAAGGAACAATAGCCAATTTTATTACCGCTTATGGCAAATACTAAGTCAGCATTAAAGAACGCCCGCAAAAACAGCACTCGTTATGAGCGCAACCGTGCGGTAAAAAGCAAGCTCAAGACTTTGGAAAAAAAGTTTCAATCATCCTTGGAATCCAAAGATGGCGATGAGGCTCGAGAAAGTGCCAGGATGTTCATTTCCGCCTTGGACAAAGCGGCCAAGAGCTCGTTGGTGCATCGCAACAAGGTGGCTCGTAAGAAAGCCTCGTTGACCAAGGCAATTGGCGGTATGAAATCGAGTAAAGAAACCCCAAAACCTGCCGCTAAAGAAGAATCATCAGAGGAAAGCGAATAAGCTTTCTGGCTATTTCAGGTTCCAGCCAATAACCGAGCACGCCAAACCCGTGCGACTGTATTATTTTCCCGCCCAAGGCGGGATGTAAGACCGGCATTCGAAAGAAGTCCATTCCTCGAGAAGGTCATTCCGCATGGGATGCAAAAGAGATGCGTGAACTTGCTAGATATGGCGTGAATCAGATTCGTCCTTCTCGGAATATCCGCTGTCTTGACGCTGATGATTGACTTTGTTCTTTTTCAAGTACGCATCATAGACATCGTCAGCCGACATGCCCAAGACTTGAGCAAGTGAAATGAGGAAATGGAATAAGTCGACGACTTCCACTCGAGCATTCTGCTTGTCGAACTCTTGATACTTTGCCCACCACTTCCATGGCACCGAGTCTGTAAGTTCGGCTAGCTCCTGCTGCATCGCTCGTACGTAATTAAGGATCCATTTACGTTGTTCTTCCTCATCCAGTCCTTGAGTAACAACACCAATACGGCTATTCAGTTCATCCTGAAGCGAGAAAATTTCTTCCAGTTTATCCATGATCGATGGAACGTAGAGGCAGATGGGTTCTTGGCAAGCGGTTTTTGAAACTAGATTAGATCTTGGAATGGAAGAGAGCTTCAAGTAAAGCCAACTAAAAAGCTAAAGATACCGAACATGAGATAGAAGTTAAGCGAGGAAGCCGATTTTGATTGTGCCTTTCCTTTGCTCGGGCTAAATAATCTAGACCCATGGAAAATACAAACGAAGGTTCTAAAGACACCATCGAACAAGAAACTGCCACCACCAACGAAAACAAAATGACCGAGAATTCTCAAGAATCAGGCATCGTTGAAAACGATGCCGAGCAAGCCGTGACAGACAAAGCTGCGTCGGTAACCAAATCCCGTATCCGCTCACGTTGGTATCGCGCCAATGAGCGACCACTTGAAAGCCAGTCCACCCCCGTGGCCGACCCAACAGGGGAAATCACGCTCACCAAGGGCGTTGTACTGAAAGACGATCTGTCCAACGCCACACCTCCAAAAGGCGGCGCTGGAAGAGAAGACCGAGGGAGCGAGGGCGATAGGCGTGATAGAAACCGTGACGGCGATAGGCCAAGAGGCCGCGATGGAGACCGTCGTGGTGGACGGGGCGGAGACCGTCGCGAGGGCCGTGATGGAGACCGTCGTGGTGGACGGAGCGGAGACCGTCGTGGTGGGGGACGAGAACGCGATGAGGATCGCAATCGCGGCCCCAAACGGGAGGACGGAAGTGCCAGAGAAGGCCAGAATGAGCGAAACAGACCGGGAAGAGATGAACAAGAAAAGCCCAACGGGGAGAGGGAAAGATCTCGCAGTCGATCGGGAAACAGAAACCGCAACAGTTCGGACAAAGATAGCCAAAGACGCGATGGTGCCCAACGTTCCAGCAAGCATCGCAGTGAAAGACAGCATTCCAAACCCAACGACAACACCTCTCCCACTCACAAGAAAACCGATGCGCCCACCAATAAAAAGCCGGGTGGTGTTGGTAAGTTCTTGGCGGGTCTCTTCGGAAGCAAATAGGCTCGCAACCATCAATCCGGAAGGAGACGCGATCAAATGGAAGTTTTCCGGGTTCGCGGTGGTACTCCCTTAAACGGTCGAACGACTGTCAGCGGATCTAAAAACGCCGCCCTTCCCATATTTGCAGCTACCTTGCTAAGCAAGGAGTCTTCCGTAATCGAAAACGTACCAAATTTGAGCGACATTCGCTTCATGGCAGAAATCCTTAGGCACATTGGAGCCGAGGTAGAGCAACCTGAAGCTACGACTTGGAAAATCACCCCCGCCTCCATAGACCACCGAGCACCCTACGAATTGGTCCGCAAGATGAGAGCCTCGGTTTGCCTCTTGGGCCCATTGGTAGGGAGATTACGCAAAGCCG
>Ga0302117_10001863_pt1 | contig 10145 bp, 8 predicted proteins | sample AG5_322_MG_FD_203112 | JGI IMG/M metagenome (GOLD analysis project Ga0302117, IMG submission 203112) | Marine microbial communities from Western Arctic Ocean, Canada - AG5_32.2 | ecosystem: Environmental > Aquatic > Marine > Oceanic | place: Canada: Western Arctic Ocean | collected 2017-10-01 | reverse complement strand
CGCCACAATCAACTAACCAACTCTGAAGTTTACTTTCACCGTCGTACCGCACGCGCTCACCAAGCAAACAAGAAGAAATTGCTATTCGAACTGGCTCTGTCATTGATCTCTTTCAACTCACTATACGACGTACACCGTAAATGCCCACAACAATCTACATCAATCTACAACAACATGTGAACTATTTTGACGCACGCCGTATCTTACCACACGTTTCGATTTACATTATCTATGCTAGTTGAATCATCGAACCAACTGTGCCAAGATAACTAGTCCTGTCATTATCTCCCTTGCAAACAATCCCCCATGAGACCTACTCGCGCTGCACTTGGAACTATCATTCTTTCACTGCTCTATGCTGTCATCCGCTACAACATTGCCGGCGATGTTCCTTGGAGCCAGTTCCCCCTTTTTCTTGTCAATAAAGCAACAGCCTGTAGCGGAGTCATTCTACTAGGCCTCGCAGGCCTCAACGATTCTGTTGAAAAACGTCATCAACTCGGCCTGTTTGCATCCGCCTGCCTCGGCCTGCACTGCTTACTGTCCTTAATGCTGCTGTCATCCTCTCATTTTGGTGACAAATTTTTCCAAGCTACTGACAATACCTTTACCGCCATCGGTAGTTTCGCTCTGTTGTGCGGAGCATTAGGCATACTCGGACAAGCTGTCCTCTGGCGTCGCTCGCTGAACACAGCGCCGAATTCCGCCCCTAGTCTAATCAACGGCCTCGGCCGAATCTTATTACTACTCGCCGCAGCACATGTCGCATTGATTGGATTTCGCACTTGGACCCAATGGTCACAGTGGCCTGGATATCTACCGCCAATCACATTGACCATTTTCATAATCGCAATTGGCTTAGCATTTGCCAATCATCGCAAAAAACGTTCCACTCGGTTACAAGGACAATAGATCATGCCGGGGCACTCCCAACAATACGATGCGATTGTAATAGGTGCTGGAGCCGCTGGGCTAATGACCGCCATCAGCGCTGCTACACAAAGCCGTAATGTCCTACTACTCGAAAAAAACTCAAAACCTGGCGCTAAAATCCTCATGTCCGGAGGCACTCGCTGTAACCTAACTCAAAACACCGATATCCACGGAATCATTTCAGCCTACGGTAAACCTGGACGTTTCTTGCATTCAGCGTTAGCAACGCTCGGACCTGAGCAACTCATCGATTTTTTCAACGAACGCGGAGTCCCCACAAAATGTGAACCTTCCGGTAAAGTCTTCCCGCAATCAGATCGAGCACAGGATGTATTGCACGCACTACTCGATAGCCTCGACCAAACTCGAATTGATTTGAAATTGAAACATGCTGTAACAAGTATTAAAGCAGACTCTTCCGGATTCAGTCTCACTACTAATAACGGGACCTTTTCCGCCGCGCAAGTAGTTATCACCACCGGCGGTAAATCCTTTCCAGGATGTGGTACAACCGGTGACGGATATCTCTGGTCAACACATTTCGGTCATCGAATTGTTCCCACTCGACCAGCATTAGTACCATTGGTAACCACTAACAACGCTTGGCCCACTCAGCTGCAAGGTATCACCTTACCCGACATTGAATTAATCGTTCGCAATTCCAATGGTAAACAACTAGGCGCACAACGAGGCTCAACTCTGTTTACCCACTTTGGCATCTCCGGACCGACAGCGATGAATATCAGTGGCATTTTCACTGCGGTCTCTGATACCGAAAAACTCCAACTAGAAATTAACTTCCTCCCCGAATTATCATTAGTTCAGAAACAACAACAACTCGCAACGCTGTTTCGGCGGACGCCCAAGAAACAAGCGATCACCGTTATGTGCCAACTTCTACCTCAACGAGTTGCAGAAGTGCTCCTTGATCAATCAAACATCACGCACGACCAAAAGTCGGGAGAAGTATCAAAACAGCAAACATTCATAATCGCCAATTCTTTACATCAGCTTTCAGTCATCATTGAGCGGACACTCGGATACAAAAAAGCGGAAGTTACTGCTGGCGGCGTTGCCCTCGACGAAGTCAATTCATCAACCATGCAAAGTAAGCTTCAACCCGGTCTGTTCTTCGCTGGTGAGATTCTCGATCTTGATGGACCTATCGGCGGTTATAATTTCCAAGCCGCCTTTAGCACAGGATTCCTAGCGGGACTAAACCTTTAGGCCTACAAGACTCTGCGACTAAGCAAACCCAAACCCGCGTGTGAAATTATCGAACATGACAGTGATGATTGTATTACCCGATTTTCACGTTTGTGTCAGTTTGTGGTTGAAACTGTAAAGCTGACAATCTCGGGGGCGGTCTTGAGCTAAACCCTCTCTATTCGATAGCATAACAACTGTTGCTTTGTACAAATTATCATCACACCATCACTCTTCCGAGTTGCGACGTGCCTCAGAAACAATCTACTCTCCTAATCGCTGGTTTTGCCGTAGTCCATTGCTGTTTATTTGCATGGTTTAGTAGCTATACAGCTGAAGATGCCTTTATCGTTTATCGATACAGCGAAAACCTCATTCATGGTAACGGCCTCGTCTTTAACTCGGGTGAATTCGTCTCCGCTCTTACCTCGCCACTGCATGCTTTGATAGTCAGCGTGCTGTATGGCATTACCAATTCATCCCTATGGGCCAACCGACTGTTTGTTCTTGTCCTACATTTTTCAGCCACTTGCTACGCGTTACAAGCCGTTAAAGATCTACACGGAAAAATTCTATTCGGTTTAATCGTTTGGTGTTCACCATTTGTTATTTTCTGGACCGCCGGTGGATTAGAAACAATCTACCTATCAACTTTCATCACGATTGCATTTGCCGCGGCTGTCAAATGCCTTAAACATCATTCAACCAAACACCAGTGGATTTTCTCGATCTGTCTCGGCCTCGCGTTTCTGACACGTTATGACAGCTGTTTAGTTACGCTACCCATCTGGTTTCACGTGACGATTAAACAATATCAGTATTTCCCCAAACAATTCAGGCGCTCACTCGCAACACTGCTGCTGCCAGGGCTATTTATTGCCTGCAGTTGGCTCATTTTCAGTTTTAACTATTATCACGACGTCTTTCCCACCTCTGTCTACCACAAACCTCTGCAGTGGGACACGCAAAGAGCTGCTGTTGGTTATATGATTCAATTTGGTCTGTTTTGTGGCATCCTGCCTACACTCGGCTGGTTTGCTGTCGACCAATTCAGCCGCAATAAATCCAAATTACTCTCTACCGCGATCAACACCGCTGAAACACACCTCGGTGTGTTTATCGGATTATCTATTTTCGGATGCTATGCCAGTGTGACCTGCTTGGCACACATGATGTTTAGCAACCGGATGCTCCTACCCTACCTACCCGCAGCTACTTTGCTACTCATTAACTTCTTAACGCGTATTAACCCCAGCAGCAGAACTGTTTGGCACGGCGGGCGATTTGGCAGCAAGAGTTGGCCAATCGTTATCGTGCTAGCAATCGCTGTTCAATCAACTCTGTTTTATTATATCGATCAAGTTTCGGTTAACCCTGGGCGTTACGGTGAATACACAAATCTCTCACGACAATCCTACATAACGTTCATGCAGACACTCGATGACCAAGCCGCCAAGATTTCGCAGCACTGGCGCGACTCTGGAAAATCAGGCCAACCGCAGATTCATGTCTATGCCGCTGGTATATTGCCCTACAAATTACCGCGCGCAAAGATTGTCGACTGGGGATTAGTGTCCTATCGTAAAAAAGTACACGTTGACATGCTGCAAACCGGATTACTTTATAGCTCTGATTACATAATCACACTTACGCCCAGACATCATCGCACGCGTTATCAATTACAGCAAGAAGCCGATGCATTGATCGTTGTCGACGAAACCACGATCAACTTTGATGGGAAATCCGAGACATTAGGCGTCTACTTTAATCCAACACCAAAAGCATATCGATTACCCAACTACGTCGACGGGGAACCGCATGATCGTATCCCGCCAAAAATCAATGAACAATATAATGCCAGCCACTGATCAACATGTAACCATGGAAAAAAAACCACCAACAAATCAATCCCGCTGGTTTGTCATCTGTGGTGTTTTCACTGCCGTGCTAACAATCTTTGGTTTCATGATGCATTTTCAATTCTTCCACGATGACGCCTATATCACACTACGGTATGCTCAGCATTGGTTACGCGGTGACGGGATTGTTTTTAACACAACAGAACGTGTCGAAGGTTACACTAGTTTTTTTCATCTGGCCCTAGTCACTGGTACCGCAAAACTTGTCGGCGGAGTCGATAATCTGCCACTCATCGCTCAGGGAATAGGCATTACTGCCTTCGGTGGAATCTGTGCAATCATCGCATTTGTGTTCAAACCAACAACCAACCAATCGAACGACTCACCGCGAATCCTGTTATTGTTGCTCGTGCCAACAAACCTCGCGTTGATTGCTTGGTCTCTCGGTGGGCTCGAAACGACTCTCTATACGGCGCTGCTGATGCTGCTGACCTATCAATTCAGCAACACAGCGAATCCCTCATGTCTAACAACTAAGAAAATAATTCGTCTGGGGATTCTTTTGGCAATCATCACCATGACTCGACCAGAGGCAATACTGTTTGTAGGTATCACGGGTCTATTCTTGCTGCTGCCACATGGATTCAAGTCGCCCCGTTGGAAACCGTTATCCATTCTGGCTCTTAGTTTTCTAGCAGTTTGGTTGCCCTACTTCCTCTGGCGTTGGAATTACTACGGTGACCTGTTGCCCAACACCTATTACGTCAAAATGGACACAGATTTCATGACGCGTTTGCGTAATGGTTTCCATTACTTGCATACTTATTCGAGAATTGCACCGTTTATATTGCCTCTAGGAATCATGACTGGGTTGCTAGCGTTGATACAGATTCGAGCCAAGGATCATTCTCAACATCACCAGACCCAATCGCTTTTCTATATGCTGTCCGTTGCTGCTGTGGGAACACTGTATGTCTGCTATACCGGTGGTGACCATATGCCAGCATATCGATTCTTCGTTCCCTTGATTCCAATCTACGGGTGGCTACTCGCCCAATCACTGCCCATTGTCACCCCCGCACTCGTTAATCGTCACGCTAGATTTCTGTATGTTTGTTGTATGGGTTTGATTTGTATGCAATCCGTATGGAGCAATCAAAAGATGCGCGATGCTAAACACATCGACCCTGCTGCCAGCGTTGGGCGCGACGTCGGCATGTGGATTCAGCACAACCTGCCTACACACAGCACCATTGCATTGAACACCGCGGGGTCAACTCCGTTCTTTGCCCCACAACATCGCTTTATCGACATGCTGGGTCTCAACGACAAACACATTGCACATCGGCAAATAAAGGAGCGACGGACTTGGATGCAACAATTCCCTGGTCATGGGAAAGGAGATGGCCAGTATATACTTCAACGCAAGCCAGATTACATCATTTTAGGACCTGCTCAAGGTCTACCCGCTAATCCTGAATTCGTGGATTCACAACGCGTCGTTTGGTTTCTGTCCGACCAAGAATTAGCAGAAACTGACGAGTTCCATAAACGCTACCAACTCCGAAAAGTACAATTCCGTGGAGTTTCTGGATTGCCACGAACGTTAGTGTATTATCAACGCAAAGAAACTAATAATGCTGCGCAGGAAAATTGATCATCTGCATATGGCTACTTCTGCAGGACTGCATCAAAGACTTTAAATGAAACGTCACCATTCCAGCGGTGACCACCTTGGAAATGATCAAAGTGCAGATTGGTTGATACTCCCGCCGCCTTGTACACTCGCTGCAATCTCTGTTTAAACTTCGTATCCCAGCCATTTTTGACAACCAATGCATCTTCCGAACCCATTTGCCATACACAGGGGCGCGGCGCAATCAGACCTCCGATTTCACTGTAGTCACCGTATTGCAATAGCCCCGGGATTATTTGTGCACCACAACTATAACGCCGTGACAACCTTTCCTGCATCAAATTCAACGCCCCACTGACTGCCGCCACTTTGATGCGTTTGTCGACAGCCGTCACGAGCATCGTCATCCGCCCGCCATATGACAATCCTGCACAGCCAATCAATTTTGCATCTACTTCTGAGCGACTTTGCAAAAAACTGACGGCCCACCTTAAATCGCGTACGTTTTCAGCTATCGGCAGTTTCCCCAGAGCTAGTAAACGAACAAGTGAAACGGCACACGGATCAGAGCTATACTTTTGAGCGTCCACGCGATCACCAAAAGGAATCATGCATGGCACGGCTACAACATAACCGCGACGAACAAATTGACGACCGTAATCATAGTTTGCTTTTGAAATAGCTGCAGCGACGCCTGGTAAATCATCGCGCCCAGCGACAGTATGATGTCCATACGGTCCGTGTCCATGCACAGCTACAACGGCTGGCTTTGGTTTCAAGTTTCCATTGCTTGGAATTAATAAATACAGCGGCAATGCTGGGGCACCCTCCGCTTTCAGCGTAATTTGATATCGAATGTGGTCATCAAATCGTTTGCCATTCTCAACAACCGTTTCCCACTGTTTTGGCGGTTCGGTCGGGCCCAGCAGTTGCTGTAAATTCGCACCAAAATTGGAGTGCCACTCTTTCACTTGATCGTGGGTTTCCCCAGAGAAGACCTGCGACAATTCCACGTTCGATAATTGACGACGTATCGTCTGCTGAATCGTCATCGGCTCCACAGCATCAACCGTTTGAACTATTTCCAGTAAACAACCACTGAAACACAGCCCACATAAAAACCATTTCAAATGACGCATGGTGAGATTCCCTTTCGCCCGATTCAATATTTTTGCGTTACCTGTATCCACTGTCGGTCAGTGGTTCACTGAATCCAAATACTGCAACGAAACAAGAAATGCATCCATTTTGGCTACCGTTTTTTTGTAAAACTCACCATTGTTCTTCTTGAAATTAAAAAACCCGTGACTCTGGTCTGCATATCCATGTAATTCAACCCGGCCCAAGGCTCCAGCCTTAGCTGCATACAATTCAGCCGTTTTATAATGCACTACATCATCCGCCTTACCGTGAAAAATGATAGTCGGAGGTGATTCACGATTAACCTGATGATAAGGCGAAAGATTCACTGGATTCGTATTCATACGAGTTTCTAAGTTTTTTATTTTATCGCCCATCGCGTATTCGCCAGTGATATCAGCCAAAACTAACGCCGGGTTAAACAACACCATTGCGTTTGGTTGTGAACTCACCTTCAAATCCTCACCCTTTTCTTCCCATCCCGATACAACACCTGTACAGGCAGCAATATGTCCGCCGGCGGATCCCCCAGCTGCGACAATACGGTTCGGATCAACCCCCAGTTTTCCAGCAGACGAGCGCATCCAGCGGATCGCACTTTTGGCATCCATGACACAACAATCTGCCGTCGTACCGTGACGTGTTTTCACGCGATAATCAACCGTCGCGGCAACCATACCTCGCGCTGCCAAATACTTGCAATGCTCTTCAAATTGAGTCGGTGTGCCGCCGTTCCAACCACCCCCAAAGAAAAACAAAATGACGGCTCGGTTGTCTGATACTTTGTGACTCTTGGGAAAGTAGACGTATGCCTTTAGCTCAACATCGCCAACTTTTTTGTAGACCATCACACAAGTTTTATATTCACTCTCGGCAGCGTTTACACCGTTCGATACTTGGCAAATCAATAAACACGACAGTGCGACAATCATCGTTCTCATATCCATGATCCTCAAACAATTGAATCCATTATCTCGCTGTCCAGCCACCATCAACGGTCAGCATACTTCCAGTCATGAAACTCGACGCATCGCTAGCTAAGAATATCGCTGGACCCTGAATCTCCCGCATCTCGCCCCACCGCGCCAAGGCAACTGCACCGACAATAAATTTGATCGTTTGCTCGTCATCCTTGATGGGAATATTCATTGGCGTTAGAAATGGTCCCGGGCAAATTGCATTGCACGTAATACCAAACGGAGCCAACTCTAATCCCAAAGCACGAGTCAGCTGAACAACAGCACCTTTGCTTGAGGTATAAGGAGTGCGATCTGACAAACCAACTAACCCTAACGTACTCGCTAGATTAATAATCCGACCACTCGCTGCCTTTTTCATGTGAGGTATCACCGCTCGAGCGAATAACCACACACCGTTGACGTTGATGTCCATTACTTCCTTGAAATCCTCCAACGACAATTCATCAATCGGCCCGCGGATATTGATACCAGCATTATTGATTAAAATATCAACTTTGCCAAATTTTTCCAGACATGTATCGACAACACCCTGCACCTGATCTTCCGACGCCACGTCCGCTTGTAAACCAATTGCTTGTACACCGTAATCGCGACTAATTTCAGTTGCTGCCGCTTCGACCTCGGCTTGATTGCGACTAATCAGAACTAAATTAGCACCAGCGGATGCTAGACCAGCGGCCATCGCTTTGCCTAAGCCCTTTGACCCTCCCGTAACAATCGCCGCTCGCTCATGCAAGTCAAACTGTTTAATACCCGGTAATACCATGATGACTCCCTACTGTTATAAATCAGACTTAACGCACTATTCACTGAATTCAATAAAGCTAGTTCATAAAAAAAAGCAGCGGCGCCAACAAAGGGGCCACTGCGATTTTAATTGACAATCGTCCTTACTCAGACTTTTTTTCTTCTGCTGCTGTTTCAGCTGCTTTCTTCGCTGCTGCTGCTTCAGCTGCTTTCTTCGCTGCTGCTTCAGCTGCTTTCTTCGCTGCTGCTTCTTCAGCTGCTTTCTTCGCTGCTGCTTCGGCCTTCTTCTTAGCTTCTTCTTCGGCCTTCTTCTTCGCTTCGGCAGCCTTCATTACTTCTTCTTCTGCTTTGCGTTTTACCTCAGCTGCCGCTTTGACTTTTTCCACTACAAGATCTGGAATGATCTGTAAGTCTGGGCGTTTTTCTTTCAGTTTTGCTACGCCAGCAATCGTGATTTTGGTTTCCCAAATAAAAACTTTCTTCAAGCCTTTCAATGCGGCAATGTCATCAATCGCAACATCAGTGACTGCCGTGCCATAAATATTCAAATACTCTAAGCCAGATAACGGTGCTAAGTGTTTAATAGCCGCATCGGTTACTTTTGTTTTTTCCAAGTGCAATCGTTGTAAACCGCTGCAACCGCCAATATTTGCGACACCTTTGTCATCAACAGCCGTACCACGCATATTCAAGGAGACAATAAAACCAAGGTCTTTGACTAATGCCAATTGATCATTACCTATCTCTTCGGTAGATAAGTGGAAGGCAACGTTGAGTCGATTGTCATTTTGAGCAACCTCTAAAACCGCCCCACCAGACTCGCGAATTTTTTCGACTGCAGCTTTATCGGCAGCACTGTACTCAACTGTCACTCCTTCTTCATCTTGTGCAGAAGCACTAGGCACAACCGCTAGAGAAAAACATGCTACACCCGTAACAAACAACATTTTTGTAATAAATCGCATCAGTATAAACTCCTAACTAATCACCACACCTGGCATCATCGCCAGTTTTAATCTCAACTTCTATTGGCATTCTAGCATATTGCACGACTCAAGTGGAACCAGGTACCATATATCAAAGGCTCCAGCCCTTTCGATATTCCTTGTGCACAAACTGTTGGGCATGCGAGGAATTGGTTACCGTCAATTGCTTGGAATTCCATTGAATTTCTTCGCCTGACTGAAAAGCAACTGACCCCAGCAACACCGACTCGGTCAGCCCACCTGAATAATGAAAATTACAGGTTGTTTCGCCGCCATCACGAATTGCACCCAACCATTCCGCATGGTGTCCAATCGAGTCATCAATCCATGGCTCTGGACGTTCAGGTTCAACTTCTTGGCCTTCATGAAACACAATATGCTTACTGTAGCCAGACAGAATCATTCCCTTCGATCCAATAAATAATTGACCCGAGGACCAGGGTTCAATCAGCTCACCGCTCTTATCACGCAACGTGTTAATAATCTCGGGTCGCCGACCGCTGTCATACCAAGTCATATGCACAGCTGGCTTTTTACCTCGGCGCGGATACTGGTAATCAACGACACACCACTCGGGTGTTGTAACCAGATCTGGTGTTGGCCCCATTGCTCGAACCGATACAGGGTTCTGCAGATCTAATGCCCAATGCACTAGATC
>Ga0302117_10001860_pt1 | contig 10149 bp, 9 predicted proteins | sample AG5_322_MG_FD_203112 | JGI IMG/M metagenome (GOLD analysis project Ga0302117, IMG submission 203112) | Marine microbial communities from Western Arctic Ocean, Canada - AG5_32.2 | ecosystem: Environmental > Aquatic > Marine > Oceanic | place: Canada: Western Arctic Ocean | collected 2017-10-01 | reverse complement strand
GTGGGTCAGAAGAAGTGGAGTTTCATCTTCCAAAGAGGTAGATTTCCGTTCATCCTGTGAGGCGATTCCGAAAGAAGCGCTCATTCCCAACATGAGAAGGATCAGAGCGAATGCAACGAGGTCACGGGTTCTAATGTGGAAGAACACGTTTTCCACAATAATTCAGAAGTGGTTTAATTCTTCCTCCGTGACTTAATTCAGCATTTCTTGATAGGAACATGATGATGTATCGAAGGCGTAATCAATCAATGGGCATTCAGTGGGCCGAATTAGACGCTACCCTTTGCTTCAAGTTGAATCATAGGGTTATCAAAGGGGTCAGTTAATCTCTATCCTATGAAAGGGTGTAACAATTTATTCTGTGGGGATTACAGGTATAAATTGATAATATAAAGTAAATTGATATTCAGAACTTGGATGGACACCGTATTCAGAAAATCCTAGAGGTTCATTGTTACTGTGAATAGTGGAAGTATCCCTCCATTCTAAATGGAAATCCACTGTTAGATTATCCCATCCGCCATAATAGAAGTCATAACTTGAATGAGGAGAAGGTCCTTGACTATAGTTGAAATTCATTGGAATTGAGTTTTCAGACGGCTGGTAATTGGAATAACATTCTCCAGAGTAAACATAAATATATGGACATGCGTTATAGTTATGCAGACTATCTAATTGTATGTACTGGATAGCATACCCTTGAGGTATATCGATACTAAAAAATGTATATTCAAAGCCATTCTGTCCAAATGTCAGTGCACCTTCTGAAGCAATAAAAGACTCATCACAGATACTCCTGATTTCAGCTGATTGACCAGCATCTTGAAGCATATTTGCAATAGTTCCATTGTATTCATTACTCCACGCGTCATGGTAATTATCATTATCTAAGAAATATGATACCTGAGATGTAGAATTATTTGATAGACTTCCAATAAGATAGAAAACCTGACAACTAAATGCGAATGTATCATTCCTATTGGAATTTGTCAAATAATCATAATATCCCCACTCGTAAGTAAATGTACGGTTTCTGTCAGCATCTGGTAAAGGTTGACTATTTGGAAAGATATCATTTGAATCAAATACTATGTGAGCCACAAACATCATATTTGATTCTGAGTAAAGAGTTCCATTTACGCCCTCACCGAATGTTGCTCCACCTAAATTATAGCTAGTATTAGACCATTCATTGAGATTATTGTCATCTCCTTCGTTAACTATAGAATCCCCTTCATTGATAGTCGTATTATTGTATGCTACAGTATTATCATTAGACACAATAGTGGTATTGTTATGGTAATGGTTATGAATTTCTTGATTGACAGTTATTGTTGTATTATTGATAAAATCTTGAAGATTCTGGTCAATTAAATCATTAAGAGCATCAGAATCTATCTCTCCTCCTCCATCAGGATCTCCGCCAGTACAACCAGCTAAAGTAGAGGTCATCATTATCAAAATCATCATTGGTGCTATGATACGCATACATTCTTCTGTGATGTAGAGTGATATGAACCTAAGTGCGGATTAAGCGTTTTATGAGTAAATCAATGAGTGTTTGCTTAGACCCATGAGTTAGCAATTGCTGAATTAACGGGTTAGCAGTCCGCCCTTTCAGAGGCTAGCGAATGAGTCGCCCCTCAGTCAGTCGGTATGAATGAGTCATATCCGAGTCATAGGGTTCCTCGGCAGAACCCAATGAAACACTGCCTGTTGCATAGGGTTGCACTCATGCACCCTGTGAGTCATGAGATTTCTCCAGTGAACTAGGAGTGAACGATACACTACACTTCCCGCAATCAATTGTGACTTGCATCTGCTGAATAGTCCCGTAATTTACGGCATCACAGTTGGGGCAATTTGCACACCACTTCTGAGTTGCAGTTATTGGGCCTCTCTCGAACTCGGGCTGCTTACGCTTTCCTCCGCTCAACATTATGGGCAGAGTAAACAATATCGAAACAGCAGAGCAACCAAACGAAAGTATGTATCCTATTTGGTAACCGAAGCGGCTGATTGATGAATTCTGGCATTCCTCAGCGTGCGCACTGACCAACATTTGCCTCAACACCATATCCTCCCCCGTGCACCATTGAGTGTACCAATCAACCTGAGAATTGTATGCGGCGAAACAAACTGCGCCAACTATGATGCCGATAATTGCCAAAATGAATAGAGTTGAACTAGTCAATCCTCGTACGGGGACTCCATCCATATTCTCTTCCCAGCGTCCCCTCCTCAAGGTGATTTTGCATATCTGAGTCAATCGGTTACTATGACTCGTATGCACCACAGTGGGTTCAGTAGTAGCACCCTCTGACATGGGCCCCATCTCAATGGGTTCCTTCCTTACACCCTATGAGTCATGGGCGAGTCATAGGTTTCTCAGAGGGTAGGGAATATGGCTCACAGAGCGAAGGGACTGAAGAACAGAAGCCACGTGAAGAATATAGCATTGAAGACTATTACCACGGTGATGAAGACCCGTTTCATCTTGGGTGACATGCTCGTATCTTGGTGGGGAACATTCCCTCGATCTCCATCATTCCCGTATATCTCCTCGTAGCCGGCGGATGTAATGTCCATCTTTATCCATGCCTGCTTCCAGCTGAGTTTACGGACTAGGAGTTGGAATGCCATGAAGCAGAAGAAGCAGACCGTCAAGACTAGGGATAACAATTCGAAGAGGAAAAGGGCATTTTCGAGGGCATCGCTCATGCTTCCTAACCAAGGGAGCATGGCTATCAAGATTGGTCTTGCACAACAATCACGTTAATTCCGAACAGGGACTACCCCCCCCTAACCCATTGACTCACGGGCGAGTCAGTGGGGTTTCAATGGGTCCATTCACTCACGGCGGGTCGCAATAAGAGCGGCCCCTAGTGTTGCGGTGATGCTTAGGATGAGCCCAAATCCAGGGATGCTTGTTGCTTCACCATCATCTACTGGAGTTGTATCGGTAACATTGGTTTGATCATCTTTAGGCATCGGTGTCTGATCACAATTGTCAGGAATTCCATCGCCATCTTGGTCGAGTAAATCATTGTATCCCGCACACTGGTCGTCGGCATCAGATATCCCATCACCATCGGAATCGATGAGCGTATCGCAACCATCTGCAATTCCATCTTCATCTACATCCACGGCGTCGTCATATCCCGGGCAGGCATCAGAGGAGTCCGCCACACCATCCGCATCCGAATCAATCAGAGAATCGCAACCATCTGGGATTCCATCTGCATCTACATCCACAGTGTCGTCATATCCCGGGCAGGCATCAGAGGAGTCCGCCACACCATCCGCATCCGAATCAATCAGAGAATCGCAACCATCTGGGATTCCATCTGCATCTACATCCACAGTGTCGTCATATCCCGGGCAGGCATCAGAGGAGTCTGCCACACCATCTGCATCCGAATCTATCAGAGTATCGCAATCGTCTGGAATCGTGTCGCCATCAATGTCAACATTATCGTCAAATCCACTGCAGAGATCTGCATTGTCCTTGACACCATCTCCATCTGAATCATCGATGCACCCATCCCCATCAGAATCCCAAGGAATGGACTCTTCATTGCTGCAATCATCTGTCCAGGATTCAACATAATCGCCCGGCGTCAAATCTTTACCAACAAATCCAGGGAATGAACTGTTGTAGCGATGAGTCTTGAATACCTTATTCATGTTACTCTTTCCATTTTGATTTTCAGGGATGTCGTCACCCTGATTCAGGGGCCCGACACCAATCACTGGATTGATGTATTTCCAGACGACTTCGCCTTCCGGATTGACCTCAAATAACGTGCCACGCACACCCCATGTCACCAATGTGTTACCATTCTCCAATCGCTCCACACCTCCCAAGGAGGATGCAAACATACTCGTACCTTGATCCCAAGACCAACTCGGTGCAGCAGGCCCCCAAGAACTACCGGATTGTAAGACATATTCTCCATTGACCAGAGGTGGGGAAATGACATCGGCTGAAGAATAATCTCGTCCATGACCATTGTTGAAGACAATCAAATCACCAGCACCGAGGCGTCCTTCATTGATCCACTGGATGTCATGTTGGCCGAACAGTTGCTGATCATTATTTGTCCCCGCGCGATAGGCTTCTGGATTGCCCCAGCGATACAGGATGTCGCCACCCTTACCTGAGTTGCCTCCGGTATGCCCTGCAGCTTCCTCTGTTGTCGTGCTATGATCGATGATGTAAATCTCGTTCACATTCCTACAGGACAATACAATTTGGTCCAAGATTGGGTTGTAATCGATGCCATTACAATGCATCCAATCACTCTTGTATGGGTTAAGGGTGTCTGGTGAATCAACAAAGTTGATGTTGAGTAATTCAGGATGATCGCCAACGACGCCATAGTTGTCCTTGGTGGAATTATAATCCTGAATCAGATGGTCCCAGATGTTCCACTCCCACACGATATTGGCTTGGTCGGTTCCGATGGGTTGAACCTCAACAATTTTGTCAGGCCAAAGGGTGTCTTGGCTCATCTTGTTAGGGTTGCGTCCTGCTTGTTGGGCTTCTGCTTCGCTCTTGAAATCCCACGCAATCATCAGAAAATTCCCATTGGGCAATGGTTCTATATCGTGATGGCTGCGATTGGTCTCTCCAGGGTAGAACCATTCCCATTCCATTTGACCGTCCCAAGACAGACGCTCAATTTTACCAGCAACCCCGTTGCCATCATGATCAAAATTGGTACCAAGGTTGACCGTTCTCAGCAAATCTCCATCCTCGAGCATGTAGGCCGACATACCGGGGGAAAGCCCACTAGGAGATGTCCACGAGTGAACCATTCGTCCATGTGCGTCAATGAGGTATGTGCTCTCGGATGACATCGGGGCGAAGAGTGTGTAATCCTCATTCACACGATTATCGCAATAGATGAGTCCGACTGTCCATGTGGTATTTCGATTGGCATTGCAGATGGGTTCGACCGGTGAGTCAGAAGGTTCCTGTGCCACAGAGGGGGAGGTAATGCCAAATGGCAGTAGCAGTGAAAGTAAGAGGAGCGATACGAGGAGGATACTTCTTTTCACAACCTTACTGAATTAACCCTTGTACTTCATATTGTTCCATTTCTGTATATCACTTGCTCTTGATTGCATGGGCCCCCCTTTGCTTGAACGTATGAGCAATGGGTATCCTTCCATCCACAGGTGAACATAGGGTTAGCAAAGGGGTCGTGTAGGCCCTAGTCTCGGAAAGAAACCATTGTGAAATGTTATTATTATATCATGTATAGGAGTAAATATGCAGCACCGTACGCTCAGTCTAATATTATCAGGGATACTTGCAGTTTTGTCTGTACCATTAGTTTCTGCCCATGATGGCGAAAGTTCTGGCGGCCCTACAAATTTCCAGATTATGCTTATTTCAATTGTTATTTCTGCATCCATATATTTCCTAATTACTAGATTCCTTGAAATTCAAACATATCTATCAAGTCCATTGGTATTCGCACTTGCATCATTCACAGGTTCTGTGCATATCTTGTTGGGTTTGAATGATTATCTGCTACTGCTTGGTGGAGTTGGAGTCATTGGAATTCTGGTTTTATCCTTATTCGTTAATTTTAGTCAATGGCAGGATAAAATTGCGAGATTAGGGTTGGGAATGGGCGTTACTGTCATGTTCGCCGCATATTTTGTATCCAATCATGATATACACTACATTATCGAAGATTACCTAGGCATTATAACGAAATTAGCCGAATTAGCCATTATCATTTTGCTGAAGAAAGAGTGGAATCAAGAAAAAAAGATCTTCTGAAAAGAAATAGTTCTATTCTTTATGAAAACTAAATCATTGGTATGGAATGCAAAGGGGATTCAGTGGGTCTTTTCAGTGCCTACCCTCTGTGCCTACCCATTTTAGGGCTACGAACGAACCACTGTTCTCATCGAAAGTGAACCAGTGGGTTTAGACTCACGAGGATTCAAGACTCACCCCGCCGTGAAAACGGATAAGGTAGTATTCATCACTTTCTGAGACTTAATCCAAGGTAGAAACCAAAACTATTCACCACTATATCTGATATTTTATTTTCCCAAGACTCTATAGCGAATTCATAGGGAAGAACAAGTTCAAGTAATTCCCAACCAACAGAAAGGAATATGAAAAGATACCAGTTAGTAAATACAAATCTGCCTAAAAATGACCATTGGATAAAGTGACCTAAAGACCAAAGAGTAAGCAGACTCATTCAATATCATGTCCAACATGACCCATGGTTTCACCCCAACATTCGTCTTCAGAGTCTTCAATCTGTCCTTCTTTAGCTAGGCACGGGTGGTGATTGGTAAATACATCTTCGTGAGTGAGCCATGGTCTCACTATCCACGCATGAGACATCCAAAACTCGTGCAACGCCACATTTTGTCCATCTCTATTGGAGCATGTCTCTTCCTCAATATTCTCTCCCATTACGATCATCACATCTACCTGGAAGCAAAGCGAATCATGTCTATGCCACCAGTCGTTATCGCCTGTGAAGCCAGCAGGAGGAGAGTCAGTAGGTGCCTGCACATACCAAGCGAAGCCAACTAGCTCGGAATCTTGATCTTCGCCTGAGTACATCAGAAACTCTGGTTGTGAGTAGTCGAAATCTGCATCGATTGCAGTGCCAATGAACTCAGGGTCATTAAAATCAAATAGCTCGTTAGACATATTGAAATCTCCGAGACGAGCATGATGTGTACCCATTCCCTCAGTGTAGCCAACTAGCATATGGAATCCCGCATCTTCTGCATCTCCCAGAGTCGGCCATTGAGATGCCCACTCTATTGCTTCTTGAAATTCCCCAGTAAGAGTTTCACAATCGGAATTCGATAAAGGCTCTTTCGTCATACCATCATAGGCAGGATCGACATGGTGTCCACCGATTCCAGAAGAATTACACCACCAAGGAGTGGTCTCAGGGACATAGCCACTGAGAGGACAGTCTAGTTCACCATCTCCATCTAAATCTCCACAGAAATCAGCTTCAAGTAGATCTAATTCTGAGTCCTCATCAATGTAAGTCTTTTCCGGAATATCATCAGATAAACATCCAGATAGAGGGCCGCATAAAAAAATCAATACAACTGCAATGCAAACTACTTTCATGAATCATAGTCATTGCTTCAGGAAATAAACTAATCTATCGATTGAATCAAAATGAATATGAGGGGGCCCTTTGAATCAATATCAAATCGCCAATGAGGTATCCCTTTACTTCGAGATATGAGGCTGATTTTATTTACTGAAATATTTAATTGCAGTACTACGAATTATCCATATTAAACTAAAACCAAAGACCAATATGCCATATATTGAATATGTTAATTCCAATTCCCCATCTGTTTTTCCAATAAATGTCATAATTGCAAGGAATAGGATGAGGATAGCTGTATACCATTTGAGCTCTTTTTCCAAATCCTGTTTCGAAGTGCCTCCTGGACCAAAATTCTTGATAAAATAACTTATACCAATCCAACTTATTACGAAAGCCCCGACTGAAATCGCTATTTCACTTACTTCAGAAATACCCGCAAAAAGTAAAAAGGTGACAAAAATCACTAATGCTCCAAAAGCCCAAGTTAATTCTTTTTGTAAATCTTCATCCATAATACTCATGTTCGCCTATAGTGGTTTTCTAATAAAATTATGCCACCCATTCTTGAATCTATAATTAGTATACTAGAATACATTCAGTTATTCGGTTTTACTTTGCCACAATTTCGCCCAATACGATATGAAGTTGTTTTCGGGCGCCAAAAAATACCTGTCGACAATCCAAGAATTATCCCTCCAAGAATCAGTCCCGGCCAGCCCGTCTGAATGTAGCCTTCTGTGGCATTGAAGTAAGCCCAAATAAATGAGGGGGTCACGCCTGCAATAATCACGACTGATACTTCTTCACGAATAAGTTTGGCAGTATCACGCTGAGAAGGTAATCTTGGTGGATTAGTATCGCGCTCGCTCAATTCCTCGAATCGCTTCAGACGAACATATTCTGGCTCTGACTGTTGGGAGTTAATCAGACAAGTTTTAGGTACTCCACCTTTCCATTTTTTTGCAATTCGGAAAGTCCAATCTTCAAGAGATATTGGGCGACCATCGAGTTCTTTGCCCCAATAATCACCTCGGAATCGGTCAGATAATTTCTCAAGTTCATCAATTCCCTCAACCACACCTTGTTCGAATGCTAATTTCCATTCTGATTCCGAAGCAACTTCGCATTCATTAGATTCAAGCAGAGGTTTTGCTTCGTCAATATGTACAGGTTTTCTGCTAATCTCAAAATCATACTTCAACTCGACCATGTGACGAGGCCCGGCATCACCAAATAGAATTGAGCGATTCTGACTGCCAATCTCTGCGCGCCCGGGATCAACCCCGATCCACTCGATTTCCATGCTCATTCCTCATTATCAATTTGTCCAGTCTGAATTGACCATTGTGATGCGTATACATTGTCATTAGTAATAAGATCGTTATGAATTCCCCTCTCGACAATGAACCCATCGACCATTGCAATAATTTCATTCGCATTACGAATGGTCGCCAAACGGTGTGCAACTGCAATTGTAATTCGGTTCTTACCTTTTCCTCCACCAAACAAAGATTGTTGAATTCGCTTTTCGGTTTCAGCATCTAGAGCAGCAGAGGCCTCATCGAGGATGAGAACATCTGGATTCATCAATAGTGCACGAGCTAAACTGATACGAGCACGCTGGCCTCCTGATAATCTCACACCGCGGTCTCCAACTTCTGTGTGTATCCCATCGGGCATTACCGAAATGAATTCCCAAGCACCTGAAGTCTCCAAAGCAGCCTGCACCTCTGCATCACTAGCTTCACGAGCGTAGGCGACGTTATCACGGACTGAGCCGAAGAAAAGGAATGGGTCTTGAGAAACGAATCCGATACGATTACGTACAGATTCTATTGAGAAATCAGTAATGTTTCGCCCGTTGATACGAACTTCTCCTTGACCTGGAACATAAAATCTCTCTACCAGTTTGAGAATGGTGGACTTGCCCGCGCCAGTATGACCCATAACTCCGAGAAAATCTCCAGATTCCGCTTTGAAAGAAACATTGTTTACGACATTTATTTCTGTATTTGGGTAAGCAAATGTCACATCATTAAAAGCGATGGATTCGATTGGGCCATCTAGTTCAATCGCACCAGGCTCATCAACAATTGATGGTTCCAAATCGATGAGTGCAAAGACTCGGCGAGAAGCTGCCTCACCTCGTTGTAACTGATTAAGCAACATCCCCATAATGAACATAGGCATCGTCATTCTGGTTGAAATTAATAAAAATGTGACGAATTGACCTACGGTAATTTCGCCAGAATTCATCAACCATCCACCGGCGGAAACTAGCAAACCAAATGAAATTCCAGCAACGACATAAATCCCTGGAAGGAAGCGATTTCGAAGTGCAGAAGCTTGAATCGCCTGATCTCGATATTCTGCACTCTCGCCAGACACTCTAGATTGTTCATATTCAGTCGCATTGTAAGCTTGGACTACGATAATTCCTGACAATACATTCTCCAAAATAGCGACGATACCGCCGGTACTCTCTCGCTGTTTCTTGTACCGGCGTTGAACTCGTGTCGAGAACCAAACTACCATCGGGAGAATTAGTAGAAGTGGAGCAAAAAGAATTAGGGCTAATTTTGGTGACATCCAAAATAGTATACCAAACGAAGCTGAAAACGTTATCACAATACGGATTATACTAGTACTTGCATCAGAAACTAAATCCTCAAGTTGAGCTACATCTGCAGACAGTACCGACATTAAATTTCCAGATTGCCGTGTTTCGAAATATGAAGCCTCCATGCGCATCAAACTCTGTGTTGCATCCATTCGAATATCGTGTTGGACTCGATAAGCAGTAGATTGCCAAAGAAATTCGCCAATTCCCTGAGAAATTGCAAGGCATAAAAATCCGGAGAAAATCAAGAGTCCGAATCCGACCTCAATCGAAGGGAGGAAATTTGAATTTACCAATGCTTCAATACGAGAATCTGTAAAAATTCCACTCGAATAATAATCTGCTGCCATCCCGATTGCGATGAATGGAATGAGATCGAATGCACGTGCTAAAGCATTAGCTGCTACC
>Ga0302117_10001858_pt1 | contig 10153 bp, 5 predicted proteins | sample AG5_322_MG_FD_203112 | JGI IMG/M metagenome (GOLD analysis project Ga0302117, IMG submission 203112) | Marine microbial communities from Western Arctic Ocean, Canada - AG5_32.2 | ecosystem: Environmental > Aquatic > Marine > Oceanic | place: Canada: Western Arctic Ocean | collected 2017-10-01 | reverse complement strand
AAGCGGCATCGGTGCCGGTCAAGGTGTAAGTCAGGGTGTCGCTGGTATCAGCATCCGTGGCCGTCGCCGTACCCACGGCGGTCTGGTTCTCAGCAGCACTAAAGGTAGACGATGAGGTGATGACCGGTGAGGTTTCCAACGTCTGATTATCAGCAGAGATTGATGAGAAGTCGACTGCACTTACATTGGATGCCGAAGTATTCTGTATAATAAGCAAATACTCACCACTTGATGTCAGACTGAGTAAGGTATGAGCTGAGTAATCACCACTACCTTGAGCGATCGTCAAACTGTCAAACGTAATAGAGTCGAGACCAATGACGTCATTACCATCGGAGAAGTCGGTAAGCACATCTGCGTTAGCTATGTTGGTACTGCCGTCACCCGAGCGGATAACAATCGTATCGTTACCATCACCACCTACCAAGGTGTCCGCACCCAAACCACCTACGAGGTAATCATTCCCCGCATCACCATTCAGCGTATCGTTCCCAGCAAAGCCGTACAGGTGATCCACGCCGTCACCGCCATTCAAGGTATCGATGCCGGCACCACCAATTATCTTATCGTTACCAGCCAACCCATTGACCACATCATCACCGTCCCGAGTAGCAATCAAATCCGAACCAGACGTACCATCCGCTGCATCATCGCCATCGGTCAGGATAGTGATCGATGCATTCGGGAAGTTGGTTGAGGTGTCAGTGCCCAACGGATCGCCAATCGTGTCTGCCGCCAGATCCCTGAAGTTAGACACGATGGTGGCGATCGATGCATCCAGACTGGTTTCCGTGGCCCCGGAGGGCAAGGTACCATCGTCATTAACCAACGCTCCACCCTGGACATTGGCAAAATCAATGGATCGAACCCCCGTCATAATCTTGGTCAGGCCAACCGCCAGATCATTCGCACTAGGCGTCCCTGTAAGTACAGCAGCTACCTGTGACTTGATCGAGCGCGTGAAGCTTTTCAGCGCGGTGATCGCCCCTTGTCGGCGCGAACTCGTATAAGTAGCGACCCACGTTTCAATATTCGTGACACTGTCATACTCTGCCAGGATAGCCGCGTAGGTCATGCTGGCTCCATCGATAGTCAGACTCTCCGCTCGCAGCTTGTCCGCTATAACCCGATTAAGATTCGCTTGGATATGATCGAGCGCGTTGGCGTAGGCATCAGTCACTGCCTCTGAGTTGTCGATCAGTGTCTCGTTATCAACGATGCGGATGGTGGCACTCGTCCGCGCCAGGGTCGCATTAACCGCATTGCTGAGATTCACGGTCAACGATTCGAGCGATTCATTACTACTGTCATTGGCCAGCGTTATAGCAATCGTGCCGCTCTGAGTTCCTGCGCCAATGACCAAGGTGCCCGAGGCCGCGGTGAAGTCACTGCTCGATGCGGTACCCGCCGTTGTCGCATAGGCCACACTAACATCACTCGCCGCCGCGCGACTGAGCGTTACGGTGACATTCGCGGTACCTGCACCTTCGCTGACGATAACGTCATCGACATAGGCGTAAACGCCTGGGTCTTCCGCTAGCGAGAACCCACCTTCAAAGACCGTAAAGGCATTGTCGTCAGCATCTCTGATGTCGAGTCCAGTGAAGGATGCCTCAAGGTAATAATCCCCGGTTTCAAAAAAGCCTGCAGGGTTCAAACCCACACTAGAGAGACTTTGGCTGATGTAGGACGTAAGTTTAAGTTCGAGGTTAGCCGGTTTGTCCACACCGTCTGCCGTGAACTGCAGGACATCCACATCAGCATTCGTGAAGTTACCTTGGATGGCCGAACCATCGGTGCCTATCAACTCAACGGTTGAAGTCTGCGCTGGGGCCGTCAACGTGACATTAATACCGTCTGAACTCCAGTTAACTGACGCTGTGGCACTGATCCGCCGCTCCCCAGAGCTCCTTGTGGCGTCGGTGCCATCGTAAATGCGAGTCGTAATCGTTGCCGTGCCACTGGTGCCGGCATCCGGGATGCTGTTGAGTGAGAACCGCAGGATGGGCGAACGACCAGCTTTCGCCGTTCCGACCAAATCATAAAGATTACTCAGATCAATCTTGCCACCGACCAGCGAGCCTGAGAGCTTACTGCTGGCAACCTGCGGGTAGATCTTATGCTGGTTCTCTATCGTGCCATCGATATAGTCAACCAGCTCAACCGAACCGGGGTTCAGCCTAAAGGCATTAACTCGAGGTTTATGTAAGGTCAGATGCTCAGCCAACCCGTCCATGTAGCCACTATGTCCCTCGGCCGCAAGGACACTGGTATCGGTAAAGGTCAAACTCGCGGTGGCCGATAGACTGTTATTGTCGAGTACCGTCTGGATGGCCGACTCAGCTGCACTGAGCGCACGTTGCCCGATATGCGTGGACGAACCTCCCGCGACATTGGCAAGTGCCATCAGTTGCTGATTGGCGGCATAGACGTTTTGCGCCTTGGTCGCTACCGTCGTATCGCTATCGGTCAGCTTCGCGATCGGATCGTAGCCGAAGAGCGAACCATTAGGCGCGTCACTGAGGGTTACTCCCATCGCATCCGCCACAACTGTCTCGGCAGTGGTCTTGGTTATGGTCTCATCAAAGCTGAGCATGCGCGCAGCGAGTGTCGACAACGGCGTCATAATATAACTGCCGGATGCCCGCGGGCTGATGTCCAGCATCGCTCCGAGGATGTCATTGGCGCCAATATCAAAACCGGTATTCACCACCCGAACGCGTGCATCCGGGCGCGCCGACTGGCGAGTCAACGAGAAGTTACCCAGCACATCGGTCGTTGTCTGAGGCTCACCGACATCAGGACTGCCATTGCTGTTCAAGTCCTGGAAGACGGTTGCCCCCGCAAGATAACCATCGATCAAGACACCGGTGATCGTTTCATTAACATTGGTCACCGTGATTTCTAGCGTTTGGCTGACTGACAGCCCTTGGCCGTCTGATGCCGTTACCGTCAGCACATAAATGCCATCACCATTCACGTCTCGCGGCGTTTCAAAGTCCGGTGCGGCGACGAAGGACAGGGCCGAGGTCGTTGAGCTCAACGCAAACAATCCGGCATCGGTGCCTGACAAGGTGTAGGTTAAGGTATCGCCATCCGGATCTGTTCCCGTGACATTCAGAACTGCGATGGTGTTTTCAACGAGGCTAGCGACCGTTGCACTCGTCAACGTCGGGGCTTCGTTGACATTAAGCACACTGATCGAGAAGTTTTTGGTAAAGGTCGCGCCGCCCGAGTCAGTAACCGTGACCGTAATGGCGTAACTACTCTTCACTTCAAAATTAGCGGCCACCCCTGAGGCCAGAGACAAGACTCCATCAACCAGTCTAAAACTGACCGCATCGTTCCCCGCTAAGGTGAAGCTAAATGTCTCGCCGGCGTCGCCATCGGTCGCCGTAAAACTGCCAATGCGAGCCCCTTGATCGTTCTCAGCGACGGTCAAGCCACTGAGCGAGAGATCAGTTGGGGCACTGTTAGCGACACCACCTGTACCGCCGGAGTCACCAGAACCACCATCGGTACCACCATCTGAACTACCACTTGTGCCGCCGGAGTCACCAGAACCACCATCGGTACCACCATCCGAACTACCACCTGTGCCGCCGGAGTCACCAGAACCACCATCGGTACCACCATCTGAACTGCCACCTGTACCGCCGGAGTCACCAGAACCACCATCGGTACCACCATCTGAACTGCCACCTGTACCGCCGGAGTCACCATCGGTACCGCCGCCATTGACGCCATCTGATGAACCATCCACCTCACCAGCGTCCGCGCTGTCGCTAGTCTCTATAAAGTTCTCAGTTGTCTCGCTTAAGCCACCCGGTTCGGCCGCCATCTCCTCGACAACGGTCGATTCATTGTAAGTGGCTAGATCAATATCACCGTCAACCAGTTTTTCTGCCGCCACCAAGGTGTCACCTACAAGGTCAGACAACGCACCTGCTGATTCGCTATCCGCGAGTAACGATACCCCTGCAGATTCAATGGCTTTCTCTGTTTGCTCATTGACTGCCGCTGCGGTTTCAGAGATGGCCGATAACTCGCCGGCTTGCTCGGCACTGACGCCGACCTGCGTGATGACGTCAGATTGCTGCTTGAGATCGACAATGGCCGCGAGTTCATCTGAGGTAAGATTTGTATCGTCGATTTCCCCCGAAGCTTGCTTTGATTCAATCGTCTGGCTTATCACTCCCGCTGTTTGGGTGACCGTCTCGACCAAAATCGTTTCGACTAACGCAGGATCGCCCAGCGAGACCGTCGTGCCCTTGGCCGCCGCTTGCTCGACGGCATTGTTAAGTTCCGTCGCGACATTTGCAGCGACCATAAGGGCTCGCTCTTCCACCGTTTGTACGCCTGAGCCGGTGGTGTCAGCAATCACCATGTCTGCCGTCTGCATCAAGGTCGCCACCTGTACCGATAACACCATGACTCTTTCCACAAGACTATCCAGAGCCGCGGAAGAAAGCCCTATCAAATCCGCTTGATCACCTTTTGACTGTTTATCACTCGCCGTTGCCAGAGCCCAGGGATCAAGACCTATCACCTGCTCAGCAGTCACACCCTTTATGCCCAGATTCAGCAATAACGTATCAGGATCCGGAGATACCGATAGCAAAGTGCTCAATGGCGTGACGGTCACGTCCTTGGTCGAATCACTCGGGACTTTGGCGATAAGCGCCAAGGCGGGCATCGCTTTACCAGTCACGATGTCCGTTCCGCCGATCGACACCACCTGCGGATCGATGCCTTCTTCACCATCGACATCCGGCAGGTTGTAGAAGCCCTGATCGTCAGAGAGATAGCTTCCCTCACTGGGGCTACACTCAGAGTCAGCATTGGTATCCAGACAGACTTTCGCCTCAGCCAGCGGCGCATCAACAACACGCCCTTCTACTGCATTGAGCACCGTAATCGCAAGCGCAGTATCTGCAGACAAACTTCCATCCGATGCCGTAATGGTAAGCTCGTATAAATTGTCAGTGCCACTATCAAGCGGCGTTTCAAAGTCTGGTGTCGACTCAAACAGTAACGCTCGGCCTGGTTCCACTTCCTGCTCGCACACACTACCGACCTCGCAGTAGGGGAGCCCACCCAAGGCGAACAGGCCAGCATCTGGGCCACTCAGTGAGTAAGTCGTGGCCAAATCCTCAGGATCATCTTCGTCTCTTGCTCGAAACGTGAGCACCGACCCCGCCGCGTTTTCTAAGAGATCAACCGATTGCTCCATCTCAAGCACTGGCGGGTCATTCTGGTCAATGACACTAATCGCAAAGTCCTCAGTGAGGGACGCACCCGCCTCATCACTGGACTCGATCGTGATTTCGTATTGCGCTTTTGCCTCAAAGTTAGCGGTCGTCTCTGAAGATAAGGCAAGCGAGTCATCATTAATCTGGAACGCATCCCCATCCGTGCCCGAGAGCACATAGGTGTGATTGTCACTCGCATCAGCATCCGTGGTGGACAAGGTGCCGACAAGGGCGCCGGTCTCATTCTCTGGCACACTCGCATTGCTTAAGGTGATATCAGTGGGACTAGCGTTCGAGGACACGGGGTTTGGCGCAGGAGCCGACGACCCGCCGCCTCCACCGCCACAACTGACCACACACACAGTCACCAGCGACAGGATGATGCCACGTCTCACTCTAGGTACCGCAAAGACTGATGCAAATCTTTCCGCCATAGACGTCTTCCCAAACCAACCTTTCATCTAGAAGTTCAACACAAATCCGGCCGAGACCTGACCATACGGATGATCGAAGTAGCTCGCCGATTTTCGGTTATATAGCAGCGGTTCGTAGCCCGCGAGATAATGCCGGTAAGCCTCGGCCCGCAGGTAAAACCAGGATATGTTGGTCGCCTGAAACCATATCGATACGTCGAGACCAAGATTCCATCGGTCAGAATTGTCACTTTCACTCGCATCATAATCTTTGCGCTCAATTACAATGCCTGAGACATTGCCCATGACGGTGACTCGATCACTCAAAGCATAGGAAGCCCCGACTTTGTACTCTAAGGACGCTTCGTACCATGGATCCGTTTGAGGCAATTCAGATCTCAAGTCCTGCAATATGACTCTTAACGGCCTACCCTCGAGCGTAAGATCCAGAATCGCCGGATCAGCAATATCAAACAGCGGCGAGTTCGTCTCGAACTCTATCTCGCTAATCGATAGAGAAAGGCTTTGATTAATCGTGAAAGCACCGACCTCACGCTTCAAACTCGCACCGGCCGAAACGGTTAATTGTTCCGCCTTGGTGCTCAAGACCGATTGATAAACCAGTTCGCCTGCCGCTTCCGAGGCATCCGCATCAAATAATCTGAAGTTGGCATTGGGGCAATTCCCCCCCAAAATAATGCCGCCCCGTGCAAAGCAATCAATCGTGGTTCTATCCTGGTCAACAAGTTCGACATTCGCGAACAGACCCAGATCCCAATCTCGAAAACGTTTTCCACTTAACGAGGCTTCCAGCAGATGACCTTGCGCACGACTGCTTACCTTGAACGGTTCAGACGAACGAACAACTTCTCCTTTAAACTTTTGGCCGCGATAAGAAACAGTCCACTCGTTATGAATCGGGAGCGAAAGAATGACGCTGCCTCGACTTGCCTCGTCAGGTCTGGCCCGCCCCTTTAAATCGTCGGCGTAGTTCAGCAGATCTAGTGACTCATCGAAGTAAGTCCACTCGGCGACGACTGCTGGCCCATCACCATCGTTAATCCCATAGTCGGGGCTCAAAATACTTTTGGCCAATACACTCATTGGTAAGGCAAGCAGCGCCAACACGATTAAGCAAAATAACGTTTTCAATCGAATAGGTTTAACAACCGCAAAAGACGAGTAAGAAATAATACTTCTCCACGTAAAAAAGCGAGTGATTTCCCCACATCCTACGTTGATCTGAGGAATTTCCCAACACCACTCATCGCATTGAAAAGAACAATTAAACAATTAAACAATTAACAGCAATAAACACCCGTATTTAGGGTACTGACAAGTTAACTCATACCCGTGGGCTGGAGCTACAAAATAGTTGCGGTGACTCGATTATTACGGACCGCTGGCTCCATTTCGAGCGCAATTTGATGCAGGAAGAGGCAGGGTACTCCCACTTCTGAGTCTAAAAATGGTTAACTTGTCAGTACCCCCGCTCTTCTTAGCTCGGGAAGTAACTTACTGAATTACCACTTCCTCTTTTCAAATTTCTCGTCTTTCTTCTCACCTATCCGGATAAAGATGAAGTAAATAATGCCAAAGAGACAGAAAAAGCCAAAAGCGACTTCAAGCATCGTCTTCTTCAAGTAATTCACTCACGACAGCAGTGCCGTAGGCCATAACTTCAACAGCACCAGGTTCTATCATGGATGTAGAAAACCGGATCGTTACTACCGCGTTAGCGCCCATTCTATAGGCGTCTTCTTTCATCCGTTGTATAGCCTCCTCACGGCCTTCTGCTAACAGTTCGGTGTAACCCTTTAGCTCACCCCCGACAAGATTTTTTAGCCCTGCAGCGATATCACGGCCAACATGCTTCGCTCTCACTGTGGCGCCGCGCGCTGTTCCCAGTGTTTTAATTATTCTCGCCCCAGATATGACATTGTCCGAGACGAATAGCATGTCCTGTATTGCTTGAGTCTTTTGCTTGTCTTCCTCAATTATCTCTGAAATTCTCGCTGAACCATCAGGGTCATTTTTCTGGATAAAGGCAATTCCACAATCTTCGCTACATAATTTATACTCTCGTGACGCTATCGAGAGAGATATAGGTATAAACAAAAACCCCATTTCCTTCTCGCATTCAGCACAATTAGCCATTCTCATCCTCCTCAATCAAACCAAATTGGTCAGCACTCTGTAATCTAGCCATCGACCACCAATGTAGATGTGTAAAATACAACCATGAAGGCTAGTGTAGCCCTCAACGATCAACCCCAGTTCCCCAGCCTACTCTTAGGGAAAATTGTTTCAAACTGATTATGTGCAGCAAGCCGTGCGATTGGTTTGGTATTTTATTTTGTAAATCCTATGCGCGTTATCGCCGACAAGAAGTTATTCCTGACCCAACTTCTTGTAACAGTCGGCGATACCGTTTCGTGCCTGGGTGCGGCTTTGCACCGTACCCTCTCCATAGACCGCCTCTTCATGTTGGATGGCCAAGGGTGGCATGGTCTCTGTAGCGAATTTACACGCGACTAGCCCCGTTTGATTGGCTGTGTAGTCGTGCATTGTGGGAACGCTCGCACAACTCATTGTTAACATTACAACAAGCAGCGACAGCATTCGGTAAGGTATCCTTACCATCGAGGCACCTGTCCGGTCATTACTGCGCTAGACCTCATACTCAAACCTCCACATCATATAGCAACGCAGACTCAGCTTTTGCCAACGATATAAATCCTATGAGCATTGCTAGCAGCACTCGTTGCAACATCGGGTTCTCAAGTTAGTCATTTGGTCTTGTCATCGTACGTGTGAGCAGGAAGTGGAGCAACTTGGGTGAACTGGGCGAGAAATGATGCGCGTAATGCGCTAGAGCAAATTAAAGAAGTGCAGAGAACATTGGCGATACAAGCTCTTTATTTAAATGGTAGGGGTGAAATTAGTGACGAAGAGTTTGATGTGCATGACCGTGTTGCAAAAGAGATAGATGACCTTGAGACACTTCCTATTGGTAACCTGATAAGGGAAGTTGATATTTTGAAAATTAATGCCGAGATGCATCCATTAGAACTGGATAGCAACGAGTAATAGCTCTGCCGGAACAGAGTATTCTGAAGTGCTAGTACAGTTGCGTACCGAAAGTTTGAAAATCCACAAGCATCTGCTTGAAACAATTGATCTGCCGACCTAGCAGCTGGGACTGAAACTGCGGATGCACGAGCAATTGATGGCGGCTTATCCTTCGGTTCGTGTTAAAAAGAAATACCAACTAAAAAGGGAGTTAATGATGATTGGTTACACCACGATTGGAGTTAGTAATATGGAAAGCGCCTGTGAATTTTATGCAGCGCTTTTGGGTGAGCTAGGTGGCAAGCAGCTATTTGGCATGGGTAGGATTGAATTCTTTGGTACTGACCCTGGCGCACCAATGATTGCTGTCTGCGTTCCATACGATGAAAAAGCACCTGAGTCTGGCAACGGAACCATGATCGCTATTCCAGCAGGTGATCCTGCCGGGGTTGATAAAATGTATGCCAAAGCGATTGAACTGGGAGCAACTGACGAAGGCGCACCAGGTCCTCGCAACCCGGCGTTTTACGGCGCTTATGTTCGCGATGCGGATGGAAATAAACTTTGTTTCTATGTGGCTGACGTCACACAGATTAGCTTTAACGCAAACTAAGTAAAACTATTTACCCGATATCCTTACTAAAGAGAGTAAAAAATGACGGCACTAGTCGTAAAAAACTTTAGGCGGCGGTATATACAACCACAGCTATTCGCAGGGATGCTGTAGTGCCAGCACATAGAGGCGCGGAAGGTTAAAGAAGCAGCAACAAAATATACCTGGGTATTTATTAGGAGTGAGTGCGTAGTTAGGCCCCTACTGGCCATTTAGGAACACTGCTTTTATGGGTACTGACAAGTTAACTATTTTGAGACCAAGAAGTGGGAGTGCTCTGCCTCTTTCCGCATAAAAATGCATTCGAAATGGAGCTAGCGGTCTGTAACAATCGTGTCACCGCAACTATTTTTTAGCTCCAGCCCACGGGTATGAGTTAACTTGTCAGTACCGTAATATTCTATGTTACCCTATTAATAATTCTCAATGGCCATCAGGTAAGGATATGAAATTTCTACGCTTAATTCCTGTATACCTCTTGCTTACATTCCTAGCAAATCTTTCCTCAGCAGCTCCTGCCTCGACCCCAGAACTATCGGTGCTTACTTTTAATCCCGCTAAAAATTCCAAAACAATGCCGGTGGAGAACAATATAGACATAACATATGGGTCCACGATTAAAAAAGGCGAGGGTGTAATAACTCTCAAAGATTCTGCGGGTAATACAGTGGAATCTTATCAGGCCGGTTCTAGTTCAAACATTTCGATTGCTGGTTCAGTTCTTTCAATAAACCCTACAGCAATATTGGCGTCTGATAAAACTTACTCTATAAATATTCCTGTGGGCGCAGTACAGGACACTA
>Ga0302117_10001855_pt1 | contig 10163 bp, 10 predicted proteins | sample AG5_322_MG_FD_203112 | JGI IMG/M metagenome (GOLD analysis project Ga0302117, IMG submission 203112) | Marine microbial communities from Western Arctic Ocean, Canada - AG5_32.2 | ecosystem: Environmental > Aquatic > Marine > Oceanic | place: Canada: Western Arctic Ocean | collected 2017-10-01 | reverse complement strand
TACGATCAGGCTGAAAGCGACGACCGCCAGTATGGCGTATGCATGCCGCCAACTGAACCAGAAAATAATTGGTGCTATGAGCAACGGGAAGAGGGCTTGCCCGGTGCGTAAGCCAATCCCTAAGAACGACACAGCGCGACCACGCTTGCGGATGAACCAGTTGGCAACGGCAACCGTGGTCCCCATGTTGATTCCCGCAAGCGCTGCAGTTCGGCCAGCGCCGAAAAATATCCAAAAGTGCCAAACCTCCTGCATCATCGCCAGGCCGATAAGCGCACCAGTGACAATCATGCCAGCGATGACCACTGAGGCTCGCGCCCCGTAGCGATCGATATAGCGACCGACGATCGACGAGGCCACGGAGCCAAGCAGGCTGCCGATGGTAAAAGCCAGTGATATATCCCCTCGTGACCACCCGGTATCATCAGCGATTGGTTTGACGAAAACGGACAGCACCGGGCCGTACATGGGGACTTGAGCAAAGGAAGCGAGGACTGAAGTTGCGACGATGCCCCATCCGTAGTAGCTCTGCTTGAAGGGCCAGAAACGAGGGATACCCGGGTGAGAATTTAAAGGATTGTGCATGCGCGGCAAGGATACGCCTCACTCCCTGAGCCCGTCACGCCTGCGGCCGGCAAGCTCATCTGCGACGCACTCGTCCCATCAAGGCCCACATCGCAAGCGGCACGCTGAGGAGCGCCACTGCACCGATGCCTGCGAACGCCGCCAATAGGTCGCTAGCAACCCAACCTTCGGTTATCAAGGACCGCATTCCTTGGAGTAGGTACGTCACGGGATTGAACTTCACTACCTGTGCCATCCAACCCGTCAACGCATCCTGAGGGACGAAGACTGTTGTCAAGAATGTCACAGGCAAAAACAACAGGAAGCTCGAATTCACGGCAGCAGGGTTGCCTGTTTTGAGCGCGACGGCGTAGGGAATGGCGTTGTAAGCCAATGCCCAGATTCCTGCGATAGCCAAGAATGCCAGCACGCCCAAAGCGCCACTCTCGAATCGCACGCCGACAATCAGTCCCAATATGATCACCGGAACCGAGAGCGCCATCACCAAGACCAAGTCCGCCACCATGAAACCAAGCAACATCGCCAAACGGTTCACTGGTGTAAGCGCCAATCGGTCGAAATACCCACCTTGGATATCCATCACGAGGATGTTGGCCCGGGTCACTCCAGTAACGGCAAATAGAATCGCCACGGGCAATTGGAAAGCCTTGTAGTCCAGTCCCGGCAATTGCTCTGCCACATCCTGGAGTGCACCCACGTTGACAGCAAAGAAGAATAAGGGGACAACCAGCGCGGGGATGATTGACTCGGGATCCCGCGGTATCGATCTTAGTGCGCGACCACCCAAACTAATGATGTCTCGGATAAAGCCAGCACGACGTGCCTTGATTGCGCGATGGTCAACCCGGGCTTGTGGTTGAGTTGGTGTGTCAATCATCGAGCCTTCTCCTCGTCTATGGCTTCCTGCTGCTGAAAGCGGCCGCCGGTCACGCTCAGGAAAACGTCGTCCAGCGTCGGAGTACGGAGCGTCAATTCCCGTACGTGGATCGATGCAGCGTTGAGCGCGAGAGCCACGGCACTAATGAACGAAGCGCCGTTAGCTACGCGGATCGAGACTTCCTCCTCGTAAACATCCACGGCCTCAACCGCGTCAATGTTCTCAACCGCACGCTTGGCCGCAAGCGCGTCTCCCTCGATTCGTGCCACGATGACATCCGTACCGATTTGGCGTTTGAGTTCGTCCGGAGTTCCCTCCCTTGCGAGTTGTCCGTGCGTGATGATACCGATACGGTCCGCCAACGCGTCTGCTTCTTCGAGGTACTGCGTCGTGAGGAAGATTGTTACACCCAGCTCACGATTAATCCTGCGCACTTCGTCCCACACTCGCGACCTACTAATCGGGTCTAACCCGGTCGTTGGCTCGTCAAGAAACAACACCTCAGGGTTATGCATAAGAGAAGCCGCTAAATCCAGTCTCCGCTTCATTCCACCCGAGTACGTACCCACCTGACGTTTGATCGCATCGCCAATCTCGATTAGCGATTCCAGTTCGCTAATGCGTGTAGCCGTGTCGCGCCCGGACAACCCATAGAGACGACCTTGAAGTCTGAGAAGCTCCAGACCTGTTTGCTTTGGATCGAGCGCAGCGTCTTGCAGGGCCGCGCCGATGCGCAGGCGAACTCCTACGGGGTCACGAACCACATCGTGTCCAGCGACAAATGCGGTGCCGGAGGTAGGCATAAGCAGCGTTGTCAGCATGCGAACCGCCGTCGATTTCCCTGCCCCGTTGGGCCCGAGAAAGCCATAAATTTCGCCGGATGCGACTTGTAAGTCAATCCCGTCGACCGCAATCAAGTTGTCGAATGAGCGACGCAATTTTTGAGTTTCAACAGCGTATTCAGGCACAGGCAAAACCTTCCGTAGAGTCATCCGAGGATATCACTGGCCTGTAGCCCGAACAGCCTCGCCCTCAGGTACCATTGCCCAGCGTCCTCACCGGACGACCTATCAGCTATACGAGGTGCCCATGAACGTCGCCGAACGACGACAGCGCGTGCGGGATCATTTCGCCGGGAATCAATGTGTGAGGCCTGCTTCGATCTTCGACCCTGTCTCTTCCCGAATTGCCTACGATCTTGGCTTTCCGTTCGGGATGCTTGGTGGGTCGATTGCGAGTCACACAGTTCTAGGAGCCCCTGATTTGGCAGTCATTACGCTCACCGAACTAGCTGAGCAATGCCGCCGAATAACGAGAGCGAGCGACATTTCACTTCTAGTCGATGCCGACCATGGATACGGCAACGCACTCAGCGTCATGCGTACCGTAGATGAACTAGAAACCGCAGGCGTAGCGGCCATGACCATAGAAGACACTATCCTCCCTCAGCGGTTCGGCCATCAGGGTCAAGAGGAGTTGATTTCAACCAAGGAAATGGTTGGCAAGCTCAAGGCAGCGGTCGCTGCACGGCAGGACCCAAAGATGGTCATCATTGGCCGCACGCACTCTTTGACCGCAACCAGCCAGGCTGATGCCATCGAGCGCGTCAGCGCATTTGATTCCACGGGCGTAGATGCCATTTTCCTGCTCGGCATCAAAAATATTGGTCAGCTTCAAGCCATGCGCAAAGTGACATCGCTCCCATTTATGCTCGGCACGGTCGCGGAAGAATTGGACGACGAGGTGCTAGCACCGTACGGGGTCAAGATAGCTCTTCGCGGCCACGGAACCTTCAATGCGGCGGTTAAGGCAATCTACGATTCGCTCCAGCATCAAGCGCGAGGTGGTAAGCCCGCGGAGGTCGTCGGCACGCAAGCGGACTCGGCTCTTATGGGCATCGCCATAAGTAGCGCGGTCTACAAAGAATCACGCAAGAACTACCTCGGCGAGTAATGCGAGGCTCCGTGGTCGTCCGTGGATTGGAGCGCCATTAAAGACCTTGCCACCTACGCCATTCATGGAAATGGGGTTGGCCAGGAAACCCGATGCCTCAACCTTCGGCCAGATGTTCCCGCTTGGTTGACCCACAAGTTCGACCAGAAATACTGCCGGCGTCCGGACTCATTTTGTGTGGTACTTACTAAACTGGCAGGCAGGGGATTCTTTGTGATGAAGCAGCACTCTCTCCAAGAGCACCCTGTGAGCGCCAATCACTCACTTCTCCGTCTCTCCATACGAGAGGCCTCGATGCACATAGCAATCAGCACATGGCGACTGATTCAAGCGACGCGCGAGTACAGGCCTCACTTCAATTGAGTATTCTCCATAAGATTGTTTTGAGTAATCGATTCAAATCGCAGCAAGAGGGACTTATTTCATGGCGCTCATCTACTTGACCGACGGCCCGGTGAAGCCCGAAGAGATACTTGTTCTCTTGGCCCAGGGCGGATTCCCACGCCCTATGGATGACCCCGAACGCACGCAAAAAATGGTAGACCATTGCAGTTTTTACGTAACCGTCCGCACGGACGATGACCAATTAGTCGGCTGGGTCCGAGTATTGACGGACTATGTCTACTACGGCCTGGTAGCAGAAGTGGCAGTCGATGCGTCACACAAAGGAAAGGGCATAGGGAAAGAGATGCTACGCATTGTCCGCGATGTCGTAACCCCCAAGGTCACTCTCGTGCTCATGTCCAGCGAGGAGGGCGAGCCTTTCTACGCACACCTAGGCTGGCAGCGATCAAATCGATCCTATCGGCAACCGAGTAATGGTTAGATTCGGGCCAATGATGGTTTGTCCGCCAGCGCAGGCCAGTGATGCGCCCACGGGTTCGCCTTCTCAAAAGCCGCCGACATGCGTAGTACGCCGACGTCATCCCGCAACCGGCCAACGACTTGCACTCCTAGCGGTAAACCAGAGGAGTGAAATCCGAACGGGATTGCCGCTGCCGGGTTGTAAGTGTGGTTGAAGGGTGAAGTAAAACTCACCAATGCACGGCTCTTGTCACGTGCGCCGATGTCCACGAGTTTCGCAGCTGGTCCGATTGATGGGCAAAGCAGGAAATCGAAATCTCTAAACCAAGCCTGCATCTCGAGACCGAATGCTCGGTTCCGCCGTACGATGCGTCGGTACTGCCAAGCCTTGGCCTGGGGGCCCTTCTCGTAGAGAGGTCTCGCATGCGGCCCAAGGTCATCAATATGTTTCTCTAGGAAACCCGGAATCATAGCCTCAGCAGCAGCGTAATGGTCCCCTGCGTAGGCCCACACTCCAGGCTCGAGTTCCTCAGGCTCGTGCAGTGTTGGCGGATCGGCTTCGATGATCTCGCAGCCGATATCAGCCAGGAGTTGTGCTGCCTCGCGCACGAACTTCAGCGCTTCCTTATCCATGGCGAACCCGCGACCGAAGTCGTAGCTCACCGCCACGCGCATGCCACGGACATCGCCACTCGCAAAGCTCATATAGTCGACCGGGGGTAGGTTAGATTCGCCATCGCGAAGATCAGCACCCGAAAGCGCCTGGAGGAGAAGCGCAGCGTCACGTACCGTGCGAGTCAAGGGGCCGTTGTGAGATCGACCTGGCGCCGCACGCCAAGTCTGCACGGCAGGGATGCGCTGGTAGCTTGGCTTGATTCCATACACTCCGTTGGCCGCAGCGGGCATCCTAATCGAACCACCAGAGTCCGTCCCTATACCTATCGGGCCCATACCCGTAGCCACCGAGCTGCCCGCACCACCGCTGGAGCCACCACACGTGTGGTCGAGATTCCATGCATTGCGACCGACCGGGCTAAGCAGGTTGTCCACCGCCCCATGCAGTGCGAATTCCGGGAGGTTTGTTTTTCCCGTGATCACGCCGCCCGCCGCACGGATTCGGCGCACCAATTCCGCGTCCGGCTGGTGATTATCTTTGAATGCGAGAGACCCGTAGGTCGTAGGCATACCCTCAACCTCGATTGAATCCTTAATCGACACGGGGACGCCGCAAAGCGGGGGTTTTTCGCCAGAGCCCATCCACACGTTCTCTGCAGTTTGAGCAGCAGATAGTGCGTCGTTGGTGTTCATCGCCAAAAAAGCGCTTAGCGTTGGGTTCAATTGCTCAACACGCTCGAACAATTCGCGGACAACTTCCACCGGAGAAAATTCGTGCCGCGCGTAACCGTCAAGCAATTGAGCAGCCGACAGCCGCCAGAATCCAGTCTCTGCCATTAGAATTCTCCTCGTAACTTCGGGGGCTAAGTGGCGATGGACCCCATGCCCATCCGTGCCATCATCTGAACATATACGGTCAACATCTTCGCCGAGTTGTAGCCCTTGCCCACGACATGGTGTGCCACGAAGTGCTCGAGGAAACCCGTATTATCGACGCCCATGTGCCGCCTGGAATCTATCGCACTACATCGCGGTCAGTTGCGCGCGAACGGACGCGACCTGTTTGGCCATGGGTACGCCGGCCCAGCGCGCAGGGCCGTCCTCGCGTGCGATTGTCAATTCGATCAAAACCGGTCCCTCAAGTTCCCATATTTGAGGCAGTTGTTCTAACAAGTCCTCAGCCTCGCTAATCTTCAAGGCGTTTTTATAGCCCGACGCGGTGGCCAGGCCGACCCAGTCGAACGCGCCCTGCCCTGGCAGCGGCTGATTGCCAGTGCTCTGATTAAGACCGTTGGCGAACACGAAGTGGTAGAGATTGTTCACTCCGGATGCCACGACGGTCACCAGTGAGCCAAGTTGCATCAGCAAGGAGCCGTCACCGTCAAGAACCATAATCTTGCGTTCTGGTTGTGCCAGCGCGAGCCCCAAGCCGATAGTCGCCGCACTTCCCATGCACTGCGACGCATCCACATTGAGAATGTCGCCCTGCCCTGCTTCGTGCCACGGAAAGACTGACTGCATCGTGGGAACACTTATTGCCCCAGCGCGCCCTTCGGCCAGAATATCGATCGCTTCTTGTCGTTCCATTCGACCCCCTAAAGTGCCTAACGCTCTAGAGCGTTGGTGCCCCGATGATGGCCACGGCTGGGCCTTGATCCTTCCAAGCCCGCTCGTACGCCGTCTTCAGCGCACCGATGTCCTGCGGCCCTTCGATTCGCCAGTGAGGTACGCCCCAAGCATCCAACGTTGGTTCCAACATGCGAACCGCTCGTGAGGATTGCTCTTCAATGGTCTTGGTCACGTCCCGCTGGAATTGCCCCACCATGATGAACGTTGGCACTCGCGCATCTAGCGCAATCGCCTTGAGCGTGTTTATCGAAGCGTATATTCCGTTGTTCTGGATACACATCATGGGGTTTTGGCCGCCCATATACAGTCCCGCATTAACACCCATTCCTTCGTCCTCAGTGCACACCCCGACGAAGCGAGGACCGGTGCCTGCTTGCCAGCGAGCGATTAACGTGCGCTGAAACGAATCAGGCACGCACACCACATGCGTTATGCGCAGGGCCTCAAGCTCAGCCGCAATCGCATCTGCGGATACTCCGGTTGCTACGGGTTTATGGTTAGTCACGCTATGCCCCTGCAATGGCGGACAATTCAATTTCTGCGTTGTGCTGCAGGTCCACGCCAATGATGTTCATCGCGGGTGGATCACTCGCGAAGAACTCTTTGGATAGAGCGATGAATTCGTCCTCAAAGTAAATGTCATCAAGAAACACATCAAGCCGCAATGTCCGATCCAGTGTCGAGTCAAACCGGTTGAGTCCTGCCTCAAGCCTGCGGAATGCCTGCTTCGTCTGAGCTACACGGTTGCCGTAAAGTTCCTGCATCAGCCCACCCATCTTCTCGTCCGCCAAACCCGATGCACCCGAAACGAATACGAGACCGTTCGCCTTCACCGCCTGCGCTCGTCGTGGATCCTCCAGCAACCAAGCGATTTCTTTGGTGCCGCCCGGGTTAACCGCTAATCCACCAACCTCCATTAGGCCACGACCTCCGAGCATGGTACCGACAGAGTAGGCAGCGAAAGGGATGCTGCCGTCAAACCGATTCTTCAAGTTGCGTTGGTAGCTACTGACATCTCTTGTCCGTTTCAGCGCGCAGTCGGTGCGAACGATATCGTCCAGCGTTCCACCCCCCTTTTCGATGTGCATCCGGAGCCATTCGTAGGTGTAGAATTCTTCGGTTTCAAACTGCTCTTCCACCTCTTCGGGAGCAGCTGCACCTGAGTACGGGTTCGACCGCCCACGAACACCAATGACGTACGTGAAATCTCCTGCCCGGGTGATGCGCGAGGCTCTCCCACGGGTTGGCTGGGGCACTAGCACTTCGCGCTCAATATCAGGGGTAAGCCCCTGAACTACGGCTGTCAGCATATTCGTACCCGCCATTTTCACTTGCGCACCGAAACTGACCACAGCCTGGTGGCCTTCCTCACCGAAATGCTCCGGCCACGTCCCCATGCGCTCCAAGCGCCATGATTGACCCGAGGTGAAATTCTCGCACCAGATAGAGTCCTCGCCGGAGTACCCTGCCTGCTGCAAACGTAGGGCTTGACGACCGTAAGCGTTGTGGCACTGAGGCGTTGCCTGTCCGTCCAATTCCGGGTCAACCTTCTGGGTCTTCAAATCACGGTTGCCGTCGGAGCCAGAAAGGAACAGGTAAGGACCGTAGCGGACCAATGTTGATAAATCGCGGTTCCGCTCATCCGCGATTAGTATTTCTTTCTTATAGCGGTTCTCTGCCACGCTCATTCGCTCCTAGCTGGCCATGCTAGCTAGCATCGGGGCCCTTTATGTTGAACATTCGCTGCATCCGTCCCCACACGATATCGTGCATCAACTCAGGGCTTACCCCAGAGAACATCCGCTCCATAGCAGGTCCTGCGTCAGGCCACGTCTGTCCCTGCTCGTGCGGGTAATCAGCACCCCAAATAGCGCAGTCGCCGACCACGAACTCGGGATCCGAAAGCATTTTTGCGCCGGTGTAGTCTTCCTCAAAGGTGAACCACATGTTGTTCCGGACGTAGTGAGTTGGCTTCTCTTTCAATTGGTAAATTTTGTCTGGAACCCGGTCTGCATAGCACCGATCCATCCATTGGAATAAGAACGGGAGCCATCCGATGCGGCACTCGGCAACTCCAATCTGCAGGTTCGGGTACCGATCGAAAACTCCGCTGAAAACCACTTGCGCGATGTGCTTGCCAACAGGGATGAAAGGAACTTGCGAGAAATGTGCGAGGGATTGCCCATATTCATTGGGGGGATACGGAGTTCCTGAGGCATCTCCGACGTGCGCGCAAACCACGGTGTTCGTTTCAGCAGCAGCGGCCCAGAACGGTTCCCATTCAGGCGACCAAAGAGGTGCGCCTACCTCGGCATCAGCAAAGCTGAATTCCACCGCACGCGCGCCTTTTTCCACCATTCGGTAGAGCTCAGCAGCGCACGACTCCGGGTACTGTGCGTGCATCCACGGCAGCGCGATGATTCGGTCTGGTGCCGCATTGGAAATTTCCTGCGTCCAGTCATTGAACGCTCGGTAAACCTCGTTCTCTAGCTGCTTGTCCTTAAATGTCCACTTGCGCGTGTTGCCAAAGAAAACCCCTGCCCAAATCTTGCCCATATCCATGTGCTGGAGAAGTATCTCTGGGTCCGTTGGGGGAAGCTTGCCTTCGGGCACGGGGATTGGGGCGAATCGTTGTGCGTACTTTGCCCAGTCTTTGCCGTCGGCCGCGAACGCATGCAGGTTACCTTCCCACTCCCAACTGGTGCCCTGGTCGGCCTCAACCACTTTGGGAGCGGCAGCTTTATACTTGGCCGCTATCCGCGACTGGATGATGTCTTTTGGGTACCACGTGAGATCCATGTGGTTGTCAGCTGAAAGGTATTGGTAGTCAATTTTTCCGTCCGCGGGGATGAGCACATCTTCAACGCCACGTCGGCGCCGTGCGGTTGCACCTAGCTTATCTTCTCGAAGCACCATGGAGTCCTCCTTGGCCGGGCAGCATAAGGCTCGGCGCGCTCATGCTAGAAGCGCCTCATCAGGCTGTCAATCAGAGCCGAATGCAATACCTTCAAAGACCGTTACTCGAGGGTCTTTACTGTGCGAGCAATCAATAGTTGCCAAAGTCCATAGGCCAGGATGATGCCTCCGACGATGCCCAGTGCAATCTGTGCGTTTGCGAAATCAGCGACCGCGGTTATTAGCAGCACGGCCGGCGGCATAAAGCCTGACATCATGGCGTTGAGCGCCATCACGCGTCCCCGCATGTCGGGGTCAGTATAGGTCTGAAGCGTGGCGATGTTGACCGTGTTACGCCCTGAGTGCCCCATACCCACCGGCACAAGCAGCAGAAGCGAGAGCAAGTACACATCTGACAATGCGAACGCCAGAATCGCTGCGCCCCATACGGTGAGGAATATCACTAACAGGAGTCCCTTGTGTTTGAAATTCCCTAGTGACGCTGCCGTTGTTGATCCGATTAAGGAACCGATTCCAAAGAAGGTAAATAACAAGCCAACGCGAGCGACGCTGATATCCAACACGTAAGCGAACAGCGGTAGTAGGTGCTGAAGCGGCTGTCCAATCACTGTGGACACGAAGGCGATAAGCAGCAGGTTTCGTATGGTTCGGTCTTTGGCTGCGTATTGGAATCCTTCTTTAACCGCTCCTGACATACTGCGTTTCCGGGACGCATCGCTCGGTATGATTTTCGGCACAATGAATAGCAGGACAACGCTCGCAACATACATGGCCGCTATTGCTG
>Ga0302117_10001854_pt1 | contig 10165 bp, 6 predicted proteins | sample AG5_322_MG_FD_203112 | JGI IMG/M metagenome (GOLD analysis project Ga0302117, IMG submission 203112) | Marine microbial communities from Western Arctic Ocean, Canada - AG5_32.2 | ecosystem: Environmental > Aquatic > Marine > Oceanic | place: Canada: Western Arctic Ocean | collected 2017-10-01 | reverse complement strand
CTTGGTGCCGCCGGTCTTGGATTCTCGTCGGGCTATGATTTTGCCGGCGCCGTCTTTGATATTCACCTCCTTCAGCTCCCATACTTTGCCCTCTCGCAGGCAGTGGCTTGCTTCGTCTTCAAGAAGAATCACGTGGTTTTCGGCCGGGGCGATGCCTTTGCCACTATAGCCGGCGGTCTTGTTGCGGTTGTTGATTGGCAACACGGGTACGGCGGAGAGCTTGGGATCAGGAGGGAGAAAAGCCCGTACGTGCAGCACGGTGCCCAATGGAATGTCGCGGAGTTGGGCAGGAGCGTTGTGGTAGCGGATGATGCCGTAGGGTAACATAGCGAAGGGGTGTGGCTTGTTTCGGAAGTACATGCCTGCTCCTTGCACGCGGATGCTGCCGCGACGGTTGGCATGGTCTACGAAAACAAGTTCTCCTCGGTAGGAATGCGCCTTTTCAAGGGGAGGGAATTTTCCTGACTCCGGCCGGAACGGTTCTTCCTCGGAGCGCGCATTGGAGACGAGTATGAAAAGAACCAGGTGCAGCGCAGCGGCCCAGCGGGCAAAGTTTAGTTTCAGAAGGATTGATTCCATAGGTCTAGTTTTTTGGAAAGATATCCGGAGTGGGGAAACGTTTCTCAATCCCGTCCGTATTGTGGTGGATGTATTCTTCCCGGGGTACTTCGAGGAGCGGCCAACTTTCGGGACGGATTCTTATTACTTTTCCGGGTCTAAAGCCTTCCGTCACAAGGTCGGTCTCGAGACTGACCTGGATGCCACTGCTTCCGAGTGGAACTCTTTTGTTGGTTTTTGAAACCTCTAGTAATACTCCCTTGCTGGCCATCTGGGCGGTGCCTGCAGTCCCCCCCGCCCAATGCTTCAAGGTGTTTTCCGATGAGGCAAGCATGGCCTTTTGTCCTTTCTTGAAATCGGCATACAAGGAGTCGTCCATACCTCCGAATAGGCTAACGGTTACTTTTGCCCGTCCGAACTTGCCGTATTCGACCTTGTCCACCCACCCTGGCATCCACCGGCTCTTGATGAATGCCTTGTGGGTTTCGTTTTGGATCTGAGCGGCCCGTTCCATGGCAAGTTCATCCAGCCATACGTCGCAGACGTGAAAGCGTTTGAAGACACCGTTTGAGGTGGGTTGCCAGGTAATGCCAAGTGAGGCGATCTGATCGTTGAGATCTTTTTCCCCGTTCTTTGGCCAGATTTTTTCGTTCGTGAGATCGGTGATACCAAGTCGTTCCCGTCCCCGCCAAAAACGGGTGGTTGCGTCGACGGAAAAGGTTTCCTCATGAATCTGCCCTATGCCTGCTTTGGGCTCCTTTCGCGCGACGATCATTCCGGCGTTTTCCTTCAGCTCCACTTCCTGAAGTTTCCAGACCAATCCGAGACGTTTGCAATGACTTGATTCGTCCTCAAGCAGGTAAACATGGTTCTCAGCCGGTGCTACGCCTGTTCCTGCATTGCCGTACTTTTTGAGCCGGTTGTCCGAGGGGAGGACGGGAACGGAAGAAATCTTTGGCTCGGGTGGAAGAAAGGCTTTCACATGCATCACCGTACCCAAAGGGATATCCCGAAGATCGGCCGGAGCTCCGTGGTAGCGGACCAAACCATAAGGGAGGAGGGCGAAAGGGGAGGGTCCGGCAAATCGAAACCTGCCATTCCCATCGATGCGGATGCTGCCACGGCGATTGGCATGATCCACGAAAATTAGTTCGCCACGGTAGGAATGAGCTTTTTCAAGGGGAGGAAACTTCCCCGCCTCGGGTCGGAAGGGATCTTTCTCGGCAGTTGCCTTACAAACGATGAAGAAAACGCAGAGGTGCAATGCGGCGATCCATCGGGTGGGGAATAGTTTCATCAGGATGGAAGTCCCTCGAATCAGTATTTCGGAAAGATGTCCGGAGTCGGGAAGCGGTTCTCCGGGCTATTATTGAAAAGGTATTCCTCCCTGGGGATTTGCGATTTGGGCCAACTGTCCGGTCGGATGCGTACGACTCGTCCGGGACGAATGGCTTCGATGACCTGGTCGGTATGGAAATCAACTTGAATACCACTGCTGCCCAATGGAACTTTGCCTTCCTCCTTGGTGACTTGAACGATTTTACCATTGGATGCCATATGGCCGGGTCCGTAGTGCCCGGCGGTATGCTTGAGGGTGTTTTCCGTACCATTGATCTGTCCTCCCGATTCCTTCTTGAAGTCGTCGTAGAGAGACTGATCCATGCCTCCGAAAAGTGTGAGGGACGCCGTGGCCTGACCGAATTTTCCATAGCTTACGTCGGTTACCAAGGCCGGCATCCACCGGGTGCGGATGAAACTGTTGTGCTTCTGGGTCTGGAAATAGGCGGCGTGTTCAATGGACTGATCGTTCAGCCAGATATCCGAGATATGAAAGCTGGTAAAGGCTCCGCTAAGTCCGTCCCCCGGCGCAGGCTTCCAGGTGATGCCCAAAAGGACGGGCTGGTCGCTTAGATCTTTCTTTCCATTTGCTGGCCATGCTTTCTCCTCGACCAGATCAGAGATGCGGATTGATTCGCGTCCACGCCAAATACGGGTGGCGGCATCGAAGGTCATGGTTTGGGGTTCAACTTCCGTTTTCCCACCGTCTTTAGGTTGTCGACTGGCGACGATTGTGCCAACGAGGTTGCTTAGGTTCACTTCCTTGAGTTTCCAAACCAAACCGTTTCGTTTGCAATGACTGGGCTCGTCTTCCAAGAGGAGAATATGGTTTTCAGCAGGGAAAATACCGGTTCCCCGGTAGTGCCCGGCGTCTTTGTCTTTGTTGTCAGGAGGGAGTACGGGAACGGACGAGGTCTTGGGGTCGGGCGGAAGAAACCCATGGGCGTGCATCACCGTACCAAGCGGGACGTCGCGAAGATCCGCCGGAGCATTATGGTAACGGACCATGCCGTAAGGAAGCAGGGCGAAGGGGTGGGGGGCGTTGCGGTAAAACTTTCCCGTGCCCTCCACGCGGATGCTTCCCCGGCGGTTGGCATGGTCTACGAAGACAAGCTCGCCCCGGTAGGCATGGGCTTTTTCAATCGGAGGGAACTTTCCCGGTTCGGGTCGGTAAGGCTCCTCTTTCTCGCCGACGGATGATGGGACCGAGTTTGCTAGGATTAAGAAGGCTGCAAGCCCGGCAGACTTGAGTGGAGTCATATGGTAATTACTTTGTTGCTATCGCCGAATCGGTCCGCTTCCACTCCCATCTTTTGGGCCATGAGGAGCAGCAGGTTGCTCATATGGGCATCGGAATTGGCCGGGCGACTGCAGAGTCGATAGTGGTCGCCGGGCTTGTCCAGAGTGTAACCGTCGAAGTGGCCTTGGTTGAAGTCCAGGTGGCTGCCGTGCTTCAGGCCGAGGTCTGAACCACCGGCGAGCACCAGCGGCAGGTTGGCGTTGCCGTGGCTGTGGCCGTAGGACATACCGCTTCCGAAGAGTGACATGGTCGACCCGAGAAGCGACTTACCGGATAGGTCCTTGGTTTCCTCCAGTCGCGATAGGAAGTAGCTGTATTGCTCGATGGCAAAGGTATCGTAGTTGGTGAGCTTCTCCATGTAGCCCTCATCACCGCCGTGGTGACTGAGTTGGTGTCGCGACTCGGTGATGCCGATCTCGGGAATGGCAAAGGCGTCCCCTTCTCCTCCCAGACTGAAGGTGGCGACCCGGGTTACGTCCGTCTGGAAGGCGAGGACCATCAGGTCGTAAACGGTACGGAAGTAATCTCCCGCCTGCGCTTTGGAAACGTCGCGGTTGGTACGCTTGCGGTCGGTATCGGAGATTTCGGGCAGAGGGGTGTCGAGCCAGTCGTCGGCCCGTCGGGTGCGGATTTCCGCTTCCCGCACGGAGGTGAGGTACTGGTCCATGCGGCCTTTGTCGGCGGTCCCCATTTTTTGCTCAAGACGGCGGACTTCTGCGAGGTTGTCGTCCAGCACGCTTGCTTTACGGCGGAGAGCTTTGCGTTGCGCGGCGATCCCTCCCTTCGGTTCCTCGAAGAGGGATGCGAAGATCTGGCTGCACTTGCGCATGGCCGGAAGTTGAACACCGTCTGCAGTCCAGGCCAGAGAACCTTGGGTGAGGGCGATTTCCATTGAGGAATAGCGGGTGTGTTGCCCTGTGATTTCGGCCATCTTCTGGTCCACCGATATGGTGTTGCGGTGGGCGGCGCCGATTTCACCACCGGTCAGGAAAACGTTGATGCAGTTGTGGTGATGACCGAGACTGCCGGGGTGATGAAGACCGCTGAAAGGCGTAATGACCTCGCGATGTTTCTCCAACGGCTTGAGCGACTGGGAGAATTCGTACTCTTTGCCGGGCTTGGTGATCTGGTAGTTCAGGGAATGAACCCCATTGGCAAGATAGATGAAGGCGCTCCGTTTGGGAGTGCTGATTTTCTCGGCAGCCCGAAGCGGGGTCATGCATTCGAGCATGGGGAGTGCGATACAGGTGCCCATTGCCCGGAGGGCGTGTCGGCGGTCCATTAACCAGGATTGTGTCTGAATGTTGCTCATGGTCGGTTTTCTCAGTTTAGCGTTTTCTCATCAAGTCGGATTGGGCTACGGCGCGGACGATTTCATTGACGCGGTATTGGCTCTTCTTCGCTTTTACGGCGATTAAATCAAGATCGTCTCGATCGTCCACCGTGAGAACTCTGCGGAGGGCATAGGTGCAAAGGTGTTCGATGAAAGCGTGGGCAAATTTTTCGCGGTCCTCAAGCAGCAATCTTTTGAACTCAACGGAACCATTGAAGGTTCGTCCGTCGGGCAAGGTTCCCGAGGCATCGACCGGAGGATTCTCTCCTTTCCCGGTGGGAACCTTCTCCTGGGTGCGCCATTGCCCGATTGCATCATACTGATCAAAGGCCAAGCCCAGCGGGTCGATCGTCTTGTGGCAGGCGGCGCAATTGGGATCTTTGGTGTGGGCCTCGATGCGTTGACGGATGGTGATCTTATCTCCTTGAGGAGGGACGGGGTCGATTGGGTCGACGTTGGCCGGCGGTGCGGGTGGTGTCTTGTTGAAGATGGTTTCGCTAAGCCATACCCCGCGGTGGACTGGTCGGTGGCGCGTACCGTCCGAGGTCAGTCCGAGCACGGCGCCCATCGTGAGCAGTCCCCCTCGTTTGTCCTCGGGCTTGAGTGAAACACGCTGGAAATCGCCCGTTTTCGGTTCAGGTAATCCGTAGAAGTCGCAGAGGCGGGCGTTGGCCATCGTCCAGTCGGAATCAAGCAGGGTTTCGATGGGCAGATTCTTCTCGAGGATCTGGCGGAAAAACTCGACTGGCTCGTCCCGCATGCTGGCCTCCAGCCAATCATCGTAAGTTGGGTAGAGTTTTTTGTCAGGGGGGAACATCCCGACGCGGTGCAGTTGCAACCATTGACGCGAAAAGTCGTCGATAAAGCGGTTGATCCGATCGTCCGTCATCATCCGGTCTACCTGCTTATTCAGTTCACCGTCTTTCAGGTTGCCGGCCTTGGCGGCAGCGAAGAGACCATCGTCGGGCATGGAACTCCAGAGGAAGTACGAGAGCCGGGAGGCAAGCTCCCAGCCGTCCAAGTGTTTCCGGGCCTTCGGATCGCCTTCCACCAGGTAGATGAAGTTTCGGGAAGTCAGCACCCTGAGCATCGCCGTACGGAAGGCATCTTGTGCTTTCTCTCCGGCCTCGCGATCGCTGCGGTAGGATTTCAGGTAGCCCGACAGCTCGTCTTTCCCAACTTGTCTGCGCCATGCCCGCTCGGCGAAGCGTTGCAGGTGATCGGTCACCGTTTGGATCGTGGCATTATCATCCGGGACAATACCTTCCCTTCTGGCTTTTTCCTCCCTCGATACAAGCGGACCTTCCCACTCGACCCAATCGAGGATTACCGTGGAGAAGATGCCGTTTCCCTTGTCGTCGAACATCTGCGGCGCGTTGGGGTTGAGGAGAAGGGTCTCGCTGCTGTGCGTGAAGAGATAAGCGTTTCCGCTGGAGAGCGCGTTGCGGAAGGCCGCGCCCCCTCTCCGGTCGATCACGTCCGTGGCGACCACGGCAAAGTGCAACCCCGTTGGCATTTCCAAAAACACCTCCATCTCATAGACCTGCGGACTGTCTTCGGGTGCCGTGACGTCGAATTCGATCAGGCCCTCCACGGTCTCCTCACTGGTACGCTTGCCGATGCTCAGGTGGGCCGGTTGGCCGCCGGGCGGACGGATGCCGCTGGCTTGCAGGCGAAGTTTGTAGAGCCCGCTGTGTTCCGGGCCCGTCTTGCCGAACCAATTGGAGGATAGAGCCGGTTGAACTCGGCCTGGGAAATGGAGGTAGCGCAACGGCCGTTTGATACCGAGCCGTGCCAGGGCCTCCTTTTGCTTTTCCCCACCGCCGTACCTCAACTCCGCCGCCGTCTTGCGGACTTTTCGAGCCTCGGCGGTTTTGGCGGGGAAAGCCCGATGGAGCACGATTTCGGCGGCTTGGTAATAGCGGTTGATGTGTGAAGCCGAAAGCGAGAGTTGCGATCCGATGCGCTCGTAGCCGTGCCACAGGGTATCCTCGTTTAGTTCGCCCGGTTTGGTCGGGTCGTAGCGGACTCCCAGAAGGTCATAGACCGTGTTCTGGTATTCCTTCCGACTAAGACGGTAGTGGGAGACAGGGGGACGCTTGGCCATACGGGCGGCTCGTCCTTGGCGAATGCGTCGATCCAGCTCGGCGATAACCTTGCCGATCTCCTCGGTGGTCGGCTGCGGTTCATCCTCGGGGGGCATTTCGCCGGCATTGATTTTCTCGACTACCTCTGCCCAGATCTGTCCGTCCACGCCGGATTTAAAATCTCGCGACAACTTATTAAGTCGCAGATCGCCCTTGGACTTCTTGGGCCCGTGGCAACTAACGCAATGTTTCGTGAGAAAAGCCTCAAATGGCTCGACGGCCGAAGCCATGGTTCCGGCGGCGAGCAAAAGGATGGATGTGAAATATGTCATACTTGGGCTCTTACCCTACTAATCACCACAAAAAGGAACAAGAGCGAAGAACTCCTTGTTTGAAGATAAACTAGACAATCAATTCACCGATGACATGCCCGTGGACATCGGTGAGGCGACGCTGGATACCGTTGTGGTAGAAGGAGAGGCGTTCGTGGTCTATGCCGAGGAGGTGTAGGGCGGTGGCGTGGAAATCGTAGGAGTAGGTGGTGTGCTCGGCGGCTTTCCAGCCGAGCTCGTCGGTGGTTCCGTAGCTGATGCCTCTTTGGATACCTCCGCCGGCCAACCAGGCGGTGAAGGCGCCTGCATTGTGGTCGCGACCGAGGGCCCGGTTGCCTTGGGCGGCGGGTTGGCGCCCAAACTCGGAGGTACAGATGACGAGTGTTTCGTCTAGCAAACCGTGGGACTTGAGGTCCTTCAGCAGGGCGGAGGCTCCGCCGTCGAGGACGCGTCCCCAGTAGCCATGGTCGCGAGGCAGGTCCTCGTGGCTGTCCCAGTTAGGGCGTACCCTTCTGGCGGTGGTGTTTTCCGCACCGCAAAAAATCTGCACGAACCTTACTCCGCGTTCCACTAAGCGCCGGGCTAGGAGGCATTGGCGGCCAAATGGACCAATATCCTCGTCCTCCAGTTGGTACAGCTTTTGGGTGGCTTCCGACTCACCCTCGATAGCGGTGGCTTCAGGGGCGCTGAGCTGGAGCTTGGCAGCCATTTCGTAGGCCTTGATGCGGGCCTCCAGTTCACTGTTGGCGGGACGTTCCCTGGCGTGGCGTTTATTCAGCAGACCGAGTAACTTGGCATCGCCGATCTTGTCCTTGAAGTCCTGGGGTGGAAAGAGGTCGGCCATCGGTTCCTTGCCCGCTCCAGCCTCCATCGTGGCACCTTGTTGCTTGGCGGGTAGGAACCCCGCTCCCCAGTTGAGCACGCCACCTGGGGGGAGTCCGCGGGGATCAGGCAGTACCACGTAAGCGGGAAGGTTGTCCGCCTCGCTGCCCAGTCCATAGGTGACCCATGCCCCCATGCTGGGGAATCCGGGCAGGATAAATCCGCTGTTCATCATGAACATGGCGGGTCCATGCAGGGCGGACTTGCTGTGCATGGAGTGGACGAAGGCCATATCGTCCACACAGGTGGCGAGTCGGGGAAATAGGTCGCTCATCCATCGCCCGCAGGCGCCGTGTTGGCGAAACTTCCAGAAACTACCTTGGCAATTGCCCGGCTTGGAGGCGAAGAACTGGAGTTTGCCGTCGGGGTCGAAGGGGGTGCCGTTGCGTTTGGCCAGTTCGGGCTTGTAGTCCCAAGTGTCCACTTGGCTGACCCCACCCGGGCAAAAGATCTGGATGACCGCCTTGGCCTTGGCCGGATGGTGCACCACCTGTCTCCCCGAAGCTTCATTTGCGCACAGACCGCCCAAGGCCATGGCGCCGAACCCGCAACCGAGTGACTGGAGGAATTTTCGGCGGGAAAGGTAGAATGCGTCGGGTGTCACCTTCGAGAATGTTGGGTTATCCTAGGCCAGAGACCACGGCTTTCGCATGTCACGGCTTCGTAGGCTATTTGCTTCGTCGTCCTTGAAGAAACGTTCCTCGACGGGGTTCCATTTCAGGGGACGGCCCAACTTGATGGATAGATTTGCGAGGTGACAGACGGTGGACACGCGATGACCGATATCGACTGGGAAATACGGGTTTTTTCGAGATTTCACGCAATCGAGAAAGTTGCGATGCTCTCCGGCCGGATTGGTGAACAGACGGGTCTCCCCCTTCTCGATCACCGAATTAAGGATCTTGTCGGAACTGGCTTTGAGTTCTGCTCGCCACCCGAAGTTGCCCAGCCAACCCTTGGTTCCAATGAATTTCAGGCTGGGGTTGCCGGATGTGCAGGTCATGACCACCCCGTTCTCGTAGCGATAGGTCACGTCGTAGTCCTTCACCGTGTCGTAGAGACCGCCTTCCCAGTGCGTTCCCTTCCCGTCGATTGCCACGGGTCCGGAACGTTCGGTGTTGTTCGCCCATTGGGCGGTGTCGAACAAGTGCGCGCCCCAGTCACAGATGATGCCGCCCGAGTAATCCCAAATCCATCGGAAGTTGAAATGGACGCGATCCTTCGTGTAGGGGGCCTCTGGGGCTGGCCCCAGCCACATGTCGTAATCCAACTCATTTGGAACTGGTTGCGGCGTGGGATTCCCGGGTCCCTTGGGTTGCTTCGGCAGAATGACCTCGATCTTCTCCAGTTTCCCGATGCGGCCGTTGCGCACCAGTTCGGCTATGCGGTGGTAGACCGGGATGGCGCGATCCTCTGTGCTGGTTTGGAAGACCTTGTTTCGCTTCTGCACTTCCCGGATCAGGATTTTGCCTTCGTCGATCGTCAAGGTGGGTTTCTCGCACTGCACGTCCTTGCCGCTGCGGAGTGCCAGTACGCTCATCAATGTATGCCAGTGATCGGGGGTTGAAATCATCACCGCATCGATGTCCGGGCGGGCCAACACTTCCCTGAAATCTTTGGTTGTGGCACAGCCTGCCCCCGAGTCACGGTAGAAGGAATCTACCATCTTCTTGGCTCTTTCCATGCGCTTGCCGTCCACGTCGCAAACCATCACCACCCGGGCGTCGGCTTGCTTGAGGTACGCCCGGAGATTGTGTCCCGTCCCGTGTCCGCCGACACCTATGCAACCCACCGTTATCTTCTTGCTGGGGGCATCGGCCCCAAACAGGCCGGAAGGCAGAATGGTCGGGCCCACACCGGCAACTAAGGTGGTCTTAAGGAAGGATCGCCGAGTAGGCTGGATTTTTTTCATGGCTTTACCAGATGTTTAGCTGGGTGGAAATCAGTGGAGCTGAGGAATCATTCTTTGGATTTGGTTGGGGCAGGGATCACCTTGAGCTTGGCCAGCCAAAGCAGGGAATTCTTTTGCCAGGCGTCCCAGCTCGGGCCCTTGTAGCCGTTCAGGCCGTGGCCGCCATTGGGGAGCTCGAGGTATTCCGAGAGCACCTTGTTCTTTTGCAGGGCGGCATAGAGGGCACGGCTGTTTTCGGGAGGCACGGGCCGATCGTCCACCGCGTGGGCGAGGTAGATGGGGGGCGTTTCCTTCGTTACTTGTTTCTCATTGGAAAAGAGCTCCACCATTTTCTCGGTGGGGTTGTTGCCCAGCAGGTTGCGCTTTGATCCGCGGTGGGTGTGCTTGCCCATGGTGACAACGGGGTAGACGAGGATGGAGAAG
>Ga0302117_10001852_pt1 | contig 10167 bp, 7 predicted proteins | sample AG5_322_MG_FD_203112 | JGI IMG/M metagenome (GOLD analysis project Ga0302117, IMG submission 203112) | Marine microbial communities from Western Arctic Ocean, Canada - AG5_32.2 | ecosystem: Environmental > Aquatic > Marine > Oceanic | place: Canada: Western Arctic Ocean | collected 2017-10-01 | reverse complement strand
ACCTGCTGGCGGTTCCTCCAAGCCGGCCTCGGTGGAAAGTCTCCAAGGCCGGGAACATTTTCTTAAGATGAACGGGCGAGAGATTTTCAAGAACGCTGTACGCGTCATGGAAGATGCTGGTAGGACTCTATTGGAAAGACACGGGTTGACACCCGATGACGTTGATCACGTCATACCTCATCAGGCAAACCGAAGAATAGTTGAAAGCCTTTCCCATCGCCTTTCCATACCGATGGACAAGTTTTACTGCAATCTCGAGAAATACGGTAACACTTCTGCTGCATCTATCCCTATCGCAATGGACGAAGCTAGGCGCACTGGTATTTTTAAGTCTGGCGAAATTGGTCTTTTGGTTGCCTTTGGGGCAGGCTTGACTTGGGCTTCGGCCATTTTACGCTTTTAGCATCACTCATCTTAACGAAAATGAACCTCTTACGCCTTACACCAATTCTTTTACTACTTGTTTCACTAGGAACTGATCTTTGGGCTGCCTCCCCCCGAGATTCCCGCCGCCGTTCCCCAGGGACTGAGCGACGGCAGCCCGACGAAAAGAATTACCTCTTCAAAGGCACTGGTATTTTTGGAAAAAATCGTGACCCCATCGAATTCGAACAAGCAAAGGGGTGGTTTCTTCAGGGAGAAGCGGAAGAAAAAAAGGGAGATCAAAGGAATGCCCTTGGGTTTTATGAAAAATTCTCAAAACGCAGAACCGATGCACGTTTAACCCGCGAAGGCGTCGAAGTGCAAGTCGGACCGGAAGCCTTATTTCGGGCAGGTCGAATTCTTGAGGGTCGAGGAGATTGGTCCAGAGCGTTTGACCGATTGCGCCTCATTGCTGAAGCTTATACCGAGTATGACTTCGACAAGGTTGCCGGTGCCCTTATGAGGCTCACCGAACGCTTAGCCAAGGAAAAGCAGCCTCGCAAATGGGGCTTTATCCCTCGTTTTCGTAGCGGAGAGCAGGACCGTCTCCGCCTCAACGAGATTGCTCGTCTTGCACGAGGTCCGAAGTACGCTCCACGAGCACTTACCGCTCTTGCCGAAATTGCCCGCAAGGACAATGAAGAAGATGAAGCGATCGATGCCCTCGAGCGACTAGTGAATCTTTATCCAGAGAGCCATTACTGTGAAAAAGCTTACTATGACCTCGCTGTCATTCATGAGGCCATGGTGGCAGGTGCCGATTACGACCAAGGGGCTACCCTTAAGGCACTGAATTTTTACGAAGATTATTTAATCCTTCACGAAGCACCCTCCCCAAGGTCGCGTCACGAAAGCAACGATGAGTTTGCCGCGAGATTAGCCTCCGCCAAGGAGAGATTGGTCAAAGCTGAAGAAGGACGGCATCGAATGCGGGAAGTACTTTCGGCGAGCAAACTGCGCGTTGGTCGATTCGTCGAGAAAAACGGCAAATTTTTCATTATGCACTGGAAAGAGCTAGGAGCTCGTCCTGCGCTTCAATTTTATAGAGAAGCTATTACGGTTGCTCCCGAATCGGAATCAGCTCGTGAAGCCAAAGCTCGGATTGCTGACTTGCGTGGCAAGGAATGAGCCATACCCGTAAAGCAAACGGGTCTAGCTATCGGTGGGCATCTTTTACATCCCTTTCTTTTCGTTTTTTCGGCATAACCTTCCTCCTCTTCTTCTCCGTCCTCGGAGGTTGCCGGTATGCCCTAGGTCCTGCAGGAAAACTTTCGTTTGATCGTCTATACGTGCGTGTCGTTCACAATGATTCACTAGCGCCACAGGCCGGGCCTCTACTGTCACGTGCTCTTCGCGAGGAAATCCTTCGTGACGTACGGACTCGGCTTGTGAATTCGCCAGAAGATGCGGATGCTGTTTTAACGGTTCGCCTCATTGACTATGATCAAATTCCCGAAGCTTACCGCTCCGACGATACTGCGCTTGCCGCTAGTTTTCGATTGAGGCTTTTTGCTCTTGCCCACCTAAACTCGTCACCAAGCGGAAAATCACTATTGAAGGAAACACTCTTTAACTCCAATGCGTCCACCATCACTTCAAGCCAGACCGAGACACCCGTTTCTCGTCAACCTATAATGACAACCTCTCGATCCCTTGCCCGACAAATTGCCGCTTTCGTAAACCTAACCGAATGGTGACTACTGACTTTGACGCTTTCTTCGGGGATTCTCGCCCTCGGATTCTCGCTCCTTCAATCCTTGCCGGAGACCATGCCGACCTAGCTGGCTCTCTTGCCGAAATCGAACGTGACGGCCGCCGTTGGGTCCATTTGGACGTGATGGACGGACACTTTGTTCCCAACATCACCTTCGGTCCCCAGACAGTAGCCGATCTACGCCGCCGAACGGATATTTTTCTAGATGTCCATTTAATGATGGAATGCCCCCATCAATTTTTGGATGCCTTTGCCGAGGCCGGAGCGGATCTTATTAGCATACACATCGAACCCGATTACGATCATGCAGACGCTCTCTCTCGGATACGTGCTTTAGGCAAGCGATCAGGCATCGTCATTAACCCGGATACACAGGCCGAAAAAGTCTTTCCCTATCTTGATGAGGTGGATCTTGTTCTTTGCATGACCGTGCAACCTGGATTCGGGGGACAAGCCTTTATGCCGGAAGTTCTCGACAAGGTCGGGATTTTCCATGAGCTTCGCGAAAAGGAAGGACATCGTTATCTAATCGAAGTTGACGGTGGAATAACTCCTGAAAACTTGCCACTTTGCACCAAGGCGGGAGTGGATGTCTTTGTGGCTGGAACAGCCTACTACAAGGCCGATGCGGCAACCCGTAAAGATTTCGCCGAACTGGCGGGCGAGACCGCCTAGACTCTTTTACAGCATAGGTGCAATTACCAGCGCCACAACGGTCATTAACTTGAGCAGAATATTGAGGGAGGGTCCCGAGGTGTCCTTGAGAGGATCTCCAACTGTATCGCCAACTACCGAAGCCTTGTGGGCTTCGGAGCCCTTTACCAGTTTTTCTCCGCCGACTTCGTAGCCTTCCTCGATCATTTTCTTGGCGTTGTCCCAAGCACCTCCTGCATTCGATTGAAAGAGGGCCAAGAGTACTCCCGATACGGTTACCCCGGCAAGGAGTCCACCGAGCATCGTCGCTCCGCCAAGAAAACCCACCGCGACAGGTGTCATGACGGCAATCATGCCGGGAGCCACCATTTCCCGAATAGCGGCCTGAGTTGAGATCGATACGCATTCCCCGTATTCTGCTTCATCTATGGCTTTGTCGAATGCGGCCTTGTCCTCCTTATTCCAATCTTCGGAATCTACTCCTTCGTTTCGCTTCATGACTTCTAAAGCTTTCTTTAGGGCGGGAATGTCTCGGAACTGGCGGCGTACCTCATGGATCATCGACATGGCGGCCCTTCCTACGGCGTTCATTGCCAAAGCACTAAAGAGAAAGGGCAGCATGGCTCCTACAAAGAGACCAGCCATGACTTCGGGTTTGGTAATGTCAATTGCAGCTAATTTTTCCTCGTGAGTTTGGTTATAAGATGCCGTAAAAGCGGCAAAGAGCGCCAGTGCGGTAAGTGCCGCGGATCCTATTGCGAAGCCCTTGCCTATTGCCGCCGTTGTATTGCCGACTGCATCTAACTTGTCCGTCCGCTTGCGCACCTCGGCAGGTAGCTCTGCCATTTCGGCAATACCACCTGCATTATCGGAAATTGGTCCGTAGGCGTCGACAGCAAGCTGAATTCCTGTATTTGAAAGCATCCCTACGGCGGCGATTGCAATACCGTAAAGACCTGCCAATTCGTATGCCCCCATAATGGACGCGGCAATTACGAGGATAGGGAAAGTGGTGGAGATCATTCCGACTCCTAAACCAGCGATGATAGTAGTGGCTGCCCCCGTGACGGACTGCTCCACAATGGATCTTACGGGTTTCTTTCCGGTCCCCGTATAGTGTTCTGTGATCAGACCAATGGCCAACCCAGCCGCCAAGCCTATGATTGTAGCCCAAAACACGCCAATGGCCGTATACTCGATGCCGTCGATATGCCAAGTTTCCGGAAGGAGCTTGTTGATTACGAAGTATGAAGCTAGAACCATTACGGCAGATGAACCAAATTCTCCGATATTGAGAGCACGCTGAGGATCTCCGCCCTCGCGTACCTTGACGAAGAAAGTGCCAAGAATGGATGTTCCTATGCCGATTGCTCCTAGCACGAGCGGTAGCATTACGGGAGACAGTCCTCCGAGGAAGTCCTGAAAGTCCGGAGAGCCGGAAACTAAGGCGGCACCAAGTACCATCGTGGCGATGATTGACCCGACATAGGACTCAAACAAGTCAGCTCCCATGCCTGCGACATCACCTACGTTATCACCTACGTTGTCTGCAATGGTGGCGGGATTGAGCGGATGATCCTCGGGAATCCCGGCTTCTACCTTTCCTACCAAATCGGCACCGACGTCAGCCGCCTTAGTATAAATTCCCCCGCCCACGCGTGCGAACAAAGCGATTGAAGAAGCCCCGAAGGAAAACCCCGTGATTACCGCAAGAGTCTTCGTAAGGGCATCCCCTCCCTCAAAGGCATTGAAGTGGGTTACGAAGTAGGCAAAGAGTCCGCCTAGGCCAAGAATCCCCAATCCAACCACCCCAAGACCCATCACGGCACCACCGGAAAAGGCTATTTCCAGAGCTTTGCCCAGACTTTCTCGAGCAGCGTTCGTCGTCCTCACATTGGCCTTTGTGGCTACACGCATTCCTAGAAAGCCAGCCAATGCGGAACATAGAGCTCCGACGACAAAGGAAACGGCCACCAATGGATCTGAGCTTTCATTTTCGTATCCGCTCCAAGCCAAAAGTGCAGCCACGCATATAACGAATATGGCCAAAACGCGATACTCTGCCTTTAGAAAGGCCATGGCTCCATCCTGAATCGCCTTGGCAATGTTCTGCATGCGTTCGGTTCCCGCATCTGCCGCAGTGACCTGGGAGGTTTTCCAAAATGTAAAAAGAAGGGCGACGACACCAGTCGCCGGAATCACATATATTAGTTCCTGTAAGTTCATTTATTGTATTAGTTTGCCGATGATTACACCGATGATCGCTTTTGATCGTTTTTGACAGAAAGGCAATCAAGAAACTGAAGTTTTTTACCGCGAAAAGAAGGGACAAGACTAGGAGGACAAGATGTGGTTCGGTTCTTTGCTCTAACTTGTCTTGACTTAATTAGTAAGATAGCCGCCATAAGCACAAATAAATCCTTAGAGCAATCCAAATGTAACAGATCTCTTATTCCGCCTTGCAAAGAAGATCTTTTTTCCTAGGATTAAAGTCATGAATTCGCCCATCTTTAATATATGTCTGGCCTGTGCCGGCTTTTCTTTGACTTGTTGCACCAACACGTACGAGCACGCATCTCGTATGAGCCCTGGTCAGAGCGTTGCGATTCCGGCAAGCCAAGATGCCGTTCAGATAAAAGCCGATGAGTATGACACTTTTTTTGAACGTAGGTATGGTTTACTCTTCAAGACCTTTGCCAACGAACCCTTCTCCGGTCGAATCGTAACGATCGAAAATGAAAATGGTCGTGATTTTGTTGCGACTGACGAAACCTATAAAGCTGGGAAGCGAGACGGTCTTAGCGCACGCTGGTTTTCCGACGGACAAAAGATGTACGAACGTCATTATCACGAAGGGAAATGGCACGGGTTGGTAACTCGATGGTGGCCCAATGGACAAAAGATGTACGTTAGGGCGTATACTAACGGGCAGCGACATGGGCAAGATGTCACTTGGAGATCCGATGGCACCCAGATCGATCTTTCGATACCCGTAACTCCTGTGCCCGTCCGTACCAGTTCGCCGAGTACTGAGCTGGGCATTACAACCGATACATCTATTCCCAGAGGACAAACCACTCTTCCCGAGGTCGAAACCGCGATCGATCCAGTTCCATCCTTTCCTCCCATCGAACCCTCTTCGGTCACCCCCGTTACTTCCGGAACTGCCTCGGATGCCTTGCCGGGTCTTCCTGCAAATCCTGCAGGTTTAGATACCAGTTTACCTGTGACCTCCGGTTTTCCGGAACTGTCTCCGGTTCCAACGTTGGATCCCCTTCCGCTTACCGTAACGCCGACTTTTCCTTCACTTGACAATGCAACTTCTACCGGAGGTCTAGATCCATTTCCCGGCACCCCGCTTGACGTCACCGATCCTGCAATTCCTTCCGACACACTTACTCTTGATCCGATTTTTCCACCACCACCACCGATCCCCTTCAGTGAAATTCCGCTTACGCCTCCTCCACTTGATTCAGGACTTCCTCCCTCACCTCCTCTACCGCCACCTCTTGACAATAGCCTTCCCGACTTTCCTCCTCTAGATAGCGGTTCCGTTCCCGAAAACGTTGATCCCCTTCCCGGAGCACCTTTGGATTTTCCTGCCCCCGTGGAACCACCTGCAACGCCGGATTTCCCACCTGCAGCACCTCCTGTTCCCGCCGGTGACCTTCCGGGATTCCCCCCGCTCGATTCTTCGGGTGCCGATCCGGCATCCTTTGATGCCTTGCCGGTTCCGCCACCTCCTGCCCCTGTGCCTGATCTCGTTTTGCCTCCCCCCGTACCTCCTCTTGATACACAAGGCGGAGATGCCGGAGTCCTTCCTCCACTTCCAGGTGCCACCCCTTCTCCCTCCGATTCCGGCGGACTTCCTCCCTTGCCTCCACTTCCCTAGGTTAAGTAGATTTTGTTCCTTGATATTAATGGTAAGGAACAGTGGATTAAGATTTCTGCATCCAGTTATTAACTACTCTATCTTGGGATTTCTCCTAATCCTGAAGAAACGGATTAGTTTCACTTTAGAGAAAAAGCTAAGTTGCGGTTCTCTGTGCTTGGAATGTCATGCCTCATGGCTATTGTGACCAAAATTCTTTTTTACCATTTTGAGCGAACCTAACGATTATACTGACGATGGAGATCGTCGAGCATTCATTACCAAAGCAACCGTTGGGGTGTCTGTTGCTTGCTCCGTTTTTCCTTTTGCCGCAGGCGTTCCCGCCTTTCTTGATCCTGTAAGCGGTAACGGTGATAATGATGCTGGCGAGATTCCTTGGTCCAAGGTGGCATCCTTTTCGGCATTGCCCGAGGATGGTACGCCAACGAGATTTGGCATTGTTCGTGAACGAGTGACCGATGCATGGAGCACCTTAACGAATGTTCCCGTAGGGGCGGTTTACATTGTTAAACAGGGCGATCAAGTGAAGGCCTTCAACCTCAAGTGTCCGCATCTAGGTTGCGCAATAGACCATCGGTCCGATCAAGGTGATTTCTTTTGCCCCTGCCATAATAGTTCTTTTGCGTTTGATGGTTCTGTTTCCAACCCCGCCAGTCCTAGTCCACGAGGGATGGATGGCCTCGAGACAAAAATTGAAAACGGATTCGTATATGTTCGTTTTCAGCAATTCCGCCCGAATCTCGCGGAAAAAGTGGCCCTGATATGAAGGCGATTATAGACTGGCTTGATGATCGTTCCGGTTTTCGGACCCTCATCAAGGAAGCCCTTTACGAAAAAGTGCCCGGGGGCGCTAGGTGGCGATATGTGTGGGGTAGTTGCCTAACCTTCGCGTTTTTCGCTCAAGTCGTAACAGGTACGCTTTTATGGATGTTTTACAGTCCCAGTGCACAGACGGCTTGGGAAAGCGTTTACTTCCTCCAATACCACGTATGGGGCGGATGGTTCCTTCGCGGAATTCACCATTATATGGCTCAGGCCATGGTTGTCCTGCTGGTCTTGCACCTCATGCAGGTAGTCATCGACGGAGCTTACAAGGCTCCTCGGGAACTAAACTTTTGGTTCGGCATTGCCCTAATGGGAGTTACTTTAGGTCTTTCACTCACAGGTTACCTGCTTCCTTGGGACCAGAAGGGTTACTGGGCGACTACAGTGGCGACCAATCTCATAGCCGAGGTACCTCTCGTTGGAGTTTACTTGCAAAAGCTTGTCGTTGGTGGAGAAGAATACGGGCACCACACGGTTACGCGCTTTTTTGCCCTTCACGCCGGGGTTCTTCCGGGAGCTCTAATTGCACTTGTTGTCGGCCACATTTACCTGTTCCGTCGTCATGGTATCCATGCCAAGGAACCTCGACCCAAACGAGATTCCTATTTCTGGCCGGACCAAGTGCTGAAAGATGCCGTGGCCTGTTTAGCCGTGGCGCTAGCGGTCATTGTGCTTACCCTATACTTTCATGGGGCTCCACTAGGCCCACCCGCGGATCCCGCCAACGCATTTCCGGCACGGCCCGAGTGGTACTTTCTTTTTCTTTTCCAGTTGCTCAAGTATGTCCCGGCTTTTTGGGGAGCTGTCATTATTCCCGCTTTCGTTGTGCTCTTGATGTTCGCCCAACCGTTTATCGGCAAGTCGGAAAAAGGTCACCGTTTCAACATTGGTTTTCTCTGGTGCTTATTGATAGGGGCGGGGGCTCTTACTTTTCTGGCCTTTTCGGAAGACCGTGCGAATAAGAAACATTTCGCCGCCGTTGAGGAAGCTGATTGGCTGGCAAAACGGGTTGTGGAAATAGCCGACAAGCAAGGTATCCCGCCTAGCGGGGCCGTCACCTTGTTGCGAGAAGACCATGAAAATCGCGCCCGACATTTATTTTCCTCCAATTGCGCCAGTTGCCATCTTTACAATGGGCATGACGGCAGAGGCTTTCCCGTGGATTCCAACCAATCCGCCCCCGACCTTGCCGGGTTTGCTAGTCGTGCATGGCTCGAAGGATTGCTTGATTACGATCATTATGTTTCCACGAAATATTTTGGCGGCACCGCGTTCAAGGACGGTAAGATGGCGACCAAAGTGCTAAAGAAGTTTGGCGAGAAAGAGAAGGCCCTTGTCCCTAAGGTCGCGGCTCTCCTGTCGGATATCGCCGGCCTTCCTTACCAAGAACCACTATCTGAAAAGGAAAGAGAAGAAGGTTTCAATGTCTTCTTCGATGAATTAGGCTGTATCGATTGTCACGATATCGAAGATGAGGACGAAGGTTCGGCTCCCGATCTTACCGGTTACGGTTCGCGGGATTGGTTGGCCGCTATTGTCTCCGATCCCTCTCACGAACGTTTCTATGGCAAAGATAACGATCGCATGCCCTCTTTCGTTCGCGATGAAAAACTGACTGTCGAGGAAATTGGAATTCTCGTTGATTGGCTTCGTTCGAAATCATCGGCGGATTCTGCAGTTAGGTAATTCTCAATGACGCTTGATCTTGAACTTTCGGCCAATTTCGTTTTTTAAAACTGGCTTTGCTTCTTTTAAACAATCGTCAGGAAACCAAGTGGGAATTCACATCTCTAAAGATGGCCAGCAATATGGGCCTTACAGTCTCGAGGAAGTAGAGTCTTATCTCGATTCAGGCCAATTTGCGGTAACCGACTTTGGTTTGTCGGAGGGCGGAACCGAATGGCAACAACTTGGAGAAATGCTTTCCACTCCCGATTCCTCTGCTACTGCCGAGGAAAGTTCGGCCGAGGAGTCGGATATTGATTACGAAAAGCTCAAACAATGGGAAGACCAATTCGAAGACTTTGAGGAAGAGGGGGAAAGGATCGAAACTCCTGTCGCGTCTCCACCCGTACAAGTTTCCCCGGCGGTAGCCCCTGCTGCACCACCTGTCCGGCAAGCTCAACCCCCAGTTGTCCCAATCGCACCGCCCCCACCTCCCGCCGCTCCTCCCGCAGAGCCCCTTTACGGACAGCCTCCGCCACCTGCTCAACCTTCAGAAGCGGAAGACGACCACGACGAGGAACCGGCTCCCAGTCGGCGTAAACGAAACCGGCCACAGGAAGCCGATGACTATGATGATTTTGATGACGATCCTCGTCCTCGCAAGCGTCGAGGAGGTCGTCGGCAAGCAAGTAGTCGAAAGATGTCGGGCATGAATAAAGGCCAGACTGTTATCGTCGTAAAAGGAGCCGGGATAGGATCTAAGATCTTTACGACGCTTATAGTCCTTTTCGTGATCTCTCTCATCGTCGGTATAATTGGGTTAGGCGTCTATTTTGCCGCACCGCAAGCAATAGGTCCGATACTTAAAAAAATGGGCATCACCGTGGAGATCCCACCTGTCGCAAAAAAAACGCCTGCTCCTGCAGCTTCCGCTCAAGAGAAACCCGGAGCGGCGAACTTCGCCGACATCATCCTTACCGAGGACCATATTCAA